>Ga0209723_1000115_pt1 | contig 153471 bp, 137 predicted proteins | sample BiotimSIPDNA_2_FD_185750 | JGI IMG/M metagenome (GOLD analysis project Ga0209723, IMG submission 185750) | Anaerobic biogas reactor microbial communites from Washington, USA - Biogas_R2 time_0 SIP DNA (SPAdes) (version 2) | ecosystem: Engineered > Bioreactor > Anaerobic > Unclassified | place...
ACAGGAAATCAATCGCATTGAACAGTGGCTGAACACATATCCCCGGAAGATACTGGACTACAGGACGCCACAAGAAGAATACGACCGGGTCGCTTAACAACTGCGACACTTAATGTTGCAATCCGCATATTTACTGATTCAGCAAAAATCAACTAGACAGGCCGAATTTTATTCAGTATAATTACATAGCGTTTGGGTGGTTAGCTCAGCTGGTTAGAGTACTTGCTTGACATGCAAGGGGTCGATGGTTCGAGTCCATTACTACCCACCAGACCTTCGGGATTATCTCGAAGGTCTTTTTTTTGTGCTCGTCATGGTGTTTCATTATTCGGCGCAAGACTAAATTCGAGCGTTTTAGACAGGAGCAGGTTAAATTTTGATGTTTGACAGAAGAAAATACCTAATGGATAGAAGTGAATTATGCGGTGGAGATTTACGCCTGAGTTGCATCATGCTGTAAGTTAAATATCATAAAGTTTGATAAAAGCGGACAGCCGATCTTTGTGATATAATTAATTTGATTTGAAATTGTGTATTGCTAATTGTCTTTTTCGAATAAGGAGGTGTACCAATGAATTGTCCTAAATGTCAAGCAGGGAATCCGGATGGCGCTTTGTTTTGTTCTGAATGTGGCACAAATTTATCGGAATTCGAACAATCTACACAAGAAGTTTCTGAAGTTGTTGCTGATGATAATTCTGAACTTGCAGGCGATACTCCGCTACCGGTTGCAGATCAAGTTGCTGAGCCGATATCGGCCGAGCCTGAAGTTGTTCCCGTTCAGGAAAACAAAGGTTTTTCTAATTTAGATGATATTGACGACGCTGCGGAACCGATACCGGTTGCTCCGATATCGCCGGTTTCACAGGTTACTGAGCCGGTTTCTGCTGCGGTGGTTGCCGCTCCTGCGGTTGCTGCGGCGCCCGTGAATGCTACTTCGCAAGCTTCAACGATTCCTCCGAGTGCCGCTCTTCCGCCTCAGAAATCCAAGAAGGCATTGATGAAGGAAGAGATTGCAAAACTTCCCAAAGAATATAGGCCGCTTTCTACGATTCGCGTGGTGCTGTATTACATTCTTGTCTCCATTCCGGTCATCGGTGCGCTTTTTGTTTTGATTTCTGCGTTTGCAGCCAAGAACAAGAATACGAAGAGTTTATCAAGAGCAATTCTGGTCTTCTTTATAATTGGTCTTGTCCTGGCTCTGATTTGTGTCATATTGGGTTACGTATTTGTAGGCTCAGACATATTCGAGTTGCCCGGAGACTTAGCCGCTTCGGGTAGTGTCGAAGAGATGCTTCACGTTTTGAACGATTTTATCGAATCGATGTAATGTTTTACTTTGGCAAGAGAATTGCCATCATATCGACCATGCGTTGTAACATACATCAACTACAATTAAGCTGTTGGTTTGTCTAAGCAAGCCGCAGCTTTTTTTGTGGGGTGCAGATATGCTGGAAGAAGAACTGATTTCAAAAAAAGACCTGTTAAGGGCCGCAAGAATCTCGTATGGAACGCTATATCGCTGGAAACGAATGCATTTGATACCGGAGTCGTGGTTTATTCATAAGGCGACTTCGACCGGACAAGCGACGTTTTTTCCCAAGGAGCGAGTTTTGGCGCGTGTAAAAAAAATTCAGGAACTCAAAAAGGATCTTTCGGCAGAGCAGTTGAGGGAGATATTCTCTCCCAATGTAGAGAGTTTTAGAATTCCTATCCATGACTTTGCGTCCTTACAGATGGTTTCCAAACTGACGCTTACCGCGTTTATTTCGGTTTACCCTGATAAAAATGACTTGGAGTTTAATGATGTTTTCGCGATGTATGTTGTCGACCACCTGATGCGTCTTTCGGGTATATATCTTGAAGACGCCAAACAAGTCGTTCGAATGCTCAGCCGATATTTGAAACTCGAAAATTCTAAAGATTTTCAGCTCATACTCATGAAAAAAATGGGTGTGCCGATTACCGTAATGGTTAAAGGCGAAGATGACATATTGCTCGAAGAAAGTACAGAAGTAGTCGCATGCGCGAATTTATCGGAGTTTGAAGAGGCACTGAAAGATCAGTTGATTGCTTAGTTGCACGCCTGGTTGAGAAGAGGAAGGACCGAATATGCCGGAAAAAACTGATAAACTATTATCCGCTACAAATATACAAGATACGATTCACATTTTGTCGGATCCAACGCGAATTAAGATTATGAAGACGCTTTCCGGCGGTCGTTCACTTTGTGCAAAAGATATACTGGCTCATTTTGTTCTTTCGCAACCAACGCTTTCGCATCATCTGAATGCAATGGTTGAAGCGCGTTTGATTATTGCTACAAAAGCTGGTCGAAATGTATATTACAAATTATCGAAAAGCGGAATAAGAAGCATAGTTAAGTTTTTCGAATCTCTTATAGATGAATCACCAGATACAAAATTTGCAGATGAGGCTTATTCAATAGTTGATACGGTCATCAATTCATCTGGATATAAAAAATCACCGATGCTTCCAAAACCAAAATCCGTCATTATGAGTCCGGAACTTCCGAATGACAATATCATAAAAGAACAGAAGAGCAAGAAGAAAAAGGGGAAGTCGAAAGAAGATAAAAAATGCAAAAAGAAGAAAAAGAAGAATTGACGATAATCATTGATTGATGTCAGACTTATTTAAGAACCCCATTTTCAATTTGACAAAGAAATCAGTAAACATTATTATAATGGAAGCATTACAATTTGAAGGTGGGTTCATATGCCAAAATCCGTGAATACGATAATTGAAAGATTTAATGATAAAAATATCAGGCTTACGCCGCAGAGAATTAGTGTTTATCAGTATTTGCTGGAGAACCGGATTCACCCTACGGTTGATACTGTTTATACTCATCTTAAGAAAAGCAACCCTTCTTTATCGAAAACGACCATTTACAACACGATTGATGCTTTGTCATCTGCGGGTCTCATTCGTACAATCATTGCAAACGAAGGGGAAGCCAGGCTAGATGCATATACAGATTTTCACGGTCACTTTTTTTGCAGCAAATGCGGAATGGTGGCCGATTTCTGTCTGGATGGTTGTTCTTTTCCGGATCAAATTGAAGGATATGAGATGAATACTCTCGAAGTACGGGCTACAGGATATTGTCCGAAGTGCAGATTAACTTGATGCAGTACGCTTAAATGCGTTGCAAATAATTAAAACGAGGAGATAATTATGGAACTTAAAGGATCAAAAACAGAAAAAAATCTTCAGGAAGCTTTTGCGGGCGAGTCAATGGCAACCAATAAATACAGCTATTACGCCTCTAAGGCCAAGAAGGAAGGCTATGTTCAGATTTCTAACATTTTTACGGAAACCAGCGGTAATGAGAGAGAACATGCAAAACTATGGTTCAAAGCTTTACATGGTAATGATGTGCCGGACACTATGACAAATTTATTGGATGCAGCCGCAGGCGAGCAGTACGAGTGGACAGAAATGTATAAAACTTTTGCTGAAGTTGCTAAAGAAGAGGGCTTTACCCAACTAGCTGCTCTTTTTGAGGGTGTTGGCAAGATTGAAAAAGAGCATGAAGCACGTTATCGTACTTTGGCCCAACGTTTGGAGGCCGGAGAGGTCTTTGAGCGAGATGGTGTTGTAGTTTGGAAATGCAGCAACTGCGGTCATCTCCACATTGCAAAGGCAGCTCCGAAGATGTGTCCTGTTTGTGCACATCCTCAGGCGCACTTTGAAATACAGTCCACGAACTATTAATCATCCAACCGCTGAAGCATTTATTTCAAGGAGGCTAACATGGCTAAAGAACTAAAAATCTACAGATGTGCATTGTGTGGAAACATTGTTGTTTTACTTCACGAAGGACCTGGTGAGTTGGTTTGTTGCGAGCAGCCGATGAAGCTTCTCGTTGCCGGCGAGAACGATACTGCTGCTAAGGAAAAGCATGTTCCGGTAGTGTCTGTTGACGGTAACTTAGTTGTGGTTAATGTGGGAAGTGTCGATCATCCGATGATCAATGAGCACTATATCGAGTTTGTTATTCTGGTCTCAGGAGCAAAGTGCTACATTGAGTACTTGAATCCCGGACAAGCGCCCAAAGCGACGTTCATGGTTGAAGACACAAGTAATATTGAAGTTTATGAATATTGCAATCTTCATGGTCTTTGGAAAGCATAATTACTCTGAATCGACAAACAAAAAGGCGCCGACGTGAGTCGGCGCCTTTTTTGGTATCAGAGAAAGTACTAATTATTCGTTGGCCGTGTTCCAGCTCATTAGTGCGCGGAGTTCTTTGCCGACTTTCTCGATAGGATGTTCGGTTTCGAGTTTACGACGTGCGTTGAAGTTCATACGGCCGCATTGGTTTTCGAGAATCCAATTTCTGGCGAAAGTGCCGTCTTGAATCTCACGGAGAACTTTCTTCATCTCTTTCTTGGTATCATCGGTAATAATGCGCTTGCCGATGCAATAATCTCCATACTCTGCAGTGTCTGAAATGGAGTAACGCATACGGGATAAACCTCCCTGGTATACCATGTCAACAATAAGCTTCATCTCGTGCATACACTCGTAGTAAGCATTTTCCGGATCATATCCGGCTTCACAAAGGACTTCGAAACCGACTTTCATGAGCTCGGAAACGCCGCCGCAAAGCACTGCTTGCTCGCCGAAAAGATCTGTCTCAGTCTCTTCGCGGAAAGTTGTCTCAAGAAGGCCTGCTCGTCCGCCTCCGATACCATGACCATATGCGAAAGCAATGTCACGGCAGTTGCCGGTGTAGTCCTGGTAAACGGCATACAAGCAAGGCACGCCACGTCCGATGGTATATTCTGCACGCACGGTGTGTCCGGGACCCTTAGGGGCAATTAGAAATACGTCGACATTTGCCGGCGGAACAATTCTCTGAAAATGGATGTTGAAGCCATGTGCGAAAGCGAGTGCTTTGCCCTCCGTCAAGTTAGGAAGAATATCCTTTTCGTACATCGCGGGCTGGTGCTCATCGTTAATCAAAATCATAATAACGTCAGCAATCTTGGTAGCCTCGGCAGTTGTCATGACCTTAAGGCCTGCATCTTCTGCCTTAGTCCAAGACTTGGAACCTTCATAAAGCGCAACAATAACGTTGTATCCGCTTTCTTTTAGGTTGAGAGCATGAGCGTGTCCCTGACTTCCGTAGCCAACGATGGCAACGGTCTTGTTGTCAAGCGCATGTGTTTGGCACTCGGCATCCTTGTAAATCTTTTTCATGGTATAGCCTCCTCGTAAATTGAAATCTTTTTAGTTTTCTGTGTCTGTCAGTGAAAGCACTCGTTCGCCGCGTTCAACGGCAATTGTACCTGTTCTAACCATCTCGAGTATGCCAAATGGAGCGATCAAATTCTTCAGTGCTTCTATTTTATCGCTATCTCCGGAAATCTCAATGGTTGCGGTTGAAGTGGATACATCGACGATATGTCCGCGGAAGATGTCGGCAATCTGAAGAATGGAAGTTCTCGTCTGATCGTTACATGTGACCTTGATGAAAGCCAACTCTCTGGAAATGTGCGCATCCCTTTCAAGACGCTTAACTTTGAGGACAATCGGTAACTTGTAAAGTTGCTTCAAGACCTGATCAATTTCGGATTCGTTGGCGATGACAGATACTGTAATTCGAGAAATCTTTGCGTCGTCTGTTGTGCCGACAGCCAAACTGTCGATATTAAACCCGCGACGGGCAAATAGGTTGGCGACGCGAGCTAGAACGCCGGAGTGATTCTCTACGAGAATTGATAGATTGTGCTTCATTGTGCCACCTCCGTTTATCGTACGTTATCACGATTATAGCCTTATAACAAGAAAAGGGGAGAACCCCCTTTCCTTTGGTCTAAAATCGACAAGAAAAAGAAACGAAACATTGAACTTCGACTTATTTGTTCTTGAGAAGATCGCGAATCTCGGTTAATAAAACAACGTCCTCTGCGGGTGCCGGAGCAGGAGATTCGGCTTCTTCCTTCTTTGAAAGAGCAGCAGCTTTCTCTTTTGCCTTGTTGATAAGACGGACAATGATGAATATAACAAAGGCGATGATTAAGAATTGGATGACCGCATTGATTAAGATGCCGTATCCGATCGCAATCTCTGGCGTTGTTATCTCTCCGGCGCTGTCTAATACGGCCTTCTGCAGTACCACCTTCATATCCGCAAAATCAACACCTGCAGTCAAGATGCCGATAACCGGCATAATGAGATTATCTACGATAGCTGTGATAATTTTGCCAAAAGCAGCACCGATTACGACTGCAACGGCTAAGTCAATGACATTCCCCTTTGTGATGAACGCTTTAAAATCTTTGAACATAATACAAACCCCCTTATTTGTGTCATATAAGTCATTTTTATCATATATCTTTGAGAGAGAAAAGAAAAGCGTTCAGACCAGGTTTCATCAGAAATCCGGACAAACAAAAAATATAATAGGCATCTTCCTAAGAAGATGCCTGTCATATTGGTTTCGGCTAAAAAACTATTATGATAGTGAATCTATCAACAAGTCACATGACACATTCAATGAAATCACGTGAATTTGCGAATGCTCTCGTCCAAAGATTCAATGGAGCTACTGCAGATAATGGTAACAGCAATGTTTTTGTCTTTGAGAAATGCATCAAGCTGTTCAAGGAAAGCGGCGAAATCTTTCATTTCCTCTGATTGCGCAACCTTGAAAATACTGTCAATGTAAATGTGCGTTATATCAAAATCTTTAGCATATATGCCACTAATAAAACTAAGCAGCTGGTCAAAGCTGCTACACGGGTACTCGTTCATGTCCACGAGTCTGACTTGATACTTTAGAAGGCGGTCTAGGCGATTTCCTCTCTCGATACATACAATGTTGTTGTTTTCTGTGACGGCTTGTGCGTTGATGTCATCGACAAGTTGAGCAGTCTTACCGGTCCCTTTTTCACCTGCAATTACTCTTATCATTGGCAACATCTCCCTTAAGTGTATTTCCCAAAGATTATCTGGGATTAATTTATTTTAACCTATAATCTGGATAATTTGAATAGTAAAAGCACATCACTTTTCAAACTGTTTGTGACAATTGTATAAATCTGAAGATTCGTAGATAAAAATATAAGCTTTCTATAAAGTCGTATATTATATCTATAATAAAGAACTTGGCTAGTGTATTGCATCAGGCGATTATTCATGCTAAAATTTCCGTGTAGTATCGGTATTTTGAAAGAGTGGGTTGTGCCCGCTCTTTCTTTTATAATCGGAAAAAGGAGAGATTGACTTGGCCAATCGATCAAAGATTGCACAGATCGCATTCGAGCTCGCTGAACCGCTGGTTTCGGGACTTGGTTACGATTTGGTGGATGCGGAATACAAAAAAGAAGGACCCGCTTACTTTTTGCGTATATTTATTTACAAAAAGGGCGGTATAGGAATCGAAGATTGCGAACAGGTCAGCAAGGTATTAGATCCTATTTTCGATCAATCCCTTCCGACGACTCCGGATTATTTTGAAGTATCCTCTCCCGGATTGGATCGACCTCTGACAACAGAGGCGGATTTTGAAAGATATGTGGGAGAAGAGGTAGAGGTCACTTTGTCGAATCCCATTGATGGCGTGACAAAGGTGGAGGGGATAATTCTGAGAATAGATTCGGGAATCCTCTATCTTTCTGCTAAGGATAAAGAGGTTCAAGTTTTATTCGACCATATTACTTCAGCCAAAAGATGCATTCGTTTTTAGTAAACCTGCAGAGTATAGTCATAGAGAACATTTATTAATGATCGAGAGGAGATCTTAACATGAATGAAGAACTGATCGGTGCGATTAAGCTTCTGGCCAAGGAAAGAGGTATTGATGAGGAAGTGCTCTTCATAGCTATTGAGGAGGCTATTGTCGCCGCTTTTAAGAGAGAGTTTTCGGACGCCAGACAAAATGATAACGTCTATGCGGAGATTGATCGCGAGACCGGGGAGATGGAAGTTTTCGAGGAGCGAGAAGTCTGTGCGGTAGTTGATAACCCTAAGACTCAAATTTCTCTTGAAGAGGCCAAGATGATTGACAATGAATTAGAAGAGGGCGACACCATCGGATTAACCATTCCGGTTGAGTCTTTGGGAAGATTGGCTGCTATTGCGGCCAAGAGTGCCATCAATCAAAAATTGCGCAGTGCGGAACACGTCCGAATTCAAGAAGAGTTTTCTGACCGTATCGGTGAGCTGGCTTCGGGAATTATTCAGAGAAAAGACAGCAAATTCGTTTTTGTTGACATTGGAAGAGCAGAGGCAACACTTACTCGCCAAGAGCAAGTCAAAGACGAGAAATATAATTTTAATCAACACATGAAGTTCTTGATTCTCAAAGTAGAAGAGCACAATGGTCGTCCGGTAGTTTACGTGTCAAGAAGTCATCCGAATTTAGTTCGTAAACTTTTCGAGCAAGAGGTTCCGGAAATTGCAAACGGAATTGTCGAGATTGTTTCGGTTGCTCGTGAGGCCGGCTCAAGAAGCAAGCTTGCGGTGATGAGCCGTGATGAGGATGTAGATCCGCTCGGCGCTTGCGTCGGACAACGGGGATCTCGTGTTCAGGCTATCATGGATGAGCTTGGGCAAGAAAAGATTGATGTCATAGAATGGGACGAGGATCCGGCCGTGTTTATCAGTAATGCATTATTGCCGGCGAAAGTTATTCGAGTTGACACAGAAATTAACACGAAAGATGACGGTTCAAGAGATTTGTCCGCCAAAGTAGTCGTTCCTGATCATCAGTATTCTTTGGCTATCGGTCGTGCCGGTCAAAATGTACGCCTCGCGGCTCGATTAACCGGTTGGAAAATTGACATCAAGAGTGAATCGCAGTATCAAGAAATGCTTCAAAATGAATTCATGTCTAATTTTACAGTCGCAGATGAAGAGAGCGAACCAATTGAAGATGAAGGAAATGACGGCTGATTCTTCTTCGAATCGCAATATAGTCTTCAGGTTTTGAGAAGATTGCTTTGTGAAAAGGAGTGGTTAACTTGAAAAAAATCCCTCAGAGAATGTGTGTGGCATGCAAGGCGCGCAGAGACAAAAGTGAATTACTTCGGGTGGTCTTACTGCCGGATGGGCACACCGAGCTTGATCCGACGGGCAAAATGCCGGGAAGAGGGGCATATGTTTGCAAAGATGAAGATTGCATTGCTCAAGCGCTTAAAGCCAACCGGTTTCAGAGGGGATTGAAGACACAGGTTGACTCAGATACGGTAGAACAGCTAAAGACCATCTATCCTAATAAAGAGCAGAGGTAACGAAATAAGATAATGGCTGTAAAAAACAATAAATCGCAATCCGTTGAGATTGAAATAACGCCGAATCGTGTTTTATCGTTTATTGGTTTAGCGGCAAAGGCCGGAAGAATTATCGCAGGATTTGACAGTGTTTCAATATCAATTGGACAGAAGACGGCAAAACTTGTTATTATTGCCAGGGATACGTCACCGGGGACAGCTAGAAAAATTGAATCTTTGTGCATCAAAGAACATGTTCCGGTTTATCGCTTCTTTGATAAAAACTCGCTTGGCGATGCACTCGGAAAGAGTCCCAAAGCGATAGTCGCGGTGATGGACGAGAACTTTGCAAGAGAAATTGCAGTTAAAATGGATCGGTTAATCCGAAACATTCCAGAGTAAATTGAATATATTAGCTTACACAATTTGAGGAGGCATACATGACAGAAAAAAAGGACTTAACCGATCGTAAAAATGATAAGACCGAGCCGGTTACACACTCCGATATGGAGATCACCGGACCGGAAATCATTGTAAGCGGTATTTCCGGAACCAAGACGTTGCGAGTCGGACGCGTGAATAAAAAGTCACGTGCAACACCGCAAGATAAAGCAGAAGGTGTTGAGGCGAAAGAGCAATCTTCCGTCAAAAGTGTCGAGCCGGTAAAGGAGTCGATTCCGAAGCCTTCCGAAGAAAAGGTCGTTGGGAAGACGATTGATAAACCAGAGTCACAGGTGTCTGCCTCCGCACAAGTGACCCCAAAGGAAGCTTTGCCCCCCAAAGAGTCTACTGTTGAAGTGGCTGTTCCGGTTAAGGGAATTGCGCCGGACTCTGTGCAAGAAAAACCAGCGGAGGTCTCACCGATTTCAACACCGATGACGGAGAACAGAAATGCTGCTCCGAGCAATCGCGCGAACACGGTTCGTACAGATCGTTCCAGTTATGTTCCGGGATCAGACAATCGTCCGAGACAGGGCTATACGGACCGAGGACCCTCGTTTTCGGGACAGCAGGGTAACGGACCGCGTCCAAGCGGCAATAATTTTGGTCAGGGCGGACCACGTCCGGGCGGTAATTCATACGGCCAAGGCGGACCACGTCCGGGTGGTAATTCATACGGCCAGGGCGGGCCTCGTCCGGGCGGTAATTCATACGGTCAAGGCGGACCGCGTCCTGGTGGCGGCAATTTCGGTCCCGGCGGACCACGTCCGGGCGGTAATTCGTTCGGCCAAGGCGGACCACGTCCGGGCGGTGCTTCTTTTGCTCCGGGTGGTCAGCGCGGACCAGGTCAGAGACCGGATTCGGATCGTCCGGGTCAAGGTCGTCCTTCGTTTTCGAGACCTGCTCCAAAAGATGAAGATGATACCATTACTCTCGAAAAGAGCAAAGAAAAGGCTAATTTTGCTGCTCGAGATGCTATTGATAAAAGTCGTAAGGAAGTCAACAAGGATTTCAAGAAAGATGCGGTCAGACCGACTGGCACACAGGGAGACAAGCGGGTCGGTAATCAGCGTGCTGTGACTTCAGCCTTTGTCGGTCGCGACGCTACAGATATTCTTGCAGACGATACCGTTTTGGACGCGTCCTATCCTGTATCACACAAGGGACGTCGTTCGGGACAGAGACGGCGTGGGAATAACGGGCAAGCTCAAGAACAACCCAAGGCGGTACTTACACATGTTCAGTTGCCCGAAATTATTACGGTAAAAGACTTTTCCGAAGGCATTCAGAAGCGTTCTTCGGAGGTTATAAAAAAGCTGATGAAGCTGGGTATGCTTGCAACACTCAATCAAGAAATTGATTTTGATACGGCAACACTGATTGCAGAGGAATTCGGCATTACGACAGAAAAACTCCTTGTCATCACGGAGGAGGATATCCTATTTGATGATACGGAAGATACGGATGAGAACCTAAGACCGCGTCCGCCTGTCGTTGTTGTTATGGGTCACGTCGATCACGGCAAGACCTCCTTGTTGGATCGTATTCGGTCGGCAACTGTCGTCAAAGGCGAGGCCGGCGGCATCACGCAGCATATCGGCGCATATACGGTTCGACTGAATGAAAAACGTATTACGTTTTTGGATACTCCGGGTCACGAAGCTTTCACCACAATGAGAGCCAGAGGCGCTCAGGTTACTGATATTGCCATCCTGGTTGTAGCTGCGGATGACGGTGTCATGCCACAGACTATCGAAGCCATTAATCACGCTCGGGCAGCGAATACCGAGATTGTTGTCGCAATCAATAAAATCGACCGACCGGGTGCGAATGTCGATAAAGTAAAGCAAGAGTTGTCCGTTCACGGCATTTTGCCCGAGGACTGGGGCGGATCTACGATAATGGTTCCTGTATCTGCTCACACCGGAGAAGGAATCGAAGAACTTCTCGAAATGGTTCTTTTGACCGCCGAAGTTATGGACTTAAAGGCTGACCCTGACAAACAAGCGAAGGGTACGGTTATTGAGGCTAGGTTGGATAAGAATCGCGGACCGGTCGCTACTGTATTAGTGCAACGCGGTACGCTTAGAAGCGGAGATACGGTCGTTACCGGATCGACGGTCGGACGCGTTCGTGCTATGACAGACGACAAGGGTGCTGAGGTCAAAAAGGCCGGACCGTCTGTTCCGGTTGAAATCTTAGGTTTATCGGAAGTTCCGGAAGCCGGAGAGATATTCTACGCGGTTACGGATGAGAAGGTCGCACGTCAATTAGCCGAAAAGCGTCGTGTAAAACAACGTGAAGATCAGTTGAGAAAATCATCACGTATGTCGCTCGAGACATTGGCACAGACCTTGGCGGCCGGAGAAATTCATGATTTGAACTTGATTGTCAAGGCGGATGTTCAGGGTTCTGTTGAAGCAGTAATCCAGTCTCTCGAAAAATTGACTAACGACGAAGTCCGTGTCAGAGTGGTTCATGGTGCCGTCGGTGCAATTACCGAAGCAGATGTCACGCTGGCGGATGTCACAAACGCAATAATAATCGGATTTAATGTTCGTCCTTCGGCAATGATCGTCGAAATGGCAAAAGAGGCCGGGGTTGATATTAAGTTGTATCGCGTTATTTATAATGCGATTGAGGATATTGAGGCCGCGATGAAGGGACTCTTAAAACCTAAATTTGAAGAGGCTATTCTCGGTCACATTGAAATTCGACAGATTTTCAAAGTGTCGAGCGTCGGTACAATCGGTGGAGCTTACGTTCTTGACGGTAAGGTTTTACGTTCTTCGGAGGTTCGTATAGTTCGATCCGGCATCGTCGTGCACGAAGGAAAGCTTGCATCTTTGAAGCGATTTAAAGATGACGTCAAAGAAGTTAACGCAGGATACGAGTGTGGTATTTCAATCGAGGGATATAACGACATCATAGAAGGTGACGTCATTGAAGCATTTGAAATGCGCGAAAAAAAGCGCTGATTCTCCACTTCTAGAATAACGATTTTGCGATAATTCCGGGAGGATACTTATGAGAAGAGACAGATCTGCTCGAGTTGGCGATGAAATGCAAAAAATGATTGCCGATATTTTGAGAAATGACATTAAAGATCCTCGCATTCCCGTGATGACGTCAGTTGTTGAAGTGAAAATGTCAGCTGACTTGTCACATGCGACGGTCTATCTATCAGTGATGACCGATGATAAGGGCAAAAAAGATTTTTCGGAAGCGATTAATAAAGCCTCCGGCTTCATACGCAGGGAGGCAAGTCAGAGAATCAATCTTCGTGTAGCACCTGAACTCCATTTTGTCATTGATGATTCTATTGAAAAAGGCATGCGCCTTATGAAGCTCATCGATGATACGATTAAGGAGGATCAGTCGCGTGGGTGAAGTTGCCGACTCTATTGTAGATCTTTTGTTGTCCGAGGATATTTCCGGGAAGGTTATTTTTGTCTATCCTCATGTTCGTCTGGATGGTGATTGTATCGGATCCGCGGCAGCATTAGTTGCTGTTCTTCGCAATATTAACCGTAGAAGTTACGTTATGTTGGAGGAGCCGATTCCGGAGCGTTTGGCGTTTATGAATATTCCGGATGATTTATACCGCATATATTCTTCTGATAACCATAACCAATTATCACAAGAACAGGGACTCGCTGTCGCGGTGGATTGTTCAGATGCCGGAAGAATGGGTTCTGCAGGCACTCTTTATGAGGTGTCATCGTCAAAAGCAGTTCTTGATCATCATGTATCAAGCGGAGAAGCAACGGGCACCAGGTTAGTGGTTCCTCAAGCTGCGGCAACCGCTGAACTCGTATTGCATATCATTCGGATTATAGAAACTCGCACCCATAAATCTCTGCTCAATGAACAAATTGCGAATTTCCTGATGGTTGGAATTCAATCGGATACCGGTCGTTTTTCTTACCAGAATACGACGCCGGATACGCTTCGTGCGGCGGCGGATCTTTTGGAAGCCGGTGCGAATTTGTACCTCAACGCATATCATCTTTTTGATTTGACGAGTGTTGAAAGAATGCGCTTGATTTCTAAAGCACTTTCCGGAGCAAGGATGTTCTACGACGGAAAAATGGCGATGACGGCGGTCACACAGGAGATGATTCGCGATGCGAATGCTTCCGATTATGCGGCTGACGGTCTGGTATCGAATCTTCGAGATATCGAAGGAGTCGTGGCTTCATTTGTTGTCAGGGAGTCTGGTGATGGCGAAATTCGTGTCAATATCAGAAGTAGAGAACCCTTTGATTCAGCCGCTTTTGCCGAGATTTTTGGTGGCGGAGGTCATCACAGGGCAGCAGGTTTTTCTGTCCGGGATTCTTCAGTTAATGAGGTCTGTAAGTCCATCATTCATCAAGCTGAATCTTTTTTTACGGAGTAGAAGATGACTGAAAACCGATTAGTGAGCGGTCTTATTCTTGCGGACAAGCCCGAAGGTATTTCGTCTTTTCGATTGGACAGTCTGATCAGAAGATTTTCGGGTGTTAAGAAAGTAGGACACGTAGGGACTCTGGATCCATTTGCTACTGGTTTGTTGCCCATTTGTGTCGGTGCCTCGACTCGGCTTATACGCTATATGGATGATTACGATAAGACATACGAGTGCGAGGCGATTTTCGGTGCGTTTTCGGATACTCAAGATCGTACCGGTAAATTATTCGGCGGAAGAACGCCGACAGAAGCCGAACTGAATGAGATGCGACAAGACAACTATCTGCTTATCAGATCATTTTTTGATCGCTTGGTTGGGGAACAATTTCAACAGCCACCCCAATTTTCTGCAATAAAAATTGCGGGAAAACCGGCGTATTCTTATGCGCGACAAGGCCTTAATGTGGATATTAAGCCTCGAAGAATCGAGATATATTCTTCCGAAGTGATGTCAATCTCTTGTGAACCAAGTTTATCCGTTGTTTTTCGAGTTCGATGCTCAAAAGGTACGTACATCCGTACTATATGTCAGGATTTGGGCGAATATACCGGTTTTGGCGCGTATGCGTCATCTTTGAGACGAGTGGCTTGCGGAGGTCTTCGTGTTTCGGATTCATTGACCCTCGAAAAACTTGAGGCATTATCTCAAGAAGGTCAATTTGCTAAGGCATTTGTCAGTGATCTTGTGTGTGTGGAGCACTTACCGGCGATTGAGCTAACTGCAGACGAGATGCATAATATTCGACAGGGTAAAAAACTGCCTCTTCACCTTTTCGAAGACAGATTACCATATGGTAGCATGAGTAATGAAGAAATTGCCCGTCATCGAGCAATGTTTGAAGGGACACTGATTGCAGTCGTTTATCCGAGAGTATCGGAAGAAGAGCAAATACTCAAAATTGAAAGGATGCTATACACAAAGTGACTCGTTTTATATTTGGTGATGGTAATCTCGCTGAGGGCCTTGTTCCACAGGGCTTCGACAGCAAAATTAATCGAATTATTGCGCTTGGGTATTTTGACGGCGTACACCTTGGCCATCGTAAAATAATGGATACGATGTTGCGGGAGGCCAAAGAGTTAGGCCTTTGTTCGGCGGCGCAGACTTTTTCGTCGATTCCGATTTCAAAGCGAAAATCGAATCCGCACCAAGAGCTTCTTTCAACCATTGAGGAACGGTGTGCCGTCATGGAAGGCTTAGGTGTATCAGAGATTATCGTTTTTCCGTTTTCTGAACGATTTTCAGAAATAAGTGCGATGGATTATCTAAACTTAATCGTTAAAGATTTGTTGGGAGCCAAGGCAGTTGTCGTCGGACACGATTTTCGATTTGGAGCCGGTGGTATCGGGAATGTTGAGATGCTTTCCGCATGGGGCGAAAAGAATGATATTCGAGTTATTTCGGTCGATCCGGTTCTTTATCAGGGACAAGTTATTTCGAGTTCTTGGATAAAGGACGTTTTGGGGAGCGGTGATGTAAATACCGTCGGTGCTCTTTTAGGTCGCCCTGTTTCTTATTCGGGAAAAGTGGTCAAGGGCAAGCAATTGGGTAGAACTTTTGGGTTTCCGACAGCAAATATTCTCCCGCCCGATAATCGTTTGTTGCCACCGATGGGTGTTTATGTTTCTCGACTATGCATAAATGAAGTGAGTTATCCATCGGTTACGAATATCGGTATTCGTCCGACGGTAGACGGAATTAACCTCGATACTACGATTGAAACCCTTGTAATCGGTGAAACCCTTGATTTATATGATCAACAAATATCGGTCTTTTTACTGGATAAACTTCGCGACGAGATTCGTTTTTCCGATTTCGATCAGCTTAAAAAACAAGTTGAGGAAGACAAAAAAGCGGCTTCGGATTACCATCGACTCAGCGGAATTTATTCTCAACCGTCTTGCTGATGTGTTATGATAAGCGCAAAATCTTTACGGACTAATCGTTATTGGAGTGATAAATATGACTGAATTTCTAAATACGTTTACCGATGTTGATTTCCCGGGATTAGGCATTGAAGGCATCCGAATCAACAATGTAGCTTTCGAAGTTGGACCCTTTACGGTGTATTGGTACGGTATTATCATTGCAATCGGTCTCTGCACTTGCGCTCTGATGGCGATGAAGCAAGCGAAAAGATATGCATTCACTTCTGACCATGTGATTGATTATGTCATATTTTGCTTTCCCGCTGCCCTTATAGGCGCCCGGTTGTATTACGTGTTCTCCGAGTGGCCATCCTACAAAGGGGATATTATTCGAATTATTCGAGTTCAGGACGGTGGTCTTGCGGTTATCGGCGGTGTTCTCGCTGCAGTTTTCGTAGGTTACATTGTCACGAGATGGAAGAAGATGCCAATCAATTATGCTTTCGATTATCTTATAGTATATATACCTCTTGGACAGGCAATCGGTCGCTGGGGTAATTTTTTCAATCAGGAAGCGTTTGGCACAAACACCACTTTGCCCTGGGGAATGATAAGTGAAAAGACATCGGATTACTTGGCATATTGTTGTCCTGAACTGGATCCGAGCCTTCCGGTTCATCCGACGTTCTTGTATGAGTCGATTTCGAACATGTTTATTTTTGGCATCCTGCTTCTTATTCGCAAGAAGTCAAAAATCGCATTTTCTGTAACTTCCTTCTACCTTATCCTATATGGATTTGCAAGGTTTTTCATTGAGGCGTTGCGGACCGACTCACTATATATCGGTAATACCGGCTTGCGGACGTCTCAAGTAGCTTCTGTGCTTATGGTGTTCGTGGGAATTGGACTAATATGCGTTTCAAAATACAAGGGCTGGAAGAGTGCGACTTATATCGGTAGACATGACGTCGGCGAGCACGCATCAGCTGAAGAAGATTTATCGAAGTCAGAGGACTGAGAGAGGATAAATCATGGCAACGGGTAAGTCCGGTATAGTTCAACTTCGAAACAATTATTTCAGATCAGTAGATTATTTTCTACTGATACCGGTGGTCGTGTTGACGATCATCGGAATCTTTGTGCTTGATCGAGTTCTTTCCGAAGGGTATGAAGGATATCCGCAAGTTTTGTATCGCCAGGCTATCGCAGGTGTCTTAGGCATGTCGATAGCCTTGTTGATCTGTCTGATTCATACACATTTTTTAAAAATAATCGGTTGGATCATTTATGCGGTTTCAACGATGCTTCTGATTCTTGTTTTGATTGATAATTTCTCAATGGTTAATACTTGGGGTGCAGATTCATGGCTGAATCTACCTGTCGTCGGTACTTTTCAACCCTCCGAATTGTCGAAAATCGGCCTGATCGTGGTTACCGCTTATCTCCTTGAGGCGATCAAAGACAAAGAAATTCCTTATTTTAGGGGGATCGCACTAATTATCGCTGTCTATGCAGTGCCGGTAGGATTGATTATGAAGCAACCGGATTTTGGCACGACCATGGTCATTATGTTTTCACTTGCGTGTATGATCTTTGTCTGGGGAATTAAATATCGCTACTTGTTCTTATCTATATCCGGAGCTGTCGTAGTCTTACTGCCTTTGATGTGGCAATTCTTTCTCGAGCCCTATCAAAAAACCAGAATATTATCGTTTGTTTTCGCGGGATCTGACCCACATGGTGAGTATAATTTGATTCAATCCAAGACGGCAATTGCATCCGGTGGGTTGATTGGCAATCGCACCGGAAGCGTTGTATGGGTTCCTGTAAAGCAGTCAGACTTCATATATTCAGCCGTATCAGAGCATATGGGTTTTATTGGAACCACTGCGGTCGTGTTTCTGGCATTTTTCTTTTTAGCTCGTTGTTTGTACGTTGGAGCAAAGACTCGTCAGAAGTCATATTCTTATGTACTCGTCGGACTTTGTGGAAGTTTTGCATTCCATTTCATCGAGAACATCGGAATGGGAGTTGGGTTATTGCCAATCACGGGTATTCCGCTACCGTTTATTAGTTTGGGCGGTACGTCGTTGATGGTCAGTTATATTTCATTTGGCATTATTTTGAATATTGCTATGGAGCGAAAATCTCCTCAAACATAGCGTTTCATGGATTTACGATAATTTCATTCGACTAATAGTCTATTAAAGCTTGCTATACACCGAACGACAAAGGGCAGTCTTGAGAAATCGAGGCGGTCTTTTTTTATGAAAAAGCTGTTTGTCGATCAGTCTTATTTGTCTGTCATTTTCGGAATAAGGTTTCACTTGTGTTTCAAATGGCAAGAATTGTTGTGAAGTGCTTGAATTGTCAGTTTTCAACGTGTAAAATACAAACAAGTGGTGAAAAGTGGAGAGTTTTATATCCAACGTGGTGAAGTGTGGGGAAAACTCTGGGGATAATGGGGATAAATAATGGCTCGTTTTACAAACAAAGTCGACGTCAAGGGAAGAATTTTTCTTCCGTCTAGACTCAGAGACACACTCGGACGTAGTGTGCATGTGACGTTGAGCCTGGATTCCGGGTATTTGTGTGTCTACACAGATGAGCGTTTCAAAAAAATCCGCGAGCAATTTGAATCATTGAATAGCATGGATCCACATGTTCGGCGCGTCATGAGAATGATTATCGGTGAAGCATTGCAATGCGACACGGATTCTCAAGGCAGAATTTCTATAACGTCCGAGTTGTGGAATCACATTGGTGTTGAGCCCGGAGAAGAGATTTGCATTATGAATATCGGAGACAAACTCGACATTTGTTCAAAGGAGTTCTACGAGAGAGAGAAAGAGGCCATTGGTGCAGTTATGCAAATGGACCTAACACAATACAATGTCACAGGACTTTGATTTTTCCCATCTCTCTGTATTATTTGCGGAGTGCATAGAAGCACTGTCAATTAAGAGCGACGGAGTTTATGTGGATTGTACTGCCGGTGGCGGCGGACACAGCATGGGTATATTGAAGCAACTTGGAGAAGATGGCGTATTAATATCTCTCGACAAGGATCCGACGGCATTAGCCGTTTGTGAAAGTAAAAAAGCAAGTGAAAAATATCGAGGAACGTGGCACATCATCCGTTCTGATTTTTCGCAAATAAGGAATGTCTTAGAACAATTGAACATTGAAAAAGTAGATGGCGTACTGGCTGATTTAGGCGTTTCTTCGCACCAATTGGACACGGATGAGCGTGGGTTTTCATACATGACTGAGGGGCCTCTGGATATGCGAATGGATTACGAGCAAGGTATCAGCGCAAGAGAAGTCGTCAATGAGTATGATGCCGCCGAACTCGTCAACATCATTCGAAATTACGGAGAAGAGAGATACGCAGGTCGTATTGTATCCGCAATTATCCGAGAACGCGAAAAGGAGCCGATTACGACGACAACGAGACTGGCGGAGATTGTAACCAGAGCGATGCCGGCAGCTGCAAAAAAAGAGAAACAACATCCGGCAAGAAGGACTTTTCAGGCTGTACGCATCGAAGTGAATCGTGAGTTGACGGCAGTCGAAAAGCTATTGGATGAAGTTCCGGAACTTTTGTGTCCGGGAGGAAGATTCGCAGTGATATCTTTTCACTCGCTTGAAGATCGATTAGTTAAGGATGCATTTAAGAATCTGAGACAGCCCTGCACGTGTCCGAGATCGTTTCCGGTTTGCATTTGTGACAAGAGGCCAATGGGTAACATCATAACGACGAGACCGATTATAGCTTCGGATGAGGAACTTAAAATTAACAAACGATCAAAAAGCGCGAAGCTCAGAGTGTTCGAAAGGAATGACGAAGAATGGAAGCCGCTGCACTAAAGGATTGGGATGATATCGAATATAAATATTACGGGACTAACAACAGCTTAGTTCGTAGCTATGCTTCAGCGAGTGCTTCCGAGCGGGGTTGGATTGATATCAAGCAGGAGCGAAGAAGAATGGCCGCGGAAGCGGAGCGTCTTGAAAAGGAACGTTGCAAATCGTTGCTTATTGAGCATCGCCAGAAAGAGCACACGATTTCTTTGAAGCGTGCTCGGGAAGCATTCTTTGTTATACTCGGCATTTGTGTTGCGACAATGATGTTTGCATCTGTGTTATATATGCAAGCACAAATTACAGCTATGAATTATCAAAACAATTCAGCACAAAGGCGGATTGAAAGAATACAGCAGGAAACCGCGCAGCTTAAAGAAGCGATGATTGCGGCTGCTGACTTGGATCAGATAAGAATTGAGGCGACGGAGCGATTGGGGATGCAAGACCCCGGAGCGTATCAAACAGTCTCCCTGAAATTGCCGGGAAATGATAAACTGGTATCCGGAAAAGCATATAATAAAGCGTATGCATCTTCTGTGGACGTAGAGCAAGCCAAGGAGGATTTGGCAAACTACTATATGCAGCTATCCTGAAAGGCAATCAAATGAGTAATATCGACATGCGAAACCGAAATGGTTCCGGAAGCAAAATAATAACTTTGCAAAATAAACAACCGACTAAGACGAAACCCTCCGGTTCGTCTTTGTCTATTAATGGGTTGGTGGTTGTTGGGTTATTGTTGGTATTGGGCACATTGTTCGCAGGAATGTTGATATATAAACTTTACGACATTCAAATCAACCATCATGAAGAGTATGCCTTAATGGGGTCATCTATGCACTGGAATCGAATTAAGGATGTGCCTCTCCGAGGGGACATTTTGGACTCAAAAGGTAATGTTCTTGCCGGAACGACTTACGAGTATAATATTGGCGTCACGCCCAAAGATGTTAAGTCGCTGAAAGACAAGTCGATCACGACAGAGATGATTGCGCAAGAGATTGCATCGATATTCTCGCTTGAGTATACGGAGGTATTGGATAACCTCAACCAAAAAGACTCAATTTATGTTCAAATCGCCAAGAAGCGTCCTCGAAATGAGATTGATATATTAAAAACATATTTGGAAGAAAACCAAATCGGGGGAGTTCGGATTGATCCCGTTCCGAAAAGGTATTATGTTCACGATTCATTCGCTTCCCAAGTTATTGGGTTTGCGGATCAGAATGACAATACATTGATTGGTCAATATGGAATAGAAGCTTATTATAACGACATTTTGACCGGGACTGAAGGCTATACTTACGCAGAAACTGACAGGAATCAAGGCGCACTTCCGTATTCTCCCCCAACGACAATTGAAAAGCAAGATGGCCTGAATGTCGTTCTTAATATTGATCCTACCATTCAGGCAATCGCTACAGATGCTTGCCGCGAGGCATACGAAGCGTATCACCCAAAAGAGGGTGTCGGCGTCATTGTCATGAATCCATATACCGGATCCGTATATGCGATGGTATCATTGCCTGATTATAATCTTAATGAACCCCGATCTATTCCATATGCAATGGACGAAGAGACTTGGGCACTGATGAGTGATGAAGAGAAAACCAACTATTTGATGTCGTCAGTATGGAGAAACAGAACGATTTCGGACACATATGAGCCGGGCTCGACATTTAAGGTGCTTACAACGGCTATTGCTCTTGAGGAAGGGTTGACATTCGAAGAAGAAATGTTCAGTGATGAGCCGATTGAAGTGTCAAGTTTGCACACAATCTCTTGCTGGCGGCAAAAGCATGGAGGCAATCACGGTACAGAAACGCTGAAGCAGGCTTTTGAAAACTCGTGTAACCCGGTTTTTGTTCAGTTGGCGATGCGAATCGGAATTAACAAATATTATCAATATGTTCGGAATTTTGGCTTTTACGACGTAACCGGAATTGATTTGCCGGCAGAAGGATTGGGATTGTTTCACAGTGAACCGAGCAGTGTTGACTTGGCAACGCTTTCGTTCGGCGAATCATCAACAGTGACACCAATACAATTAGCCAATGTTTTTTGTGCCTTGGTTAATGGCGGCACATTGATGAAGCCTCAGGTCGTTAAGGCATTGACGGATCGTAATGGCGATATTATTCATGAATTCGCGCCTGTGGCAATTAAGACCGTATTTTCCGAAAATACGGCGAATCGTGTCAAGGAGATGATGAAATCGGTTGTTGCCGAAGGAACCGGATCGGCCGGATATGTTGAGGGATATACCGTCGCAGGAAAAACAAGTACATCAACCATTGATATCGGTGAAGATCAGGGCATGCATGTATTGTCATTTGGATGTTATGCGCCGTTTGATAATCCGCAGATTGTGGTTTTGGTTATTATAAATAAGCCTCTGGACAAGGAACTTGGCTCAAGTGCGGCTGCTCGAGTAGCTGCACAAATCATTTCGCCGACTTTGGAGTATTTGGGTGTGCCCAGAGAACTAACCGACGAAGACTACGAAAAGATAACCATTAAGTATGCTATTCCTGAGTTAAAAGGAAAGACGGTTGCAGAGGCAAAACAAATATTATATACGAATCATTTTGAAGTTATTTTGGGTGAAGAAGGTATGACGGACAAAAGTATTGTCATGTCGGTTTATCCCGATCCTTCTGTCTCAATACTATATCGAAACGGCAGTGTTGTGTTATATTCATCAGAGATCGTAGAGGAAGCTATGATGAGACAGGTCTCCGTGCCTGATTTTGTCGGTAAGAGTCTCACTGATTGTATATCTATAGCTCAATTTGCAGGTGTCAACATTGATATAGTCGGAAATCCTAAAGGTGTAGTCGTTTCCCAAGACCCACAATACGGCTTTGTGGATTCAGCGACGCCCTCTGATGATGGAATGAACACCGAATCCAATGTCGAAGACGGAGAATCCGTCTTCGAAGAAGAGGGTTCAGACGTATCGACCGTAACGCCGGTTCCTACTTCGACAGCTGACCAAAATAATCAAGAGGACGATGGCGAGGCTGATGCGGATTCTGTCATTTCGACGCCGGAACCGACAGTCGATTTGGGAGAAAAGCAAAGAATTAAGGTCCCTTGTGGGGCAATTATCAAATTGACAATGGAGTAAGAACATGACAAAACGGCTTTCAGAAATCCTTTCGGACATGAGTTGCAGAGTTATCGGCGACGCTGAAAAGGTAGAAATATCTTCGATTGTTTACGATTCTCGTGAAGTGCAGGCAGGATCATTATTTGTTTGCATCAGAGGTGCAACTAAGGATGCGCATCATTTTATCCCGGAAGTCATTAAGAACGGTGCGAAGGTTTTGTTGATTCAGGGCGATCAGGACGTATTCGAAGAGTCTTCGCTGGTCGCATTTTCTGTGACCAATGATGTGGTATTCGTTGTTTGTGAAAATACGAGGCTGGCTTTAGCAAAAATCAGCGATGCTTATTACGATTATCCTTCGAGATTGATGCAATTGTTAGGTGTCACCGGAACAAAGGGAAAAACTACAACAACCTTTATATTGCATGAGATTCTATCTGCTGCTGACCCCAAAGTCGGCTTGATCGGGACGGTATATAATATCGTCGACGGTGTTCGTATTAAAGCCAGTCGCACAACACCGGAAGCCAATGAACTTCAATATTTTTTCAGAAGAATTGCAGATTCCGGAGCTCGTTCTTGTGTTATTGAGGTGTCTTCTTTAGGGTTGGCCTATGACCGAGTCGCCGATTGTCACTTTTTCGCGGGTGCTTTTACGAATCTTTTTCATGACCATATAAGTAATAGTGAACATAAAGACATGGAAGACTATCTGAACGCGAAACTTAGATTGTTTGATCGCTGTGAACACGCTGTTGTCAATTTGGATACGGAGGTATCAGAAGTGGTTATCAATCGAGCTTCTGCTTCGTGTCGAGTTTGGACATACGGATTGACCGATGAAGCAAATTGCGTTGCTTCGGAGATTCGCTCAAAGAGAAAGCGCGGCGTTTCCGGAACACAGTTTCACGTTAAATCTCCTTGGTACGAAGGAGAGGTGTTTCTGTCATTGCCGGGGCGTTTTAATATTTACAATGCATTATGTGCTATTTGTATTTCCGGACTGATGGGGATTCCGTTTGAGCAAGTGAAACAGGGTCTTTTGGATGTGAGCGTTCCCGGACGCATGCAGGCGGTTCCGAATGATTTGGATCTTTCGGTTTATGTTGATTATGCGCATAATGCCGGCAGTTTAGAGACCGTACTTAAGATGCTCAAAGAGTACGCAAAAGGTCGTGTCATTGCAGTGTTCGGCTGTGGCGGCAATCGGTCGACCACGAGGCGTTTTGAAATGGGAGAGGTATCCGGGCGATATAGTGACATTACGGTTGTCACTTCGGATAATCCGAGAGACGAAGCTCCCGAACTGATCATTAAGGATATTCTTGAAGGCGTTCGTACAACTCAAGGTCAATATGTTGTAGAAGAAGATCGGACACTTGCGATTCGGGCAGCGATTAGAATGGCCGGTCCGGATGATGTTGTACTGATTGCCGGAAAAGGGCATGAAGATTATCAGATTTTCGGGGATAAGAGAATTCATTTCGATGATGTTGAAGTAGCACGAGCCGAGTTGTCGGCGTTGGAAAGAGATAGGGAAAAGTGATGCCGATTTTTACATTTGACGAAATTTGTGTTGCGACAGGCGGCCGGCTATTTAATTATTCAGGAGATTCTGAGGGATTATCCGTACGTCAGACCACGAGCGTAAGTACGGATACTCGAGATATCCGGGCGGGAGCTCTGTTTGTGGCGCTTAAGGGAGAACGGTTTGACGGGCATCGTTTTTGTCAGATTGCGGCCGATAAAGGTGCGGCGCTGCTTTTGGTTTCGGATTGTTCGAACTTGCCGTCAGGGCTTCCGTATTTGTTGGTTTCGGATACACTATTAGCATTGGGTCAAATTGCTAAGTATTATCGTATTCGCCTGGGATGCAAGGTCATCGGAGTTACCGGAAGTGTGGGAAAGACATCCACTCGCAGGATGATAGAATCGGTCTTCGGCAAGAGCATGAAGACACATGCAACAAAAGATAATAATAATAATGAAATCGGTCTGCCTATGACAATACTGTCCGCCCCTGAGGATGTTGAGCTGATAATATTGGAAATGGGTATGAGACTTAAGGGCGAGATTTCTTATCTGACGCACATAGCGATGCCGGATGTTGCCGTCATTAGTAATATCGGTGTTGCACATATTGAGCGATTAGGCAGCAAAGAAGCGATTCTGGAGGCAAAGCTCGAAATATGCGAAGGACTAATCAACGAAAAGCTGCTTGTAATTAACGGAGAAGACAGTCTGTTGTCACAACGTTTGCTCAAATCAGGAGAAAAGACATGGGGTGAACTCGGGGTTGCATTTTCGGCTGTTAATTTGTTAGAGGATAATCCTCCTATCGTTTCTGCCGCAAATCAAGTCGTAAAGCTCATGTCTGCTCGCTATTTCGAATCCGGATCAGAATTTTTAGTCAGGTGGTTTTCTGAGAACGAAGAGCAAGAAATCAGTTTCAGACTAAATGTAGCAGGACAGCACCATGTCAATAACGCTTTGCTTGCTATATTATGTGCGCTGCATTTTGATGTTTCGGTACAGGCAATATGCGAGGGACTCGAAGAATTCTCTGTACTCGACGGGCGCGGTAAACTATTAAAACTAGGCCGATACCTCATATACGACGACGCTTATAACGCCGGTCCGGAGTCCATGGCGGCTTCTTTCGATAGTCTGAAACTATTGGCTCCGAATTCAAGACGAGTCGCGGCGGTCGGCGGGATGTTGGAACTCGGTGATTATGCGAAACAATATCATTTTGAAGCCGGAATCGCAGCGGCAAAATCAGGGCTGTCACTGATCGCGGTTTGCGGTCAGCACAAAGATGCTTTTATTGAAGGCGTGCGAACAATATCTACAGATATTCAAGTTATCATGTGCGAAGACAAGGACGAGATGGTGGATGTATTAGCCCAAAAACTTCAACCGGAAGATGCGTTGCTCATAAAGGCATCACACGCTTTTGGCTTTCATACACTCGCAAGTGAACTGCTGAATAAAATAAATGAGAATCAAATCAAATCGGAGGCGAATAAATGAGTAATAGACATTCTCATATTGAGGATTCGTCTTTCGACTCGAGAAAAATTGAGCTCGAGTCGCCTTATCGATTAAATATACCGATGTTGTTATTGACAATCGTCTTAATATGTTACGGCTTAATTATGTTGTTTTCTGCGAGCATTTCGGTGGGATACAATAAAATGCAGAATCCACTCTACTTTGTGGTTTTTCAAGGTCAGATGACTTTTGTAGGCGTTATTTTCATCGCTATTTTACTTTTTATCCCCATCAAGACCTTTAACAGGATTTCTCTGGTCGTCATAGCGATGTCCGTCTCAGTAGCATTACTTGTATACACATGGCAATTCGGTATGGCATTAAATGGTGCCCGTCGTTGGATCGAAGTCGGATCTAAATCATTTCAGACTTCTGAAGTAGTAAAAGTGGCATTAGTTTTTTCCATTGCGGGCTATCGTTCTTATGTCATTCGTATGAGACAGGCAGGCAGACTTCTTACCCGCAACCCGAAGTGGCAAGACATTTTTGACAGCTTTATTGATATTGTCTTGCCTGTATCTGTAATTGCAATCTGTCTGTTGCTTGTATTGATGCAGCCCCATGTTTCGAGTTTTGTCATCTTGTCTGCAATTACGTTGATTTGTTTTCTGGTGTCCGGAATTAAGCTTAAGTCATGGTTTTATGGTGGGAGCATATTAATAATTGCCGGAATTGTACTTGGATCGTGTTTCTATCTTGTATCTAGTGAATCTCAAAAGGAGAAAATCGAAAAGAATTTTGCTCATGTATTCGTCCGGCTAAATATCTTTGAGACAATGACGTCAGATGATGATGAGTCGGTGGAAAATGATACTCAACCGGATTCGACAGATGATAGTTCCCTTTACCAAAACAAACAATCAACGATTGCGATCGGATCCGGAGGACTTAGGGGCTTAGGGTTCGGGAATAGTCGTCAGAAATACATGTACTTACCTGAGGCACACAACGATTTTGTATATTCTATTGCTTGCGAAGAGTTGGGCTTAATCGGAGGCAGTTCAATCATACTCCTCTTCTGGGCATTTTTTGTTGGCGGGATGGCGATTGCGTGGCGAACAAAAGATGTTTATTCGAGAATATTAGCTGTCGGGTATACATCACTAATTACAATCCAGGCATTTCTGAATATTGCTGTTGCGATCGGCGCGATCCCTCCGACGGGAGTTACTTTGCCTTTTTTTAGTGCAGGTGGCTCGGCAAATTTATTTTTCTTGGTTGCGGTTGGCATGATTCTTTCTGTTTCCCGTTCGGGGGTTAAGCGAAAAAAGACAATTATTGTGAGTGAGGTAATGAGATGAGCATAACAGTGTTGATTGCCGGTGGAGGAACTAGCGGACATATCAACCCGGCAATTGCGATTGCCGATAGAATACGCCTTGAGTGGCCGGATGCAATTATTGTCTTTTGCGGTACGGAACGTGGGCTTGAGAGTTCGCTGGTACCGAGCAACGGATACACATTTGAAAAAATTCGTGCCAGTGGATTTCCGTCGAGGCCTTCAGTCAAATTGATTCGTGCTGTGAGTGATTTTTTTGCCGGTCGCAAGGCCTGTATTTCATTAATTGAGCAGTATAAACCGAATATTGTCATTGGAACGGGAGGATATGTTTGTGGCCCTTTAGTTTCGGCTGCAAAAAAGAAAAATATACCGATTCTATTACATGAGCAGAATGCGTTTGCCGGACGTGCGAATCGCGTGCTCTCGAGAGGCGTAAGTTCAGTTTGCACCGGTTTTCCGGATATGGAGAGTGCTTTTCCGTCAGCAAAGGAAGTCATTTATACAGGAAATCCGATACGCTCGGCCTTTCATACCTCCGATCGGGTGAGTTCGCGCAAGGCGATTGGTGTAGAGAAAGAATTCTATGTGCTCTGTATGGGCGGAAGTCTCGGTTCGAAAACACTTAACGAGACGATGGTCGAATTATCGAAAAAATTGCCTTCGGATGGTTCTTTCAGAATTGTATTGTCTTCCGGTAAACAACAGCACCGGTTGCTCACCGAAAAATATAACGTTCAAGATTTGAACATGGAGATTTTTGAATACATTGATGATACCAAAACATATATGGACGCAGCGGATCTAATCATTTGCCGAGCGGGCGCAATCACATGTGCCGAAGTGGCAGCACTCGGAGTTCCTGCACTGTTCGTGCCCTACCCGTATGCTGCCGGAGATCATCAAACTTATAATGCTAAGGTATTTTCAGATCGTCGTGCAGGCTTTCTAATTGCAGATGCAGATTTGTCTGCAGAAAAAATTGTAGACATTATTGATCATTTGAAAAATGATCACGAGCAAGCGGCTCAACTTCGAATGGCTTCAAAATCGCTTTGTGTGGTCGATGCGGCAGACAGAATCATGAATGTCATTAAGAAAGTGATTAAGCAGTGAATGATATTAAAAGAGAAAGAAAAGTGCCGGAGTTATTGATTTCGGAGCAAAGGTCTCAAATAAATGAGCGAGTGATGAGCAAAAAAGCACTTGTAGTCATTTTGAGTATTTTGATTCTTCTGATAGTGGGAGTGCTTGTTTGGGTGTTGCCACCCTTTTATGTAAAAAAAATTATTGTCAGCGGCACCAGGGAATTGTCAGAAGAAGAAATAATCAATTCGATGGGTATAGAAATGACAGATCATCTCTTATCGAACATCGGGGGTGACTTTTTTCAGATTGTGGGACTCAGGTACGGTAATATTGAGGAAGAGTTGCGCGAGAGTTTTCCGTATATTGAGTCAGTGAAAATTCGTTTTTCTCTGCCCTCAACGGTAAAAGTTGAAGTCATCGAAAGACAGAAAATCGGATACATTGATCTTCCGGACGGGTATGCTGTCATTGATAAAAACGGAACGGTGGTAGAATTACAAACAACTGATGAATTGCCGGATGTCCCTATGATGCTTGGATTGCCGATAAATAGTGTTCGTCTTGGCGAAAAAATCGGAATGGATAATTTCGATGGATTTGATCTTTGTATCGTGGTTTTTGCTGCCGTGATTGATGCGGATAAATCAAATGTTGCGGATAAGGAATTTCAGCTGATGAAGTGCGTGCGCTCTGTGCGATACGTTGACAACAAAACAATTTTTCTGACTATGGTGTTACCGGAGACCACACGCACGATATCCGTTAAAATCGGCGGACTGCAAAATTTGAAGGACGATATGAATTGGTTGAGACACGCCGTCTCCATACATGCTTTTGATGAAATGCAAGGTACTATGTTGGATATGACAGGCACCCAGTACTCGCTCAGATAGGAGGAATAGAAAATGATACCGTTGCTCGGATTGATTATCGGACTCGTAATAGGTTTTTTTATTAATGTGGATATTCCGCAAGTATATGCGCCATATATCGCAATTCTTGTGTTGGCGATGCTATGTTCTCTGACCGGTGCAGCAAAAGCGAGCTTGAAAGGTGAATTTAATACGAGATCGTTTTTGGCCGGATTAACGATGAACAGTATTTTTGCTCTGGTTTTGACATCCATAGGAGAGCAACTCAAGATGCCTCTGAGCTATGCAGCGATTTTCGCTTTTGGCCACCAAATGTACTATCATTTGGTCATCATTCGCAAATTGTTACTGGAATATTACGACAAGAAAAGGCTCGAAAGGGCGCAGGAAGAAGGTGGTGGCGATTCCGAGCCCGAGGCAGACGATTCTTTGTAACACAAACGAAACAATAGATCAAATTCTATTGCTTGACCACTACATTTAGTGTAGAATCGAGAAGAATACTACAAAACAAGAGTTTTTGGATATCAGTCTTACCCCAATGAATTTATATGGAGGACTCCTTTCATGTCAGATTACAGACTTGGATTTTCGCTCGAAGAGGAACCTTTTGCAGCCATTAAGGTTGTAGGTGTAGGCGGCGGCGGATGTAATGCTGTTGACCGAATGATTGACAGTGCCGTTCAGGGCATAGACTTTATTTCTATTAATACAGATCATCAGGCTTTAGCTCGTTCTAAGGCTCAGACACGCATCCAAATCGGCGAGAAAATAACACGCGGTTTAGGCTGTGGTGCCGATCCGTCAGTCGGAGAGAAGGCTGCCGATGAGTCCAAAGACGAAATTGCACAAGCAATTCGCGGAACTGATATGCTGTTTATTACTGCCGGTATGGGCGGTGGTACCGGAACCGGTGCTGCTCCTGTTGTAGCTCAGATTGCAAGAGAATTGGGAATCCTGACAGTTGCCGTTGTAACTCGTCCTTTCCGTTTCGAAGGTCCTCGACGTATGCAGAATGCAGAAAGAGGTATCCGGGAAATTGAGAAGTATGTGGATTCTCTGATTATCGTTGCCAACGATAAATTACTCGAAATTACGGATGAAGATACTTCTATAGATGAAGCATTCAACATGGCTGATCAGGTTCTGAAGTTTGGTGTAGCGGGTATTTCCGATCTTGTTGCTATCCCCGGACTCATCAATCTTGACTTGGCGGATGTTCGCCGGGTTATGACGGATGCGGGTATCTGCCATATGGGTATCGGACGTGCTTCAGGAGAGAACAGAGCGGCTGTTGCCGTTAAGCAAGCAATCAGCAGTCCGCTTTTGGATACGACAATCGAGGGGGCTCGCGGTGTAATTCTGAACTTCACCGGCGGAAGAAGCATGAAGCTTCATGAAATTGACGAGGCGGCTTCCGTTGTTCGCGATTCTGTATCCAGCGATGCAGATATCATTGTCGGTGCCGTTATTGATCCGACGCTTGAAGATGAGATTATGATTACGGTCATCGCTTCCGGATTTGATAACGACGATATCGTATCCGGTTTCAGACCGACGACATCGACAATTTCCAGAACCACACCTCCTGTATCGGTTCGCGAACCGGCTCGTTCAAGTGGCGGTTCCTTGTTTGATCGTTCAACGGCGACCGCTCCGGTTGCGGCACCGAAGCCCAAGAAATCCGAAGTGCCACAGTTTCTTTTCGGTGATCCTCCGGAAGAGATCGATGATACGAAGATTGCGCCGATGCCATCGGCCGGATATCCGCCGATCGAGCCTTACAGATCTGCACCGCCGGCGCATTATGCTGCCGGACATGGACAGGCTCCGGCGCCTCAGCAGGCACCGACTCCGGTTGCGCCCCAGCATAATCCGCAATACGCGCCATATCCTCAGCAAGGACAAGCGAATCCGAATCCTCAGCGCCCGACCGGACGCCCGCAGCCCAATGTTGCGCCTTCGAAGCCTAACCGACCGGTTGCGCCTCAGCCGGATCAGTCGGCCGCACCTCGCGCTCCGGAAAAGAAGAACAGAGTACTGCCTTGGTTTCTGACCGACAACGACAATGCGGAAGAGTGAGTTATGAAGTGCCCTTTTTGCGGACATGATGAAGATCGGGTCATCGACTCAAGGCCTGCCGAAGAAGGCGCGGCGATTCGAAGAAGAAGAGAGTGTATCGGCTGTTGCGGCCGCTATACGACATACGAAAAAATCGAATCACTTCCACTTCTGGTCATTAAGAAAGACGGGACGCGAGAGCCGTTCTCCAGAGACAAGATTCTCAACGGTCTTTTGAAGGCTTGTGAAAAGAGGCCGGTATCCAATGATCAGCTTTACGAGATATTGTCTTTCGTTGAAGCTCGCATTCAGAGTGCGCCAAACAGAGAAATTTCTTCGGGAGACATTGGTGAACTTGTGATGGTGCGTCTTAAGGATGTTGACGAAGTCGCTTACGTTCGTTTTGCGTCTGTATATCGGCAATTTAAGGATGTTCATTCTTTTATGGAAGAGCTCACGCAAATGCTGAGCAAGAAGTGAGGTAATTAAGATGAAAAAAGTATTAGTTGTCGATGATGATCCGAATATTGTTGAGGTTCTGAGACTTTACTTTGATAAAGATGGATTTGCCGTCATTAGTTGTCTTTCAGGGGATCGTGCCGTGGATACTTTCATGGCAGCTAAACCGGACCTTGTCGTTTTAGATCTCATGTTGCCGGGTAAGGATGGATATGATATTTGTCGGGAAATCAGAAAAACGTCGGATGTGCCGATTATCATGCTCACGGCCAGGACGGATACCCTCGACAAAGTGGTCGGACTTGAATTAGGTGCTGATGATTATGTACAGAAGCCATTTGAGCCCAAAGAACTTCTTGCACGTGTTAAGGCAGTTCTGCGTCGTGTCGAAAAGAAGGATGACGCCCCTGTATCATTACCGGAGCAACCGGAAAATGCCGAGGTGGTTCAGTACAGAGGCTTGACAGTTGATAAAGCAAGATATGTCGTATTAGTCGATGAGAAAGAGATTGAGATGCCGCCAAAGGAGCTCGAACTTTTATTTTTCCTTGCTTCTCATCCCAATCGAGTATTTACGCGGGAGCAATTGCTTGAGAATGTTTGGGGATATGATTTTTACGGAGAGTCACGTACTGTTGACGTACACGTCAAACGCATTCGCGAAAAAATTGAGAGTCCGGACAAGGATGTCAATTGGCAAATTAAGACCGTATGGGGTGTCGGCTATAAGTTCGAAGCCAACAACTGATGTCGGTAGCGAGCGGGTCATAAATGTCTGATAAAAGCAGCAGTTCGGTATATTTTCGTACAGTTTTGTCGTTGGCTTTGGTCACGGTATTTGTATTTTCGGTGCTTTCTTTTGTCTATTTCCAACGTATTTCGGCTTCGATCATTAACACCGAAAAAAAGAATGTTATGCTTACTGCACGAAATATATCCGGCGGTCTCGGCAGAATTCGCATCGAAGAAAATGTGGATGCCGGTGGCATAGAGTTGTCTTTTAACGAGCGCAATTTTCTAGAAGCTAATGCGATGTCTCAAAACTGTGTCGTATGGTTGGTTGATACGAACGGTAGAATTGAGTACTCGACATCTTTGCCCAAAGAGGTTCTGGCAAAACTCGACCAACGTGGGTCGTTTTTTCACCTACCCGATGATTTATTTAAAAATATCGTCAACGCAAATGAAGATCAAGGGTATGTTGCATCCGGGAACGGCTTGTTTTCGGATCCGAAGTCGGTCTGGGTGACCGCTTCCATAAAGCTTGATCTCTACGGTCAGTTCTTGATTATTCATGAACCGGTCGATGTTGATAATCAGGCTTTTCAAATGCTGTCAAGTGCGCTCGCGTTACCCCTTTCAATCTCCTTTGTTTTGGCATTAATACTGTTCATGCTGATGACCAGGTCCATTGTTCGTCCGATTCGATTGCTTTCGGATGTCGCGGGGAGTGTCGCTCGCGGAGATTTAACGCGTAGAATTGATATCGCTGAAGCACCGGGGGACTCTCCGTTTAAAATATTGATCTCTGACGAAATTACCAACATGGTTCATACCGTAAATAACATGATCGAGCAATTGGAACGACAAGCTTCGGACCGAAGAGTGTTCATTTCAAGTATAGCTCATGATCTCAGAACTCCGCTAACGTCGATAAATGGTTTTTTAACGGCAATCATGGATGGAACGATTCCGCCGGATCGCTGTAATCACTATATGCAAATCATCAAAACTGAGGTTGAGCGCATTCAGAACCTTACCAATATGATGACCGAGGCCACTTCTTTTGGGCAAAGCGGTCAGACAAATTACGAAATATTCGATATTAATGAATTGATAAGTGACACATTAACTGCTCTTGAAAATCAACTGTATGACAAAAATCTTGGCGTTCAAGTGGATTTGTTTAAAGATGATAAGGGACGCTTATTGGCCTCAGCAGAAAGACAGGCAATTATGCGTGTCGTTTATAATCTGTTGGCTAATGCCGTCAAATTTACCCCCAAGGACGGAAACATCTCGATCAGTACGTATTATGAACCCAAAACAAATCTCATTTCCGTTTCGGTTGAAGATTCCGGCGAAGGTATACCGGAGGAGCATCGTTCGCGAGTATTCGACAGCTTCTACAAAATCGATAAATCCCGCACAGAATCCGGTTCCGGTCTCGGACTATATATCTGTAAAGAAATTCTAAAGTCACACAATCAGGATATTTATGTTAAAACCGGAAAAGAATGGGGAGGAGCGACTTTCGTTTTTACGGTAAGTGGCGCCAATAAGAGGGATTAAGATGTTGTCAAAGGCAAAAGTTAATATTATTCTGTCCATTCTCGAAGAGATGTATCCGGTGGCTGAGTGTTCTTTAGATTTTGACGGGAACGATTTCCATTTCCTTGTCCGAGCAATACTTTCAGCTCAGTGTACGGATAAACGTGTTAATGAAGTGACAAAAACACTTTTTGATAAATATCCTTCCGTCTCATCTTTTGCCCAAGCGCAACAAGAAGCTTTAGCGAAGGACATCAAAACTTGCGGCCTTTATAATTCGAAATCAAGAAATATTATTAAGACGTCTCAGATTCTGGAAGAGATGTATGATGGCCAAATTCCGATAGAATCGGAAGATCTTGAATCTCTTCCCGGAGTCGGACGAAAAGTAGCTAATCTGATTCGCGGAGAACTCTTTTCGATTCCTGCAGTTGTTGTGGATACACATTGCATGCGAGTAGCGAAACGACTTGATTTTGCCGATAGTGATCAGCCTTTACGTGTGGAAAAGGACCTGTCGTCTTGCGTACCTAAAGACAAATGGATTACACTGGGACATAGATTTGTTGCGCACGGTCGAGCTCTTTGTTCGGCGCGTTCGCCAAAATGCAATTCTTGTGCACTTGAAGAGGTATGTAAGTATGGGCGTAGCCAAGCAAGAAAGCGATAATTCTCACCACCGGGACATACTCAGTCAACCGGTTGGTAAGATATGCAAGTTAACGCCTCATCGTCTCGGATTATTAGACAGACTGGGTATAGTTACGATATATGATCTTCTCAATCATATACCTTCCCGATACGAAAATTGGACGGATATCAAAGCGGTCGCATCACTTGAAAATGCCTCGGATCAGGCATTTGAAGCAGAAGTTATTCGAGTTCCTTCGTTACATCGAAAAGGGAAGTTTTCGTCTCTGAGCACCATGTTGTCTGACGGTACGGATTCGATTAAGGCCGTCTGGTTCAATCAACCCTATTACAAAGACAAATTACGCAAGGGTGACCGGTATTTGTTTTTCGGCCGAGTGAAAAGAATAAACGGCAATTTTGAAGTGATTAACCCGGCCTTCCGACCGGCGGACGAATTTAGTGAATTAACGTATTTGCCGGTATACCCATTAACAAAGGGATTGACTCAATCTGCACTTCGAGGATATCTTAAGGCTTGTCTGCCCAAGGTTATTCCAAGCCTTCCCGAATTTCTTCCTCAAGATATTGTACAGTCAGAACGGCTGATTGATTCTCAAGAAGCTTACGCTATCATCCATTTTCCTAAAAACGAGTCAGATTTATCGGCGGCTCGGGATCGATTAGCATATGAAGAATTATTTCTGGTATTAGCAAAGTTTTCTTTGATGAAGCGGAAAAAGGCCGGAAAGAACAGTGCGATTCCGATTCGAATGAGTCGCGATAAGGCGGAGCTTTTCAAGAAGAAGGTTGAATCACTGCCTTACGAGCTGACAGCGGATCAGAAAAAAGCCATAAATGACATTGTTTCGGACATTTCTTTGAATCGGCCGATGAGCCGTCTGGTGCAGGGCGATGTCGGATCCGGGAAAACAATCGTCGCCGCACTTGCGATGTACGCTGTTGCGTTGGCAGGTATGCAAAGTATTATGATGGTGCCGACTTCCGTCCTGGCAGAACAGCATTACCGCAATTTCAAGGCTCTGTTCTCGAACGATGATTTCTCTGTCGATTTAATGCTTGGAAGTACTTCCGCTCATGAAAAAAGAGCGATCCGGGAGCGTCTTTCTACAGGTAAAACATTGATATTGATTGGTACACATGCGGTGTTATCCGAGCAGAATGAATTCATGGCACCGGCGCTTCTTGTGACGGACGAGCAGCATCGTTTTGGTGTGCGCCAGCGTACGTTATTACTACAGAGAAGCGGAAGAGACATCCACACCTTGGTGATGTCCGCCACACCTATTCCGCGCACGCTGGCTTTGATAGTGTATGCAGATCTCGATTTATCCAATATTACGACACCTCCTGCCGGGCGCCCAAAAATTGAAACTTACTTAGCCGGAGAGTCGGATGAGGATCGCGTATACGATATTGTTATGCGGCAATTAATTGAAGGACGCCAAGTTTACTACGTATGTCCGTCTATTGAATCCGAAGAAGACAGCGACAAAGTCTCCGCTGTTGAGCTTTACGATAATTTGTCGAAGGGTCGCTTTTCAGGTTACCGTGTCGGCCTATTACACGGAGCTCTGAAACCAGACGAAAAAGAACGTGTCATGCATGATTTTCTGGAGCATAAGGTTGACCTGCTTATATGTACGACTGTGGTTGAAGTCGGTGTAGATAATCCGAACGCGTCACTGATTGTTATCGAAAATGCGGAGTGTTACGGATTGGCAACGCTGCATCAATTGAGAGGCCGCGTGGGAAGAGGATCCTATCGGTCGGTATGTATTCTCAAAAGCAATGCAGAATCAGATAAAATCAAGGAGCGGCTGCGTTTTGTGTGTGCGAACTCCGATGGATTTGCACTGGCTCAGAAGGATCTGGAGACAAGAGGTCCGGGGGATTTCTTCGGCACTCGTCAACATGGGTTGCCGACGCTTCGTTTTTCTGATTATCATACCGATATGCCTAAGATGCAACGCGTGGCGAAGCAAGTTGAAGCATATATCGATCAGATTGCGGATTCAAACCACAGATCATCAGAAGAATTAGCGACGCTTTTTGAACTTCGATACGGCATATTCTGTAGCCAGTCGTCTATTTAGTGCATAATATATACAGCGGAGGGATTCATGCCAAGAATTATTGCCGGTGATAATAAAGGGATGATTTTGAATGCGCCCAAAGGCGATCGAACTCGTCCGACTACGGATAAAGTAAAAGAAGCAATATTTTCAATTATTCAAGTCCGCGTACCGAATGCCTCATTTTTGGATTTGTTTGCCGGCAGTGGGCAGATGGGGCTTGAGGCTTTGAGCCGGGGGGCGTCTAAGGCCGTATTTGTTGAAAAGAATCGACAGAGTATTTATGTTATTCAAGAAAATATAGCCAAGGCCGGAAGAATACAAGAATCGGAGATCGTTGCCGGAGATGTCGCATCTGCGCTGCGTCGAATTGCGGACAGAAATGAGTCATTTGATATCATTTTTATGGATCCGCCTTACAAAGAAGCCAAGAAGATGTTGGACATCGTCGCAGATCAAGTATGCAAGAATAGTCTCTTGTCCGAAGATGGCGTTTTAATCATTGAGCATGATTCTGATGATATATTTGATGAAACTGTAATCAATTTGACATTGAGCAGACGTTGTAAGTACGGTAGTACAATGCTAACATTTTATCAGATATTATGATGTTGGGGGTATTCTGCTACTTTGAAGACGTTTGTGTTTCCCGGAAGTTTTGACCCGTTTTCATTGGGTCATCTTGATATCGCTAAACGAGCGACGAAGCTTTGTGATCGTTTGATTGTCGCGGTAATGAATAATAGCGTCAAGCATCCGACATTCACTTCTCAAGAACGTAAATATATGGCAGAGAAGTGTCTTGAAGGTACTCCCGGAATCGAAGTGATTTCACACGACTCTCTTTTGGTTGATTTGTTTGTTAAAGTAGATGCGGCGGCGGTCGTCAGAGGACTGAGAAGCGAATCAGATTTTCGGAATGAGGCGGAAATGGCCGCAGCCAACAAACTTTTGTTGCCGGAATATGACGTTATTCTATTGCCGTGTAGCGCGGATCTTGCATTTACAAGTTCGACCATCATTAAGGAAGTGGCGTTTTACGGTGGAAATATTTCTAAAATGGTTGCGCCGAGTATCGTTGATTTCGTTACTGCTGCAATCTCAGAAAGAAGCAAAAGGGATTAATGGAGGGGAACAGTATGCCAGATATGCCACGTCAGTATAGATCCGGCGAAGGAGATATTATTGATTTGCTGGATCAGCTTCAATCGACAGTATCGGAAGCAAAGGGCTTGCCATTTTCTGACAATTGTATTGTAGACAGACAAGACGTTTTGTACTGGATTAACCAGATTCGAGATGCACTTCCCGAAGAAGTTCGTCAAGCAAGATGGATTGTTGAGCAGAACCGACAAGTTGTTGCGAGCGCTCGACAAAAGGCTGAGAGTATTCTTCGCGAGTCCGAACAACAATCGGCAATGATGATTGATGAACACGAGATAACATTGCAGGCTCGAGCTGTGGCTGATAAGATGATTGAAGAGGCGAATCAGACCTCTTGGGAAATGCGGGTTGCATCGACAGAATATGCAAGACAGCGCCTCTCAGAAATAGAGAATCATTTAACAGAAATGCTCGTTAAGGTTCAGAAAAACAAGAAGGAGCTCAAGTAGCTCCTTTTCTTCTTAGGAGGTGAGCTCATTGCTTCTCGGTATCAAAATAAACAATTACTCCATATTTCTCGAGGATAAAATCGGCGCTTTGATCGAAGATTTTCAATCAGGGCTTGTCAAAGATACATCTGCACTTTCTTCAGGCGTATCGATTGCATTCCCGCTTTCGGGAATCAATGCATTAATCGGTCGCAACCAGACCGGAAAAAGTCTATTCCTCGATATTCTATCCTTCGTTTCGGATTCGACGGTAAAGGGTTGTGCGGAGGCATCTGTCATAAGGGGTCGAAAGGGTTTTTCTAATTTGCCCAATGCAGCGCTTGAGCCAATTGAATTTGAATTGTGCTTTGAGGTCAAACTAAAAGATTCTCCATACAACTTATCTGCGGTGCTTGTGCGTTACTTATTCTCGCTAACATCCGATGCGCATGGCCGTCCATCATATAGCCATGAACAGGTCGACGTATTTTCGGGAGAAGATTATTCATTGCTGAAAACGGTATTAGACATTAATAACGGTAAGGGTGTCTTTCGTTTTCGAGATCAAGAAAGTGAAGCTGAAATATCGGATTCAAGATTTTCTGCCTTGCGGACGTATGGCAGCATGCCGCAATGTCCTGTTTTGAATCGCCTCTATCATGAGATCTCTCGTTGGTATTTTTGCAAATTCTCATCGCCGAGTAATGGCAACGGCACGCGGACAGCGGTTGCCCCGGGTGGGCACAAACATCTTGATAGTTATGGCACAAACGTTCAGAATGTTCTCGATTATATTCGAATAGAAAACCCGGAGCATTTTGAGCGATTGACTGCAAGGATTTATAGTAAGATTCCGAGTGTCGGTAAATTAAAAGACAAACTTCCTGATAGCTTCAGGCAAAGTCCTAACAAACTCTTTTTGTACTTGTTGCTACTTGAGGACCCAAGGCCAAGACCGATGATATGTATCGAGACACCGGATATGGGATTGTATCACGATATGGTAGATGTATTGTCTGCAGAATTGCGTGCATATTCAATTCGGCACCCGGAGTGTCAAGTAATTTTCACAACACACAACCCGTACATTTTAGAATCGATTGCTCCTGAAGAGGTTTGGATTTTTAAAAGAGATATTGCGGAACAGGAGAGTGCGGTTGAAGTTACACCTGCCGCAGCCGATCCTTTGGTTGTTGAAATGTATGAACAGGGCGTCGGAATGGGCGCGATTTGGTACTCCGGACATTTTGATGATTGACGGCAACAGATGACAATAATTCGAAGGTGTGTATGAGATTTGAAGTATTAACCGAAGATCGATCGGGCGGAATGGTGCTTGATCAAATTCTTCCGAAAATGATTCGAAAATATGACATGGATGTGGATGTACACATACGTCCGCATCGTGGATTGGGCGATTGGCCGTCCAATGACAGCGAAGATCCGCAACCTTACGCTTCCGGTCTGCTTGACTTGCTTCCGGCAAAGTTGCGTGCTTATGAACACGTCTATGCCGGTACGGAGACGATTGTTATTGTTGTCATGGATTCTGACAGTTATTCTCCTGCGCAGATATTTAATCGACTGCGAAGTTTATGTCAACGAAATGCACCAAACCTTGTATATGTCATAGGTGTTTGTGTTGAAGAAATGGAGTCCTGGTTGCTCGGTGACAAGTCGGCGGTTCTTGCTGCATATCCTGATGCGGATGTTTCGGCAATCAATCAATATGAGCAAGATAGTATTTGCGGGACTTGGGAGACACTCTGTCGTGTGATACTGAAAGATCGTGCTGATCGAACAATCCGAATCGGTTATCCTGCGGTAGGGCAATTGAAGAGCGAATGGGCAGAGAATATTGCGGTACATATGAATCCGGAAGTGAATAAATCACCGAGCTTTGACCGCTTTTCTCATGCAGTCGATTATGCGGTTAAGAAGATAAAAGGATTTCATCGATGAGCTGTATTCGCTCGGCCTATATCCACATTCCGTTTTGTGTAAGTAAATGCCTTTATTGTGATTTTACTTCCTTTTCGGCGAGCGAATCACAAATAGACCGTTACGTCGAAGCGCTGATTTTGGAAATGCGGCGTTTTGCGGAATTCGAGTCAATTCAATCAGCCGGAGTTCTTCCGGCGCTTAAAACACTTTATATCGGTGGAGGCACCCCGTCGTTGCTTTCGAATAATCATATTTTTCGTATTGTCGATACGGTAAGGGCGCTCTTTGGTTTTGTGCCTGATCCTGAAATTACCGTTGAAATGAACCCGAATACGTCCGGTATAGATTTTCTGAATTCATTTATCGAGGCAGGCGGAAACAGAGTGTCGCTCGGCGTTCAATCGCTCGACGAAGACTTGCTGGCCAGTATGGGCAGAGCACATACTGCCCAAGAAGCTCTTGACGCGATTGGGCTTATACAGCAAGCAGGTATTCTGAATATCTCATGTGATTTGATAATCGGACTTCCTAACCAAAAAATAGATCAAGTCATTTCTGACATTGATATTCTCGTCCAAAAAGGCATCCGACATATTTCTGTATACTCGTTGTCTCTTGAAGAAGGAACCGTGTTTGCGCAGAGGTACGCCGAATCGATTGAACGTTTGATGCCGGAGGACTATGAGAGAAAAATGTATCATGCGGTTCGAAATCACTTGATATCTTTAGGTTACCGACATTATGAAATCAGTAATTTTGCCATTCCCGGTTTTGAGAGTCGTCACAACAGTATGTACTGGAGTGCTTCGGAATATTATGGTTTCGGATTGGCGGCACATTCATACGTCCACTCGAATCGAATCGGCCACATCGAAGATTTGGATACATATTTATCTAATGTAACGGGCAATCCGGAGGCTCTTGTATCCGAATGCGTTTCAATTGATGTGGAAGAAGAGCAAAAAGAATTCTTTTTACTTGGGCTGAGAATGATTGATGGTGTAAGTGTCAATCATTTCATCGAACGTTTTGGGAAGTTACCGGAAGACCTTTTTCGGATACTTGAAAAGCATGTTTCAGATGGTCTGCTCGAGCATCAATTCGACCGCTATTATCTTACCCTTAAAGGTCTCGATTTTGCTAATCTCGTTTTCAGAGATTTTGTTTGACATTCTCTGACTATGATGGTAAAGTCATCTTAGCACTCGAAGGGCTTGAGTGCTAAGATAATTGCAGGGAGATGATGGCATGACGCTGGAGGGAAGAAAAAAACATATTCTTCAAGCGATTGTTGACGATTACATCGAGACAGCCGAGCCGGTTGCATCGAAGTCTTTGTTGTCGCGCCATCCGTTTAATTTAAGTTCAGCGACACTTCGAAACGAAATGTCTGACTTGGAACAGTTGGGCTATTTAGAGCAACCTCATACCTCAGCCGGCAGAGTTCCTTCAGATAAGGGATATAGAGAATATGTCGATTCTCTTATGAGAATTGATCAATTATCCGATGTCCAGGCGGATGAGATCCGACAAAGAATCAGCACGAGTTTTAGCGAGCTCACGCAATTACTCAAGAATGCGTCGAGCGCTCTGTCTGAGCAAACCGGATATGTGTCCGTTGCGTTGACCCCTCGGCTCAGGAGCAGTTATCTCAAACAGCTCAAGATGATGATGATTGAGCCCGGAAAGGTACTGGTCGTTGTTGTTTTGTCTGCCGGAGTAGTTAAAGATAAATTGGTTCGTATCCCGGATTACCTTACTGCGGAACAGTTGTTTGAAGTATCGACTGCAATTGAGCAAGGTCTGTGTGGATTGTCATTAGAAGATATTACGTTGGTTACGATAACATCGGCGGTTAAGGATACCCCCATTCCGGATTCCATACTTAATCAGGTCCTTTTCGAGGCATATACTGCGATTAAGCAAGCAGACCATCTGGAATTATATATAGACGGCTCGCATCGCTTGCTGTCTTTGCCGGAGTTTAGGGATGTAGACCGGGCCAAAAATGTATTTGACACTTTATCAAGAGACGGCATGGTTGCGGGCTACTTGGATGAGCTGTCCGGTCGGAACGGCCCCGATGGCACGTATATGATTCGGATTGGCCAAGAGATCACGCTCCAAGGACTCTCGGATTGTAGTTTTGTTACCACCACCTACAATGTAGATGATAAAATAGTCGGGAATATCGGTGTAATCGGACCTAAGAGAATGGACTATTCCAAAGTGGTCTCACAGATGAATTTTGTGAGAGTGCTTATTGATAAGCACTTAAAAAATGACAATAACAGAATGGAGGATATTGGCTAAATGGCTAAATCTAAGAACAACAAAGCAGCTCGGGAATCAGAAATCGAAAAGGATCGGGAGGAAGCACAATTCGAAGCGGAAGCAATGGTTTCTGAGCAGCAGGAGGAAACGGTGTCCGCCGAAGAATTCAATACTCTTTCAGATCAACACATCCGATTGCTGGCAGAGTATGATAATTATCGAAAACGTACGGTCAAGGAAAAAGAGTCTCTTTATGCTGAGGCGCTGGCAGAAATTGCAAAAGAATTTCTCCCGGTTGTCGACAATATTGAGCGTGCGATTTGTCATTCTAAGAACATATCAGATACGACGGCAGCAAAAGTTGCCGAAGGTATCGATATGATTTATAGACAGGTACAGGACGTATTTAATAAGCTCGGTATTGAGCCGATTGACTGCGAAGAAGGATCTGATTTTGATCCGGAACTTCACGAGGCGGTTATGCATGTTGAAGATGAGGAATTCGGGGAGCAATGTGTTGTTCAGGTTTTTCAAAAAGGCTATAAAGCCAAAGACAAAATTATTCGTCACACAGTCGTTAAGGTAGCAAACTAAATTATGCAAGAGGAGAACTATTTATGAGACATGAAAGCATTCAATCCAGCTTGGTTCCGACCGTCATTGAATCGACAAACCGTGGTGAAAGAGCCTACGATATTTTTTCCAGACTACTTAAGGAAAGAATTATTATTCTCTCCGAAGAGGTTAATCACATTACTGCGAGTTTGATTACCGCTCAGCTCCTTTTTCTCGAAGCTGAGGATCCGGACAAAGATATTCAGTTTTATATCAACAGTCCGGGCGGTTCGGTCTCCGACGGCTTGATGATTTACGACACAATGCAACACATTAAGCCGGATGTCCAGACCATCGGAATGGGTATGGCAGCATCGATGGGTTCATTTCTGTTGGCAGCCGGTGCGAAGGGTAAGCGGTTTATTTTGCCCAATGCCGAAGTCATGATTCACCAGCCATCGAGCGGGACACAAGGCCAAGCCAGTGACATTGAGATTGCGGCGAAGCACATTATCAAGATGAGAGAAAAGCTCAATCGACTGATGTCGGAAATGACCGGGCAGAAGATTGAGGTTATCGAAAAAGATATGGACAGAGACAATTGGATGACGGCGGAAGAGGCTATGAAATATGGCATCGTTGATCACATAATGACAAAAAGAATCTAAGAAACAGAGAATTTGGAGGATATTAATATGGCTAAAGTAATTGGAATTGATCTTGGAACTACTAACTCTTGCGTTGCGGTTATGGAGGGCGGTGAAGCCGTCGTTATCCCGAATCCGGAAGGCAACAGAACGACACCGTCTGTCGTTGCATTTTCGAAAACCGGCGAACGTCTAATCGGGCAGGTTGCTAAGCGTCAGGCTGTGACCAATCCGGATCGTACCGTTCAATCCATCAAAAGAGAGATGGGTACGAATTTTAAAGTCAGCATTGATGATAAGCAATACTCGCCGCAGGAAATTTCTGCGATGCTTTTAACTAAGCTCAAGCAAGATGCTGAGGCGTATTTGGGACAAACTGTAACGCAGGCCGTTATTACGGTTCCGGCATATTTCTCTGATGCCCAGCGTCAGGCAACCAAGGATGCAGGTAAGATTGCGGGACTTGAGGTTCTTCGTATCATCAACGAACCGACAGCTGCTTCTTTGGCTTACGGTCTCGACAAAGAAAGCGATCAGAAAATTCTGGTTTTTGACTTGGGCGGCGGTACATTCGACGTATCAATTCTCGAAATCGGTGACGGCGTTTTTGAAGTCCTTGCAACAGCCGGTAACAATCGACTTGGCGGAGATGACTTTGACAACAGAATCGTGGATTTCCTCGTTGATTCTTTCAAAAAAGATCAAGGCGTCGACCTTCGTGCAGATAAAATGGCGATGCAAAGACTTCGTGAAGCAGCGGAAAAAGCAAAGATTGAGCTATCCGGAGTCACTACGACCAATATCAATTTGGCATATATCACTGCTGACGCAACGGGTCCGAAGCATATGGATATGAATTTGACGCGTGCGAAGTTTGATGAGTTGACCGGAGATCTTGTTGAGAAGACCATGGAGCCGTTAAAGCGTGCCATGAGTGATTCCGGTGTATCTCCGAGCGATATTCACAAGATTCTTTTGGTCGGCGGATCGACACGTATCCCGGCGGTCCAAGACGCAGTCAAGAAGTATTTCGGAAAAGAGCCTTTTAAGGGGATTAACCCGGACGAGTGCGTCGCGGTGGGAGCTGCAATCCAAGCCGCAGTATTAACCGGTGAGGTTAAGGGCTTGCTTCTCTTAGATGTTACCCCTCTTTCGCTGGGAATCGAGACGCAGGGCGGCGTATTCACCAAGATGATTGAGAGAAATACAACGATTCCTTCCAAGAAGAGTCAGGTTTTCTCGACCGCAGCGGACGGACAGACACAAGTTGATGTTCACGTTCTCCAAGGCGAGCGTGAAATGGCAGCCTACAATAAGACGCTCGGTAATTTCATACTTGATGGTATCGCACCGGCGCCCAGAGGAGTACCGCAAATTGAGGTCACTTTTGACATCGACGCAAATGGTATCGTTCACGTCACGGCGAAGGACATGGGTACAGGTCGCGAGCAAAAGATTACGATCACGGCTTCTACTAATATGACTGAAGAAGAGATCCAGAAAGCCGTCAAAGATGCAGAGCTTCATGCGGCTGAAGATTCAAAGCGCAAAGAAGAAATCGAGATCAAGAACCATGCAGAGTCGTCGGTCTACCAGACTGAAAAGACCCTGACCGATCTTGCAGATAAGATTGACGCTGCAGACCGTGCCCCGGTTGATGAGGCTCTCGAGCGTCTTAAAGCAGCGATTGCCGCTAACAATTATGACGATATGAAAAAAGAGACTGAGGCGGTTCAACAGGCTTTCTACAAGATCAGCGAAAAGATTTATTCTCAGGGCAATCCGCAGGGCGGAGCCGGCCAGCCGAATCCTGAAGATTTCACCGGATACTCGGATCAGAACCCGGATTCGGAAGGATTTAAGAACGCCGGCGGCGATTTCTAAACACACAATAATATTCGATTCGGCATAAATGCGGATTATTCCGCATTTATGCTGTTTTGATCTTAATACGAATTGAGGAGGGCACGTCTTTGGCAGAGCAGAAGCGTGACTATTATGAGGTTCTGGGCGTAGGTAAAAGTGCGACGGATGATGACTTAAAAAAAGCCTATAGAAAACTTGCGAAAAAATACCATCCGGATCTCAATCCAAATGACAAGGAAGCCGAAGCAAAATTTAAAGAGGCTAATGAGGCCTATGCGGTACTGTCTGATGGAGATAAACGGCGACAGTATGATCAATTCGGACATGCCGGTATGGATGGACAAGGATTTTCCGGATTCGGTGGTTTTAATGCAGCCGATATTGATTTGGGAGATCTTTTCGGTTCGTTTTTCGGGGGTGCTTTTGGCGGCGGCGGACGTCGTCGCAGCGGTCCTGTAAAAGGCGCGAACCTTAAGTACGGCATGACGCTTGATTTCATGGAGGCGGCATTCGGTGTCGAAAAGACTATCAATTTCAGCAAAGAAGATGTTTGTGAAGTCTGCAGCGGCGCCGGCACGGCGGCAGGCTCTTCTCCGGAGACGTGTCCGACCTGTAAAGGCGCCGGAAGAATTCAGCAACAGACTCAAACACTTTTTGGAATCACAATGGTTACGAAGGATTGTCCGGCTTGCGGCGGCAGAGGGACGATTATTCGAAATCCATGTTCTTCTTGCGGTGGACGTGGGCGGAAGGTTAAGAAAAAGGATTTGAAAATCAAAGTACCGGCAGGTGTCGACACCGGAGATATGCTTCCGATTCCCGGAGAGGGAGAGCCCGGTCAGCGCGGCGGCCCATACGGTGATTTGTACATTCAGATCAAAGTGAAGCCTCATCCGGTATTTGAGCGCAAAGGATACCACACATACTGCGATGTTCCGATTACTTATGCACAGGCTGCGTTGGGTGCAGATATAGATTTGCCGACGATTGACGGCAAAGTTACCACGCACATTAAGGAAGGAACACAGCCATTTGATACAATCTCACTGCGAGGTAAGGGTATTCCGATCAAAAATCGTCCCGGTAACAGAGGCGATCACATATGTCGATTTATACTTGAAGTTCCTTTGCATCTTAATGAAGATCAAAAAGCCGTTCTCAAGCAATTTGAGTCGACGCTCAACGAAAAAAATTACCAGAAGAGAAGCGGTTTTTTCAATAAAGTGAAGGATATTTTTGGTATTTGATATGCAATGGGAAGAGTACACGATTATTACGGATCACGATGCTTCAGAAGTCATATGCGAACTTTTAGCTCAATGGGGTGCAGTCGGTTTGGCGGTTACCGACAAAGAGGACATTCGACTTATTCTTGAGGATCCAAACTCCTTATCCTATGCAGATGAGGGATTTCTGGAATCACAAGAAGACGAAGTGACTGTTCGGGCATATTTCCCCAGATTGAATGACATGGTATTCGTCCGCAACGTTGAGGACGATTTTGAGTTAAATTTTGACAGTCGACTATATGACTACAATAGCGGTATTCCGATGGAACCGGAGTCTTTAATGCAAAAAATGTCCGACCGTTTTTCGAAGATATCTGAATTCCTTCCGGTCGGTTCCTTACAGATCTCTCATATCACGGTCCATCAAGAAGACTGGGAAAATAACTGGAAGCAGGACTATAAACGCTTTGTCTTGTCAGAACGGATCGCCGTTTGTCCGACTTGGGAAAGAAATATTTCACCAAATGAGACGGGCATGATCGAGATATATTTAGATCCGGGTTCTGCTTTTGGTACGGGAACGCATGAGACGACAATGATGTGTGCTCGTTTTTTGGACCGTTTAGTAACTCAAGACAGTTGTGTTTTGGATTTAGGTTGCGGCTCAGGAATTCTCTCCATCGTCGCTTCAAAACTGGGTGCTTCTCAGGTTGAGGCAATCGATATCGATCCTCAAGCAGTGGTTGTCGCTGATCAGAATGTTCGAGATAATAACGTAACCGTAAATTGTCATTCCGGCGAACTTAAAGACGCACACAGGCAAAAATACTCATTAGTCGTAGCCAACATTATTGCGGATGTACTGGTTGATCTTTCAACGGTAATCGGAGATTATCTTGAAGATGGCGGCAAAATCATTGTGAGCGGCATTATATCCGGCAAACGTCAATTAGTATTGGATGCGTTTCTGGCTAATCAGTTTACTGTTTACGATGAGACGGAGCTCAATGACTGGCATGCGATTGTTTTTGCTCGGTGATTGCTTGAAAAAGATAATCTTTATAAGTCTTAAGTGCCGTTGGGAATGCTAGCCCTGCGGCATTTTCTATCTCATAAAATTGAAGTGGCGCTTGATGGATGTCCGGATGCAATTCCGTCCCGTATGAATACTCTGTCTCTCTCAATGACAGAATTTCGGTATTAATCAATGACGAATTAAGATCAACTTGAAAAGCTTTCATGTCCCAGATTAAGTGCGAAAATTTGAAAGAATCATTTTCAAGCGCACGGATGGAGAGGATGTGTTCGCGTTGTATTCCGAAATGGCGCTCAAGAGTATCGGTGCAGCTTTCTTCCGGACAATGGCCAATAATCGATGGAAATTCATATAAGCGACCAAGAAGTCCGTGATCGGGTCTGCGACGAACTGCAATGCGATTTTCGGAGAATATTATGAAGATGGTTCGTTCCTCAATCCGCACCTTGGTTGCGGTTTTTTTGAGTGGAAAATCAGTCTCTTTTCCGAGCTGATGGGAGTGACACACTTGAGACAGCGGGCAATGATCACAAGTCGGAGATTTGGGGGTGCAAATCATCGCGCCGATGTCCATCAAGGCTTCGTTAAAATCCCCGGGGCGGTCGCAGGGCATCATTTCCCTGAGTTTTGCTTGTACAGTTCGAAGGGCTTCCGATGAGCCCGGAACGATCATTAGTGCAAATAGACGGGCGATGACTCGAATCAGATTTCCGTCGACGGCCGGTTCCGGCTGATTGAATGCCATCGAAAGAATAGCTCCGGCAATGTACTGGCCGATCCCGGGCGCTTTTATAAGGTCGCTCTTATTATCGGGAATCATTCCGTTGTGTAGTTGCGTAAAGTAATCGGCACCTTTTTTGAGATTTTTGGCACGTGAATAGTAACCAAGTCCCGCCCAGTGAGACAGTACATCATCAATGCCGGCTTCGCTTAATGCTTTAATATCCGGAAAATCGCGCATGAATTTCTCATAATACGGAATGACGGTTATGGCTTGAGTCTGCTGTAACATGACCTCTGAAATCCATGTCGAGTAGGGGGTTCGATATTTACGCCAAGGCAAATCTCTGGCATTCTCGTCATACCAATCCAAAATTAACTGAGAGTAATAAGAAAGATCTGTTTTTGCCATTAATATTGTCCCGTCTTAAGAGATTCTTGTTACTTGTAGGCAGTATATCATAAGCTTTTTGACTTTACCGCAAGCACTCAATTAATCAGTTTAGCTTTTCGGGAAAATAGATAAAGATGAGTCATTTTGAAATTATTGACTTTCATTCTTTCCTGTAGCATACTCTTATCTATCTATATGATAAAACCGATGATCAGGGATAGTAGTGTCTGTTCAGCCTCAAATAGCGAGTTGCGGACGGTGGAAGCGCGATGGAGTCTATGACATGAATGGGCCTGAGAGGGCAGTGGCGAAAGGCAATCCGTAGCCGCTGACGGGGACTTTACCCGTTATAAGGGAAGCACACACTAGTGTGACCAAAGTGGGTTGTTAATACGACCAATTTGGGTGGTACCGCAGGTGCATTTTGCTCTTGTCCCTTTTCTGGGATAGGAGTTTTTTTTGTCATCATTTTGGTTGGTGGGCAACCGATGCTCACGTGAAAGGAGATAATTATGTCACGAAAAGTACCGAAAAGAGTTTTTTTAACAGAGGATCAGATGCCGACGAAGTGGTATAACGTTCGCGCCGATATGAAGGAGCAGCATGCGCCTTATCTGCATCCCGGCACAATGCAACCGGTGACGCTTGACGACTTATTGCCGATTTTCTGTACCGAGTTGGCAAAGCAAGAAGCCGATAATGTAACTCGTTATATTGATATTCCTGAAGAAGTTCAGGATTTTTACAAGATTTTCCGCCCATCACCATTGATTCGCGCCTATGAGCTTGAAAAAGCTTTGGATACGCCTGCAAAGATTTACTACAAATTCGAAGGCAACAATACTTCGGGAAGTCACAAATTGAATTCGGCAGCTGCTCAAGTATACTACGCAAAGGAGCAAGGTCTTTCGGGTTTAACGACTGAGACCGGAGCGGGACAGTGGGGAACGGCATTGGCGATGGCTTGCGCTTATTTCAATATTCCGCTGTCCGTATTTATGGTTAAGGTCAGTTCTGAGCAGAAGCCTTATCGGAAGGCTATCATAGAAACATTCGGTGCAGACCTGATTCCTTCACCATCTGACACGACAAATATCGGCCGTAAAATTTTGCAAGAGCACCCGGGAACCGGCGGAAGCTTAGGTTGCGCTATTTCCGAAGCGATTGAGCGGGCGGTTTCCACCCCCGGATACCGATACGTATTGGGTTCGGTTCTCAACCAGGTTCTGTTGCACCAGTCTATCATCGGTGAAGAAGCTAAGATGCAGATGGAAGTGATTGATGAGTATCCGGACATTGTTATAGGTTGTGCCGGTGGCGGATCGAATCTCGGAGGCATTATGGCTCCGTTTATGAGAGATCGGCTGGAAGGCAAGAGGCACCCGTACTTTATTGCCGTCGAGCCGGCTTCGTGCCCTTCTTTGACCCGCGGCAGATATGCATACGATTTCTGCGATACCGGACACGTGACGCCTCTCGCAAAGATGTACACTCTCGGTGCAGGCTTCATGCCTTCTCCGAACCATGCCGGCGGACTTCGTTATCACGGTATGTCTCCGATCATCTCTAAGCTTTATCACGACGGATATCTTGATGAGGCAGTGGCGGTTGAGCAGACCAAGGTCTTTGATGCAGCTACTATTTTCGCCAAAAATGAGACTATATTGCCCGCTCCGGAGTCTTCGCACGCCATAAGAGTGGCCATCGATGAAGCTCTCAAGTGTAAGGAATCCGGCGAAGCCAAGACGATTCTCTTTAATCTGACCGGTACAGGATACTTTGATATGCACGCGTATATGGATTACAAAGAAGGAAAAATGAACGATTATGTTCCTACCGATGCGGATCTTGAACAGGGATTTGCAACATTGCCGAGCATACCCGGAATTCAGTAATTCTTAGGCGGAGTATGTCCGGAATAAATACACTTGACAAGACAAAGGTCCCGAATTGCTTCGGGACCTTTGTTGTCTGAGGGGTTGGGTTGAATCAGGATTTTGTAACGATATAGGGAGCCAGAGACTTGGCAACGTTGTTGATAGGCATGGTTTGAATCCATACACGACCGGGTCCGGTTACTTTGGTCAGGAAGAAGCCCTCGCCGCCGAGAAGTTTGTTTTTGAGACCTTTGACGGTCTGAATGTCCATCGTGACTGAGGCGTCCATCATGGCCAAATAGCCGTTGTCAATTAACATGCTTTGCCCTGCCGCAAGCTGATAGTCAACTATGGAACCATCAATTTCGATGAAAGCAAGACCCTGTCCGGATAGTTTTTGCATGATAAACCCTTCACCGCCAAAAAGACCGGCGCCGAATTTTTTCTGGAAATGGATTGAAAGCTCAACCCCCGATTGAGAAGCCAGAAATGCGGATTTCTGAACTACCATGCTGGAATTAGGCTCGATGTTTATCGGCAGAATTTGGCCGGGAAAGCTGGATGCAAATGCAATCATTCCTTGTCCGCCTTCGGCAGTATACTTGTTGAGGAAAAGTGATTCTCCGGAGAACATACGTCCCAAAGATTTTCCAAGACCACCACTGACGGTATCCATGACCATGTTCGGCGTCATCCAGGACATTGAACCGCTTTCTGTAATCAGGCTCTCTCCGGGCTCTACCTCACAGATGACAACAGGAAGAGGGGCGCCTTTGATTTCGTACTTCATAAATATTACCTCCATTTAAATCCTCAGATATATTAATTATAAAGATGTCAACAAAAATAGACAATCACTTTTTGTCTTGTTTATCGTATAATCGTGATAAATTTTATAAATCTCTTATAGGAGACAAATAATGACCCGAATTTTTATATCTGATTCATTGCGTTCAGATCAAGTCGAACTGAGGCTCGATAAAGAGCAACAAAAATATCTCAAGAGTGTACTTCGCATGAATCATGGTGATATCATCATCGTTTGCGATAAGTCGATGACAGACTATACCTGTGCCATAGATAATTTTGATTCGGAGGGCGTGAATTTACGAATCATTGGCTTCAAGAAGAACGATTCCGAGCCCAATTATCGAGTTATGCTATTTCAGAGTGTATCCAAAGGAGAGCGAATGGACTACACCATTCAAAAGTCTGTAGAATTGGGCGTTGACACGATTATTCCTGTTGACTCAGCTCGAACCATAGTTAAAGTCAAGGATAAAGATGGCTCAGGCAAGTTGGATCGATGGTCGAAAATAGCACTTGAGGCAAGCAGACAAAGTGGTCGAGGCAAGGTGGTTGAGGTGACATCCGTAGTAAGATTTCAAAAAGCTCTGGAAATGGCCAAATCAATCAGCGATATAGTGATTATTCCTTGGGAAAATGAGACGGACAAGTCCTTTGGCCAAGTGCTCGAATCATTTTTTTCTCACAAGCGCGAGTTACTCGACTTTCCGAATCCGGCTCTCGCCGAAAATTCTTCGGAAGAGGGTATTTACAGGCCGTCGATTTCTGTATTTATCGGGCCGGAGGGCGGATTCGAAAAAGAAGAGGTCGAGGCTGCAATTCAATCGGGAGCCATCCCGGTGACACTTGGCAAAAGAATTCTTCGTACGGAGACCGCCGGGCCTTCTGTATTAGCGATGTTGCTCTATCGGTTTGAGCTGAACTGATGTATAATATTTTGTTGCAGGGTTTTTCCGTGCGAATACGATCAGGAGTTTTTATTCATGAAATTAAGCCTCCCCAAAGGTACTAAAGACATATTACCGAATCAGATTCATCTCTGGCAAAAAGCAGAACGCGTTTTTGCCGAAGTGTGCGCACAATATGGCTTCTCTGAAATACGAATTCCGACTTTTGAGCATACGGATATTTTCGAACGTGGTGTCGGGAATGCCACGGATGTCGTCCGTAAGGAAATGTACACGTTTGAAGACAAAGGTGGCCGAAGCATTACTTTGCGTCCCGAAGGTACGGCCGGAGTAGTCAGAAGCTTTATCGAAAACGGAATGGGATCAATGCCCAGTCCGGTTAAGCTTTTTTACAATATTACGGCGTTTCGTTATGAGAAAATGCAAAAGGGTCGATATAGGGAGTTTCACCAATTTGGCGTTGAGGCTTTCGGTTCTTCGGGACCTGAAATTGATGCGGAAATTATTAGTCTTCTTTGCACGTTTTTCGAGCGAGTCGGAATCGCTCAAACGCGACTATGTATTAACAGCATTGGTTGCCCCTCTTGTCGGCCGATCTATCATCAGGCATTAGTCGAGTATTTTTCGGATAAGGTTGCGGCTATGTGCGATGACTGTAAAGCACGTTATGAGATTAATCCTCAGAGGATGATTGACTGTAAGGAACAGCGTTGTAAGCCATTTGTTACAGAAGCACCGCGACAGATAGAGTATTTGTGTCAGGATTGTCGTACACATTTTAGTGGATTGCAGGCGTCTTTATCTTCTCTTGATATCACGTATGAGGTTGATCCGTCTATTGTTCGCGGACTCGATTATTATTCGCGAACCGTATTTGAATTCGTATCCGATCATGTCGGCACGCAGGGTACAATATGCGGCGGAGGTCGATATGATCGTTTGGTTGAGACTATGGGAGGACCGTCGGTTCCCGGCATAGGCTTTGCAATGGGTGTTGAGCGATTCTTAATGGAAGCTGAATCTCAAGGTGTCGTATTATCGGAGCGAGAGCCCGTTAAGCTTTGTTTGGTTCACATGTCAGACGCCTCATACCAAAAGGTTTTTCAACTTGCACATCGATTGCGCCGGGCAGGCATTTCCTGTGAAGTTGATTTGATGGGTCGTAGTTTTCGCGCACAGATGAAATATGCCAACAAGTTAGGCATACCATATATGATTGTAATCGGTGACGACGAAGTGGCTTCCGGAAAGGCCAAGATCAAGCGCATGAAGGATGGTTTCGAAATGGACATCGAGATTTCCGATTTGCCGGAGCAGGCTGCGTTATTTATGAATGAATCCAAGAAGGAGATTTGAGTATTATGGCAGAACATATTGTTGGGATGAAGCGAACGGATTACTGCGCGGAATTGGGTGAAGCGGATATCGGCAAGAATTGCACATTAATGGGGTGGTGTCATAAATCCCGGGATTTGGGCGGTTTGACGTTCATCACTCTTCGTGACCGGACGGGTGAAATTCAGCTGGTTGTATCACCTGAGAGTAATCAGGAAGTCAGGAGTAAGGCGTCGAGAATCAGAAGTGAGTATGTTTTGGCTTGCTCAGGCAAAATTTCTCGAAGAAGCGCTCCGAATGCGGCAATGAAGACCGGACAGATCGAGGTCATTGTCGATGAGATTCGAATTCTGTCAGAATCGCAGACCCCTCCATTCTATATCGAAGAAGGAGTAGATGCGAATGAAGCATTGAGATTGAAGTACCGTTATCTCGACTTGAGAAGACCGGACATGCAACGTAATTTGATGCTCCGTCATCGCATTGCCAAGTGTGCGAGAGATTATTTTGATAATAACGGTTTTGTTGAAATCGAAACACCGATGCTTGGCAAAAGCACACCGGAGGGAGCACGTGACTATTTAGTTCCCAGTCGCGTGAAAAACGGTTCGTTTTTCGCACTTCCGCAATCACCGCAGCTTTATAAGCAATTATTGATGGTTTCGGGATACGATCGATACATGCAGATTACGAAGTGTTTTAGGGATGAGGATTTACGAGCGGACCGTCAGCCTGAATTTACACAGATCGATCTGGAGATGAGTTTTGTCGACAGTGACGATGTAATGTCTGTGACGGAAGGTTTCCTTGCAGAAGTATTCGATAAAATTATGGGTCGCCCGATACAGCTTCCTATTCCAAGGCTGACTTATCAGGAAGCAATGGATCGTTTCGGCTCCGATAAGCCGGACATTCGTTTTGGTCTGGAGCTCAACAACATAAGCCAAATCGTCTCGGATATAGCATTTCCTCCTTTTGAAACAACGCTGTCTTCAGGTGGCAGTATTCGAGCAATTTGTGTGCCCGGGGGCGCATCGCTTTCCAGAAGAGAAGTCGACGCCTTCGCGGAAGTAGCGAAGACCTATCGTGCCGGCGGGTTGGCTTGGTTGGTTGCTTCTGAACCTGCAAGAGGATCATTCCTAAAATTCTTGAGTCCGGATCAGATTGATCGAATCAAAAATTCGATGAACGCGACTGCGGAAGATTTAATATTGATCGTGTCCGGTGACAATCAGACGGTCTATGATGCGCTCGGTGCGGTTCGGTGTGCTGTCGCAGAGAAGATGAACCTGATTCCGGAGTCTATGTTTGCACCACTTTGGGTTACCGAATTTCCGCTTCTTGAGTATGACGGAGAAGAGGACCGTTTTGTGGCTAAACACCATCCATTCACAAGCCCGATGCCGGAAGATATGGCTATGCTTGAGAAGGATCCGGCGGCCGTGAGATCGAACGCTTACGATATCGTTCTCAACGGAACAGAGCTCGGCGGCGGAAGCATACGTATTCACGATCAAGCATTGCAAGAAAAAATGTTCATGTTGCTCGGTTTTACCAAAGAACAAGCTAATGCTCAGTTTGGCTTCTTGCTTGATGCGTTTAAATATGGTGTTCCTCCGCATGGAGGTTTGGCATTTGGATTAGATCGCATGGTTATGCTTCTCGCCGGGACCAAGAGTATTCGAGATGTCATCGCTTTCCCCAAAGTTCAAAATTCTTCGTGTTTAATGACAGAGGCCCCTGCACCGGTTGCCGATAAGCAACTGGAAGAATTGGGCATTTCTGTTAAGGAGTTAAGTGATGAAGAGTAATTCGAATGAAAATAATCACTCGCCATTGGTACCGTCGTTACTTAATAACGACGAGGCTCATGAAGAGGTTCTTACCGGAATCGAGAAGAGCGAAAAAACACTCGTATCTCCGATGCGGGATAATTCAGCCGGTCAGGCGAATGCAGACACGGATTCTTCATATATCGGAAAGATTATATCGGTTTCTGAAGAAGAAGAAGATTCAGAGACGAGTCACGTAGCAATGGATCATACTTCTAATTCCATGTCAGAATATTCCATTGAGGGTTCGATTCTTGCAAATGAGCGCATTGACGAAAATGTCCCTTATGAAATGCCGGCTGCTTCTGTAAAGAGAGTCGGTGTCGCTCAAGCGGATAAAGAAGGAGCCTCTCGGGAAAAAACCGGTTTGGCATATGCAATTCTCGATACCGTGAGGTTCATCACGCTGGGTCTTATTATCGGTATTCTACTGATCGTATTCGTTATTCAGCGCAACGACGTTTACGGCGATTCGATGCAACCGACATTGTATGACGGAGACGCCGTATTCGTCGAAATGATTTCGAAGTATACCTCGTCTTTTGATCACGGCGACATCGTAACTATTAATGCCGATGGCATTCCGGGTTTTTTCGGTGAGGAAAAAATGCTCATCAAAAGAATCATTGGTGTCCCCGGAGATACGGTGCTCATTACAGATGGCAAGGTCTATTTGAACGGACAGTTGCTCGACGAGCCTTATCTTCTTGAGGGAACGGAGACAACTGTACGCTCTGAGGGCGTGATGAACGGGTATGACAATGTCACTTTGGGCGAAAATGAATATTATTGCATGGGAGATTATCGAGGAGTCAGTAATGATAGCCGGCGATTAGGTCCTTTTCATATCGACAGAATTAAGGCAAAGGTCTTGGTCAAGGTATTTCCTTTCAGCGATTTAAAGTTTTTGGCCGCAACTCCTCCACAATGATAACAAGATGAGAGTAGGACGATAAGAGACAATGGATAGACAAAAATTAATACGCAACTTCAGCATCATCGCCCATATTGATCATGGCAAGTCCACTCTGGCCGATCGTCTGATCGAGAATACGGGTGTACTGACAACACGAGAAATGCAAAATCAGGTTCTGGACAATATGGATATTGAGCGCGAGCGTGGCATTACGATTAAGGCACAGGCGACGCGCATGATGTATAAATCAAAAGACGGTCAAACCTATCTTCTCAATCTAATTGACACGCCCGGACATGTCGATTTCAATTACGAAGTATCTCGAAGTCTTCGTGCTTGCGACGGTGCTGTGCTGGTGGTCGATGCGGCTCAAGGCATAGAGGCGCAAACCCTGGCAAATGTCTTTTTAGCGCTTGATGCAGATCTAGAAATTCTTCCGGTCATTAATAAGATTGATTTACCATCGGCACAGCCCGAAGAAGTTCGAAAAGAAATTGAAGACGTCATCGGATTGGATGCGTCGTATGCTCCTTTGATTTCTGCAAAGAGTAATATCGGAATTGAAGAAGTACTCGAAAATATCGTCAAGTATTTGCCGCCGCCACAAGGCGATGATGAAAAGCCTCTCAGTGCGCTCATTTTTGACTCAAAGTATGATACCTATAAGGGTGTTATTGTTAACGTCCGCATTTTTGATGGTCAGGTGGCTATCGGTGACAAGATACGAATGATGCACACCGGAAAAGAATTCATTGTTACAGAACTCGGATATTTTCATCCGGGTATCTTTATACCCACCGATAAACTTTTGGCCGGTGAAGTCGGATATATTTGCGCCTCCATTAAAAATGTCAGAGATACGGCACCTGGCGATACGGTGACACATGCTGACCGCCCTGCAAAAGAAGCGCTTCCGGGATATAAAAAGATTCAGCAAATGGTATTTTGCGGTCTGTACCCCGTCGATGGCGCCAAATATCCGGATTTAAGAGATGCATTGGAAAAGCTTCGACTTAATGATGCTGCCTTGTCTTTTGAAGCGGAGACTTCGGTTGCGCTCGGATTTGGTTTTCGATGTGGTTTTTTGGGCCTTTTGCATTACGAGGTTGTGCAAGAGCGACTTGAGCGCGAATTCAATCTCGAACTTATCTCGACGGCCCCGTCTGTTGTTTATAAGCTTTTTACGATACGTGGTGAAGAGATCCGAATGGATAACCCGACTAATATGCCCGACCCTTCAGAAATCGATTATATTGAGGAGCCGATCGTAAAAGCAACAATCATGACGCCCAAGGAATACGTCGGAAATATTATGGATCTCTGTCAGGATCGACGCGGCGAATATATCAACATGGAATATATGGATGAACTGCGTGTTATGCTGCATTATCGCATGCCGCTTAACGAGATCATATATGACTTCTTTGATGCTCTGAAATCCAGAACCAGAGGTTACGGATCTCTTGACTACGAGATGGATGGTTATCAAAAATCCGATCTTGTGAAACTCGACATTTTGCTTAAGGGCGAAGTGGTTGACGCATTGTCATTTATTGTACACCGAGAAAAAGCATACGATCGCGGACGAAGAATGGCTGAAAAACTCAAGGACAACATTCCGAGGCAGCAATTTGAAATTCCGGTGCAGGCATGTATCGGAGGCAAAGTCATCGCCCGAGAGACTATTCGCGCTTATCGAAAAGATGTTCTCGCCAAGTGCTATGGCGGTGACATCACTCGAAAGAAGAAACTCTTGGAAAAGCAAAAAGAAGGAAAGAGGAAGATGCGCCAGGTTGGCAGCGTTGAGGTCCCTCAAGAAGCATTCATGAGTGTATTAAGACTTGATGAGTAAGAAATACCAGCTTTTCTAATTGATAGAGGAATATAATATATGCGCTTCTGTCGAGGTATCGGCGGAGGCGTATATTTTTTCGATCTCTGACTTTCTCATAAATTTCTCGATAATTCTGGCGATGACAAAAATACCGATAACGTAATTGAACTCGAAATCGTATTTCGCACTTGAATTCATCAGAGTAAAGATGATAGTATTATTAAGTTCATAATTTATGCGGATGTGGTGGAATTGGCAGACACGCTGGATTTAGGTTCCAGTTCGCGAGAGTGCAGGTTCAAGTCCTGTCATCCGCACCAGATTCGAAAAGCCCCTTCTTCCGGCGTTCGGACAAGTCCTCGGATCGCAAGCGATCCTGCGGAACTCCGGCGGGAGAAGGGGCTTTTCTCTTTATGGCGGAGCTTAATACACGAAAGATTGTGACGTATTTATCAAGACTTATCGGAGAAATGCGATACACAAATTTCTGATTTGTGCTATCGGTTTGGTTCTGCTAGAATTCATATCGTGTTTGTTCTATCAATATCTATTCAGCAATAGGAGATACAGATGAAAAACAACAAAATAGTCGACTGGATAATCCGTTTTATTAAAGGTATGTTTATTGGAACCGGAGCCATTTTGCCGGGTGTAAGCGGTGGCGCCTTAGCGGCGGTTTTTGGCATTTATGAGAGAATGATCGAATTTCTTGCAAACCTTTGGAAGGATTTCTGGAAGAACGTGCTCTTCTTCATTCCGGTCGGGCTCGGCGGAATTTTTGGATTTTTCATATTGTCGATTCCGCTGGTATATCTGGTGGGCACGGAAGAAGTCCCTGGAGTGGCAGTGATTCAGACGATCTGGTGTTTTATCGGATGTATTCTCGGCACAATGCCTTCTCTTTATAAGGAAGCAGGCAAAGAAGGCCGTAAACCAAGGCATTTAGTTATTGCAGTTGTTACTGCTATTCTGGTATTTGCAGGTCTGCTGTGCGCAAAGCAATTCCTTGACACGGAAGTTCCGTTGAATTTTTTTACATGGATCATGGCAGGAGCCATCTTTGCACTCGGTGCAATTGTTCCCGGACTGAGTCCGTCAAATTTCCTTATTTATCTCAAGATGTACGGTCCCCTGATGCAGGGCGTCAAAGACCATGATTTATCCGTTATCATTCCCGTCGGCATCGGCGGTGTCTTATGCGTGTTGGGTTTTGCCAAGCTGATGAAGTATATTCTGAAAATTGCATACGCCAATGTATTTCACGTAATTCTCGGTGTTGTAGTTGCTTCGACCGCAATAATTGCCTTCACGCCCGATTACTCCGGCATCAATGCAGGCATCATTATTGTCAGCAGCATTTTGTTTCTGGCCGGGCTGGCTCTCGGACTATTCATGGGCAAACTCGAAGCGAAATACAAACACGAATAAAGGGACGCAACCGGATACGGTCTTTTGAGGGGACTCCCTGAACCGGAGATTTTCGATCAAGGAAGAAGTTACGCTACGCTTCGAATAAGTGAGGGGTATCGTATTTGAACACAACAAATAAATAATCAAATACAATTATTCGAAATCGTTCATTTTCTGCTGATAAATGTCATAAAACATTTGAAACGATGATTAATCTTTGCTATCATCAATGGGTTGACTGCGCCGTGCAGTTATTGTAGCGTCTGATGATAGACAGGAGGATGGTAGTTATGTGGCAAAACAAAGACACTTTCTATGCAATTTTCATTTTACTTTTTTTTGCAATTACAATTTCTGTAGGTATATATACCAGCAGAAATTCGAAAGATGTCGGGTCCTTTGTACTCGGCGGACGTTCCGTAGGGCCGTGGTTGACGGCATTTTCGTACGGTGCGACTTATTTTTCTGCAGTAGTGTTTATCGGATATGCCGGAATGTTCGGATGGAACTTCGGTATTTCAGCTATTTGGATCGGCTTGGGTAATGCCTTTATAGGCAGTTTGCTCGCCTGGCGTGTCTTAGGTCGTCGGGCCAGAGTGATGACCAAGCATTTGGATGCAAACACCATGCCGGATTATTTCGGCAGCAGATATGATTCTAAGAAGCTTCGTACTGCAGCTGCCGGCATCGTATTTATTTTCTTGATTCCATATACTGCTTCAGTATTCAACGGTCTCTCGTACTTGTTTACTAAATCACTAGATCTTGGACGAATTTCCAATGGATTTGAAATCTGCATTATTGTTATAAGTTTATTTGCAGCATTATATGTTATTTTAGGCGGGTATTTATCCACAGCGACTAATGATTTTATTCTGGGAACCATCATGCTGGTCGGCTTAGTTATTTTAGTGGGATCTATACTAAATGATCACGGCGGATTAATGGGGTCACTCACTGCACTGTCACAATTTGAGTCTCCGACTTCTGATATGAAAGGTGTTTATTCGTCTATCCTGGGTCCGGAGCCGCTCAATCTACTGGGCGTTGTTATTTTGACTTCTCTTGGTGCATGGGGCCTGCCGCAGATGGTTCAGAAGTTCTATTCGGTCAAAGATGAAAGATCTGTTCGTGCGGCAACGGTCATTTCTACGATATTTGCAATAGTTGTTGCAGGCGGATCGTATTTTATCGGTTCGTTTGGGCGTATTTTTGTTACACCAGATGAGGTCACAAATCCGGTGACCGGATTGTTTTCTTCAGATATGATCGTTCCCGAAATGCTGGATAAGGCTGTCGCACCTGCGCTGATCGCGCTGGTAATCGTATTAGTTTTGTCTGCTTCAATGTCAACTTTATCCTCTTTGGTGATGAGTTCGAGTTCAACGATAACGCTTGATCTGATTGCTCCGAATCTTAAGAAGCCGCTTTCTGAGAAGAAGAAGGTGACGTTGATTCGCGTTTTTCTGGCATTTTTCATACTCGTTTCTGCTACATTAGCCATCTATTCGTACCGGACTAATGACATGTACATTGCCAGATTGATGTCCATTTCATGGGGCGCTTTGGCAGGATCATTCCTGGCTCCGTTTCTTTACGGGTTGTTCTGGAAGGGCGTCACTAAGGCCGCTGTGTGGGCATCATATTTCAGCGGTGTCGGACTTACCCTGACCCATCTGGTTTTATCTAACGGAGCGTTGTTCGGACACGATTTCGTGTTTCCGACCGGGCTTCCTATTAATCTGGCTTCGCCGATAAATGCAGGAGCATTTACAATGCTCTTCGGGTTGATATTAGTTCCGATTGTTTCGTTCCTGACGCCAAAAATTAAAAATGACGTTGTTGAACATGCTTTTGAAGGATACTCGATCAAAGTAACCGCGGAACAAAAGCTTCAATTGCCTGAAGAGGAAGTTAAATAATTATACGTAAATGGGAGGAGTATATCATGTTCTGGAGTCCGTCAGAAACATTGTCAAGATCCGAAATTGAAGCTGTTCAATTGGAACGTCTCAAATGGCAGGTCGCCTACGCTTACGAAAAAGTGCCGTTTTACAAAGAACGCATGGATGGAGCAGGAGTTCGCCCGGATCATATTTCCACCCTATCCGATATATCCAAGATTCCGTTTACCGTTAAGACGGATTTGCGAGACAATTATCCGACCGGCTTATTCGCTGTTCCGAATAAAGATATCGTGAGATTTCACAGTTCTTCAGGAACAACAGGAAAGCCGATCGTTGTCGGATATACAAGAAATGACATGGATAACTGGACAGAGTGTTGTGCCCGGATGTGTACCGCCGCAGGAGTAACTCATGATGACGTTGCTCAAGTCGCATTCGGATATGGACTATTCACAGGCGGATTCGGTCTTCACTATGGACTTGAGCGCGTAGGTGCTTCGGTGCTGCCGATATCGTCAGGAAATAGTGAGCGGCAAATCATGTTTATGAAGGACCTGAAGACAACGGTTCTGATCGCAACCCCCTCATATGTTCTTCACTTGGCCGAAATTATGGCGGATATGGGGGTTACAAAGGACGATATTTATCTCAAGACCGGAATGTTTGGCGGAGAGGGACATACTCCGGAAATGCGCGCCCAAATTGAGGATCGACTTGGCATCACTGATACACAGAACTACGGTTTGACTGAACTATGCGGGCCCGGATTGTCTTACGAGTGTTTGCACCACACAGGCATGCATATCAATGAGGATTTTTTCCTTGCTGAAATTATTGATCCGTCGACAGGAGAAGTCTTACCGGAAGGAAGCGAAGGTGAACTGGTCATATCAACACTGACCAAAGAAGGCATTCCGATGCTTCGTTATCGAACCAAGGACATTACTACGTTGACTTACGAAAAATGTGCTTGCGGAAGAACATTTGCGCGGATGGATCTCGTCCGTGGGCGTTCAGACGATATGATGGTCATCCGAGGAGTCAATGTTTTTCCGTCTCAGGTCGAGGCGGTACTCATGGGTATAGAGGGTATAGGTCAACATTATCAGCTCATTGTTACGACAGAGAAGTATATGGATAAGATGGAAGTTCAGGTCGAGCTTCTCGATGGAAGCATTCTGGACAGTTATTCGAATCTCGAAAAACTATCCAACGAGATTCGACACAAGATTCGAACCGTCCTTCAAATCGATGTTAAGGTCACGCTGCTGAATCCCAAAACACTGGAGAGAACAGCAGGGAAATCCCATCGAGTTGTTGATCGTCGGGGCAAATCCTTCTGATAATTTATGATGAAGCCAAAAATCCTGTGTGGTATACTGACTTCTGAAATAATCGGTAAAAGGTGGGATGATTTTGGAAAAGATCCTTTTGGGTAATGAAGCTGTCGCACGCGGTGCTTTTGAAGCTGGAGTGAAGGTAGTTTCGTCGTATCCGGGTACGCCAAGTACTGAGATTACGGAATCAATAGCATCGTACGATCGCATTCGATGTGAATGGGCGACTAACGAGAAAGTCGGTGCAGAAGTCGCTATTGGGGCTTCTCTACGTGGAGCCAGAGCCATGACATGTATGAAGCATGTCGGTATGAACGTTGCTGCAGACCCATTGTTTACGGTATCTTACACCGGAGTGAACGGCGGACTGGTATTTGTTGTAGCAGATGATCCCGGGATGCATAGCTCACAAAATGAGCAGGATAGTCGTCATTATGCGCGGGCCTCGAAGGTGCCCATGCTCGAACCGTCTGATGCTCAAGAATGTAAGGACTTTACGATCAAAGCTTTTGAACTATCCGAGAAATACGACACGCCAATCATCATCCGCATGCATACAAGAGTATCTCATTCCCGCTCTATCGTTCAGCTGGAAGATCCGCAAGACATCGTAATAAAGGACTATGTTAAGAATATGGCGAAAACTGTCATGATGCCTGCGATGGCTGTCAAAAGACATGTTTTTGTGGAAGATCGCCTTCAAAGAATGGCACGAGACGCTTCTTCGGAAGTGGGTGTCGGATGTTTTGAATGGATTAAGGGTGATGATGAGATTGGTATTATCACGGCCGGTGCTTCGTATCTTTATGTGAGAGAAGCTCTGCCAAACGCCAGTGTACTTAAGCTGGGGTTGGTCTATCCTATTCCTTCTGATCTGATCAGGAAATTTGCCAACAGTGTAAAAAGACTAATTATAGTTGAAGAACTTGATCCTTTTCTCGAAAATGAAATCAAAGCATTAGGTATCGCTTGTGAAGGCAAATCTCTCTTTTCTCTTCAAGGTGAGTACAAGACTTCGATGATTCAAAAAGCGATATTGGGGTTGGAGAGCAATGTCGGAGAAATAGATACAAGCGTACTGTGTCAGGCGCCTAACCGGCCGCCGGTCATGTGCGCGGGATGTCCGCATAAGGGTCTGTTTATGGCGTTATCTCGCCTCAAAGCTCAAGTCATGGGGGATATTGGTTGTTATACGCTGGGCGCATTGCCGCCGACTTCTGCAATAGATGCTTGTGTTTGTATGGGTGCGTCTGTTGGTATGGCTCACGGCTTTGATTTGGCCACCGACGGCGTTGACTCTGAGAGAACAGTTGCCGTAATCGGAGACTCGACGTTTCTTCATTCCGGAATCACGAATCTCATTAATGCGGTATATAATCAGAGCAATATTACGGTGATTATTCTTGATAACTCCATAACCGGAATGACAGGACACCAACAAAACGCTGCGACGGGTATGGATATTCGATTGAATCCTGCACCGGCGGTTAACTTAGAAGCGCTGTGCGAGAGCGTCGGTGTTAAGTCCGTTCGTATCGTCGATCCTGTAGATACAGCTCTTTCTCAAAGTGTCATCAAAGAGGCCATGAAAGAGACCGGCGTATCCGTCGTCATCGCAAGACGTCCCTGTGCTCTGATTCCGACAGGAAAAGGCCCTAAAAGTATGACCGTTCTTGTTGATAAAGAGAAGTGTACCGCTTGCGGACAATGCATTAGAATTATGTGCCCGGCATTAGTTGCCGGCAAGGACAAGAAGCCGGTCATTGATCCGGAGACATGTAACACTTGTGGTCTTTGTATCAATGTGTGTCGGTTTGGTGCATTAGGTGTCGGAGGTGCAGAATAATGGACAAGCAAATAGAACCGGTATTTCCGATTCGTTCATTTGAAGACGGACGCGTTCTTTCTATTGTACTTGCGGGCGTCGGAGGCCAGGGGACTTTGATCGCGGGGAAACTTCTGGGAATACTCGCTCTAAAACTTGGCTTAGATGTCAAAGTGTCGGAAGTCCATGGCATGAGTCAACGTGGCGGATCGGTCATCACTTACGTCCGTATCGGCAAAAAAGTCTATTCTCCTATAATTGATGAAAGGACTGCTGATTTCTGTTTAGCTTTTGAATCGCTTGAGTCACTTCGATGGGCCGGGCTTCTCAAGAACAGCGGACGTATGATTATTAATACGCAGCAAATAGCTCCGCTTCCGGTTCTCATGGGACAACTGGATTATCCGGATGCCATTTCTGATTCGCTATGCGGAGCTTGCGCGAATCCGTCAACCGTTCTTTCTCTGGACGCGCTGTCGATGGCTAAGGAAGCCGGAAGCGCGAAGGCTACGAATATTGTATTGCTCGGTGCACTAAGTGTATTTTCGGATTTTCCGGAAGAACTGTGGCATGACTCAATCAAAGAGGCTTTTGCACAGAAACCAGCAACAGTTCCAATGAATATTAAGGCTTTCGAAATGGGTCGGGACTTCGCAAGAACATTCATGTATAATTAAGTCAAAATTCTTTATTTTTGCGCTTAATAGATTGAGGAGGTATGGCTTATGTTAGTCCGTCAAATCAATGTTTTTTTGGAGAATCAATCCGGTCGTCTAGCCGAAGTCACGAAGACTTTAGGGGATAACGATATTGATATTCGAGCATTATATATCGCTGATACTACGGAATATGGCATTTTGAGAATGATTCTGGATAAGCCTGAAAAGGCAGTTGACATATTAACAAAAGCCGGATTTACGGTCAGTAGCACACCGGTCATTGCCCTTGCTATTGCCGATAAGCCGGGCACTCTCGACCACGCGCTTTCTATCCTTTCAGAGGGATCATTATCTCTTGAGTATCTATATGCTTATGTGGGTCGTTCTTCGGATGACGCGGTCGTTGTTATTCGTGTTCAAGATCCTGAATTAGCTTTGACAAAGTTGGAAGAAGCAGGCATTCGAGTCCTTTCCTCTGAGGAGGTCTACGGCGTCTGATGATTAATCCATACTCTTCTTTTGGAGTCTCGGATGATACCTTTAAGATGGCGTCCGAACTTATAGAGTCGCTTTCTCAATCGTTTCAGCGAGTGGATGAGATTTGCAGCCTCAATCAGCTGAAAGTTTTGCGGGCTTTCCAAAATTCAAGGTTATCCGATGTACACTTCGGATATCCGACCGGTTACGGCTATGATGATGTAGGGCGCGAAAAGATAGAACAGATCTATTCCGAAGTATTTGGTGGAGAAGCCGCGTATGTACGCATCCAAATATCTTCGGGTACTCAAGCAATTTCAGCATGTCTTTACGGTATATTGAGGCCCGGTGATGAGATGCTTTGCGCGACCGGAGCCCCTTATGATACTTTACGTACAGTGATTGGATGTATTGCCGGCGCAGCGAACAATTACAGCGGTTCACTTAAAGAATTCGGCATCGGATTCTCTCAGGTCGAGCTTAAAGCGGATGGATCAATAGATGTTCAAGCCGTTCTTGCTGCCGTTAGTCCGACAACAAAACTGATCCTGATTCAGAAGTCAAAGGGCTATTCTACGCGTCCGTGTCTTAATTCAGAACTCATTTCGGAAGCAATCCGTTCAATCAAGATTGTATATCCGAATATCGTCATATTGGTGGATAATTGTTATGGCGAATTTGTCGAGGACAAAGAGCCGTGTGAACTTGGAGCAGATCTTTGTGCCGGCTCGTTAATTAAGAATCCGGGAGGCGGGATATGTCCGTCAGGTGGATATATCGTCGGAAAGAAAGATCTTGTCGAAAAAGTGGCTTCGCATCTGACGGCTCCGGGTTTAGGCAGCCATGTCGGACCGTCTCTTGGATATAATCGAATTATTGCGCAAGGTCTTTTTATGGCTCCTCATGTAGTCTCCGAGAGTATCAAGGGCGCCATTTTCGCCAGTGCACTTTTCGAAAAGTTTGGGTTTATTTGTTCTCCTGCCTCGACAGATGTTCGTGGAGACATAGTTCAAAGTATTACTTTTGACAATCCGCAGCAAGTGATTGATTTTTGTAAGATTATTCAAGCGTCTTCACCGGTCGACGCTTTTGTAGCTCCTGAGCCTTGGCCGATGCCCGGGTATGACTCGGATGTGATCATGGCTGCCGGCACTTTCACACAAGGTGCTTCTATTGAGCTTTCTGCGGACGGACCGATCAAGCCGCCCTACCTTGTGTATATGCAAGGTGGACTGGTCAGTGAACAAGTGAAGTTAGCAGCTATGTTGGCTGTTGAAAAAATGGGAGGGCGAATCGCTTGAGTGATAAGCCGAAACGTCAGGTTCCGACGGGTCCTCGAAATTCCCGAAGGGATGTAAAAACTGCAAAAGGTCAACCCGTCGCTCAATCCGGGCGACCTTCGGATCGACTTGCTGATCGTCGGTCGGATTCGGTATCTGCGAGAATGCGTCAATCCAAGCCGGCGCATGATCCAATTGCAAGACCATCAACAAATCAACCGCATCCCAACACTGCCAAGACGAAAGATTCAAGAAAGAAGAATGTTAAATCAAAGCCTCCAATTGCAATGCCAGAGGAGCAGAAGAACAGACGATTACCCAATAAGAGTGGATCGTCACCAAATCACGGCACCTCGAGTCATCATAATAAAAGCTTGTCGGACTCTCAGAAAAAAGGATATGTTTCATACGAGCATATAGGCCATCTCGAGAAGGTTCGTAAAAAACGAACGCTCAGCGCAGCTTTGTTCCTGATTATCGTAACCCTTTTGCTTATGGTAGTGACCGCTTCCGCAATTATCTATATCAATGATTTTGTTGCAGCTAAGCCCCGGTTTGCTTTTGTATCGACCGGTTCAGTGGAACATTCGGTCGGAACAACAGCTCTGGTTGTTCGAGAGGAATCCGTATTCTATTCTCAGAATTCCGGCACGCTTGTCGCTCTGGTTACCGAGGGTAGCCGTGTTGCCAAATTGCAACAGTTGGCGATGGTTATTCCCGAGGGTATGGACATCACAATATCGAATCTTAATAATATCCAACAACAAATTGTTGAGATAGAAAGAGAACTCGTAGCTAAGGGTCATGCAGAAAAAGCGAAACTGATTTACAACGAGATGGACAGCGCAATGCTTCCTGTCATTAATTTGCTTCGAAATGACAGCATGAATGGTCGATTAGCTGACATTCACTCTTATACGTCAACGATTCAAGTCATTATGGATAAAAGAGACCAGAGTCTGCAAAACGTCGATTTTAATGATGAACAGTTAATTGCTTTGAGAAATACTAAAACTCAGTATGAGCGAGAATTGTCTTCGGGATCAACGATATTGTCAGCTGTGATGCCGGGCGTTGTTTCGTATAAAATTGATGGCCTCGAAACGGTTTTGACCTATCAGCTTCTTCAGAACATGTTGCCCTCTGAATGTTCAAAATACATCTCTGAGTCATCGGGAATTATCACAACCGATCCGGAAATATCAAGTGGTGACGCAGTCTTGAGAATCAGCCAAAATGAGACACAATATTTTGCTTGCACAGTATCTGATGCCAGTGTATATGAGTATCCGTTGGATTCAATACACAAAATTCGAGTTCCGGCCGAAAGTATTCTTATCGAAGATTGTAAAGTGGTTCGTTCAACCCAATACGAGGACAATGTATTCGTTGTCTTTAAGACAAGCAATTCCATTGAAAGACTGTTGGATCGCCGCTCGATAGACATCGAAATAATTAAGACCAGCACGGAAGGATTAAGAGTTCCCGTATCGGCACTGGTTGATCCGGATTACTCTAAAGGTTTCGCAGATATTCTAATCAATTCAAGCGGATACGCGAGATCTTTGACCGTTATTTTGTTGGATTACGATAGAGAGTATGCCATCATTGCTCCGGTTGAGGGTTTCGACCAACCGAATCATAGTACTATAGTAATTACCAATCCTCACACCATAGCGGACGGTGAGAAAGTTGAACAATAAGGATGTACGAAGAAAAAGACTCGGCGCAATATAATCAAATTCTTTCTCTGATGAGAGAGCGTAACCATTTATTCGAAGATACTCTATCTGAAGCGCTTCGCCTTGCGGGTAGATCAAGAGATGAATTGACGGTTATTGGCGTATCGAAATTCTTTCCGCCCGACTATGCGAAAGCGGCTTACGAATTAGGGATTAGAAATCTTGGAGAGAATCGAGTACAAGAAATGCTGGAGAAAATCAAGGTGCTTTCAGATGAGGGAATATATCCGCAATGGCATCTCATTGGAACGCTCCAGACCAATAAAGTTAAATCGATTATCGGAAAAACTACATTGATACATTCTGTGGATTCTCTTCGTTTGTTAGATGAAGTATCCGCGAAGTCTTCTTCTTCAGATGTCACGACGGATATTCTACTACAAGTTAATGTATCCGAGGAGTCCACAAAACACGGTTTTTCGGCAGAGGAATTGAGTGAAGCAATCGAACGATCAAACGCCGCATCGGGTATTCGATTACGAGGATTGATGACAATGGCACCGATCTTCGTAGAGCGTCCGTCAGACGAGGCAGATAAATGCTTTTGGGGACTTAGAGAATTATTTGATCGACATGTTTCTACTGTCAAATGCGCTGCGGACTGGACCGTTCTATCTATGGGCATGAGCCAGGATTATGCGTCCGCTATCAGACACGGAGCGACACATATTCGAGTGGGTACGGCTATTTTCGGACCTCGAACGCTTTAATTCCGACGTTTTCTGTAAGACTGCTGTTATTATTGACGCTTTTTGTTTCCGAGTCATTACATAAGTTTTACGTGTTCCTCTGGCCTATTGAACGTAGTCTCAAAGATTCCTATACTGGGTTCATTAGTTCTTTTCGTTTGTTTATTTTACGAATTAATCTATCGAAGAGAATAGTTTATTGAATAAGTGTTGGAGGAAATGAAGATGGCGAATATTTTTAAGAAAATGGTAGATAAGCTTTCCGGTTATTCGGATGAAGATTTTGTGGATTACGATGAAGATTATGATTATGATAATGCTTCTTCGGATCAGTACGAAGAGCAGGCTGATTTTGAGCAAAGCAATTTTTCGAATTTTGTTCAAGAGCCGATTATGCAACCGAGAGCAGAGCGTAAGTCAGCAGATCATAAAGTTGTTCCGCTCAAGTCAAATGTTGGTGCTCAACAGTTGATTATCATTGAACCGGATCGCATCGAGTCAGCCAAGAAGGTCATCGACCATTTGCGTTCGGGACACACCGTAATCTGCAATATTGAAAGAGTGGATCGTGATGTCGCTCAGCGCGTGATTGACTATATTTCCGGTTCCGTATATGCTATGGATGGCAGCGTTAAGCCGATCGATTCTCGCCACCTGACTTTTGTTGCAGCTCCTCGCAGTGTGACCTTGCTTGACAAGGAAACCGCTCCTCAGCCGCAATCAAGTGCTCAAGAGCACTTCAGAATGGCCCGCTGATTCGAGAAGGACTTATCAATTCTTGCCTCGGAGCACTTGGATGAGTATAGTCATAGGTTTAGATGTCGGAGGCAGCACGACGAAGATCGTCGGCATGCTTGATGGTAATATTATCGGCAGCGAAATTGTCAAAGCAGATGACCCTATTACTTCGGCATTTGGTGCACTTGGCAAATTTATAGATCATAACCATCTTCATATTTCAGATATTTCAAGATTAATGATCACCGGTGTGGGGGCTTCTTTCCCAACCGGTGATCTTCTTGGTATTCGGACGATTCATGTCCAGGAATTTCTTTCGACCGGGTTAGGTGGTCTTTTCTTGACCGGACTCGATCATGCTGTAGTAGTTAGCCTAGGAACAGGAACGGCTTTTGTTGAGGCGAAGCAGGATTGTGTTCGTCATATCATCGGATCCGGTGTTGGTGGCGGTACGGTATTAGGCCTTGCAAAGAGTGTCTTACACTTAGATGATTTTGAATTGCTGACCCAAATGGCTTCGCAAGGTCATCTGGATAAGGTGGATCTTTCAATCGGTGACATTTCAAAATTTGAGATTCCCGGACTTCCGATGACAACTACGGCCTCCAATTTTGGCAAAGTTTCTGATAGCGTGACCAGAGAAGACCTGGCCTTGGGTATTTTCAATCTTGTGTTTCAATCTATCGGCACAATGGCAGTTCTCGCAGCACGTCATACCGGTTTAAAACATGTCGTTTTCACGGGTCAAATGACGAGAGTTCCGCAGTGTAGATCGTTGTTCGAAATATTTTCCGGTCTGTACCATGTTGATTTTATGGTTCCGGATATGTCCGAATTTGCGACTGCTATCGGGGCAGCGATTTATACGGACTCAGATGAATAAGAACAGTAGAGCATTTGAACTGGATCTCCTGCGTGGCTGGGCTATACTAATGATGATTTTCCATCATCTTTCTTATGACTTAATATATATTTTTGAAATCAATTTGGGTCGATACATAGAATCGGATGTCTATAATCATATTGTTCATCCAATCATGTTAATCGTCTTCACCGGTGTTTCCGGAGTTTGTTGCGTATTTTCCAAAAACAACTTCAAAAGGGCCTTAAAAATGCTAGTAGCCGCGCTGGTTTTAAGTATAGGCATGGCTATTGCTTCTTGGTTGACGCAATCAAACCTATATGTGTTTTTTAACATATTGCATTTGGTTACGGTAGGCACTTTTCTTTATGCATGCATTCAAAAAATTGAATACATGTATTTACGTCATAGTCGAAAAGAGGCTTCAGACAAATCCAATTTTGGACAATCTACCGTCGTGGGACATCTTGTTATCCTATTTCTCGCAATAGCAATTTTTATCTCTTCGCAATACGTTGAAAGGTATAATCTTGTTTCAGATAATATATTCCTTTTGCCGATAGGAATCATACCCAGAGGAATCGGAGGCATGGGAGATTACCTGCCGATGATACCATGGCTTGGCTTTTTTATGGTCGGAACGTTGGTTGGACGTCTGTTCTATACCTCGAAAAAAACTCTTTTCCCAAAAACTCCGAATTATTTACGGAAAATATTCGCCCCGCTGGAATGGCTCGGACAAAATTCATTATGGATATATTTATTACATCAGCCGATAATCATGATCGTACTATTTGCTGGTCGTGCGATAAAAGTATGGTAAGATAATCTTCATATGAGAAAACAATCATTCTTAGCAAAACTATCAAATCGATATGCCATTACATGGATGGTTCTGTTATTCTTGGCCGGTATCGGATTCCTGTTCTTGCCTCGACTATTCTCGCGTTTTGAGTCAATAGCCGAAGCATATTCTCGTCGAGTTTTTCCGATATTGTCATTCGTTCCGTCTTTGATTACGAACTTGTTTCCGATTTCCAACACAGAAGTACTTGTTGTTTGTTCAGGGTTCATTTTGCTGATTATGTTGATTTCTTTTATTCTTCGGATGGCACTTTCAGAGAATCGACTTCGTACTCTTCGCAATGTCTTTCTGTTCTTATCTGTTGCGTTTTTTATTCTGGCGAGTCAATATACGATGATGCACGGGATGAATTATTCTCGACTGCCGATTCGGCGAACGTTGATGCTCGAATCCGAGGATGATTATAATGCTCAGGAGATTGAGCAAGCAATGAATTTTTATCTGGACGGAATTATCTCTGCTCAAGCGGAGCTTGATCACAACGATAGAGGAGAGACGCTGTTATTGACTTCGATTTCTTCTACACTGCGTGCCGGAAATGATTCGATGAATAACGCGGCATCGCTTCACCCGGTATTTTCCGGTAACGATGTGGTTCCGAAACCGGTAAAGCTTTCAAAATATTGGTCATACACACGAATTGTCGGCATGTATAATCCATTTTTTGTGGAAGCTAATATAAATGTGAGCACTCCGGCATATGAGATTCCGTTGGTGGTATGTCACGAAATAGCTCATGTACGAGGCATTGCTCGAGAAGATGAAGCAAATATGACATCATTTATTGCTTGCCTATTAAGTGACAGGGCGGATTATAGATATGCGGCGAATTTATATGCATTTGAAAACTTAATTGCCGATATGCAACATTATGACTCAGAGACTTGCGATGATTTGATTTCTCGACTACCTGAGGCGGTCTTTGCAGACTGGAAGGCCAGTGCTGATTATTGGAGTCAGTTTGAGGGTAAGGTCAGCGAAATATCTAACAATGTTAATGATACTTTTCTTAAAGCTAATCAGCAGCAAGACGGCGTTCAAAGCTACAATTTGAACGGTCGAATATTTCTCGACTATTACTATTTGTATTTGGTTAATCCATCATGATTACGCTTCGAATCATTGGTCATCATGCAATATATCCGGTTTCGGATGTAGTAAGGCTTTTTTTTGGCCCGATTCGCATGCGTGATACGGGAGAAATTCAAGCGGATTGCGACGAAGACTTGGAGATTATTTCGCAACTCGAGAATATTGACATCGATGGCACTAAGTTACAATCGCAAAGACTCAGTACACTCATTAACGGAAAATGTATTTGTAGTACCACTATTGAAGAGCTACCTTTGAATCGAGAAGTGAAGCGTAGCCTATACAACGCATTGAGTATTTATACGGGACGAAAATTTCCGTGGGGATCATTAACGGGTATCCGACCGACAGTTGTTGCAAGAGAAGTTACTTCGGACACTCAACTTAATCATCTATATGGTGTTCGTTCGGATAAAGCAAGATTATCTATAATTACTGCATCTCATGAAGACGAAGTAATGCGAAAAATAAATAAGAGTTCTTTATCAATATATATCGGCATACCATTTTGTCCGACCCGATGTTCGTATTGCTCATTTCCGGCTCACGATATGTCTTCGGGCACGGATACTTTGAATGAATATGTTGAGGCTTTGCTCAAGGAAATGGAATTGCTTCAGCACTTGTTCCAAAATATAGATTCCGTCTATTTTGGCGGTGGAACACCAACCGTGCTTACAGATGAGCTCTTTGAGGCGTTTATTAATCGTGCGTTCTCGTTACTTTCACCTAATGCCGGTGTGGAAGTCACTTTAGAAGCGGGTCGACCCGACACGATTACAAAATCAAAGTTGAATACGGCGAAAAAAAACGGCTTCAATCGAATCTGCATTAATCCGCAGACACTTAACAATCAGACACTTCGCAACATCGGAAGAAATCATAGCGTTGAGGATTTTCTAAAAGCGTACTCAGATATTCGACAAATGGGTTTCAATACGGTTAATGCTGACTTAATAGCAGGTTTGCCCGGTGAGAGTTATTCGGATTTCACAATCTCTCTGAATACGCTTGCTGAGCTCAAGCCCGAAAATATTACGGTGCACTCACTATACAAGAAGCGTACGGCTATGCTTAGCCGAGATGAGGTTATGAAAGCAGTATCAATGGAAGATATTGACCGGATGTTGCAATATTCTCATAATAGGCTGCCTGAGCTGGGGTATATTCCGTATTATCTTTACAAGCAAAAGGATACACTGGGGGGGCATGAAAACACCGGTTATTCATTTCCCGGCGATGAATGTCGATATAATGTTGCAATGATGAGTGACGCATACAGTGTCTTGGCTATCGGTGCCGGTGGTGTCTCAAAGAGAGTTTTTTCTGACAGACGCTTAGTACGTTGTGACTGCGTAAAAAACCCGGCTGAATATATTCGCCGCGTTAAAGAAATGGCTGAACGGAAACTCCGCTTTTTTGATGTATAATAATATAGCTTAGAAGAATGGACCAAGGCAGGAGATTATACATGAAATGTCCCAGATGTAAGACCGAAAATCATTCTCGTAGTGTTTGCAGCAATTGTGGCAAGTTTCTATATAGTGCTGATTATCGTAACGGCAAGAAGTTAACGGAAAAAGAGTTGAGAGACAGAGATCGGCGTACAGTCTTCCGTTTTTTTAAGAAAATCGGCAAAGGGGTATGGTTGATATTAGCCATTATAGTCACTTCTTTCTGGCTGTTTCTGTTTATGTATTTTTTACTCAGCTAAATTCGATGATTATTCAGACACATATGCCGACATAGTATGATTATTGCTCGATTATCTCCGGAGTTATGATAGATTACCAAATCAGCGAAGGGCAACAGGGCGATTAAGGTACCTGCTCCATATTTCAAATTTGAGTATATTTTTAATTTCATAAATATTCTCATTGCACGAAAGCCGATATATGTATATAATATGCTTTGCTGTGTTTTTTCGAGGTGTAGCGCAGTTGGTAGCGCGCCTGCTTTGGGAGCAGGATGTCGGGAGTTCGAGTCTCTTCACCTCGACCAGAAAAACGGTGTCATCTCAGAAGCGATGACACCGTTTTGTTATTTCCGAAAGATAAGACGCTATTACCGAAGTTGCCGAAAATCCTTGACGGCCTGCTTTCCGATCTTTGTTATTCGTCTGAAGTTAATGGAGTTGACGCCGCCTTGCCTTGGTCTAAATGTGATGGGAATAAAGAGTACCTTGGCCTTGCCTTTTACAAACCGAACGGTCAACAGAACGTTGCTCAAGTTGTAATCCTTCGGGATGGTGTCAATATACTTCGAAAGCACGTCTCGGGACATGAGACGGAAAGGTGTATTGGCATCCGTAATTTTTTCTTTAAAGATGAAGCGAATGACCCACTTAAGAACCTTCGTCACAAGAATACGCGAAAACCCATCCTGTCGACCTTTTCGGTGTCCGATAATTACATCATATTCTCGACGCTTCTCCCAAAATGCTTCGAACTCCTGAGGTAAAGTCTGTCCGTCGCTATCGGTCTGGAAAATAAAATCGGCACCGTTATCAAGCGCGTACCTGTATGCGAACTGAACAGTAGCGCCATGGCCGGAGTTTGGCTTATCAACTCCGATGAGCTGAGGTAATTCTACCTCTAGTTGTCGAAGTTGCTCTAATGTCCGATCCTTGCTGCCGTCGTTGAAAATCACAAGACGGGAAGAAGGTCCGATTGATGCGACAACGTTATGCCATTCTCTTGCAACGGTTCCGATATTGGATTCTTCGTTGTATGCGGGCATGACAATAAATAAATTATCCGAATTCATGGTCGCTCCTCTAGTCGTATTTTGGGGTTGAGAGGATATCATCAGCCACTTGCATTGCACGAGCAACGACGGCATCCATATTGTAGTACTTATATTCAGCTAAACGCCCACAGAAGAACAAATCCGAATAACTTTTACCCAGCCTCAAGTAATCTTCGTATTTACGCTTGTTATCCGGGTTCTGAATAGGGTAAAGCGGAATCATGTTACTTCCATAATGATAGGGCATTGGATACTCTTTCAGTATCGTCGTCTTATCGGGAACCTCCTGAAGAGTAATATGCTTAAACTCGGAAATACGAGTATATTTCTCTTCATTGGGATAATTAATGACAGGAGTGCATTGCAAACAATTGACATCATAATCTTCGAATACGAATTCAGTCGTTCGGTAAGGAAGTGCGCCCAAAGAATAATCAAATAATTCATCAATGGGACCGGTATAGCAAACCGGACCGCTAAAAGGTATTCCGTCCAATAACACTTTGCCTGAATCAGGGTGCAATCGGATACGTCGATTGGATTCTGAATTTAAGTTAACGGCAATATTCGGATGATTGAGAAGGCGCTCAAATAAATCCGTAAACCCAAGAAGCGGCATCATCTGAATCTTATCCGAAAAATAGCGATCATCTTCGCCGATGACAACCGGCACGCGACTCGTCACTGTAGAATCGAGCTGGTCAAACGGAACGCCCCATTGCTTTGCCGAGTAGTTGACAAACACTTTTTGGAGGACGAAATTTGCAAGATCACGGATGTCCGGATCTTGAGTATCGAAAAGATCCGAAATGGTGACACGAGATTCTAAATCAAACGCTTTAGATAGTTTAGTTTTATAGACCGTGGCGATATCTTTCGAAAAGAGTCTGTCTATAGAAGTAAAATTGAACGGAATAGGTACCAATTGATTGTCGATTTTACCGATGACGCGATGCGAGTATGGATAAAATCCAGAAAAACGATTAAGAAATGAAAATACGGCTTCGTTGTTGGTATGGAAGATATGAGGGCCATATAAATGCACCCTAACGCCGTTAGAACGTTCATATTCAAACATGTTTCCGGCGATGTGTGCGCGCTTTTCTAAAGCGATAACATCATATCCGGAATCCGCGAGGATTCGCGATACGACACTTCCGGCAAACCCGAGACCAATGACAAGCGCTTGTTTTTTCATGAAAAAACTCCAAATATCAAAAATATCAATTCAATTATACATTTAATAAAACCAATAAAAAAGGATGTTTGATAATTATTGAAGAGGAAAGCAAATATTTGTTTTGATTTTTCGAACATATGATAGAATTAAAAGCGATAACTTTCTAAAGGAACTCTTATGATCAAACATTCTCAAAAAGAAATGCGCAAGAAGCTTCGCAGGCAAGCCACCATCATTGTGTCTTTAGGACTCATCGTTGTGGTCGTGCTTATCATACTCGCGGGCATGTTGATTTTTCGATTTGTGAGCGATCGAGTGTCTTCGGCTCAACATAATAATTTCGAGACCACGATGGCATATTCCGAATCGAGTGGTCAGACCAATAATCCGAGTCTAAGTAATCCGTCATCTGATTCAGAGCAGACCACGGTTCCTGTTGAATCCTCGACGATATCAAGCTCTTCAGTGGAAAGTTCTGCTCCTGACCCGACCGACGTAACAGATGGCGTTTTGCCAACAGAGCTTCAACTTCCGACGATACCGTCGGATATAGACGGACCGGATCTGACCGGGTATCTTGTTGTCATTGACCCGGGACACCAAATGTATCCCGACTCAGAACAAGAACCATTGTCTCCGACGATGTCCGGATCAAAAGACCGGGTTTCTTCCGGAACGAGTGGCGTATCAACCAAGAGACCCGAGTATGAGGTTAACCTTGAAATCGCTTTGTTACTTAAGGTCTATCTCGAAGAATTGGGTTGCGAGGTATACTTGACCCGGACTGAAAACGATGTCAATATTTCGAATATTGAAAGAGCCGAGTTTGCGCTGAGTTACATGCCGGATGCATATTTAAGGCTCCATTGTAATGGCAATATGGATTCATCAGTTAGAGGAATCAGTGTATTTGTTGCTGATTTCGGCAAACATAAATCCAACTTGTGCGTATGGGCGGACGCACTGGGTCAGAGTATTTCGCTTGCTACAGGCTCGCCATATATCGGATGTAACGCAAGCAGTCGCTACAGTGGTCTCAACTGGGCAACAGATATACCGTCGTTTCTTTTGGAAATGGGTTTTATGACCAATCAACAAGAGGATGAATTGCTATCGGATTATTCCTACCAATTGAAGATCTGTTCCGGTATTGCGGATTTTGTATCAACAATGCCCAAGAATACGAGTCGGTGATTGGCAGGACCGGATGATGATTGAGACTCGAATATGAGAATAAATTGACTCAGACCGGCTTCTCCATAATGTAATCGTCCATGTAAAAGCCGTGGCCGATATCTACCTTTTGTTGATCAACGATCTTGAACCCACGATGCTCATATATATTGATAGAAGCATCGTTCCCGCGATTGACCGTCAGTCGAATACGATCCAAACGACATAATCGTGCTTCGTTCTCAATGAATTCAAAAGCTTTTGAACTGATTCCGAGACCGCGAAAATCGGATCTGATATATATTTTGCTTAAAAACATTTCACACTCACGTACAGCGACAGCAAAATAACCAGCAGGAATACTGTCGTGAAGTAATAAGTAGTATGAATACTCGTTCATGCGAATTTGCGCCGAGATGGCGTTTGCTGACTGGAATAATGAAACCATGTATTGGGTTTGCTCTTGACCGATAATCTTTGGGAAATATTCATTCCAAATAGATTCGGCCAGCTGAGCGACTATTTGGATATCTGACTTTGATTCAACTTTTTTAATTTGAATAGTCATATCACGCCTCAATCAAAAAACTTTGTATTCATTCTACACTGACAAGCAAAGGAAAAACATACTATTTTCTAAACTTTGTTAATGTAAAATTGTAACAAAGAGGACTTGCGCTAAAAATATGCGCATGATATGATTCAGGTCAACATATGCCCCATAGTGTATGGGGGCGTAATGGTTTCGACGGGGTTGTTGAGACCGAAGAAGCGGGTAGAGGATTCTCGTTGGCCTCTTAAAAAAACGGGAAATGCAAGTAATTGCAGACAAGAATACACAACTCGTAGCTGCTTAAGTCAGCTATGCATCCTTCCGTCCGATCTGCTGGACGGGCCTTGGATGTCAGATAGCAGACCTTACCTGTCGGCAGGATAAACAGGGAAACGCCGCGTGATAAGCTTTGCCAACGCGATGTAATTATGAAGCTACCGGACGCATCGGCCTGTCAGCGGGCTTGATGAACAGGGGAATACTCTAATCACTGACTGCACCCGGAGACGCTTCGGTGGAAATGGTTTCGGACAGGAGTTCGACTCTCCTCGCCTCCACCAATGCAAAAAGCCACGTATATCGTGGCTTTTTGCATTGGTGGAGGGAACCCAAGGCATGCGCAACGCGCATGCCGAGCTGCGGCAAGGCTCTTTCGAGAATCGAAAGAGTCCTGAGAGCCATAGCATGCGCAACGCGCATGCCGAGCTGCGGCAAGGCTCTTTCGAGAATCGAAAGAGTCCTGAGAGCCATAGCATGCGCAACGCGCATGCCGAGCTGCGGCAAGGCTCTTTCGAGAATCGAAAGAGTCCTGAGAGCAGGCCACCATAATCAATTACCGTATCTGCGACGACAGGGCTCGAACGCGAGGCGTGAGAGTCCCGAAAGTCCATAGCATGCGCATCGCGTATGCCGTTTACCTTTTCTTAACGATAAAAGCACATCAAGAAATCGGTCGTGCTCAAAAAACCTGGCTGGTACTGTCGCTGATTTATTCTTCGTTTGTTACGGCCAAGATGGTGTATTTTGAGTTGTACCGATGTACCGATTTATATAGTTCGACTGCTTCTCCTCATGTTCGTCAAATAAAGCGACCAACTCTATTCCGCAGAGTTGGTCGCTTTATTTGTTAATTACATCTTGTCTTGGCGTGTGAGGTCCATTTTAGCATATAAGGCCTCATTTTCTGCCTGACCATGTTCCTTCCAGATTGAAGAGAAACAAGGTTAGCATACAAAAACAGATTCATTGAACGGTCGATGATGACTACGCTTCATTCTTGTCGCCGATGCTGAGGATAAGGTTAAGAACAATACCGAAAATAGCAGCGCCGGCAATACAAGGAACATTAATTCCGAAGAACGGGATATTGCCGCCGAAAGCGTACTGTCCGCCGACCCCGATAACCATAATGGAAGCAATAACTGCAATATTTTTAGAACTGAACATATCCACCTTCTTTTCGATCATGATCGCGATACCCTGAGCTGCGATCGCGCCGAAAAGGTAAATTTCAAGTCCGCCGATAACAGCCATCGGGATTCCGTAAATGACCCGGATCAGAGGAGTAAAGAAGGAAATAACCATTGCAATAGTTGAGGCAACGATCAGAACGGGTACAGAGAAAACTCTGGTGATCGCCATCGTGCTGATGTTCTCACCATAGTTTGTTCCGGCAGGGCCGCCTATGAAGCCGGAGATCATATCGCAGATACCGTCACCAATCAAGTTCTTGTGAAGAAGATCAGCGATGTTAAATTTCTTTTTGCCCTTTTTCTCAGCCAGATCATTAACATAGATGTCCAGCTGATAAATGTGCGCGGTGGATTCCGGTATGGTTGCTATCGCTATGGGCATGATCGCCGCAACAGCCGCCAGGGAGAATTTGGGAATCGAAAATGCCGGCATGGCAAAGATGCTTCCGTCGCCGAGCTTCCAGATGGAAGCTGCCAAAACTTCATCGGGTAGGCTGCGGAACAGGCTCATGTCAGCACCGCCGATAAAGTATAGTAGAGCGGCAAATACACAACCTACAGCCGCACCCAAAAGCAGCGGGAGCTGTCCGAGAAAGCCCTTGAGATACTTTGCGAAAATGACTGTTGAAAGAAGCGTAACCAGAGATACCCCCCATACCCATCCGGTTCCGGAGACACCGGAAGCATCCGCAACGGGAGCCGCGTCTTTTAGAGCGTTTCCTGCCAGCGTAAGCCCGATGATCATAGCGATCGGTCCGGTAATTGTTGCAGGCAGGACCTTTTCGACCGCGCTTCGTCCGGAAAACTTAACCAGAAGGCCTGCAGCGATCGACACAAGACCTGATGCAATGATACCGAACTGAGCGATCTGTATTGCCTCGGTCGGAAGTATTCCGTTAACCTTGGCAAATCCCTCCGCAGCGGCAAGACCCGATATTGCTGACAGATAAGAAAAGCTCGAACCGTAGTACATTGGAATCTTTCTGCCCGTAATAAATACAAAACAGATCGTTGCCAGGCCGCTTGCGAAAATGGTTGTGGACACCTGAAAACCGGTAATGAGCGCAACCGTAATTGTGGCAGGGAACATTACGATAACCTGCTGCAGAGCGTAAAGCAGAAGCTTACCTACAGCCGGTCTCTCATCCGGCAGATAACCGATGTTTTCTTTTTCTTTAATCATTTTCTCCTCCTCCGTAATCGTTTTGTCAGTGCTAATCATTAATAGTATAAAGATTAGATCCTGATGATTCAACATAAAAATTACATAGAAATTCAACTGCGTTTTCTTTTTGTGTATTGGATCATCGGTGTCGTTATCGGCTCGATCATATCCGTTTTGCCAAGGACAGAATTCATAGATTATTTGACTCAATGCGGGGAAAAAATTGGGACTTTTTGGGAATTCCAATGCCGGAGTATTAACAGGCAGAGCAAGTGAATAGAAAATGTTCTCGGTTTTTAAAATCTTTTGGCGGCAAAATTCAATCAAAGATATTTGGCAAAATATGTAGTAATATTATTTCGAAGTTTCTATATTGTGAGGGAGATTGAATATTATGAAATTGCTTAAGGTAATTATTTGTGTGCTCGTTGTATTTACTCTATCAGCCTGTGGTAGTAAAGAGACAAAAGATACAAATGATAATCCCGGCATGAACGTGGATATTATTACAAACGCTGACGGCTCATCTTCAGAAATTAGAAATGGTTCGGTACAGTATTTTTTTACTGTTGAAGATGGTGAAACCGTTGAAGTTGAAATGACTTTTGACAATCAAAAAGGCACGATCGGTGTTTATGTTGCAAAAGATAGTGTAGAAGAAAATGCGGTTTTTAATGAGACCGATCTATCAAGTGGTAATTACTCCGTGACAGTATCCAAAGCAGGCACCTACCAAATTCTCTATGAGTGCAAAGATTATATCGGCGATTATTCTTATTCAATAGAACAAAAGTGAAATAAGATAACATAAGAAATTGGTGTAATACTGCTCCGGAATGACAGAGCCTTTCATAATTTCGGATGCGGTGGAATATTAGTAGAATGGAGGGTGAATGTCAGATGGAGCGTCTATATTTAACATCAGAAATCGCACGCGATCTTGGCGTTCATCCGAACACGGTAAGATTGTACGAAAAACTTCAACTCATTCCCGAGGCGAAAAGGCTTTCGAACAATTATCGGGTCTATTCGGATCGACACATTGATCATTTTGTGATGGCCAGAACGGCTTTGCAGGTCGAGGTGCTCCAGAACAATTTGCGAAAGAATGCGATAAATATTGTCAAAGTGGCGGCCTCAGGAGATTACGAGATCGCGATGGTCAATGCTGAAGATTATCGCGCTCAAATTCGTATGGAGATCCAAAATGCAGAGGACGCGATTCGGATGTGTAAGGATTTGATGAATCGCTCATCGGATTACGATACACGAGGCTCAGGTCTGAAGCGAAAAGAAGCAGCGATTCAATTGGATGTTACAATAGATACGTTGAGAAACTGGGAAATGAATGGATTGTTGTCGGTAAAACGCAAAGATAACGGGTATCGAATTTACTCACAAGAAGACATGATTCGTCTGCGAATCATTCGTTCTTTACGGTGTGCAAATTATTCGTTGGCGTCAATTCTTCGAATGTTGAATGCAATTCAAAAAGATCCGAATGCCGATATTACAACGCTCATTGATACAGTGGATGAAGAGGATGATATCTTCTCCGCTTGTGATAAATTACTGACGTCGCTTAACAAGGCAGAATCCAATGCGTCCAAGATCATCGAAATGCTACAATCTATGAAATGCAAATATATTACAAAGCCTCTACTTTAACACCCGAGTTTATTACCATGATATGCTTTGCTCAATTCATTGATTAGCAAGGTGGTGATGACACGTGGAAGAAACCATATCCGTGGCAAATCTGAGCCGGTCGTTTAATGGTGTTCTCGCAGTAAATGACGTAAGCTTTTCGGTACGAAAAGGAGAAGTGCTCGGTATTTTAGGTGCGAACGGCGCAGGGAAGACAACGACAATCGAATGTATACTGGGAACGCAAAAAGCAGATTCCGGTCAAGTCGCAATTTTAGGTTTGAATCCAACTCAGAGTCGGAAGACATTATTTGAAAAGGTCGGTGTCCAATTTCAGGAAAATAGTTTTCAGGAGAAGATTACTGTCGGAGAACTGTGTAATCTGACGCAAGCACTTTATCGAGAGACAGTAGATTATCGAGAACTTCTGGAAAGATTTCATTTAACCGGCAAGGTGAAAAGTCTGGTCTCGGAGCTTTCCGGTGGAGAACGACAACGATTATTTGTTGTTCTGGCCTTGATTCCGAATCCGGAAGTACTGTTTTTGGATGAATTGACGACCGGACTGGATACAAAGGCGAGACGGGAGGTCTGGAAGTATCTGCTGGAATTAAAAAAAGAGGGCGTTACGATACTTTTGTCATCTCATTTTATGGATGAGGTTGAGGCGTTGTGCGATCGAATACTGATATTAAAAGAGGGTAATACGGCATTTTTCGGGACGGTGGAAGAGGCAATTCGCTCCGGGGATTTCGCTTGCTTTGAAGATGCATACTTGGCTTTTTCGGGAGAGGAGAATATAGATGAGAGCTTTTAGAAAAATGTTTACTACTGAGCTAAAGTTGTCTATTAGAGGAATGGATATGGTAATCTTTTCAATCATCATGCCCGTAGTCGTACTCGTCATTCTCGGCGTCGTGTTCAAGGATAAAGCGGCATCGGATAATGCCGACTACAGCTTTTTTGAACAATCATTCGGAGCGGTATGTGCAATTGCGATTTGTGCCGGCGGTGTGATGGGGCTGCCTCTGGTTGTCTCAGATTATCGCAGCAAGAAAATATTAAAGCGTTATAAGGTGACTCCGATTCGACCGATAATGATTTTGTCCGTTCAGATTCTCATCTATGCATTGTACGCGGTGACATCTTTGGTCTCGTTGCTGATTCTGGCATCCTTAGCCTTCGACTATCAGATGCGCGGCAGTATCATCGCGTTTCTGGGTTCATATCTCTTGGTGATGATTTCGATGTTTAGTATAGGCATGCTGGTAGGCGGTTTGGCTAAGAACGTGAAAACAGCCGGATTGATGGCCAGTATTCTGTATTTTCCGATGCTCGTTTTTTCCGGTGCGACATTGCCTTATGAATTGATGCCGAGGCCAATGCAAATCGCTTCGGATTTCATGCCGTTGACTCAGGGCATCAAGCTTCTTAAAGCCAGTTCATTGGGACATAGCGTCTCAAATGTTCTGTCGCCCATAATAATTTTGATGCTTCTAGCCATTTTGTGCTCCGGTATTTCAATTAAATATTTCAAGTGGGAGTAGGAAAGTGCAATAACAAGTCATCTTCCGGATATATTATGGACGCGGCTCAATGCTATAATGCCTGTAATATGAAATCATCGGAGGCCGAATGTATTCACTGTTATTAATCATTATATACATTGCGTTCATTAGTCTTGGATTGCCGGATTCGCTTCTCGGATCTGCGTGGCCCGTGATGTATAAAGACTTTGGCGTGTCCTTGTCATATGCCGGTGTTGTGACCATGATTATTGCCGGCGGTACAATTATCTCCAGCCTATTATCGAATCGTCTGACGAAGACGTTTGGCGCCGGAAGGGTGACGGCTTTCAGTGTTATGATGACGGCCACCGCTCTGTTTGGATTCTCGATATCCGATTCATTTTGGATGATTTGCTTGTTTGCGATTCCTTATGGGTTGGGAGCCGGAGCGGTGGACGCGGCGCTCAATAATTATGTCGCGTTGCACTATGCATCAAGGCACATGAGTTGGCTGCATAGTTTTTGGGGTGTGGGTGCCGCGATCAGTCCATACATTATGAGCTATTTTCTGGTTGGCGGAAAAGGTTGGCAGATGGGATACCGAAGCGTTGGGTTTATCCAAATTTTCTTAACCGCTGCGCTGTTTATCAGTTTACCGCTCTGGAAAAAAACGTCCCCCGATTCGGCGGATGTTTCCGGGAAAATAGTAACTAAGAGCTTTGCCCAAGTATTGGCAATTCGTGGTGTCGTTCTCGTATTGATTAGTTTTTTTGGGTATTGTGCTCTTGAAAGCACGGCGGGTATTTGGGCGAGTAGTTATTTGGTTCGACATCGAGGCATTGATGCCGAGACTGCGGCACGTTTTGCATCGCTGTTTTTCATGGGAATTACGTTTGGTCGATTTGCCAGTGGTTTTGTTTCCGAAAGGCTCGGCGATAAATGGTTAATTCGGATTGGCATATTTGTGTTATCCGGCGGAATCATTATGGTCGCGTTGCCTATACAGACGGATTTGCCGGCGTTGATGGGTCTGGTCGTGATTGGTCTCGGATGCGCACCCATCTATCCTTCGATCATTCATGCGACACCATATAGTTTCGGAAGAGAGAATTCCCAGGCAATTATTGGCATTCAAATGGCCAGTGCTTATACAGGAACCACTCTCATGCCGCCCATTTTTGGGTTGATTGCGGATTATGTGAATATTGGTCTGTTTCCACTTTATCTCGCCGTATTTGCCATACTCATGCTCGTTATGACGGAGCGAGCGACGCGCGTCATTGAAAGGAAGAAGCGGTCGGATGAAGCAGACACAATTTAGGAATTGTCTGTTTCTTTGGCAATGCGGTGTTTATGTGCAAAATATCCCAGGATGAGTATTGTGAGCGAAAACATCAATACAACCCATATCGGAGTTACTCGAGTTCCGCGGAGTGTTGAGAGTACCCAGCCATGCGGAGAGTATTGTCCATATTTCATCAGCAGGCCGCTGGATAGTTGAAAAAAACAACCGCCGATAACTGCAGAAAACAACAGAAGCATGAGGCTCAGGTACAAACGAAGACTCTCTTCGATCAAAGATAACAACTGCCCGATTCCCAATATTAATATCAAGAAGACAAATAGGATAAGCAGGTTAATTATATTAATGGACTGATTCATCAGCACGAGCATAAATACAGAGTAGAGGGCGATTTGTGCGGAACCGATTATTATGAGACTCAAAATAGTGGCAACATAATCTTTCGGAAGACCATATGCACTGGCGCCGAGACGTTTGCGCTGTGCTGCACGATTGAGCGCCAAGGAACCGAGAATGGCATAAATAGATAAGAAGAAGACCTCCATGGAGTAATCGGAAACAACAAATGTCAATGTCGGTGCTATGACCAAATCACCCAGATATTCAATCTCGATTTTAGCTTGTTCATTTCTAAGTTTTTCGATGCGATCTCGAAGTCTCTCTGCAAGATCAGGCGGAGGCGTTTGCCCGTTATTTTCGTAAAGAACCGTGAGCTTATCCACCATGGAGCGCTCGCTGAAAAGGGGTAAGACGGAAGCCACGATGACTTCGCGAACCATCGTTGTCACCATAGATCCTTCTGCCTCAACATAGTAAAGGTAAGAGACTTCAATTTGGTCCAGATTCGCTTCAAACCCTTTTCGGATAGTCAGGACGCCATCAACATCATTGAGCAATAAGCGACGCTGCGCGCTGTCGTCATCCGTTAAATCGATATGCCACTCTTTTGCTCTTAAATCCTCTATAACACGCGCTGAAGCGTCAGTCTGATCTTCGTCGACGATAGCAAGAAAAATGTCTTTGCCGGTGTTTCTTACATTCGATACGCCGGCTATTGAGCCAAGAAGAATCGGTAATACAATCATCATCACCAAAATAAGCGGGCGGTTAATGAGTTCGATGAGCTTGATTTTGGTTAAGCGAAATACATCTATCATACTTTGCTCCTTTTCCACGACAGACCGCTGATGATAAAGGAGATGATAACTATGATGACAGAGTATATGTAAAGAAGACTCGGAACCGATCGCTCGTAGAGTGTCTCGTATATTTGTGAGAATGAATAATATGCCGGCGAAAATTTTTGAATCGCTTGAATCCAAGAGGGCAGAAGTTGAGTCGGATAAATTCCTCCTGCCATCAATAAAAACGTTAATATCATCATCCAACAGGTCAACATGGTAGCCTCAGAATTATTACTTTGAAATGCCAGGGCGAGGGACAAAAAGGATACCGAAAGATATAAAGGAATGATTGCTATAAAGAGATGGTACCAGCGAAGTTGAGGAAGCGTGAAGGAGAGCGCGATGAACACAGGTATCAGCCCGGTGATGAGCCAGAGCATACCAATCAAAACTTTTGACAAGTGAACCTTCCACCATGATACATTCGCGGCCATCAAACGACGATGCTGACCGCTCTTGATCTCATTTTGCGCGAGCATCAAGACCAGGAGAGCCGGAAGCATTGCAAACAGACTGCTAAGTGAAGCAACAACAAACCAGAATTGGCGCATTCGGGCTTCTTTTTCAACGTTAAGAAGTTCATTGCGGCTGATCATTCGCGCAGCGACTTCCCAAGTTGCATTTCGACTGTAATTATCGAATACTTCTTCATCATCGACAATCAGTGACAACTCTTCCTGATAAGCGTATAGCGAAGCTTGAACGGAAGTAAAACTATCGACGGCGTGGTTGAGAAGTCTTGCAAATAAATTACTTTCGGCCGGCATTTGCTCGTTGAGCCAAATGCGTACTCTATCTCTGGACTCGCCGGACGTGGTCTGTTCATAAAAATTCTCGGGCATTTCAAGGATGAGAAGAATTTCATTGTCGGCAAGACGTTCTTGAGCTCGATCCATGGTATCCATGTGTACCTTGCCGATCGCTTGTAAATCAGCGAATTGGGTCTCAATGACATCTGAAATGATACTGTCGTCATTGTCAACGAAAGAGATGTCCAGCGGTTCGTAGAGGCGCGCTTTGCCCTCATCGTCAAAACTGACCAGACTTTTGCTGAAAACGGCAAGGAGTATGACAAGTAAGAGAAATAATGCGGTCTTGATATTTATCGACTCCCGCAAATAATAGATTAACAGCCTACGGAGCATCGTGAATCACACCTGCCTTAATTTGGATAATGCGATCACAAAGATTTCTCATCTCATCGGCGTAATGGTTGACCATCAGAACGATTCGACCCGAATTACGGAGTGTTCGAATCGAGTCAAGAATGATATCCCGATTTATCTCGTCGATACCGGTAGTCGGTTCGTCGAGTAAGATCAGAAAAGGATTTCCAATGATGCCCGCTGCAAGATTAACTCTTCTGGCCATGCCCCCCGAACACTGTCCGACCGGCTTTTTCAGAAAATCTTTGACGTTGCTTTGCTCGGCTGCGGATTCGATGGCTTGCTTCAGCTCTAATCCTCTTAACCCACGGATAGCGCCCCAGAATTCGAGGTTGCGATATACACTGAGTCGCGATGACAAAGCGATGGATTGAGGTACATAGCCGATTTGGTTGCGGTAAGCGCTCCGATCCGATAAAGATATATTATTAAGAGTAATCTCGCCTTTGTCGGGCTCGAGCACGGAAGCAATAATGTTGATTAAAGTTGTCTTGCCGGCGCCGTTTGCGCCGCTGATACCGATGATGTTACCCGCATCAACATCAAAGCTGATGCCGGATAAAACGGTTTCCTTTTTGTAGGACTTATAGATGTCTTTTACAATAAGCATAAATATCCTTCTCATATGCTTCGTGATTTTTTCTCATATGGTTCATACGCCACGCATGAATTTTTGAGATATAATCATTATATTCATCATTTGCCGATAATGCCATGTTGTGGCTGAATATTACACGAATTAATGTTGAAGTCAAATTCTCTCCTCTAAAGATCAATAAGGTGGGCTATCCGGAAGATATGAGCGATATCGAAATTAACAAAACAAGTATGGCCAGCGGGCTTTTGTTCTGGATAGTGGTCCTTTGGACGGCTGTCGGAGCCATTGCGTTATATTTTCGGGATGAAATATTTGAGGCAAAAGTAGGTGTCGCCGCCTTATGTCTCTACGTATTTGTTCAAATATTATTACCGAGGATTGCTTCGATGAGAAATCCGCCGGGTATGCAAATGCTTATTTCCGCAAGTATGATCAGCAGTCAGACGATTGGTCGCTATTTATTCCTGTACAAGCGCTTTGAACACTATGATTCGATTCAACATGTTCTTTTCGGAATGCTCTTTTCTTTGCTGGCTGTGTTGTTGTTTTATCGTCTCATTCCCGAAAATAATCGCAAAGGATATGATATACACCCGTTCGTGATGGCCGTTTTTATGATAGGCGTGGCCATGTTGTTGTTGATCTTTTGGGAGTTTTTTGAATATGTTTGCGACCGGATCTTCTTGTCGGATATGCAGAGCTGGAAGCAATCCAATGTGAGCGGGCTTTCGGATACTATGCTTGATATATTGATGGGACTCATCGGTTCGATGCTCACAGCGACGCTCCTGGCGTATTATTATGCCAAGAATCGCTCCGGCTTTTATATGCGTATTGTGGCTCCGTTTTACAGACGGCGTGAATTGGCTCAGAATAGAGAGATATTAACCTTATTTTCAGATAACAAGATGTTGAGTCACAAGGACGTTCAAGATGAATAATTCAAATGCCGGCGATAAACTTGATATGTTGCATCACTCACATGATCGACGGACCGGGATGGGCGTCGACTCGCCTGCGGTTTCTGATATATCTTTGCGCAGTAGGCTTTTCGGACGGGCGGATGTCTTTGTTATTCTATTTGCGCTCATTTCTTATGTCATCGCTTCAAGGATATTCAATCTGTCTTATCCGATAAAGTCTGCCGTGAAGTTTTTAGGATTTATGATTTTGCCGCTTTTTTGCGGGAAGTTTATCGTTCGGGATATGTCTTGGCTGAAATTCAAGGTAGAGAGCAGGGCCGCACGCCGTCTTTTCGGACAATTGCTTATTCCTACATTTTCGATATTAATACTGGTCGGGATATTAGCAGCACCGCTGGCTACCGCATTCAATGTGGAAGGTATTATTAGTGAAATTCGGAGCAGAACCAATGCGAATGCATATCAGTTAATTGTCGTTGCGCTGTATATTCCTATAGTTAATGCGGTAATTGAAGAAATTTTCTTTCGTGGCTTCATTCTTCGGCGACTCAAAAATCGATTAAGTTATAATAATGCGTCGCTAATATCCGCGGTGATTTTCTCGCTGTACCACTTGGTATTTTTCAGAAATTGGTTTCATCCGTTGCTTCTCGCGTTGGCCTTGTGTGGTTTATTTTGTGTCGGGCTGGTTCTTAATTGGATTACAGAACGTTGTGACAGTTTATTGCCTGCGTGGACGATTCATGGCCTGATGAATCTTTCGACATTCATTGTCGCGATGCCGTTTTACTTGTCAGGGTTATAATCAATTCTTCGAATCGAATTGGAGGTCAGACGATGAACTCGATATCTAACATGGTCAGAGAGAGACTTATCTCGATGCAAGATTTGGAGTACAAGAGTTTTGTGACACCCTTGATCCCAAGCGTTAATCCCACACAAATTATCGGAATACGCGCGCCGAAACTTCGTTCATTGGCCAAAGAACTCTATATGTCTGAACCCGTTGAACCGGGCGGCGAAAGTCCGGCGCAACTTTTCATGAATGCATTGCCGCACGTATATTTGGAGGAGAATAATTTACATGCTTATCTCATTGAAAATATCAAGGATTACGATGGTTGTATCGAAGCCATAGATCGTTTTTTGCCGTATGTGGATAACTGGTCAACGTCAGATTCGATGCGGCCCAAAGTGTTCAGGCGTCATACGACGCAGCTGTATGAGCAAATTCAGAAATGGATGAAGAATAATCATCCCTATACGATTCGTTTCGCTATCGAGATGCTCATGACGTACTATTTAGGTGAGCATTTCCAATCCGATCATCTCCGCGTGGTTGCCGCTATTCGTTCTAATGAGTACTATGTCAATATGATGTCGGCGTGGTATTTCGCAACGGCATTGGCAAAACAATATGAAGCGGCCATCGAAGTCATTCGACAAGGTGCACTTGATAATTTTACGCATAATAAAACGATTCAAAAGGCGATTGAGAGTTATCGCGTTTCTGACGAACACAAAAATGAGCTTCGATTGCTTAAGCGATAATTTGTCATCTATATAGGAGTCGGGTCACTAAATAGTATATGAACCAAAATGCAATATATCGAGGAGGATGGTTGACATGAAGCGATACGATTTGGTGGTTGTCGGTAGCGGTGCGGGCTTAGTGGTCTTAGAAACCGCTTTGGCCCAGGGTTTGTCTTGTGCATTGGTTGAGAAAGCTAAGTTCGGAGGCACATGCCTGACGAGAGGCTGTATTCCCTCAAAGATGCTTGTTTTTCCTGCGGATTTGATTCGTGAGACGCAACAATCTAACCGGGTCGGACTCAAATTCGCCTCTCCGGAAGTCGATTGGACCATGATATCGGATCGCATGTGGCAAAAAATCAATTACAGCCGGCAGATACAAGACGGCATGAAGTCAATTCGCAATCTGGATGTTTTTGTCGGAACAGGTCGTTTTACCGGAACACGCTCTATGGAAGTGGTGGATCAGGAGAATAAAGTCGTTGCAGAATTTGAATCGGAGCGATTTGTTCTTGCACCGGGTGCGCGGACATTTATACCTCCGATTGCCGGCATTGAGAGCGCAGATATCTTAACCACAGAGTCATTTTTTGGGGATAAATATCCGAAGAAGCCTTGGAAATCTTTAATCATAGTGGGCGCGGGCGCCATTGGTGCGGAATTTGCACACATTTTTTCGGCTTTCGGTACACGGGTCACACTCGTTGAAATGAAGAGTCGAATCTTGGCGACGGAAGAAGAAGAAATTGGTCTTTTTGTTCAAGAGCAATATAAATCTCTGGGAATCGAAGTTCTGACCCATCATCAGGCGATATCTGTCGAAAAAGGCTCGGATAGTAAAGTGTTGGTTCTTGAGGACAGTTATTCCGGTCAACGGAGCAGTATTCAGGCAGAAGAGATATTGATTGCCTCGGGACTGAAGTCCAATGCGGACACGTTGCAACTTGAAAAAGCAGGTGTTACGGTCGATGCACGCGGATGGATTGAAACGGATGATTATTTATCAACTTCTGCGCCAAATATATTTGCAATCGGTGACGTCAACGGGATCTATCAGTTTCGGCACAAGGCGAATTATGAAGCGGAGATTCTCGTAAAAAATCTGTTCGGTTCCCGGAAGGTGTCTGCGAATTATAACAGCGTACCTTGGGCGGTATTCACCTGGCCGCAAGTGGCTCATGTCGGTTTGACCGAGAGAGAAGCGCAAAATCGAGGGTACAAGGTTTGGGTCGGACGTAATCACTACTCAGACGTGGCTGCCGGTTCCGCAATGGGTTATGATTCCGAGAGTCTTGATAATGGATTTGTAAAAATCATCGTTAACGAGGATAAGAAAATTTTGGGCGCGCATATAGTCGGCCCGCATGCCGCAATTTTAGTCCAGCCATTTGTCTATCTGATGAACAGTGGCTATCAATGTCGCCCGGAAGAGTCGGAGCATCGGAATTTATTTATGCGAAAGACCAACGTCGTATTAAAAGATGCCTGCAAGCAAATGGGCACCATCAAGCCGGTATTGGATTCGATGGTCATTCATCCGTCTCTGAGTGAATTGACGGCTTGGGCTTTAGCGGGAATGATGTGGGAGCGGGCATAACTATTCTCAAAGGACAAAAGAGTAACAGAAAATTGCGCGTTTTCATTCTTATTTTGTCGCTTTCGGAATAATTGAGCGATCTGCTCGGGATTCGAATATAATAAAAAATAATAATGTTGTATCGAGGGGATTATGGATATTTCGAGTAAGGAACGTTTTCGAAAGTTGACTTTGGAGCAAAAAGCTTCGCTCTGTTCCGGCCTGGATTTTTGGCATACTAAGGAGATAAAGGATGCGGGAATATCGGAAGTCACGGTTGCTGACGGTCCGCACGGACTTCGAAAGCAAGAAGGAGAGCATGCGGGTCGAGGGCTGGGCAACAGTCACAAGGCGACTTGCTTTCCTCCGGCTTGTACGACGTCCAGTTCTTTTGACCGGGAATTATTGCAAGAGATAGGCCGCGCGATTGCTTTCGAAAGCAGAGATCAGGGTGTTGACGTTGTTCTGGGACCGGCGGTGAATATTAAGCGATCCCCGCTTTGTGGTCGTAATTTCGAATATATTTCTGAAGATCCTTACGTTGCCGGAGAACTGGCAGCGGCTTTAATCCAAGGCATTCAAGAAAAGGGTGTGGGTACGTCCATTAAGCATTTTGCCGCCAACAATCAAGAGACTGCACGCTTCATCAACGATTCAATTATCGATGAGCGCGCTTTTCGGGAGATCTATCTGGCCGGTTTCGAGCGGGCGATCAAGAAGGCAAAACCTTGGACGGTGATGTGTTCGTATAACAAGATCAACGGCACTTACTCATGTGAAAACCGGCGTCTTCTGACGGAAATACTTCGCGAAGAGTGGGGTTTTGACGGTGTGGTCATGACCGATTGGGCGGCGATGAATGACCGCCCCAAGGCAATTTCCGCCGGTTTAGACTTAGAAATGCCGGGGCCGGCTGCCGAAAATGACGAGCGGATTGTTCAGGCGGTTAAGTCAAAAGCACTCAAAATTCAAGATTTGGATACTTCCGTAGAGCGATTGGCTCGTTTGGCGGATAAGGCAAGGGCCATACCAAAGGGTCAAGTCAGTCCGTATGAATCCAGTCGGGATATTGCCCGAAGGGCGGCCATGGAGTCATTTGTCCTGCTTAAAAACGAGCAAATTCTGCCGCTGAATAAGACTCAAAGCATTTCAATTATCGGTGAATTTGCGATGAAAACGCGATATCAGGGCAGTGGCAGTTCAAGAATCAACCCGACTCGTATCACGGACGCTTTTGACGGTTTTGAAAAGGTCGGCGGAAGTTGCATTTACGCTGCCGGTTATCATCTTGAAGAAGAATCCGACGATGCATCACTTCTGGATGAGGCTTTGTCAGCCGCAACCAAGAGCGACGTTGTTGTGGCTTTTGTCGGCTTGCCGGAGTCTTATGAGTCGGAGGCATTTGACCGAACGGATATTATGCTTCCGGAAAGTCATAATCGACTCATCGATAAATTATCCGCCGTTAATCCGAACCTTGTCGTCGTCATTTACGCCGGCGCACCGGTCGCGATGCCGTGGATTGATAAAGTAAAGGCTGTTTTGATGGCATATTTACCGGGGCAGGAGGGTGCAGAAGCAATTCCTTCATTATTGTTCGGACACAGCGTACCTTGCGGTAAGCTGGCGGAGACGTTTCCGTCCAAATTATCGGATACGCCCTGTTACAACTATTTTGGGAAAAGATTGTTTTCGGAGTATCGAGAGAGTGTTTATGTCGGATACCGATATTATGATACATCCGGGACAAATGTCTTGTTTCCCTTCGGACATGGTTTGTCGTACACGCAGTTTGACTATGAGTCTATGTCACTGTCTAAGAGTACCTTGTCTCACTCGGATCACCTTAATGTCAGCGTGAAAGTCAAAAATGTCGGTCTTTTCGACGCCAAAGAGATTGTACAACTTTACATATCGGCTCCGGGTTCAAGTGTCTTTAGACCGATTCATGAGCTGAAGGGCTTTGATAAGAAACTCATCGCTAAGGGAGAGACTCAGGAATTTGAATTCGAAGTTCTGTATCAGGATTTTGCGTTTTATAATGTTTTAACAAAGAGTTGGTCTGTCGAAGAGGGCGTTTACCGGATTCAGATTGGTGCATCTTCTCGAGATATCAGACTGTCTTCCGACATCAAAGTATTTTCATCGGACAATAATTTAAAGATTCCGGATTATAAGGACCGAGCTCCTGATTATTACGCATTAACCGCGAATGGCCTTGACATAGATATGTCCGCATTTGAGTCGCTGTTTGACCATCCTCTGAATCTGACGGACCATCCTGTCAAAGGATCCCATACCATTAATTCGACACTGACGGACATATCCGATACCTTTGTGGGACGCGTCTTAAGTTTCTTCGTTCGCAGAATTCACAACAAGCAATACAAACTCGATCCCAGAGAAGATCAGATACGAATGATGGAAGCTATGGTTCGAGACATGCCGCTTCGCTCATTTGTCAGTTTCTCTCACAACAAAATTTCCAAGGCGTTTTTCGAGGGATTGATCACCATGATGAACGGCAAGCCCATAAAGGGACTGAAAGAAAGTGTTCGTGCACTAAGTGAAAACAAGAAAAGAAACCGAAAATTGGATCAACAAAAAGCAAACAAAAACAAAGAGTGAACAAAATATAAACAAATGATGAATAAACAGTTGCCAAAATAAAAACAAGGTGTTACAATAGCCTTGTAACGATGAATCGACGAACGGTTTTCGAATATTTTATTTATGAATCGTCGTCAGCGCCCATCATGCGTACCCCCGTCACGCGAAACTGATGGACGAGACAAGAAAGAGAGGATACATTATGAAAATCAAACGCTCACTGATTCTGACACTATCCTTTTTGATTTCTTTCTCATTCCTGTTATCGGCCTGTGAAAAGAATTATCAAAAAGACAAAGGTGAATTGTTGCAACTTCAAATTAATGCTTCTGAAGCGGAGTCCATTAAAGAAGAGGTTAAGATTACGGAATCGACGATTGAGACCACTCTGAAACCGACTACTGAGACAACGCCGGAGACGACTCCGGAAACGACTCCGGAAACGACAATCGAATCCACGACGGTCCCACCGACGACAACGGAGACCACGGCTAAGCCGACTACGGTTAAACCGACTACGGTTAAGCCGACGCAGCCGGTGGATCCTTCGGGACATGTCGCACCGGTCGTTAATGCAGTACAAACCGGCGAAGGTGTTCTTGTGTCATGGAATGCGATTAGTGCGTCCGATTTCGACGGCTACAAGGTCGTTATGTCCAAGAACAATTCGAGCCCTAAATACAGTGGAGACGGATATGCCGCATTTATTACAAATGCTTCGCAGACCTCATATCTGATTAAGCCTAATCAAGGCTACAACGGAGGCGATGTCGGAGGAAAAACGCAGGCTGGAGTGACTTACTATTTCAGCGTGACGGCATTGTATGCGGATCATAGTGTTAAGGTTGCCGGAAATGCAGTACAAGTAGCAATGCCGGGAACTTATGTCGAGCCTACACCGGCACCGGATTACCCGGTCCCGTCAGTTGGTGCTTCATACAACGGAACTACGGTCGTCGTCACTTGGAACACGATTTCGGACGAGCGTCTTGACGGATATAAAGTGGTCATGTCTTCGACAAACCCGAATCCGGCTTATCCGGGAGATGGCTATGAAGCATGGATCACAGATAGGAACGTTAGCTCTTATTCTATAAAACCTGAAAAACTATCACCGAATGTGACTTACTACTTCAGCGTCACCGCGCTGTATGAAGGTCAAGATGACAAGATTGCCGGTAACGCAGTAGCGGTAACCATTCCTGAGACTCATGTAGGCCCTACACCGGCACCGGATTTCCCGGTCCCATCAGTTGGTGCTTCATATAACGCCGAAACCGGTAAGGTTTTAGTCACTTGGAACACGATTTCAGACGAGCGTTTTGACGGATATAAAGTGGTCATGTCTGATAAAAACTCGAATCCGGCTTATCCGGGAGATGGCTATGAAGCATGGATCACAGATAGGAACGTTAGCTCTTATTCTATAGATGCTAATAAACTTTCACCGGGTGTTACTTACTACTTCAGCGTCACCGCACTGTATAACGGTCAAGATGACAAGATTGCCGGAAACGCAGTGCCTGTGCAGATTCCCACTACCTAAATCACCATCAATGGATGGCCTTGCGTCATAGAGCTCGCTCAGGAGAACGGCGAGTTGCGTTGAATAGCAAGCGTGCCCCTCAAGGAGCGAACGTGCCCCACGCGTTCGCTCCTATATTTTTATTTGATTAACTTGAAAATGAAACGTCCGTGATATATGTTTATAAAGTTCGCGTGATAGAATGAATGAGAATTCTGTAGTTATCGGAGCAATTACGTGAACTGGAAGAGCATGCCGGATCAATTTTATTCATATGTCAGCGTTGACGATATATTTATGCATCGTCAGCAGCCTCTGTTTGGGCTGACACCGACCCCGTGGCGCTTAGATGTTCCTCTTTGGCGTTTTCTTTTCGCCGAGACGCGGGATATGCTCCCGGTAGATTTTGCTGATCCGGCTTATGATGACAGTCGCTGGCGAAGTATTCGAGTACCTTCGGTTTGGCAGCAAGAGGGTTACGGATACCCTAACGAACTATCCTATCTGCCCGCCAATAAAAAGGCAAAGAGTTCGGTGTCTTTTAAGGATAAGATTGCAGGCGTTGCAGCGTCTGAACTTCTGGATCATGTCGGTGTATATCGGGTTTGGATTGATATGACTGAGGCGTATTTGCGGCGGGCGGTTTATCTATTGACCGAGGGCATCTGTGGTCGGTTTGAGGTATATGTCAACGGCCGATTTATCGCTGAATCGTCGTCCGTTCATGCGAGCTCTAAGTTGTTACTGTCCGGCAAGATTGCGCCCGGCCGGAATTTATTGACAATACTGGTTTATCGATTAGATTCGATGCCTCATATGCCGCATTCTTTTCACCCGGGGACATTTGGTTTTTCGGGCATTTATCGTATGCCATCGATTATTTGCGAGCCGCTTATAGAGCTTTCGGATTTGAATCTGACTTTTTCTTGGTTTCTCGGCGGATCACTGAAGAAAGTTAAGAATAAAGTCACTTCTGAGGACGATAAGTCGGAAGCAGAAATCCCCGGCGAATCAGAATTACATGCCGATGATGTTTCCGGCGCAAAGATTTTTTCGGAAATGCTTTTTCTTAATCGGATGTCGATATCGGCTGCAATTCGTCAGCGATTTCGAATCGTTCGCGCGCAGGAACAATACGACATATACAATTTGCCTGAACTGAGATGCTCGGTCAAAGATAGCAATCCGGCCGTCATCGGACCGAATCAGTCCGTTTCACTTAAGAACGAAATAACCGTCGCCGGTGTTATTCCTTGGACGCACGCTACACCTGTACTATACGATTTGATTATTGAAGTATTGGATGACCAGGATCGATTGATTGATATTAAGAAGCGTCGCATCGGCTTTCGCACGGTCCGGGCTGCGGATCAGTCACTATCGATTAATGACGTTCCGGTCCAAATCAAAGCGGTCGAGTATTATGCATTTGATCCCGTCAGCGGATTAAGTGTGAGTATCGATCAAATGAAAACGGACATTCTTCTGATGAAGAAGGCGAACCTCAATACCGTGATTCTCAGAGGCATCCCGTTCGGATCGGATTTTTTCAGTCTTTGCGATCAGATGGGTATGTATGTCATTTGTTCTTCGGTTATTTCTCACATGAAAGACACCATTCTTTCGAACCGTTCACACCCCTGTATCATTGCTTGGCGGCCGGAATATGCACACCATTATTCGAGCGTCGAGCAACATAAATCCAGATGGACTCAAATGGATCCGACGCGGTTCATCTATGATGAGAATAAAAACGCCGGGATATCGGATCTGGCGCCGATGCCCGGAAAAGCAGGTTTATTATTCGGTTCGTGGCAAGATCTGTGCTTGGATCGCAAGTACCGCATGTCGAAATTGCATTCGAACGAGCGCTTATTTGATGGTATACAGGGGCGCGGTGTTCATTCCGGAGACACGAAAGCGTTTAGAGTCATCCATCAAGTGGATATTTCCGAAGACAGCTCAAAGAATGACATGCCGATCGCACAAGGGATTGTCAGTGCATTTCGGGAACCGCATCCGATTTATTCGGAGATTAAGCGACAATGTGAGACGATTCGAGTTTTCGGTTCACCCGAAGATGCATCGCTTATGACAATCTATAACACACAGGCTTTTGGCGCGACAGAAGAACTCGAAGTGGAGTGGAAGCTCATGCTTGGAGGCCTCAAAATTAAGGGTGGTAAGGGAATCATGCCGCCGCTAAAGGCATTTGAAAACCGAAAAGTTCAGCTTCCCTTCAAAGTGAACGATCTATATTCAAAAGAATACTTGGCCTCAGAACCCAAACTGACTAAAATTGCTGAAAGAGCACTTTCAAAAGAACTGGTATTGCACTTGCGATTGTCTATGGCTAAGGATACGGATATATATAAAAAAGGTGATGAAATCGGATTTTATCAGGAGATTCTTGATGATCACTATAATCCCGTTGAATCATACAATAACAAGCCTGCGGTCATCTCCTACGATGAAATGACTAGTCAAAATGATATCCGATTATCTGCGACGCCATCGCTCATTATCGCGAGGGCCGGAGATACAGTTGTTCATTTCAATAAAAATCTGGGTGCGCTCTGCGCATTGATTTGCCATGATGTCGAATGCTTAAACGGTCAATTCTTCCCGAGCTTCTATCGAGCAGCGACAAACTTGGATCGCTCCGATCAGTCTTATGTCCTGTCGGCGACTGTTTTTTCAAAAGAAACCGATTGGCGATCGATTCAGCGAGAAATCGAGTTCAAGAAACTACGATACGAAATCGATGGAGAAGACTTCACCGTCTTATCTGAATATCATTCTCCCATCATGAGAGATCCGATATTGATTTTTTACAGATTGCGTCCGACGGGACGACTTGAGATCACTTTATCTTTTAGACCGAGGTTCGATCCTGTTCGGTACGGTTTTCGAGTGGGCGCGCCTAATACGGCAAATCAAATCGTATGGTATGGAAGAGGTCCCATTGAGTCTTATCCGGATCGAAAAGAATCATGTCCTGTCGGCTTATATCGGTCGACACCGATGGAATTGGTTCATTTTTATGATCGGCCGTCGGAAAGCGGCGCTCGGTCGGATGTCAGATTTTTGGCTGTTACATCGGAAAAAGGTGATGGTGTCCTTATTCAGAAAGAAAACAAGAGCCATTTCTCTTTCACGGCGACGCCATATTCGCCTGAAGATATTGACGATAATTCGCACACAGAAACTCTTCCCGTCGAAGATGGTTATGAGTTGTTTCTGGATTTCTACCAAAAGGAAATCGAGAGGACGGGCAAGAGCCCCAAACACCCCAACAGCAGCAATACGCAGGAAGCAACATTTGTTTTTGAGCCCATTACCGGAATGAATCGTGAAGAACCCGGGATGTAATCGTTGATGAGATGCAAATCATTAACGATGATCATATGCTCGGCACTACAGCCCGAGAAGATGCTTCAGATCGCGTAACTCCTTAGGTTTCAGATAACGCCACTCGCCGAGTGGCAAGTTTCCGAGCGTGATATTCATAATACGAGTGCGCTTCAGGCGGACGACGCGGTAGCCATGATACTCACACATACGACGGATTTGACGATTAAGACCTTGGGTGAGTATGATCGTGAATATTCGGAGACCGTCTTGCTTTATTTCGCAAGGAGCGGTAACGGTGTCAAGAATCGGAACACCGGAAGCCATGGATTTGAGAAAATGATCATCAATAGTCCGGTCCACCTCGACTTTGTACTCTTTTTCGTGATGATATTCAGCTCTCAATAACTTGTTGACAATGGCACCGTCATTGGTCAACAAAATGAGGCCGGTAGACATCTTGTCCAATCGCCCGATGGGAAAAATCCTTTTGTCAAAACCCAAATAGACTATGATATTATCCGGGTCGGAGGTATCCGTCGTACAAGTGACACCGACGGGCTTATGAAGAGCTATGTAAACCAGGTCTTCTTCAGGAAGGATCGGTTCACCGCTAATTCGGACCACTTGCCCCGGCATCACCCGGTCGCCGGGACCGGCGGTCAAATGATCGATGGTAACTATGCCTTGAGCAACGAGTTCGTCGGCTTTTCTTCTCGAGCAATAGCCGGAAGAAGCAATGAATTTGTTGACTCTGATGCCTTTTTCGAAAGACTCCGGGTATGGGTTATCGGTCATGAAAATAACTCCTCTAAAGTGTTAATAATTCTTAAAAGTCTATGCGGTTACAGATTAATACCAAACCGTACCTTGGACGCGCTTCAGAGTGAAGGTAAAAGTGGTGCCCTCTCCGTATTCACTGGTCACGGAAATGGTCTCGCCCATGTAACTGAGTAACTCGCGCGCAATAGACAGTCCAAGCCCGGTACCTTTCTTTCCGCGAGCACGGTCGGCCTTATAAAAGCGGTCAAAGATATGATCGATATCGTATTCATGAATACCTTGTCCGGTATCAATAACGGATACCAGAACCTGATTGTTGTCATTGTCGAACCCGGTAGAAATCGTGATAGATCCACCCGGGGGAGTGTATTTTTTGGCGTTATCCATCAAAATAATGAGTATTTGCTCGACGCGGTCCGGATTGCCCATAACCGTCGGCAACTTGCCGGATTTGAATTCTACACGAAAATGCAGTTCGGCGTCATTCATAACCGGTTCAAATTTGGTCTCAATCTCCTTGAGCAATGCATTCAAGTCAAACGGGAAGGTCCTGAAGGCGAGCGTTCTTGCCTGTAGTCTTGAGAGCTCGAGCATGTCGTCGATCAGTCGTGAAAGACGCATCGTCTCGTGGAGAATGATGCCGTAATAGCGCTTTCGATCCGCCTCGCTGCGCACCATGCCGTCAGCCAGCGGCTCTACCAGTCCGCGAAGTGCCGTCAATGGCGTACGCAACTCGTGAGATACATTCGCAATATAATCTCGCCGTGTTTGCTCCAATCGTTCTGATTCCGTAATATCTCGAAAAAATCCGGTCGCACCGATGATCGTTCCTTCGTTGTCAAATGTCGGAACGATGGTCGAAAGATACGAGTTTTCTTTTTCGTTGATGGTTCTCTCGATGGTTTGCTTTTCGCTGATACATTGCTTCATGTCATCCCAAATCTCCTCGAAAGGAATGATTTGAAGTCTTTCCGTGAAGAGGTTTTTCCGACGGGCATTCTCAAAAAGTGTCTTAATAGCGGGGTTTGTGTATTGTGGGCGCAATTTAGTATCGACCGACACAATGCCTTCGGATATGACATCGAAAATCTCGCGAAGACGGTTGCGCTCTACGGTCAAATCTGTAATGGACTTAGACAAGCGATCGGATAAATCATTGAATGATTTGGCGAGCTCTCCGATTTCCCCCTTAGCGTTGGAATCCGCTCGAATCGAAAAATCGCCTTGCCCCATGGCTTGAGCAATTGTTGTTACTTTTCTCAAAGGCAATACCAGTCGCATTGTTGCAAAATAGACCGGCATTAGCATGGCTAATGCAACAAATAGGGTTGAGAGAAGCAGAATATTAAGAAAATCCGTCAGCAATCGAGACAATTCTTGAGTAGGCGTCGCGACGACAACATATGCCGAAAGCTCCCCACTGGTGTAGAGAGGAGTTTGAACGATAATAATCTGATCGAGAAATTGACCCAACGGCAAGACATCTTGAAGATAAACGTAATCGGAGTTATTGAGCCAATTTGCCTCGACGTGCAATTTGGTCGGGATCAAAATACTCGTATCAAAATCGGAGACTTCATTCGACTGCGTCATTAAATTGCCGTCGCTGTCATAAATCAAGACGTATGAAGAAAATAGATCGTACTCAAGAAAGTACTCGCTGACATCCGATTGCGAATGAATTTGGTCGGCGTGGGTATTGAGATATATTGAAAGATTTTCGGCTCTCTCGAATGTCGTATTCAGTAGGTCTGCTCTGGAATATTGAGCAGACGCAAGCAAAAAAAGTCCGGACGACAATAAAGCAGAGAACAGAAGGGTAATCATTACAATTAAGAGGATCCTGCGCAGAAAAACACTGCGGAACATTAGAAAGTGACCTCGAATTTATAGCCGACGCCATATACGGTCACCAGCGACCAAGGTGCGCCTTCATAGGTGACTTTTTGGCGAATGCGCTTAATATGAGTATCAACCGTACGTGTATCTCCGAAATAGTCATAGCCCCAGACCAGAGAAAGAATCTGCTCGCGATCCATAACCTGCCCCACGTGTGAAGCCAGGAGATGTAGAATCTCAACTTCTTTGGGTGTACAGGAAACGAGTTCGTTATTGACTTTTACCTGATAGTTATCAAGATTAATCTCGAGACCTTCATATCGAATAACCGCAACACTCTCTTGAGGCTCACTGATACGGCGAAGGACGGCCTTAATCCTTGCAATAACCTCCCGGGGAGAAAATGGCTTGACGATATAGTCATCTGCGCCAAGCTCCAAACCCAACACACGATCAATCTCCTCGCCTTTTGCGGTCAGGATGATAATCGGAGTGGACATTGTCTTGCGAAGCTCTCTGCAAACTTCAATGCCGGTTTTCTCAGGCATCATCAAATCCAGAATAATCAAGTCAGGGCGGTCAGAAACTGCGTGAACCAGAGCCTCTTTGCCATCGTAAGCGCTCGAATAAGTAAAGTGCTCATTCTCGAAATAGAGGCCCAAAGATTCGTGTACAACCGGATCGTCATCGCAGATTAGTATGTGAGGTGATGCTGGCATGATTGTTCCCCTTTTAATTTGTCAGAAAATGGCTTATCGCATAACATTATAATCGATTTATAATAAAAAAACATAATCGCAGCCCGTTATTGTTGTCGAAATTAATGAATAAACGGCAAAATTTGACCCATATTATACAATAATTTGACATCCGTATTTCTTAATCATCCGGATCGGATAGTATGAGCGTTTGGATTTGCGAAGTCCCGGAATGCCTAAATCCTCTTCACGGTTAACAAATTTGGCATCCGGATAGGCATTTTCAAGAACCAGTTTATTAATGGCGGGATAAGCGCCGTCATATGCGATATCCGCTTTTTCGAAATGAATATATGCGGTTTCGTGGTTTCCGAAACTACCCATGGAAAAGGCGGCTACCTTGCCGTCAATCCGAATAACACCGCCACGGATATCAAGGGAATCAAAATTGTCAAAGAGACGCTTAATCATGAGGTAGTCACTATTCTTGACATCAGTAACATCAATGCCTTTTTCGTTGCTCCAGTTCTTAACTAAGAGCAGGCAATCCGTCATATCGTTACGCCCGAGAGATTGATAATCGTAATTGGGGTAAAGCCTCAAGAATCGATTGAAATGACTGCGTTTTTTGCGCAGATCGTCTGTCGAAAGTGTCCTTAATGCATCCGCATCATAAAGGTAGTCCGAATTATTGTTGCTGAAGCAAAAAGAAACCTTTTCAAACCCGAGTCGATCAAAAAGTTCAATTTTTTCTTCGTCGATACCCATAATTCTCAGCGACCAACCTCGATCGTTAAAAACCGGAATCATTATTTCGAGTATTCTTCCGAGTTTGTTGCCATCAAGCTCGCCCAAAGGCATGAGCATGTGGGGTTGAGTAAAGCAACCGCCGTTTGAAATCATGACAAAACAATCCTCGATGATAGCGTATTTGTCACAAAATACATTATCCCAAGCATAGCGGCAATTGAAGGTTAAGTCGGTGATGTGTGTCTGAGACAGCTGATAGTACTTTTCATATTCGCTTCGCGCTTCAACACATAATTCTTTAAAGATCGGCAAGTCCGGCATAGATTTCTCCTTGAGTATCGCGATAGTGATAGCTTATTTTCACAAGTCAAACCGCGTATCATTATCTCATATTTTATCGGTATTTTGTCAGTATATCAGCTTTTTGTATCGTTTCTTTTAACATAATCGTTGTTTGTATTGTATCTTTATTTTTCTTGTAGATAATGATAGCATCAGTGACAATTTTTCGCTTGCAAGTATCATGTTAACCAATTCGATTTAATTGAGGTGTTTAGTTGAATAAAGTAGCCAGGTCCATTTCAAATCATTTTCAAAAAGTAAGAATAAATGCAATGCAAACCATGAGAGGCGATTCCCGGTTGGCCAGATTATTTGCGATTGAGGGTGTTCTGTATTCTATTATTATTACTATGTGCCACAACAACAATAATCTATATGCGTCGAGATTGGGTGCAACCTCAAGGGAATTGGGTTTAATTGCATCATTACCACCTCTGGTTGGGCTGGCTTGTCTTATACCTTTTGCAATCATTACAGACAGAATGAAGAATAAACGCAATATGGTTATCTTTGCGACGCTTCTTTTGGGTAGCATGTATGTTATCGTCGGAAGTATTGCGTTCTGGGCCGGTAATGCCGTCTGGGTATTAATTCTTATGCTGGTCATGGTCAATTTTCCGATGTCACTTTATAACTCTTCGTGGCAATCATTTTTTTCCGACGTTGCCATGCCGGATCAACGTAACAATATTTATGCCCACCGAACACGGATGAATACGGCGGTTGGCATCGTATTTCCTCTTATTTTCGGAGGGATATTAACCTTGGTATCGGGGAGCGGCAAAATTCTTGTTCATCAAGTGTATTACTTTTTGGCTCTTCCTCTGGCTTTTGGTCAAGTTATGTTACTCAAGCGAGTGCCATACAGCGGAGCCGGTGATATTCCGCAATACTCGTTGAAAGACTTCTTTATTACGACGCGCACTCTATTTACAAACCGTTCTTTTCTCGGATTCCTGGTCGTGGCATTACTTGTTTATGCCGGATGGCAAATGGATTGGTCCATCTACTTTCAAGCTCAGTTTTACTATTTGAAACTCAATGAACTCCAGTTGAGCTTGATTGCGGTTTTGTGCGCAGGGACCCAGTTCATCATGCTCGGCACATGGAGCCGATTGGGTGCAACAAAGGGTGTCAAATTTGTGTTTTTCATTGGTGCGGCCGGATTTGCTTTCTGTTGTTTGTCTATGTTTTTTGCGTTGCTTATGCCGCTGAAGCCGGGTGTATGGACGTACTTCATTTTTCAGAGTATCGGAAGTTCGGCTTTCAGTGCATTTCAGTTCTCTTTGCTCTTGTGTTTGCTGGAGGTTATTCCTCCGATAAACAAGACCCTGTCTATTGCGCTTTACAGTAGTCTCATTTTGGTCTCGAATATTATCATGCCGTATTTGGGTGTCTTCATATACAACGTATTAGGTGAGAATCGCGAGGCAATGACAGCTGCAATTGGAGTTGTTGCCGTTGTTCGGATTGTTGCTGCTACATTGGCGTTTATTCGCTGGTATCGCCACCGAAAGGAAGTCCCTTTCGTATTAAGATACGTTGAGGCGAATACGAGCCCGGGCGATTCTGCTGAGATACTTCAACCGTCCTTCGAAGAGACCATCCCGTCGGACGATAATTCGCAAAAGGATTAACTATCGCGAAAATCACTTCCGGCATGCCTTGCAGGCACTTCTTTTGTTATAATGATATTTGTTTTAGCGAAAGGAATATGGCATGTATATAGCAAATCGTTTTACAGATTATGAATTACTTTGCGCGGGAGGCGGGGAGAAGCTCGAGCGATGGAACGATATTATTCTTCAGCGACCCGATCCTCAAGCGATTTGGCCGAAGCCGGCGAACTCGGATGTATGGACGGAGCCCCATGCCATCTATATACGCAGTGAGAGCGGCGGCGGTCATTGGAAGAAAAGACGACCGATTCCTTCCACTTGGCGAGTCGGATATCCGCTTTCGAATCACCCGCTTGAGTTTATTATTGAGCCGACGGGCTTCAAGCATACCGGTCTTTTTCCGGAACAGTCTGTCAATTGGGACTATTGTGCCGACAGAATTCGTTCCGCAGTAATTGCGGGAAGAAAACCACGCATTTTGAATTTGTTTGCATATACCGGCGGAGCGACTCTGGCTTGTGCGGCTGCGGGCGCGGCTGAGGTGGTTCATGTGGACGCATCTAAGGGTATGATCACCAGGGCCAAGGAGAACATTCACGCTTCATCTCTCGATCAGGCTTATGTACGTTTTATTGCCGAAGATTGCAATCGGTTTGTCGAACGAGAATTAAGACGCAATCGTACATATGACGGTATCATTATGGATCCTCCGGCCTATGGAAGAGGGCCGTCCGGAGAACTATGGCGTCTGGAAGATGCACTTTATGAATTAGTGGAGAAATGTGTTGCGCTTCTGAGTGATCAGGCTTTATTTTTTATACTCAATTCTTATACGACGGGATTATCGTCAGCAGTCATGCAAGACATTTTGAGACTCACGGTTAAGCCCAAACATGGAGGTAAGGTCGTATCGGCGGACCTGGGGATTCCCGCATCTAAAATGGATATAATTCTGCCCTGTGGTTCAGTGGCACGATGGTCGAACGGAGAGTCGATTGGAAAACATTAATTTCGGCGTCAAAGTCTTGTACGAAGACAACCACATACTGATGACATATAAGCCGGCCGGCATACTGTCTCAAGAAGACGCGACCGGTGCCCCGGACATGCTGACGATTCTCAAAGAATATCTCAAGAATAAATACCATAAACCGGGCAATGTATATTTGGGATTGGTTCACCGATTGGATCGGCCCGTCGCCGGGCTGATGTTGATTGCCAAGACCACCAAAGCGGCATCCAGAATCAGCGAGCAGATCCGTAACCGTACGGTTGAGAAATACTATCGCGCATGCTTAAATGGGGCTATCCAACCGGAAAAAGGCACGCTCAAGGGCATAATCATCAAGGACTCTTCCGTTAATCGGGCCCGTCTGACGGATAATCTTTCCGAAAAAGACGCCAAAGAAGCTGAGTTGGATTATCGCATGCTATCTTGTAAGGATTCGATTTCTTTGGTAGAAATTCATTTGAAGACCGGACGGACCCATCAGATTCGCTTGCAATTATCCGAAGCCGGTTTTCCGATTATCGGAGACCGAAAATATGGTGAAGACCGACCCGGGCCGGGCGATATTTGCCTTGAGTCTTACAAAATGGCGTTCGATCACCCGACAAGCAAAGAGAGATTAACGTTTGAATTACCGCTCGGCGATCACTGGCCTTGGCGATTATTCGCCGAAGAACGAGCCGATTCAGACCAAGGAGGATATTATGAGTGAATTTGAAGGGTTGACCCAAGACAGAATCGAGAGCAACAAGCAGACTATTTTGGAGCTGCTTCGAAAAACCTCGCGTCCCGGCATGGACCGTTTGTTGGATTGGATTGAGAATAAGTCCGACTTCTTCATTGCTCCGGCTTCGACAAAATATCATTTGGCCTGTGAGGGTGGTTTGGCTGAACACAGTATGAATGTCTACCGGCTATTGGCAGGAAAAGTGTCGTCCGGACTATTGGATTTACCGGATGATACGGTGATTATTACGGCTTTGCTTCACGATCTTTGCAAGGTCAATTTCTATGTCCGGGAGACCAAAAACGTCAAGGAAGGCACCAAGATGGGCCCGTATGGCAAGCCGGTCGCAAACTGGGTTGAGAAAGAAGTATGGGCTATCAATGACACGCTTCCTATCGGTCACGGAGAGAAATCATGTTATCTGATTCAGAGTTATATTCGACTAAAAGAAGAAGAATTCGCGATGATTCGTTTTCATATGGGGTCAGACCGCAACGGCTATCCGGATCCTTTTGCAGAAGCAGCTTCGAAGTATCCCGGTGTGGTAGCCATTCATACGTCGGACATTGAGTCGGCATATATTGTTGAGGCTCGCCAATAACCTTGACGTCCGGGGATTTCGAAGACCGATCATTTAGCCATCAACACAAAGGCTTTTGAGTTGACATAGGACGCTCGAAATCCCTATAATTAAAATTCGGATTTTATATGAGTAAAGCTATTTATAAATAAGTGAGGAAACCAAATGTACGACAAAGTTTCGACGGATATGAATTTTGTGGAACGTGAAAAGGATATTCTGGCTTTTTGGAAGGCCAATGATATTCGGAATCGCTCGATCAGAGCGCCAAAAGATGGCACGCCCTCTTTCACGCTTTACGACGGTCCGCCGACGGCCAACGGAAAACCGCATTTCGGACACATCAAGACACGAGTCATCAAGGATGTTATTCCGAGATTTCGCGGCATGATGGGTGAGCGTGTTGAGTTTAAGGCCGGATGGGATACGCATGGTCTACCGGTAGAACTTGAAGTTGAAAAGATGCTCGGCATCAATGGCAAACCGGAAATTGAGAAATATGGTGTGGAACCATTTATTAAGAAGTGCAAGGAGTCCGTGTGGAAATATAAAGATGAATGGGAACAGATGTCCGATCGAATTGGTTTTTGGGCAGACATGGAGAACCCATACGTCACCTATGAGAATAATTATATCGAGTCGGAATGGTGGGCACTTAAGACCATGTGGAATAAGGGCATGCTCTATAAAGGGCACAAGATCGTTCCTTATTGCCCACGATGTGGTACGGCGCTTTCGAGTCATGAGGTGGCCCAAGGATATCGCAATGTGACTGAGAATTCAGTTTATGTACGGTTCAAGCTGACCGGAAAAGAAGATGTGTATTTTGCTTCATGGACAACGACCCCTTGGACGTTGCCTTCTAATGTAGGACTTTGTGTTCACCCTGATGAAGAATATGTTCGGATCGCGGTTAACAAAGATCTGGACGGCACAGACAAGACCGTTCGTTACTACATGGCAGGCGTGTTGGCGCCATTGCTTTTCGAGGACTTTGTCGTAGAAGAGCGTTTTTCCGGGAGCGACTTAGTCGGTATGACTTATGAACCGCTTTTTCCGTTTTCGGCCGCATCGGTTTCCGAGAGTGGGAAGACCGCTTTTCGAGTGGCTTCGGATACCTATGTTACGATGAATGACGGTACCGGCATTGTCCATATCGCGCCCGCGTTTGGTGATGACGATGCTCGTGTCGGAAGAAATTATGACTTGCCTTTTGTACAACTGGTATTGGAAGACGGTACACTTCCTCCTGAGGCAGAAGAATTTGCAGGCATGTTTGTAAAAGATGCAGATCCACTCTTGATCAAGAGATTGAATCAAGAGGGAAAACTTATTAAGAAACATCTCTATGAGCATGAATACCCATTCTGTTGGAGATGCGATACCCCTTTGATCTATTATGCGAGATCCTCGTGGTTTATTGCCATGACAAAGGTTCGCGACTCGCTGATTGAGTCCAATCGGTCGGTTGCTTGGCACCCCGAGACCATTCGTGACGGCCGTATGGGTAATTTTCTCGAAAACGTTGTCGACTGGGGTATCTCCAGGGAACGTTATTGGGGAACACCGCTTCCGGTTTGGGAATGCGACTGCAGTCACAAACACTGTATCGGTTCAATAGAAGAACTCAAAGCTATGTCCGATGATTGTCCGGATGATATTGAGTTGCATAAACCTTATGTTGACGCAGTTCATATTCGTTGCGACAAATGCGGAGATCAAATGACTCGCGTTTCTGAGGTCATCGACTGTTGGTTTGACTCCGGTGCTATGCCTTTTGCTCAATATCACTACCCATTTGAGAACAAAGAGTTTTTTGAGAATCACTTTCCGTCGCAGTTTATTTCTGAGGCTTTGGATCAGACTCGCGGATGGTTTTATTCATTGCTTGCGATCGGCACACAGCTTTTTGACAAATCGCCATTCGAAAACTGCATCGTCATGGGACTCGTTCAAGATAAAGATGGCATCAAGATGAGTAAACACAAGGGCAATGTGGTTGACCCTTGGGATATTCTCAACAAGCAGGGCGCGGATGCCGCAAGGTGGTATTTCTGCAGTGCAAATGCACCTTGGTTGCCGAGTCGTTTTTCGGATGCCGGTGTGTCCGAAGTTCAACGGAAATTTATCGGAACACTTTGGAATACATATGCATTCTATGTCATGTATGCAAACATCGATCAATTTAATCCGACAGAGCATACGCTTGATTCATCGACACTTGGTGTCATGGATCGTTGGATTTTTTCAAGACTTAACACTTTAATAGGTGAGGTGCATACTCGCATGTGTGGTTATGACATCACCGGTTCTGCTCGTCTCATGGAGAATTTTGTAGACGAGCTGTCTAATTGGTATGTTCGCCGCTCAAGAGAGCGGTACTGGGGCAGTGAGATGACGCAGGATAAGATTAATGCATATATGGTGCTGTATCATGTTCTCGTTTCATTTTCCAAGCTCGCGGCACCATTCGTACCTTATATGACAGAAGCTATCTATCAGAATTTGGTTCGCTCCGTTGATAAAAATGCGCATGAGTCCATTCATATGTCTGATTATCCGACGGTTGATTCTTCGATGATCGATCCCGAGCTTGAGGCGCAAATGAATGTGGCTCAACAAATTGTATATCTTGGAAGAGCTTGCAGAAACACAGCGGCTATCAAGAATCGTCAGCCGCTTTCAAAAATCTACGCGGTCACGCCGGAGTCTTTGGAAGAAGAATATCTGTCGATTATTAAGGAAGAACTGAATATTCGCGAGGTTGAGTTTGTTAAGGATGCCTCGGCATTGGTTGACTATCGTTTTAAGCCTCAGCTGAGAACTCTGGGTAAAAAACTGGGTGCAAAGCTGAACGCGGCGCGCGAAGCAATCGCTGCATTGCCGGGTAGAGAGACGATGAAGGCGATTGAAGCCGGAAATTTCGTTTCTGTCAACGTAGATGGTGAAATATTTGAGCTTGCGCCGGAAGACTTGATTCCCGAGACGGTTCAGCCGGAAGGTTTATCGACCCAGTCTGAACGAGATTACACCGTTGCGCTCGATACCACATTGACCGATGACTTAATCGAGGAAGGATTTGTAAGAGAACTGGTATCTAAGATTCAGACTCAGAGAAAAGAATCCGGTTTTGAGGTCACAGACCGCATCAGAGTCTATTTCAAAGCATCTGATAAACTATCTGCGGTCATCAATAATAACATGGGCATCATCGCGTCCGATGTACTTGCAGTTGAGTTGACGATGGACGTTTCGGTTCAGGGTAAGGATTGGGATATTAATGGCGAGTCGTGTACGCTATTCCTGACCAAGGTGTAAAGGAGACACAATGATAAGAACGCTTCTTAATTCGGGACTCAGTTTTCAGGAAATGATTTTACATGGCATGGTAATATTTCTTGTGTTGTCGTATTCGCTTTCGATTCATGAGTTCATGCATGGATTTTCAGCGGTTAAGCTCGGAGATGATACGCCGAGGCTTCAAGGGCGATTAACGATGAATCCGCTTGCGCATCTCGACCCGATCGGTTCACTGATGATGCTTTTGGTTGGTTTTGGTTGGGCCAAACCGGTTCAAGTAAACTATTCTCGTTTGACCAGATTTAAGAACCGTTCGATTTCAATTAGAATAGTCAGTCTTGCCGGCGTGACTGCTAACTTTTTATCGGCATTTATTGCTTGCTTTTTATTTAACGTTATCACTCTTCTTATGCTTCGGTTTAATGCGGGTTTTTCATTTTCGAATCCGCCGGTTATATATGCGACTTCAACGATGTTATTATCATATTTGTTTGAATTTAATCTTTTGCTTATGGCATTTAATCTGTTACCGATACCTCCTCTTGATGGATTTCATGTGCTGGAGACACTTATACCTTACAAATATCGCGAAAAATTTCACCGTTATGAACAATATTTCTCCATGGCATTTTTTGCATTGATTATGATGGGCTTTTTTCTTCGGGTCAGTCCTCTTATTACGCTGGTGAATTTCATTCGCACGCCATTTGAGTGGTTGATTACAAAACCGATCGGAGTGTTGTTCGATTTTATTTACCGACTGATGTTCTGATTAATACAGACAATAACGGAGGCAGCATGAGCAAAAAAATCATTCTTTCCGGCACACGTCCGACCGGCAACATTCATCTTGGTAATTATTTCGGAGCGCTCGAAAATTGGGTTCGATTGCAGGACGAATATGATTGTCATTTTTTTATTGCAGATTGGCATGCACTTACTACAGGTTATGCCGATACCGAGAAATTAAAAGAAAACACATTGAGTCTCATGGCAGATTTTTTAGCCGTCGGACTAGATCCCGATAAGTCCACGCTTTTCTTGCAGTCATCGGTGTTAGAGCACGCCGAACTCTTTTTGCTCTTGGGTATGAACACGCCGCTATCCTGGTTGGAAAGATGCCCGACCTATAAGGACCTCATGGCAAATATGGGAGAAAAAGACATCGCGACCTATGGATTCCTTGGCTATCCGGCACTTCAGGCTGCTGATATCCTGATCTACAAGGCGGATTTCGTTCCGGTCGGGGAAGACCAGTTGCCCCATCTTGAAATTACCCGGGAAGTAGCTCGTCGCTTTAACTATATATACGGCAAAGAAGTATTCCCCGAGCCAATGCCATTATTAACTAAAGCTAAGGTCTTGCCGGGCACGGATGGCCGGAAGATGAGTAAAAGCTACAACAATACCATTGCATTAGCCGATACGCCGGATGAGGTGAAGAAAAAAGTCATGAGCATGATTACGGATCCTGCGCGCATTCGCAAAGATGATCCCGGTCATCCGGATGTATGTACGGTATATGCTTTTCACAAAGTGTTCAATGAAGAGATGGTTCCCGAAATTGAAAGCTCATGTAAGGGAGGCAGCATTGGTTGCGTAGCCTGCAAACGACTCCTTCAGGAGAAAATTGCAGAATTCCATACGCCCATTTTCGAAAAGAGAAATACGTTGCTGGAGAATGAAGATCATCTCAAACAGATTATTGTCGCCGGTTCTGATAAAGCAAGAATTAAGGCAGAAAAGACCATGCAGGAAGTCCGTAGTGCGGTTAGAATAGGGGTATGATTTGCGTACGGATGTGATGATTCCAAGCGAAACTAAAGTTGGGCAAAACGGGGCGCCGGAACTAAAAATCCGCGAGTTCCAAGGCCCTTTAGATTTGCTGTTCCATCTCATCGAAAAAAACGACATTGATATTTACGATATCCCTATTACTGAGATTACAGATCAATACATGGCATATCTTTCAGAAATGAGCCGTCTCGACATGGAGGTTGCTTCAGATTTTCTGGTCATGGCGGCTACCTTAATTCATATCAAATCCCGAATGCTGTTGCCGGGGAAAATCGCTCAGTCGAACGCGGCTGAAGGCGATGACCCGAGAGAAGAACTTGTCATAAGACTGCTTCATTATCGTCGATGTAAGGTAATGGCATCGGATTTGAGAAAAAGATTCGAAAACTATTCGGATACATATATTCGGCTGCCATCAACGCCTAAGATGCTTGATATTAAGGTTGAAGCCCCGCCTCAAGAATTTGATCCAAATCATTTTTCGGATGCCGTAAGACAGGTCGCGCTACGCAATGAAGTTCGATTTGCGGATTTAGCCTCGAAGATTACGCATATATTAAAACGAGATAAAATCTCGGTGAGAGAAAAAATGAGAACCGTTTGGGCCAGCATAATGTCTCGTGGCAAATGCTTTTTTCACGAATTATTTCCGTCTTCGTCCGTTGATAAAACCGAACGTGTTGTGGGTTTTCTTGCGATTCTTGAGTTGCTGCGGGGTAATAAGATTTTGGCAACACAAGACAAACCTTTCGATGTCATCTTAATCGAAAGAAAGTCGACGACGCCGGAAGATTCTGTTTTTGATCCGCATTAATCTAAACAAAGAAGGAGCGCCATACGATGGATGCAAATCCGAAAAATGACTTTTCAATCACGGTTCAGGAACTTCCTGCGGCTATCGAGGCTTTATTGTTTGCTTCCGGCGATCCGATTTCTCTTTCGAGATTAGAGGAAGTCACCGGAGTGGACAAAGAAATTATCGCTCAGACCATCGATCGACTTTCTAAGGAATATTCCAATAATCCTTGGGGTGGGCTGAGTATTCGGAGAATGGAAGATGAGTACATCATGTGCACTAAACCACAGATGAAGTCCGTTCTTGAGAGATATTTTCAGCCCAGAAGTCGTCCGCCTATGTCTCAAGCAACATACGAAACGCTTGCCGTAATCGCATACAATCAGCCGGTTACAAGAGCTCAAATCGAAGCGGTTCGCGGCGTGAGCAGCGACAGTATCGTATCCAGATTATTGGAGCGGGGTTGGATATGCGAGTGCGGTTCTTTGGATGCACCCGGTCGTCCGACGTTGTTTGAAACTACCCAGCAATTTTTACTTGAGTTCGGCATTGAATCTGCAAGAGAATTGCCTGCTTTAGACCTTTTAATGTACCAAACCATTCGTGATTTAGAAGATTCTCTGGAAAAAGCGGCCGGAACACAATATAAACGACAAATTTCAATCGACAATATTGCATCTCCCGATTACACTATTAAAGAAGAGCAAAATCCCATAGAGGATTTAAATAAAACTTCTCTTGAAAGAGGTGATTAAGTGACTGCCAAAGAACGAGTAGAACAGCAGATTCAAGAATTAAAGGTTAAAGCAATAGACAGTCGATCAGACTGTATTGCACGCCAAAGGATTAATCAATTATTTGATGCGAATTCTTTTGCGGAATTTAACAGTTCAGTTGAATCGAGACTTAGGAATGATTTATTTAATCGCGAGCCGACTCAAGGCGATGGGGTCATTTGCGGGTATGGTACCATAAATGGGCGGTTAGTATACGCAGCTTCACAAGATGCTACAGTGTACGGTGGCTCGGTCGGTTACGTCCACGCCGGAAAGATCATAAGAACGATTGAATCAGCGCTTAAAGTTGGAGCCCCGTTCGTTATGATGTTTAGCACAGGTGGTGCGCGTATTGAAGAGGGCGTCGCTGCTCTCGAGGGTTTGGCAGGTGTCATTACTGCGCTGACCAAAGCGCGTCGTAACATTCCTATACTATCGGTCATACTTGGCCATTGTCCCGGCGGCTTAGCAGTCGCTGCTTCGCAGTCTGATTTCCTGATTATGAATGAAAATGGCGGCGATATATTTCTCAACAGTCCAATCCTATACCCTTCGAATTCTGACGATAATATTTCGATCGGGTCAGCACAGATGCACAAGGATACCGGTGTTGCTTCGGCGATTATGCCGGATGAGGACTCGTGTATTCTTAAGGCTAAATCTTACTTATCGTATATTCCTGTTCGATCCGGTCTGAAAAGAGTGTTTTCCAGATCCGCTAAAGTATCGGATTCTCCGAATCGTTCCTCAGATATCCTCGACAAGTATGCAATCGATATCGCGGATGGAACGGTACCGGCATCTTCAATCATTAAAGAGATTGTTGACGGCGGCAAATATGAAGAAATATATACACATATCGGAACAGATATTGTGGCAGCGATGGCTTTCATGGACGGTATTCCGGTTGGCGTGATCGGAAATGAATCGGCTCGGATATCCAGAGACGGCATGTACAAGGCGGAGAAGTTAATTCGCATTTGCGATTCATTTTGTATGCCGATTATCTTCGTGAGCCATGCAGAAGGTTATGAAATCGGAGTTGGCACCGAGAAATCTGATATTCTCGATCGCACGGCGTCCTTCGTATCTTCTCTTTGCGCCTGTCGAGTTCCGAGATTATCACTAATCGTCGGACCTTCGATTGGAACCGCATATGTTTGCTTTAACAGCAAAATGCTCGGTTCTGATTATGTGTTTGCATGGCCGAGTGCTGAAGTTTCTGTTCTTCTTCCGGATCCGGCGGTTCAAATTCTGTGGAAAAATAGAATCGCGGAAAGTGAAGATCCAATAACCGCCAGAACCGAGCTTATCGAAGAATTCCGTTCTGAAGTGGCGTCTGCAGATTCTGCGGCTTCGGAGGGACATATTGATGAAATTATTCTTCCGTCGTCATCCAGGGCAAGAATTATAAGTACTTTGGATGTTCTATTGTTGGAGTACCCGATGGCGGAAAAAGTCTAATACAATTTTTGTGAACTAATGATCTAAGAATATTTTCGGAGGTAAACGATGAGTCAGTTTTACAAAATCAAAGTAGATGGAAAAGTGTATGAAGTCGAAGTAGAGGAGACCGGTTCCTTGATGAATACAGCACCGGTCGCTGTTGCGCCCGTATCAGAAGTATCAGAATCGCCCAAGGTCTCCGCGCCGGTTGCCCCTAGTGTTGAACCCGCTCCGGTGAAGTCTGAACCGGCTTCTGCCAACGCTATTAAGGGACGTGTGTTACCGGCACCGATGCCAGGGACAATTCTTTCGGTAAGTGTATCGGCAGGTCAGACGGTTCAGCATGGTCAAGTATTAATGGTGCTGGAAGCAATGAAAATGGAAAATGAAATCGTTGCAGATGCAGATGGCGTTATCGAAGGCGTATACGTATCGTCAGGTGCATCCGTAAATGCGGGTACTCCGTTGGTTTCTTTCGCATAATAGGAGGATCTCATGGTAAAAATCACAGAAACTATTCTTCGTGATGCGCATCAGTCATTAATTGCAACACGAATGAGCTTTGAAGATATGGAGCCGATGCTCGATAAACTCGACAAAGTGGGTTACAACGCACTCGAGTGTTGGGGCGGCGCAACTTTTGATGCTTGCGTGCGTTTCTTAAACGAGGATCCTTGGGAGCGCCTTCGAAAAATTCGTAAGGCTTGCCCAAATACAAAGTTGCAGATGCTGTTAAGGGGACAGAATCTCCTCGGATACAAGCATTACGCGGACGATGTCGTTGATTATTTTGTGGAGAAGTCGATTGCAAACGGTATCGATATCATTCGTATTTTTGATGCTCTTAATGACTATCGAAATATTGAACGAGCGACCAAAGCTTGCAAGAAAGCCGGTGGTCATGTTCAGGCGGCTATTGCTTATACAACAAGTCCATTCCATTCAAATGAATTGTTTGCGCGTCAGGCCAAAGAATTAGAAGAGATGGGTGCTGATTCAATTTGCATCAAGGACATGTCGGGTTTGTTATTGCCCTATGAAGCCTATGAATTAGTATCGACCATCAAGAGTGCGACGAAACTGCCGATCGAATTACATACACACTATACTTCCGGATCTGGTTCTATGACTTATTTAAAGGCCGTTGAGGCCGGAGTAGACACCATTAACTGTGCATTATCTCCCTTGGCACTGGGTACATCTCAACCGGCAACAGAACCGATGGTCGCTGCATTACAGGGTACTCAATACGATACAGGCTTGGATTTGGACTTGCTTTCAGAGATATCAGCTTATGCGAACACACTGCGCGACAAATACATCGCTTCAGGATTATTAAATCCCAAGGTTTTAGGCGTTGATGTTAATGCGCTCAAATATCAAGTCCCGGGTGGTATGTTGAGCAACCTTGTTTCTCAGTTGAAGCAGGCCGGAAAAGAGGATCTCTTACTTGAAGTACTTAACGAAGTGCCTAGAGTGCGTGAAGATTTTGGGTTTCCGCCGTTGGTCACGCCGTCTTCTCAAATTGTCGGTACTCAAGCGGTCATGAATGTCATTACCAAAGAACGTTACAAAATGGTGCCCAAAGAATCCAAGGCACTCGTTAAGGGCGAGTATGGTAAGACCCCGTCAACGATCAGTCAAGAAATTCTGTCGAAGATTCTCGGAGATGAATTACAGATTACAGGACGCCCGGCTGATCAAATTGAGCCCGAATTGGATAAGGTGCGAGCTCAAATGGCAGAATATATGGAACAGGATGAAGACGTATTGACATGGGCCATGTTCCCGCAAGTTGCAGAGACATTTTTTAAAGAACGCAGATTGCGTTTGCATGGAATCGATAATGTTGCGGGAAGCATTGACGGTGCGTATCAACCGGTCTGATCATTATTATTAGTTCGCGAAAATGAAAGTCGTCGAGAGATGGCTTTCATTTTTTGTCACAAATTTTTTACGCGAACGTGTATAATCATATTCAATGACATTCTACGGAGGAAAATGATATGTCCAAGGTCAAGAATGACCAAGAATCGAGCTACAAGAGTATAGTTGAACAAATAGAGCAAGAAATGCCCAAAATGAGCAAGGGACAGAAGTCTATCGCTCGCTTTATTTTGTCGGATTATGAGCGGGCAGCGTATATGACGGCTGCGAAAATCGGCGAACACACCGGAGTCAGTGAATCTACGGTAGTTCGTTTTTCTATGGAGCTCGGATTTGAAGGTTATCCTCATTTTCAAAAGAGCCTTCAAGAAGAGTTAAAAGTAAAACTGACATACCTTCAGAGACTCAATGCGTCGAAACGCTTCGGTGATGATGCGCAATTACTGCGATCTATCGTACAGACGGATATAGAGAATCTCAAACATACATATGAACATATCGATGAAAAGGCTTTTGCGGATGCGGTTCAAATGATTCTCAAAGCAAAAAAGATTTATCTTATGGGTCTGAGAAGTTCTTCGCCCCTGTCCTCGTTTATGCATTTTTATTTCACCTTGTTATTCGACGATGTCAGACACATTCACACCAGTAGTGCCAATGAAGTCTTTGAACAGGTGCTTCCGATCGGTCCGGGGGACTTGTTTATCGGAATCAGTTTCCCCAGATATTCAACAAGAACGATTCAGTCCATGCAGTATGCGCGTCAGCGCGGTGCGTCCGTTGTTGCAATCACGGACAAGGCCGACACACCGTTGTCGCAACACGCAGATGTCGCATTATTCGCGCGATCGGATATGGCATCATTTGTCGATTCACTGATTGCCCCTCTGTCGCTCATCAATGCGCTGATCGTTGCTGTCGGAATGCATCGTCGTGAACACATTGAGCAAACCTTCGAGGCGCTTGAGAAGCTTTGGGATGAATATAAAGTTTACGATAAGAGTAAGGATACTAATGATCGACCTACAGATGAGGTCGCCAACAATGAGTGAGGCAAAGTGATGAAAGATAACATTCCGGACAGCAAAATAACTTCAACCGCAGCGATTCGAATGACCCTCGCGATTAGTCGGGAGGAAGAGACGGAGCTTAAATCGAACCTTCAGTCTGTGCAAATAAAAGCCGCAGCTGCGGATTTTGGCGGGGAATTTATTTCCTCTGTGTCGAAAATAATCGAGAGATGCATCGTCGCAGCGCAAAGGGAGGGTGTCATTACTAACACTCATAGCGAAGAAGGAGCGATTGCCGGTGCAGCGCGTGAAGCAATTTCTCAAATCACATCAAAAGCAATCGGACTAAATGTTGGCGGCAAGATTGGAATAGCAAGATATAACAATCACATCAGCGTCTGTCTGTATTTCGGAATCGGACTTCTGCATCTCAACGAAATTGCTATCGGTCTGGGGCATCGAGCCATTTAGTTAAGGGGGACGCCATGGAGCATTTTCAAATCGCAATAGACGGGCCTTCCGGGTCAGGGAAAAGTACTTTAGCACGTTCTGTTGCGCAAAAACTGGGAATATTATATTTAGATACCGGAGCCATGTATCGAGCGTGCGGACTGTATGCGGTCGATAATAATGTTTCTACTAAGGACGAGTCTGCGATATCTGAGCTCATGGATTCTATAGATATCGAAATTGTTTTTGTAAACGGAGCGCAGAAAGTATTTCTTAATAAAGCTGACGTAACGGATAGGATTCGTTTGCCCGGCATTTCACAAGCCGCGTCAGATGTGTCTCGTTTCAGAATCGTGCGTGAGAGAATGGTTGATATGCAGCGGCAAATTGCAGGAGAGAAGAATGTTGTTCTCGATGGGCGAGACATCGGAAGTTATGTTTTGCCGAATGCCGATTTCAAATTTTTCCTTACCGCTGATATTCGAGAGAGAGCAAAGCGTCGGCTTGAGGAGATGCTTAGCAAAGGTGTCCATGATATGACGATTGAAGAAGTTATGGCTGATCTGGAATATCGTGATGAGCAAGATTCGAATCGTGCCTTTGCCCCTTTGAAAAAGACCTCGGACGCTATCGAAATTGATACGACTGCCAACACCCCCCAGGAAACCTTGCTGGCTCTGCTCGGATGCTTGCCGAAGTCAATATTAGAGAATGCGCATGATAAGGACATCTTATGATTATAAAATTAGCGAAGAATGCAGGATTTTGTTTCGGCGTCGATCAAGCAGTCAAGACCGCATACTCGGTGTTGTCAAAAACACAACCGGACACCAAGGTTTATATGTTCGGCGAAATAACGCATAACGACTTTGTTGTTAATGAGCTATTAGAAAGCGGGATGTATTTGGCTAATTCAGTCGATGAAATTGAATCCGGCAGCGTCGTCATTATTCGGGCACATGGTGTCACGCCTCAGGTGAAGCAAGGGTTAGAGGCGATCAATTGTAAAATTATAGATTGCACGTGTCCTTTTGTGAAAAAAATCCACAAAATTGTTAAGGATGAATCTCAAAAAGGCAGAAAAATCATTATTGCAGGGAAAAAAGGCCACCCTGAAGTTGAGGGAATTCGTGGAGAAGCATCCGATCATGTGACGGTAGTCGGAAACAATGAAGAGTTTAATTTGCTTGAAATTGAGCCTGAAAATACTATTTTGGTCTCTCAAACAACATTTTCTTCATCGGAATACAAGAAAATCCGACAAAATGCCAATAATAAAATTGCAAACGAACAGTTTTTTGATACAATATGTAGTACGACTGAAAACAGACAGCGTGAAGCTTCTGACTTAGCGGCCTCCTCAGACTGTATGATTGTCATTGGTTCTGAGAGAAGTTCGAATACCATGAAGCTTTTCGATATTTGTAGGAGTCGTTGCGCGAACACGTTCCTTGTCGCAGACGCTCAAGACATCAATAAGGTTCTTGAGAATCCAATATTCTCAAATTCTGACATTGTTGTCGGAGTGACGGCAGGAGCGTCAACGCCAGATTGTATTATCAGGGAGGTTATCCAAACAATGAGTGAAGACCAGGCTACGGCCAATCAGGAACAAACCGACATCAATTTTGGTGATTACATCGACAACATTCCACAACTCAGAAAGAATGCGACGGTTAGGGGAGCGATTACTTCTGCAGACAATGAGTTTGTATACGTAGACGTTCATGACAAGTCCGAGGGACGTATTCCCCGCCACGAATTTGCCAACGACCCTGATTTTGATCTGGATGAAGCAATAGATGCCCATACAGAGATAGAAGTATTTGTTCGCAGTGTACGTAATTCCGATATGGGGAAGGAGATACTGCTCTCTAAAGCGCATGTTGATTTTGGCAAGTACAAAGCACAGGTTGAAGAAGCCTTCGAAAATGCGACTCCGGTGACAGTTAAGGTTACTAATGTTGTCAAAGACGGCGTTATTGCCAATCTCGGCGGCGTTGATATCTATATTCACAGAACGCAACTCGATTTGACCACCGTCAACGATCTGGATCAATACAAAGGCAAGACCATTGAGATTCTTGTAACACAGTTCGATCCGGACAAGAGACGTTTGCGCGTATCCGGTTCACGTCGAGCACTTCTCAATAGTCAACGTAAGGAAAAGGCAGATGAAGTTTGGGCTGCGATTGAAGTCGGAGCCGAGTACCAGGGTGTTGTCAGAAGCCTTACCGATTTCGGTGCTTTTGTTGATATCGGCGGTGTAGACGGTTTGGTTCACGTTTCTGAATTGTCTTGGCAGAGAATTCGTCACCCGTCCGAAGTTGTTACTGTCGGCGACAAAATTTCTGTCTACGTTAAAGATTTCGATTCTGAAAAGAAGCGTATTTCATTGGGTTACAAGCGTGCAGAAAATGATCCGTATCACAACGTCGAAGAGAGATTTCCTGTCGGAAGTATTGTGCATGGCAAAGTCGTTCGCATGTTCCAGTTTGGGGCATTTGTGGAACTTGAGCCGGGCGTTGATGCACTCTGTCACGTTTCTCAAATATCGGATGTTCGCCTGAACAAGCCTGAAGATGTGCTTGCGGAAGGCATGGAAGTTGTTGCTCGTGTATTGGATGTCAGCAATGAGACTCGTCGTATCAGTATCAGCATCAAGGATGTTGAAGCAATCAACCCCCATAACTCTGAAGAAATGGTTTCGGATGACGTTGATAATTCTGATCAAGAACCTGTTCTCGTTGACAGCTCTTCTGAATTGATCAAGGATACCGATAAGGATACCGATGCAGTTGAAGAGACTGTCGCGGAAGACATTGCCTCTGAAGCTGAAGAAGTGACAGAAAACTGATTTATCGACAATACTTTGATTAACGAACTACCCCAAAGAGACCTTCTTTGGGGTAGTTTTTTTAGTGAAAATCTGTGCAATTGTGGCAAATTGCGGAATATCAAATAAAATTTATTAATAAATTTGCCTGACATTCATGGAGCAAAATATCACTTTTTTGCTGTGAACGAATAAGCAAAACGTTTCGTTATGTAAAAAATTAGCTCGAAATAAAAGAAATATTAGATAAAACTCGAATGTTGTATTTTCTTAAATGTTACAAATTTGAGGCAAGCCTTTTTTACTGCATCATTTCGTATTATAATGATTACGTCAAGCTGGGCTTTGAGTACAGAAGAATTATTCAATATAGTAAAAGCCTTGGTTGGAGGAAATTTTGAAAAAGCAACAATTGTACTTCGAGAGAAGAATATCCATAAAAACTATTCGTCTATCTTTGCCGATTCTCTTTTTACGATTATCGGCAATCGTTTTGGCCGCATCGGTGTTGATGTCTTTGGTGCCGTTTTTTCGAGTCGGACACCGTTCGGACATAGTCTTCCAAGTTCCTGTAAATGCTGCAAGTGAAGAACTTGAGTTTTCCTCTCTTGATTTGAATATAGATGATCTTAGTTCACGTTCAGCGGACGGCGATGCATATCTAATTTCATCACTAACCGCGTCTCCGGATATGTATTCTTCTGTAGACCGACTTGTTGAAAAGAATACATTTGTTATTACGGAATCGGTAACGGATAATGGCATACCGGAAGAATTGCTGGCGTTGTCAGAATTTGTTCTTGATAATTCGATTGTGTATGTTTCTGTCAGTGAGCTGAATGTCCGTAGTTTTCCATCGGCTGATGCTGAAATAATTGCGACACTTCATTACTCGGATCACGTTATGCAAGTTGGAATTGGTTCTTCTTGGTCCAGAATACAAATGGATGATTTGTCAGAGGGTTATATAGTCAGTTCATTTCTTTCTTCTGAATTTATCGCAACACCAACGCCTACTCCAAGTCCGACACCGACGCCTACACCCAAACCTGCAGTTACGGAATCCGCTTTTTCCGGTAAATTTTACGCTGTCGGAACCGTGAATGTTCGTTCTGGTCCGGGAACAGAATATCAGTTGATTAAATCCTTATCTTCCGGAGATGCTATTGATGTCATTGCAAAGACGAGTAATGGTTGGTATCGTACGGTAAAGGATACCTATGTTCTTTCGAGTCTCGTGTCGTCGCAGTCTCCGGTTTCTGCACCTCAAGTTCCTCCGACCGTTGAGCCTGACCCGAATAACACGGATCCGGTTGCTCCGCCACCCTCTCCGACGGCGGCTCCTGTGGTGACTCCTGCGGATCCATCAACAAGCGACATTGCGACATACGCTAAGTCCTTTATTGGTGTTCCTTACGTATACACCGGAATGTCTGTGAGCGGTTTCGATTGCTCAGGTTATGTCTCTTATGTCTATGCGAATTACTATAATTACAGTCTTCCGCATCAGTCAGCCCGTATTGCGGCTTTAGGCTCACCCGTATCTTCGGATAGCATGGTTGCCGGTGATGTCATTTGCTATGATTATTCCGGTGACGGCGTGGTTGATCACGTTGGACTATATATTGGTGACGGGATGTTAGTTCATGCTTCGAGTAATAACAAGAAGGTCGTACTAACGAATTTTTCAATGAATGCAGTTACTTCTATTCGCAGATTTATATAAGTCAAAATTGAAAAATAGAATTGACCCCCTGAGCCGAAGGTTCAGGGGGTCGATATTTATTTTGCAACAAAGCATAATTACTATTAGTTGATTAGATTTGACAGAGCTCGGATTGCATCACGGTAGACTCCGATTAACGTAATCAGGTTATTCCTGCCATAACACTCATTTTTCTGGTGCAAAGTCGATTTTTCCCAAGGCAAATATGGTCCAAAAGGAATAATATTTGGCATACTTCGAGCGTAAGTGCCGCCGCCGATAGTAATAGGCTCGACAGGATGTTGAGTATGCTTGATATATATGGGATTGCTCTTATCATCGCATTCAAACTGACTCGCGAACGACTCGTAAACTTTTAACAATGCTTTCATTTGTACGGAATCTCGTTCTATATGTAACGGCAAGAGATGGCTCCTAATTGATAGTTGAGTGGTCTCTTGATTCAGCGCGGCCTCAATGCATGAGAGAATATGATCGCTGTCTTCTGTGACCGGATATCGTATGTCGATGACCAAATGAGAGTTGTCATGCGTTAATTCAATCATTCCGATGTTGACGCTTAATTCGCCCGAAAAATCAGATGCTACCGATTTGAAAAGATTTTTGCACGCATCTTTGACTATAAATTCTTGATCAATAAAAGATAAAATTGGGTGTGAAGATTTCCGAGAAGTCTCTAAATTCGCAATCGCTTTGATAATGGCGTTGTCACCTTTTTCGGGAGTAGACGCATGGGCGGATTTTCCGATATATCTTTGTGATTGTTGACTTGAGGAGAAGATTACTTCGCAATAGGCGGGTACCATGTTCGCTGCGTCGCCGCCGGATATTCTTATTTCAGGATGGCCGATATCGGATATATCAATTTGAAGAATTCCTTTTTCGGCAAATATAGCAGGAAAATCTGCGTCCGGAGTGAACCCGAAAATTGGTACAGGTTCATGTTCAAGATAATGTTGAACGCAACTCGAACCATTCTCTTCGTCGAGACCAAGTATCAATCGGATTCGACAAGCAGGACGATATCCGCTTTCTTTTAATTCGATCATAGCATAGAGAGCGGCCATTGCCGGGCCTTTATCATCAACGATGCCTCGTCCGAAATAATAACCATTCTTTAAGGTCATCGTGTAGGGGTCCGTCGACCAGTCTGACAGTGGACCCGGCGGAACGACATCAAGATGAGAAAGTATTGCGATGTATTCGGAGCCTTCACCCCATTCAATATAACCAACACGTCCATCCAAATTTTTGCAATTAAAACCATTTCGACCAGCAATCTCAAACATGACCTCAAGCGCATTAAGCGTACCTATTCCATATGGCGCACAATCGACAGGATCGGATTTGACGCTCTTAGCAGCGATAAGAAGTGAGAGATCTTTTTCAAATTGAATGGTTTTTTCCGGAGATATTTGCATTTTCGATTAACCGCCTTACTTCATAATTTTAATAAGTATAACGCTTATACAATCGCTCTAAAAGACAAAAGTTTATATAAGCATATCAATTGACGAACTGTCATTAGTACTATTTAGAAGAGATAGATCAAAGAGTATGATTGTCAATTGGACAAAAAATTTTATATTTCTGCAATCTTGAGGTAAGATATGAAGAGCAAGCGTTGCGTTCGAGTTTTGTCAGGGAATACATAAATGGATATGAAGCAGTTAAATTTTGATATTTCTGGAAACACGGTTGTTGTAACTTCTACGTATGTGGTTAGTGATAATCTGACGTATAAACAAAATTTCTGCCCATAGAACAATTTCCGGGGTATACGTAATAGTCAAACAATAAACATATTGGGGATTAAAATGGATTACATTAAAGAATTAGAATCGGGTTCCTCTCCGAGAATCGCAACAGCGGCTAAAAAAATCATTAAAAACAAATTGACCGGCTATTGTCCCCATCTACTCAATGCATTAACTCAAGTAATGAAGAAACCGCAATATTGGAATACTCAATGCCAGGTAATTAAGGCTATAGGCATGACTAACTGTATCGAAGGTTTACCGTTAATTAAAGAATTCATTAATCAGGATTACGAACACACAGTTTTATATAAAGAACTTGCTTTTGCAATTTTCATGTTAGAGAACATCAACGGAATAAATTTAAGTTTCCTTTTTGAATCGATAGACAAAGGTAATGACATGCAAATAAGTGGTTGTTGTGCAGCCTTATTCTATAAAAAGATAATTCCAAATAATGATGACATAAAAAAGATAATTATAGGCATATCACCATATGTAGAGAATGAAGGTCAAATAATTACTCCCAGGTGTTACATTGCTGCTGCAGCGCAACTCTGGCCCAAAGAGGTAACTAAAGATTTCCTACAAGAATGCAAGAAATCTAAATGGCCGGGACTTATAGATATCGCAGAAAATTCATTGCTTGGAAAGATATCTAAAATACAGCTTGTATAACAATTTTTTCAATTGTTATGCGTAGCGGTCTAGATGTGAATGGCTTGTATTTTGCCGTCATGCCTGTTTTGAGAGTTCAGGGTATATGTTTGAGGAGATATAGAATAAGGACACATGCACTGGTGCCCTTAACCGGTGTGACAAATATATCGCAGATCATGCAATATCTAAGTTACCGTATGGAAATCGCATTTATCGATCAGCCGGAACAATATGAATCAGCTCACTTGCTATTTTTTGGCGGTCATGATAGTATCGAAAGGCTAAAAAACACATGGGGCATCCCTTTTGTGCCATTCGGTAACATATGCACCCATGGAAGTTAAACAGGAGGAAAGTTTATGCCGGTTATTTCTATGAAGCAATTACTTGAAGCAGGTGTTCATTTCGGACACCAGACCCGTCGTTGGAATCCTAAGATGGCAGAGTACATCTACACGGAGCGCAACGGCATTCACATCGTTGATCTTCAGAAGACTGTTCGAAAGGCAGACGAAGCATATATGTTTATGCGTCAGATTGCAATGGACGGTGGTACTGTCTTGTTTGTCGGTACCAAGAAGCAAGCGTCGGATTCCATTATTGAAGAAGCTCAGCGCTGTGGAATGTACTACATCGCCAATCGTTGGTTAGGTGGTACTCTGACAAATTTTTCCACCATTCGTAAGAGAATTGCACGTTTGAATGCACTTCAGAAGATGGAAGAAGACGGTTCATTTTCAATGAGAACCAAGAAAGAAGTTGCAAAACTTCGCCTTGAAAAAGATAAGCTTGAGAAGAATCTCGGCGGAATCCAAGGTATGACTCGTTTACCGGCCGTTATGTTTGTTGTTGACACCAAGAAGGAGCATTTGGCAGTTGCCGAAGCCAGACGTCTGGGTATTCCGGTTGTTGCTATCGTAGATACCAACTGTGATCCTGAAGAAGTAGATTATGTTATTCCGGGTAATGACGATGCTATTCGCGCTGTGAAGTTAATCGCCGGCAAGATGGCTGATGCGGTTATCGAAGCAAAGCAAGGCGAGCAAATGGATGCTCCTAAAGCAGCGGCTGAGGAAGAAGTTGCCGTTGATATTGAAGAACTATCCGAAGTTGCTGAAGCATAATAGCTGAGGTTGTTTTGAATCACAAATAATTCATCTGGGAGGATATTATATGGCTGAGATTACTGCATCACAAGTTAAAGAATTAAGAGAGTTGACCGGTTCGGGCATCATGGATTGCAAAAAGGCTTTACAAGAGTCCAACGGCGATGTTGAGAAGGCGGTCGCATGGCTCCGTGAGAAGGGCATAGCTTCTGCTGCCAAGAAGTCCGGTCGTATTGCAGCTGAAGGTATTGTTGATTCCTACATTCATGCCGGCGGACGTATTGGTGTCTTGCTTGAGGTCAATATTGAGACTGATTTCGCGGCTAAAAACGAAGGATTCCGTAACTTTGTCCACGATTTGGGCTTACAGATTGCGGCAGCAAATCCGAAGTGGATTTCTCGCGATGAAGTTCCGGTCGAGGACCTTGAGAAAGAAAAAGAGATTATTCGCAATAAGGCGCTTAACGAAGGAAAGCCTGAGAAAATTGTTGACAAAATTGTCGAAGGTTCGATGGGTAAGTTCTACAAAGACCATTGTTTGCTTGAGCAGGAATTCGTTAAAGATGATTCCAAGACAATTGAGATTCTCGTTAAAGAAATGATTGCGGCAATCGGTGAGAATATTTCGATCAGAAGATTTACGCGTTACGAGATGGGTGAAGGCCTTGCGAAGAAGGAAGAGAACTTCGCTGAAGAAGTCATGAAGCAGATTAAGTAATGGTACTGTTTTTCAATTCCAATCGATTTATATCTCTTAAGTTAAGTTAATCAATCACAGAAAGCTATCGGTTTTTTTGACCGATGGCTTTTTTTTACGCGTACAAACGTTTAGAATGTATTAGGGCAATTGCCAGATGGAGGTCAAAATGGATAAACCAGTTTACCAACGTATATTATTGAAAATCAGCGGAGAAGCACTTGCCGGCAAGAAGAAAGTCGGAATCGATGATACGGTTCTTAAGAATATCAGTCAAATGATTAAAAATGTTGCTGATTTAGGTGTGGAGATTGCTGTCGTTGTCGGTGGTGGAAATTTTTGGAGAGGGCGCACCAGTGAATCAATGGATCGCGTTACCGCGGATCATATGGGCATGCTTGCGACGATGATGAATTCTCTGGCACTATCGGATGCGCTTGAGCAGAAGGGTGTCGTCACCCGCGTCTTGTCTGCTGTGGAGATTCGTCAGATGGCGGAGCCATATATACGTAAGAGAGCAGTTCGCCATCTTGAGAAGAAGCGCGTTGTTATCTTTGCTTGTGGTACGGGTAACCCATTTTTTTCGACAGATACGGGAGCAGCATTACGCGCGGCCGAAATCGAAGCCGATATTTTTTGCAAGGCGACAATGGTGGATGGAATTTATGACAAAGACCCCAATGTGTACTCGGATGCCAAACGTTTTGATCAGGTTTCTCACGACGAAGTGCTTAAACTCGATTTGAAGGTGATGGATGCTACAGCTGCAGCACTATGTAGAGATAACAAGACTTCTATTATGGTATTTTCTATGGAAGATCCTGAAAATATTTTGAGAATTGTCAAAGGCGAAAACATCGGGACTCTGGTACAATAAGTCAATAGCTTGTGATATCAACGAGGAGGTTACTTATGATTACGATTACCAAAGATGATTATGAACATTACGAAGAGAAGATGAAGAAGACCATGAGTAATTTGCAGGAGAATTTCAACGCTTTGCGTGCCGGACGTGCGAATCCGCATGTGTTGGATCGTATTACTGTAGATTATTATGGTGTCAAGTCACAGATTAATTCGGTTGCAAACGTTCAAGTTCCGGAGCCGCGTGTTATTACCATAACGCCTTGGGATTCTTCGTTACTCAAGGAGATTAATAAAGCAATTCAAATGTCTGATATCGGCATAAATCCTTCCAATGACGGAAAGACGATTCGTCTGGTTTTTCCGATATTGTCAGAAGAGCGAAGAAAAGAATTAGTTAAGCAAGTGCATACATACGGCGAGGAGTCCAAGATAGCTGTTCGAAATATTCGTCGTGATGGTATCGACAAATATCGTGCTCACAATAAGAAGAAAGAATTGACCGATGATGAGTTGGCTGATTTTGAAGATAAGATTCAGAAGATTACCGACAAATATATCAAGGAAGTGGACAAAGCTTGCGAGGCGAAAGAGAAGGATCTCTTGGAGATCTGATCTTTCTTTGCCCAAGATTTTCGGGCGGGCAGGATAGCCCGCCTTTTTTTCGAAAGACAAGGGGAATGGAATGGAGACGAACTCAAGTCATAAAAGGGGATTCTTTAAGAACTTGCTTTTTAAAGCACCGAAAAAATCGGATGAGTATTCATCCGACATTATTGAGGAGGCTTCTCTTAAAATTCCGGTTCACCTGGCTGTCATTATGGATGGTAACGGGCGTTGGGCCAAAAATCGCCATCTTCCCAGATCTGCAGGACATCGAGCCGGTGCCGAGAACCTTAAAGTGCTTTGCCGCAATTGCGGACATTTTGGCATACGATTTTTGACGGTATATGCGTTTTCTACAGAAAACTGGTCTCGTCCGGAGAGCGAAGTGTCTGCGTTGATGGATCTTTTCGTCGAATTTTTCAATCGGTATGATCCTGAGCTCGAAAAGGAAGGCATCCGAGTGCGTTTCAGTGGGGATATTCCTTCGTTACCGCCAAGAATACGTGATGTCTGCAAGGAAGCTGAGGAACGATCAGTACATCGTAATCGGATGGATCTGATTATTGCGATGAATTATGGTGGGAGAAAAGAGATTACGGATGCCTGCCGCAAGGTTGCGTCATTGGTTTCCGGCGGAGAGGTAACCGTCGAGGATATTGATGAGGCAATGATTTCCAGAAATCTATATCTTCCGGATGTACCTGACCCGGACTTAATTATCAGACCCAGCGGCGAGCAACGCTTATCCAATTTTCTGATTTGGGAAGCAGCATACGCGGAAATGTGGTTTTCAAATACGTTATGGCCGGACTTTGGTATGGATGATCTTAAGAACGCTATCGCGGAATATACAAAGAGAGATAGGCGTTTTGGTGGACTGAATGAATCATGATACTGACTACGATCGATTTTTAGTACTTCGAGGTATGAGATGAAACAAAGAGTATTTACTGGCTTCATTTTTACGTTGATTATCTTGGCTTTTGTTGTGCCGGGCTTTTTTTCGTCATATTTTGTAGTTGCTTTGATGCTTCTGGTCTTGGGTTTTTCTCTATTCGAGATCAGGAAAGCATTTTTAGCCAAAGATCTCAAACTTTCAGATGCCGGGATAATCATTGGATCCGGTACTGCGATTCTCCCATTGGCGCTTCATTATTTTGTAGAATCGCCTTATGTTATTTTTGCACTGTTTGCGATTGTACTATTGATGGTGGCACTTACTGTTACGATTTTGGTTCCGGTGATTAAGGAGGACAGCCAGGCGGTAGTCCAAGGCGTGAGTTCGGCGGCTGTATCTATTTATCTTGCATTTCCGATTGCAAGTGCATTGGTAATGGTGCTTTCAGTTCACAAGGGATATTTCTTTTTCGTTTTAGGTTTATTCTCACCGTGGGTTTCAGATGTTTTTGCCTATTTTGTCGGCGTGCTTTTCGGAAAACACAAAATTGTTCCTCACATCAGTCCAAAGAAGACTTGGGAAGGCTGCATCGGTGGGGCAGTATTCAGCGCTTTACTGGTCAGTCTCTACTCGGTTTTTATTTTGTTACCGACACTCGATACCAAGCTGGGATTTATTCCTTATGTTATCGCTTCTGCAGCTACAGGGCTATTATTATCCGTATTTTCGCAACTGGGTGACTGGTTTGCTTCCGCATTGAAACGCTGGGTTGGCATCAAAGATTTCGGTGATATTTTACCGGGTCACGGGGGGGTATTAGATCGGTTTGACAGCGCTTTTTTTACATTGCCGATTGCTCTGATATTCTCGTTGATTTTGACATAGAGGAGAAATTCTTATGAAGAAGCTATCAATTCTTGGTTCGACCGGCTCGATCGGAACACAAACGCTTGAAATCGTGCGTCGATGCCCTGAAGACTTCTGCGTCGAATCATTGACCTGTCGAAGCAATATTGATCTGATGAAGTCACAAATCAGCATATTTCGGCCTCGTCTCGTCAGCGTGGGCTCTGCGGAAGCGGCATCTGAATTGGAAATCTATTGTCGAATGAATGATTGCCCGACCGAAATACTCTATGGCGATGCTGGTAACATTTCTTGTGCATCTCAAACGGATGCTGATATCGTTGTTGCCGCAATGGTCGGGGTTTGTGGATTGGCGCCTGTTGTTGCTGCTATTGAAAGCGGTAAGGATGTTGCTCTTGCCAATAAGGAGACATTGGTTGCAGGTGGTGCTTTTGTCATGCCTTTAGCAAAAGAAAAAGGCGTTAAACTTCTACCTGTAGACAGTGAGCATTCAGCAATTTGGCAATGTCTTTTCGGGCAACCTTCCGGTTCGCTGGATCGCATACTACTGACGGCTTCCGGTGGCCCGTTTTTTGGATATGACAAAGAATCTTTGCAGCAAGTGACGGTTACGCAAGCCTTAAATCATCCAACTTGGCAAATGGGTGGTAAAATCACGATTGATTCGTCTACAATGATGAATAAGGGACTTGAAGTGATTGAGGCTTCGTGGCTTTTTGGAATTCCGGCGGACCATATCGATGTTGTGGTTCATCGACAGAGTGTCGTCCACTCGATGATTCGCTTGCGAGACGGATCCGTTTTGGCACAAATGGGGCGGCCGGATATGATGATGCCCATCGAAGTGGCTTTGTACTATCCGGAACGCGGGCCTCGGCTTTCGAATCCTTTTGATCCTTTTGCGGATTACGCTTCCCGATTGACTTTCGAAAAATACGATCCGGAAGTCTTTGAAGCATTGCCGATGGCCTATCATGCATCTGCCGTAGGGGGGTCATTACCTGCGGTCATGAATTCTGCTAATGAAGAGGCCGTAAATGCATTCATGTCGGGACGAGTTAGTTTTACAGGACTTACCAAGCTTGTGTCATCTTGCATGACTGCGCATGAGATCGATGGCGTTTTTTCGATAAATTCTGTATCTGATGTTTTCGAAGCAGATCGTTGGGCAAGACAATTTGTACGAGATCATGTGGATTCTGCAATATAATAGACCTACCGTTCATGAGAAAGAGAGAATAACATGCCTTCTGTGAGTATCATTATCAGCATAATTATCACGTTGTTCGGACTTGGAATACTTGCTGCCGTCCACGAAATCGGCCATTTTTTGGTTGCGCGTGCTTTTGGTATTAAAGTTTATGAACTTTCAATCTTTGTGGGTCCCGCTTTGTTTTCTTGGAGAAGGAAAGAGGTAGATTACAGTATTCGCCTGATTCCTTTTGGTGCCTATGTTCGTTTTTCGGATTTTGATGAGCAAGAGCAAGAAAAAGATGATGAGAATCCAAACTCTCTCAAGAATCAACCGCGTTGGAAACGTATTATCGTTGCCTTAGCCGGACCCGCGATGAACATCGTTCTTGGCATTATGATCCTGACGATTTTGTTTTCTGCGACCGGTTTTTTAAGTATGAGGCAAGCTAAGATATTAGAAGGTACTCAGATAGGAATGACCGATGTTCAAGAAGGGGATAGAATTACAAAGATCAACGGTGCCGGCGTTTTTACTGTTTATGACTTTGACGCATCATTAGCGTTAATTCCATTTGATGAACCGATCGATTTGACTCTAAAATCATCTGATACCGGGAAAAGTTATAGCGTGACTTTGATTCCGGATGTTTATGATGTTTATATGTTGGGTATTACGAGACTTATTGACGATACTGTTGATGGCTGGCCCATTTACGCGGTTGATCCGATGCAGAACAACTCAAATCCCGTGATTAAGGTTAATGATATTCTGCTAACGGTGAATGGTGTCAGCGTGCTCGATGAATCCGTTATGAGCATCATCATGCAATCTCAAGGTCAGGCCTTAACGGTTACATACATTCGTGACGGGGTTCTCGGTGAAACTCAAATTGTACCGATGTTGGCGAAGCAGAGTAATCCCAGAGGCATTATTTTTCAAGAGGGAGAGGGTTTTGCAGAAGCTTTCGTCAATGCTGTCAAATTTCCGTTCTCTATGGTTCGTCTCGTAGGATTGACTTTTCAAGGCGCAATTTCGGGAGAGATCGAGGCATACAACATCGTGACCGGTCCGGTTGGAATAACGACGATGGTTTCAGATGTTGTGGATGCTCCTGATGTGTCGACCAGTATCAAGGCGGAGATATTATTTTTGTTACTCGGTGTCATTTCCATCGGACTTGCAATCACTAATTTGCTTCCGATTCCCGGCTTAGACGGTAATGAAATTATACTATTACTCGTAGAGCTGGTCAGAGGAAAGAAGCTTGGGAAAAAAGCCGAAATGGTCATTAATGCGATTGGTTTTGGTATTATCATCATATTAGTTTTTGCAGCTCTCCTTTCCGACATTATTCGGATGACCCGATGATGAGATGAATCTATGTCGGCACATTGCGAATCAGGCATTGATCAAGAGGTGAATATGAATCGAAAAATAACAAGAGAAATACGCGTAGGTGATATTCACATCGGAAACGGCATGCCGGTCGTCGTGCAATCGATGAACTCAACGAACACGCTCGATATAGATGGCACCCTTAGGCAGATTAGGGAACTTCATGAAGCAGGTTGTGAATTAACGCGTGTTGCCATTCCCAATATGGATGCTGCGGAAGCTCTTAATTCAATTGTCTCTGCGTCTCCGATTCCGGTCGTTGCGGATATTCATTATGATTATAGATTAGCTCTTGCTGCCATCGAGAATGGTGCGGCTAAGATCCGCATTAATCCCGGGAACATGAAAGATGACGCAGCAGTTGCCAAAGTGGCAGCCGCGGCTCGGGAGCGACATATTCCGATTCGAGTCGGTGTAAATTCTGGCTCCATTGCTCCTGCAGTGGTTGATCGTTTTGGCGGTGTGAATGCGGATTCAATGGTTTTCAGTGCAATTAACGCCATTCAATTATTAGAAAGAGAGAACTTTTCGGACATTATCGTCAGTATCAAGTCTTCAGACCCAAGGCTCATGATTGAAAGCTACCGTTTACTTTCTCAACAGATTGATTACCCGTTGCATCTTGGTGTTACAGAGGCCGGAACGGTTAAAGAAGGTGTTATTCGCTCAGCGGTAGGCATAGGAACCTTATTGGCAGAAGGAATCGGTGATACAATTCGGGTCTCATTGACCGGCGATCCTGTGGATGAGGTTTATGCAGCTTACTCGATACTCAAGTCGCTTGGTCTTCGTCAAAAGGGTGTCACCCTAATATCTTGTCCGACTTGCGGTCGTACCGCGGTCCCGTTAATTGAAGTAGCCAACGAAATCGAAAGTAGAATCAAAGGCTTACCATATAATATAAAAGTTGCCGTGATGGGTTGTGCAGTGAACGGACCGGGTGAGGCCAGGGAAGCGGATGTCGGTATCGCCGGTGGCGATGGAGAGTTTCTGCTGTTTAAGAAAGGGAAGCCGATACGTAAAATCTCAAAAGACAACGTTATTGAGGAATTAATGACAGAGATTCATCTTTCCGGAACTGAATCTCAAAACAGGGGGAAATAATACATCAATGGTCTTTTTAGATGAACTGGTTCGGTCGCTTATTGATGACGATCGAGTAATAAATGCGGCTTCAGAGTTGAATGCTCTGGTTCACCGCCTTCGTTTGAGTCATGATACCGACCGAATGGAAATCGTCTTGTTGGAGATGGACAATAACGTTCAAGATCAACAAATAGAAATCGTTGAGTCGGCCCTGCGTAAGCATCTTCGTCTTGAGGGCGTAAAATTAGTCTGCCCGTTTATTTATCGACGCATGAAAAATATCGCTCGCGATGATTCTGATAACAGGCAAAATATTCAGGTCATTCCCGACGAAGAGACTGAGATAAAGAATAATGTCGCAGCCTATGAAGAGCGTCTAAGAATGGAGACTCAGGCTATTTTGGCGGCACAAAAACAACAAGGTGATTTATCGTCAAGTACTCCGGAATCAAATCCATCAAAGCCCTCCGGACAAAAGCGCAGACCGCATACATCTCCTGAGTCCTCTTCTCCCGAAAAAGATTCTTGGGAGTACAGAGCCAGTTTGCTTAAGACAGAGAATAAACCCAAATTTGTACCCAAGAAAAAGGATGCCGCTATCCTTTGGGGTAAAATGTCAGAAGAAGTCCCGGTTGTAAAAATCGGAACCCTGGATAGTATGTCCGGAGTTGTTCGATTCGAAGGGAAGTTTGAAATAGATGAGTTTAAGCTTACGCGCTCGGGGCATAAAGTTTGCGCACAATTTTTTGCGACCGATGATACCGGAAGCATTCCTTGCATTGCGTTTCTTAATCCTCAAGATGCAGATATAGCTGCTGCTACGTTTAAGAAGGGTGCGTACGCCAGAGTTCAAGCGAATGTATATTTTGATTCTAAGTATTCTCGTGACTTGTCAGCCTCAGTTGAAGGGGTCATGCAAATTGATTCGCCCGCAAAACGACAGGATCTCAGTACGGAAAAACGAGTCGAGCTCCATGCTCATACCAAAATGAGCGACAAAGATGCGGTCATTAATATATCGGAATTAATCGAAACGGCTTCAGAAATGGGTCATCCGGCGTGTGCAATTACGGATCACGGTGTCGTTCAGGCTTTTCCCGAGGCGGCCGAGACGGTTCGGAAAATCAGAAAGAAAGCCGGATCAGAAAACTTCAAAATGCTTTTTGGTATGGAGGGGTATTTATTGGATGACGGTGACTGCGCCATCTATAATGCAGATCCTTCGGATCCTCTGCTTGAACGATTTGTGTCGATTGCTATTGAGACGGACGAAGTCTTCGGTCTCGTACGTCCGGTAATGATTGTGGCTCACAGATATCAATTGTCTGAACATGGAGAATTTGTTTATGATTCGTCTTTACGGATCGATGCAAATTCATTCAAATCCGCTATAGATTTCAAATCAAGTTGCGACAGTGACAATACTGTCGGAACTACGGATTTCGGCAAAATGATGAGGCTGCAATTGGGTGAACTATCTGAGTTTATCGGTCAGGATGTTTTAGTTGCCGATGACGTGTTTGCTGTATTAAGAGTATTGAGGCAAGAAGGCTATAATGTTGATATCGAATCTCATCTTGAGTACAGGGTCAAATTCAACATGCCCGCAGCAGATTCGAAGCAATTGTCCGATATGCCTCGATTGGCTTTTGACTATCATCCTTTACCCAAATCAGAAGATGCTGAAATGGCATTATCTAAAGCGGATGTTGTCGCGCGAGCCTCCGGTGATTTTTTTGCGGCTTTGTTGAAGCATTTCTGCGTTCACACCGCTAATGATCTCAATACTCGCGTCGGTAAGGTTCCCGATTCCGAGATGAAGATGCGAAAGCACCGAACATATCACATTATTTTCTTGGTCGAGAATAATTTGGGATTATATCACTTATATCGTTTGGTATCTGAGTCGCATCTTCGTTTTTACGGTAATCGGCCGCGAATTCCCAAATCATTACTTGAGTTCTATCGTGATGGCTTAATTATTGGAAGCGCTTGCGAGGCAGGAGAAGTATTTACAGACGTTGTCAAATGCTACCTGGAATCTTCCAAAAACCCGCAGACAACAGCGCGTTTACTTTCAAGCAACCCATCTTTCTTGAAAAAACTAAGACTTTACGATTACTTAGAAATTCAGCCCGTCTGCAATAACGAATTCTATCTTAGGGATCCTGAAAGCGGAATAAAGACGGTCGACGAGTTAAAGTCAATCAATCGTATCATCGTTTCAATCGGTGACACGCTGGAAATCCCGGTTTGTGCTACAACGGACGCTCATTTTCTCGAAAAAGAGGATGGTGAATATCGTAAATACATTCTTATGGAGATGGAATATAAGGACGCACAACAGCAGAGCGACCTCTATTTCAGAACGACCGACGAAATGTTAAGCGAGTTCTCGTATCTTGGTGAGGATAAGGCCTATGACGTCGTAATCACTCAAACTCGTGCAATCGCTGACCGTATTTCTTCGGATATCATTCCTTTTCCGAATGGTACTTACCCGCCGATTATCTCGAGTGCGGCTGAGGATATCAGACGTATTACTTGGGATAAGGCGAAGGAGTGGTACGCGTTTGAAGGGAAGATTTCGGATATCGTCGAGGCTCGTGTCAATAAAGAACTTGACTCAATTATCGGCAATGGTTTTGCGATTATGTATTACATCGCATATATGCTCGTCAAAAAGTCTAATGAAGATGGTTATATTGTCGGGTCAAGAGGTTCGGTTGGCTCAAGCTTAGTGGCTACGCTGTGTGGCATATCGGAGGTTAATCCGTTGCCGCCACACTATCTGTGCCAACAATGCCATTATTCTGAGTTTGATTTAAGCGGAGAATTTGGCTCGGGATATGATCTTCCGGAAAAAACTTGCCCGAATTGCAATAGAATGCTTACCAGAGAAGGACAAGAAATACCGTTTGAGACGTTCTTAGGTTTCTTTGGGGACAAGCAGCCGGATATTGACTTGAATTTTTCGAGCGAATATCAATCCAGGGCTCATAAATATGTAGAAGAATTATTTGGGACGAGTCATACTTTTCGTGCAGGCACGATTGGATGTTACGCGGAGAAAAACGCAATCGGCACGGTGCTGAAAGCGGCAGAGCAGATGAATCAGACGATGAACCGGGCAGAGCTTCGCAGGCGCTCATTAGGGTTAATCGGGGTCAAAAGAACGACGGGGCAGCACCCCGGCGGCATCGTTGTCGTTCCCAAGGAAATGGATGTTTACGAATTTACGCCTATTCAATTTCCCGCAAACAAGGATCAAGGGAATACGGTAACGACACATTTTGATTTTAAGGCGATGCACGATACCATATTGAAACTCGATATTCTGGGGCATTATGATCCGACCGTATTGAGGATGCTGAGCGATCTAACCGGTATTGATGTGCGTACCATACCAATACCTGATCCGAAGGTCATGGCCTTATTCACATCTACGGAAGCCCTGGGTATCACCCCCGGTTCATCAGATGCCGATTGCGGCACTTTAGGCCTGTCTGAAATGGGAACATTTATGGCAAGAGATATGATATCTGAAACCCGACCTTCGACTTTTTATGAATTAGTACAGTTAATGGGCTTGTCTCATGGCACGGATGTATGGAAAGGAAATGCTCAGGAACTGATTCGCAACCAGACTTGTACTCTGAAAAACGTCATTGGTTGCCGTGATAGCATTATGACCTATCTCATCACTTGTGGTCTTGAGAATAAAGCGGCTTTCGACATCATGGAACGTGTCAGAAAGGGAAAAGGCTTACTTCCCGAACAAGAGGCATTGATGCGCGATAAAAACGTTCCGGAATGGTATATCGATTCATGCAAAAAAATAAAGTACATGTTTCCTAAAGCTCATGCTGCGGCATATGCGATATCATCGCTCAGAATTGCTTGGTTTAAGGTCTATTATCCCGAGGAATACTATTGCGCTTTCTTCTCGATTCGCGCGGATGAATTTGATAGTGAGATGATGCTCTCTCCGCTAGATCAAATTATTAAGCAGCGAAAAGAGCTATATGACGGTTTTTCTAAGCGAAAACAAAAAGAACAGGCACAATACTATCTTCTGGAACTTGTTGAAGAAATGTATCGACGCGGGATTACATTTGATCCGATCAACATTGAGAAGTCGCATTCTCATCGCTTTCTCAAAACGCAACAGGGCAAGATATTGCCCCCGCTGAATACCGTTCCGTCTGTGAGCACTGCCATGGCCGAGTCGATTGTTAAGGCTAGAGAAGATAAGCCTTTCAAGACGCGTGATGATCTGGCAAAACGAAGTGGTATCGGCCCTTCTACGATTGAAAAAATGACATCATTCGGAATAATCGATCATTTGCCGGAGTCTGAGCAAATCGACCTCTTTTCGCTGTTCTGATACAATACTGCTTAAGGGGGAACGCTAAATGATTGCATCGGTCGTTTTGCGCGAGGCAGTGCCTGCGATAGATCGAATATTCGATTATAAGGTCCCGGACGATAAGCTGTCAGTGATTCAAGTCGGACAGTATGTTCACGTGCCTTTCGGAAGATCTAATCGAAGTGTTGTCGCACTTGTCATTAAAATTTCTGATCAAAGCGTTTTTTCTGACGAGCTCAAGTTCTTAATCGATGTTATAGATCCAATGCCCGTACTGGCTTCGGATCAGGTTGCATTACTTGAGGCGGTTCGGACGCGTTATGCATGCACGTATGGTGATGTCATTCGGCTAATGGTTCCGGCATATGTTTCAGACAAGAAAACTCCTACGAGAAATACTGCAGTATTAATAGACGAAGATAAAGCAATTGAAGCTTTAAATGAAGGAGATTTGCCGAGCCTTCCACAGATTCGTGTTTTGGAATTGTTGCTGGAATGTAAGCGATCTCCCGTTTCGGAGATTATGATTGCTTTATCGGTCTCTGTGTCGCCGATACACTCGCTTCGCGACAGAGGATTGATTGAAATTGTTCGAGATAGGAATTCTGCGAGTGAATTGATTGACGAATCATCATCTTCGGATGAGAAAATCACGGCACTTGTCGAGCCGGATGAGGATAACGAAGAACCTCATGTTCCCGCGGCTGCCCAGGCGTTAGCAATCAAAGAGATAATCGGCACCGATATCAATCCGCTTGTTTGTGATACAAAGCCGGAAGATATTAATAGTGAGCCCAACGAATTATTTACACATAAGAATAAGTATTCTGAGTTTTTGCTATACGGCGTAACCGGAAGCGGCAAAACCGAGGTTTATTTACATTGTGCGGCGGAAGTGTTGAAAAAAGGCGGAAGTGTCTTGTTTTTAGTTCCGGAAATAGCGCTCACTCCACAGATGATTCGGTGGGTGTCGGCAAGGTTTTCCGATGTTCCGGCAGTGATTCACAGTCGACTGACGCCCAAACAAAGATTTGAGCAGTGGGACAGCATTCGCAGGGGAAAGACTCGCATAGTTATCGGTGCGCGATCGGCAGTATTTGCGCCGATGAAAGATCTTCAGCTGATCATTGTTGATGAAGAGCATGATACCTCATATAAATCCGAGACACACCCGAGATATCATGCGCGTGATGTCGCAAGAATGCGGGCGAAACTGCTTTGTGCCCGATTGGTTTTAGGATCAGCAACTCCTGCGGTGGAGACTTTTTATTCAGCAGTTAAGGGTTACACCAAGCTATTATTACTCAGAGAACGGGTTAATCAGGCTCGTCTGCCTAAGGTCAACATTGTGGACATGCGACAAGAACTGAGAAGAGGAAATCGATCGGTTATTTCGGAACCTTTGATGGCGGCGATGAGAGAAGAAATATCTCGTGGTCGACAGGTGATACTGTTTTTGAATAAACGTGGGTATTCGAGCTTCATTTTGTGCCGCTCTTGTGGCGAGAGCATTATGTGCCCCCACTGTTCGGTTTCAATGACGGTCCACTCTACGCCAGGTCGAAAACCCTTTCTGATTTGCCACTATTGTATGCAAACAATGAAAATTCCGGAATTATGTCCGCAATGTCAAAGTCCGATGCAAGCGAAAATGGGGATGGGTACTCAGCAACTTGAGCAAGCTGTTGCCAAGGCATTTCCGGAAGAAAAAGTACTCAGAATGGATCAAGATACTACGGCACTCAAAGACGCGCATTCAAAATTGCTCGATACTTTCAGAAGACATGAGGCAAGTATTTTGATCGGAACCCAGATGATTGCGAAAGGACACGATTTTCCGGATGTTACGGTAGTGGGAATTATCAGTGCGGATATGCTGGTTCGTGCTTCGGATTTTAAGGCCGGTGAAAGGGCCTTTCAGTTGATTACGCAATCATCCGGACGTGCCGGCCGCGGTGAAGTAGCAGGACGGGTTTTCATACAGACATACCAGCCTGAAGACGATTTGATTATTTGTGCTGCGTCTCAGAATTACGAAGCGTTTTTCAAAAATGAGATTGAATTCAGAAGGCGTATGCATTACCCGCCGTTTTTGGCAATGGGGACAATGATTGTGTCCTCCGAAAATGAAGAGCAAGGATTTTCTAAAACCAAGGAAATCAAGAGTTTCGTAGAGCAACTGGTTGAATCCCAACGCGTCGAATTGAGTGTTGATGTATTCGGACCGGGGCCGGCTCCTATTTATCGTGTGAGAGATCGATATCGTTTTTGCTTGAACATAAAAGCCAAAAACAAAAGTACTTTAGCGCAGATTTTTCGTGCAGTAGCTGAGCAATATTCAGACTCAGGACTTAAAATAACTATGGATATTGATCCCATATGGTAAAATAGAACCAAAGAAAGAGGTATTAATATGGCACTGCGAAATATTTGCGTCATTGGCGATGAAGTTTTACGAAAAAAGGCCAGAGAAGTGACGGTTTTTGATGATCGTCTCTCTGAGTTGATTGATGATATGATTGAGACCATGTCCTTCGAAAATCGTGGTATTGGCTTGGCTGCTCCTCAGGTAGGAATCTTGAGGCGTGTTTTTGTTGTTGATGTTGGTGACGAACATGGTCTATTAGAGTTTGTGAACCCGGAAATTGTGAGTTCGGAGGGAAAAGTCATGAGCTCAGAGGGTTGTTTATCTGTGCCTGAGCGTGGCGGTACCGTGGAACGTCCTGAAAAACTAATCATCAAGGCACAGAACCGTAAGGGTGAGAGTTTCGAACTAGAAGCCGAGGGATTATTAGCAATATGTATTTGCCATGAATATGACCATCTGGAAGGTGTACTCTTTGTCGATAAACTGGTGGAGGTCGAAGAGACAACTTGAATACGCGAATTATCTTTATGGGAACGCCCGCTTTTGCTGCTCGCGTGCTGGAAGGCTTATGTCGTTCCGGCTACAACGTTGTCGCTTGTTTCGCGCAGCCGGATAAGCCTGCGGGACGGAAGCTTCATCTGGTTGAGCCTGCCGTCAAGCAATCTGCTCAATCTCTGGGCATTCCGGTATATCAACCGGCTTCGATTCGCGGGCAGGAAGCCGAAGAATTAATGACTTCATTAGCGCCGGATTTGATTGTCACCGCAGCTTATGGCAAGATACTTCCCGCTAACATCCTGAAAGTTCCCCAATTCGGTTGCCTTAATGTTCACGGGTCGTTACTTCCTCAATATCGTGGTGCGGCTCCGGTCCAATGGGCTATTTATAACGGCGAAGAAAAAACCGGTGTGACGATCATGCGAATGGATGAAGGTATGGATACAGGAGATATTGTAGCTGTTGCTGAAATGCCCATCAGTCTTGATACTAACGCCGCTATGCTTATGGATGAACTATCTGTTCTAGGTACAGAACTTCTCCTTAATACGTTGCCTGATTATTTGGAAGGCAAGATCGTGCCTGTCCCTCAGAATCACTCGCTTGCAACTTATGCTCCTCCAATAACCAAAGAACAGGGCCGCATTGATTGGTCTTTAACTTCGATGCAGATACATAATCAAATTCGTGCATTTAGTATATGGCCCGCAGCATATACAACATATAAGGGACGCATGCTAAAGGTTCACTGTTCTTACGTGGAGTCTGATCAATGCAAGATATTATGTGATTACCGGAGTCATGTTGCTGATCCAAAACCCGGGACTATTCTGTGTGCGCATAAAGATGTTCTCGCAGTTGCTTGCGGACAGGGTGTTCTGTGTCTATCCTGCATCCAGCCGGAATCCTGCCGGCGAATGTTCTCTGAAGAATGCGCACATAATTACACCGTGTCGGAAGTTTTTGGTGAAGAGTAATGACTGCTGATTCACTGAGTGTTCGCCGGATATGTTTTCGGCTTTTATACGATGTATATTACCGCGATTCCTATTCCAATCTGGTTCTGGCTTCATTTCTTGAACAACACAGAGAAGTATCGAGTCAAGATAAGGCTTTTCTCGGCGCAATGTTCTATGGTGTTTTGACATACACCGTGACGTTGGACTATTACATTGACAAGGGATTGACGGATAAGAATAAGGACTTGGATGCTAAATGTCGGGTTATACTTCGAATGGGCGTCTGGCAATTATTGTTTTCTCATTCAGTTCCGGAATTCGCTGCCGTTAACACGTCTGTTGAAATAGCCAAAAAAGAAATCAATCCCGGGGCGGTTCGTCTCGTAAATGGGTTATTACGATCCCTCGCTTCACGACGAGAGGCCATCCTTTCCGATTACGAAAAAAGTCCTTTTTATGTCAGATATGCACTCAACAAAGAGGTCAGCGGGCTATTTATCAAATGGTTCGGCAAACAGCGTGCGCAAGAAATAGCCCAAGCGTATTTCGAAAAGCGACCGATTTCGGTGAGAGCTAACGCACTCAGGATTAAGCCGAATACCTTGATTGATTATTTGAAGGAAGAACAAGTTGAAGCTGAACCCGGCTATTTCGCCCCGGATTCAATCAGAATTTCTCTCGGTGAAAATGCGCTGCGGGATCTTAAAGCATACGAAAACGGATACTTCGTGGTACAAGATGAAGCGCCGATGATGGCAGCCGTTATAGCAGAACCAAAGCCTATGCATCAGATACTTGATCTGTGCGCCGCGCCCGGTGGAAAGACAACATATTTAGCTGAATTGAGTGGTGACCGGGCATCAATCGCTGCAGTGGATCTCAACGTATCCAGAACGAAGCTTATCGATGAGAATCTCGAACGTCTGGGCATTAAGAATGTGACAACATATTCTTCGGACGTTTTGAAACTGATTGAATATCGACCGGAATGGGCATTGCACTATGATGTAGTTTTGATTGATGTTCCTTGCAGCGGTTTGGGATTGTTGGGTAAGAAACCGGATATTCGACTTCGGGCGAACTACGAAAGTATTATGTCGTTATTGCCTTTACAACGGGAGATGATATTAAAAGCATCGGAGTTTGTGAAACCGGGGGGGACGCTGATATACTGCACATGCACCATCAATCCTCTTGAAAACCAGGAAGTCGTGGCATACTTTCTCGAAAAAACGGATGGCAGTTTTTGTTCGACGGATTTAGGAGACATTTTGCCGGATCAGCTTATTCAAGGCGATGAAAATAGATCAGAAGACGCAAGAAACGGCATGATTACTTTCTATCCCGATAAAGATCTGTGCGATGGATTTTTCATTGCGAAAATGAGGCGAATAATATGAGCAACAAACGATTTATCATGGATAATGATATTAATGATTTGAGACTATGGGTTCTGCAACGAGGCTTTCCTTCATTCCGAGCCAAGCAAGTTTTCGATTGGTTTGGCAAAGGGATTGTTGACCCTGAGAGAATGACGAATCTTCCGCAAAACATTCGTGAAGCGTTACGGGATGATTTTATTACCGATAGCTTCAGAGTCATCGACGAAAAGACTTCTCAAAAAGACGGGACGAAAAAATGGCTGTTCGAATTGCATGACGGCCATCGAATCGAAACCGTTCTGATGCGCTATTCAACGGGTCTTTCGGTTTGTATTTCTTCTCAGGCCGGGTGCAAAATGAGTTGTAGTTTTTGTGCGTCTGCCAAAGCCGGATTTGGCAGAGATCTTTCCTGTGGAGAACTGTTGGCACAAGTGGCTATACCGGCAATGCTTGTAAATGAGCGAATCTCTCGCGTCGTTATCATGGGTATAGGGGAGCCGTTCGACAATTTTGAACAATTAAAACTATTTTTCAAAAGGATAAATGATGAGAATGGTCTGAATCTTGGTGCTCGACACATCACGGTTTCAACTTGCGGACTGATTCCTCAGATGATAGAATTCATGTGTATTGGTATGCAAGTTAATCTATCGGTGTCATTGCATGCGCCCAATGATACATTGCGTCGACAATTGATGCCTATTGCACAGAGGTATCCTCTTAAAGAACTCATTGATGCCTGCCGACAATATGTAGATAAGACAGGAAGAAGAATTACTTTTGAGTATGCTTTATTGTCAGGGGTGAATGATTCGGACGAACAAGCCCGGGAACTGGCCGTACTGCTTCGCGGGATTCATTGTCACATCAACTTGATAGCGGCTAATGAGTTTCCCGGCGGTCTATACAAGAAGAGCTCAAAGGATAGAGTCAAGTCATTTATGTCAGTTTTAGAAAAGAACAAAATGACCGTCACACTCAGACGTGAGATGGGTTCAGATATTATGGCAGCCTGCGGCCAACTTCGCAGGGGTATGCAGGAGACAATATGAGATTTGCCAGTGCGACGGACAAAGGTAAGGTTCGTCAGAATAACGAAGATTTTCATGCTATTCTCAGCGTCGGCGACAGTACGGTGTTTGTCGTTGCGGATGGTATGGGTGGTCACGCAGTTGGCGAAATTGCCAGTCGAACCGCGGTAGAATTTGCGCTTTCAACGCTTCCGAGAGAATTGGAACATGACATGTCTGTTTCTCAGATTGAGAATGTATTGTGCGAGACGATAGAAAAGGCTAATGTTCGCGTTTATCTTCAGTCGCTCGACAATAAGGAATATCGCGGCATGGGTACAACACTCACTCTGGCTGTGCTTAAGGATTGGCGATTATATATCTCTCACATCGGCGATTGTCGAGTATATCTCATGCATGGTTCAGGTTTAGAGCGACTGACCGTAGACCACACGCTGGTTCAGGAATTAGTAGATCGCGGCTCAATTTCTGAGAAAGAAGCACAGAATCATCCCAAACGGCATGTGCTTGTACGTTCGTTGGGCGTCAATGAATACATGGAGCCGGACACTTACTCTTTTGATGTTTCAGAAGGGGACCTGATTCTGATGTGCACTGATGGCCTTTACGGGTACGTAGATGAATTAGGTATTCGCAAAATTATGAAAAAACACAAAGATTTGAGTGCGTGTGCTAAGCAGTTGGTCGATGCGGCAAATGATGCCGGCGGCGGCGATAATATTACAGTTATTCTGGTGGATTGCACACCGGATGAAGCCAAGGAGTCTTTATGAGTGTAAATAGCAACGGCCCTGAGGGAATGGTTCTTGGTGGACGATATCGCATTGTTCGCTTAGTTGGCAGCGGCGGAATGGCCAATGTATATCTCGCGACGGATTTATCTTCCGGATCACGCGTAGCAATCAAGATTTTGAAGGCTGAGTATTCTTCTGACACGGAATTCATCAAGAGATTTGACACGGAAGCTAAGGCGTCGGCCTCATTATCTCATTCCAATATTGTTAAAGTATTAGGTATTGGTCAAGAGGGCGGCTTCCGATATATGGTTCAGGAATTTGTTGAAGGTATTACCGTCAAGGACCTGATCAATCAGAATGGTCATTTAGACTGGAAAATTGCGGTACCGATAGCCATTCAGGTTGGATTGGCACTAGATCATGCGCACCAGAACGGTATTGTTCACAGAGACATCAAGCCTCATAACATAATGATTTCTAAGGACCGCATTGCAAAAGTTGCGGATTTTGGCATTGCAAGAGCCGCTACCAGCAATACCATCACATTGACATCCGGTGGTGCACTTGGTTCCGTGCACTATTTTTCGCCCGAACAGGCCAGAGGTGCTTTGGTTGGACCTGCATCTGATATTTATTCATTAGGCGTAATGCTTTTTGAGATGCTGACCGGAAGTTTGCCTTTCGACGGGGATACACCCGTTGCAATTGCGGTCAAACATCTTCAAGAGCCGGTTCCTTTTGCATCTGCTTATGTACCCGGCATTCCGGCCGGATTGGATGCCATTATTCAAAAGAGCATGCAAAAATCGCCGGAATATCGGTATTCTTCTGTTCGTGATTTTGTTGCTGAGCTGGATGCGTTAATGGTTGACCCATCCGGTGCATACGGTGTGGTCAGTCATAAAAGATCGGAGGAGCCTTCGGCACCGGTTTCTTCCATTCGTCAAGAACCCAGTTATGGCAAAATCAGAGATATCGAGCGTTCTATTGACCGAAGAAGAGCATCAAGAGTCAAAGACGTGGTTCTTGTCGTTCTTTTAGTAGCGGTTATCATCGGCATATTGATTGGTGTTGTTGCATTAATTATGAAGACTATTGCAGACAGTATAGACATGCCGGAAAACAGTACATTTGTCGTTGGTAATTACACCGGAAGAACGATAACGGAAGTGCTGAGAGAGTTTGAATCGCAGTCTTTCGAGCAATATGAAGTTGAATATGTAAAGCGTTCGGGTTTTGCAGAGAATGTCATCTTTGATCAGAATTTGGTTGCCGGCACTGAGATCAAGAAGACGAGTAAAATGACTTCGCTCATACTCAAAGTCAGTGTTCCCGAAGACATGATCATCATCGAAGAATATAGAGAAATGGATCTTGAACAGGCAGTGACGTTGCTTAAGGCGAAAGGATTCATAGTATCTACTCGTCCCGAAGTAACGGACAGCTATCCTCAAGGTCAGGTTATTCGAACGGAGCCTGCAGCAGGTACGGCGGTCGTACCGGGATCTCCCGTGGTTCTGGTCTACAGCAAAGAGACAGAGACGGTCGAGGTGCCTCAGTTGACTAATCTTACCATGGAGACGGCCGAAAAACTTATCAGTGACCAAACACTTTTGATTGGTCAAATCGAATATACAGAAGCGGCTATGTTGCTTGGAAAGAACGAGCAGTATGTATTGTTAAGTGATCCGGTTGCCGGTACACCGGTAGCAAGAAGATCTTCAATTAAGCTATATGTCGGTACGGTGGAGGATGCTCAACGTGGCGGTACGCCGACGCCGACACCGACCCCTGCGCCATATGCACTCAATGTTGTTACCGATGGCGGCGGAACAGTAGAAGGTACCGGTATATATCTGGAGGGCCTTGATGTTACTGTGCGTGCATTTCCTGCGGCTGGTTTCGAATTTAAATACTGGGTGAATTCTACTAATGTAGTCGTTAGCACGAATTCGGAATTTGTGTACAAGATGCCAAATCAGGATGAGACACTTAAAGCGGTGTTTGCGCCTTTGCCCACACCGACGCCTTCACCAACGCCTCCACCGACGCCTTCACCGACGCCTCCGCCGACGCCTACGCCGACGCCTTCACCGACGCCTACACCGACGCCTACGCCGGCGCCTTCACCGACGCCTTCACCGACGCCTCCGCCGCCTTAAAATATATGTCCTTTTCGGAGATCATATTCACCCCGAATCAAGCCCCCCATCAGCTTGCCGAGTCATTTGTAAGATACCCATGAGGAGAGAAGATTTGATATCCGACAATATTAACCAAGACAATACCGAACCTTTTGACGGCCTCATCATTAAAGGGGTAGGTGGACTATATACCGTGAGACGTGGTGACGGAATCTGTGTAAAGGCAAAACCTAGGGGGATCTTTCGAAAGAAGCGCATAATTCCGACAGTCGGGGACTATGTTTATGTTGAGCCGACGACAGATCCGGATGTTCCATATGCTATCTCAGATATTCAGCCTCGGAAAAATCTGATGATCAGGCCGCCGATAGCTAACGTCGATCTTTTGTTCTTAACGTTTTCGACAATGCAACCGTCTCCCTATCTGGAATTGCTCGATAAGTTACTTATCTTGTGCCACAAAAACAATATAATACCAGTCATTTGGATAACCAAAATGGATCTTGACCCGGAAACGGGTCGGGCCATGAGAGATATTTACCACGGAGTAGGATATGAGGTGATTTGCACTTCTTTTGAGGAAGTTCCCGATAAGAGTATTTTTATCAAATACTTCAATCACAGAACCGTTGGTTTCGCAGGTCAGTCCGGCGTCGGGAAATCGACACTGTGCAACTTACTTACCGGCATTTCTGAACGAGAAGTTGGGAAAATCAGTGATAGACTGAACCAAGGGAAGCATACCACCAGACATGTCGAGTTATTTCCTTTTGCTCAGGGCTATTTGATTGATTCACCCGGATTCACCAATCTGGATATTATGGAGGCTGATATATCGGTCTCGGATATCCGCCAAGGTTATCCCGAGTATGATAAAATACGTGGACAGTGTCAGTTTGATGACTGTCTTCATCTTGGAGAAAAGGGCTGTGCCGTCGACAAATCTGGCATTCATCCGGGTCGTCTGGATCGTTACCGTGCTTTTATAAAAACGGCGCGTGACAATGAGTACAACAAACGAAATAAAAGGGAGAACAGGCATGTCGCAGAAGATGAGCGTTAATATAGCACCTTCGATTTTGGCCGCAGACTTTAGTATTCTGGGAGAAGAAATCAGAAAAGTCCGTCCGGTAGCGGATTTCTTGCATTTAGATGTAATGGACGGGCACTATGTACCCAATATTACGATAGGCGTGCCGGTGGTAGAGTCTCTCAGGAAGGTATCCGATCAGATTTTCGATGTTCACCTGATGATAACTAACCCTTTGGATTATATTGAAGCTTTTGCTTCGGCCGGAGCGGATTACATTACCGTTCATGTTGAGACCTTGGAAAATCCGTTATCTGCATTGCGTCTAATCCGGGATTCAGGCAAGAAGCCTGGTTTATCTATTCATCCGGATACGCCAATCGAGGCGGTTTTCCCATATCTTTCAGAAGTCGATCTGGTCTTGGTCATGTCAGTTCGACCGGGTTTTGGAGGTCAGAAATTCATGCCGCAATCTTGCGACCGAATCAGTGCCGTTAGGGCTGAATTGGATCGCATAAATAATCACGCTATTGTTTCGGTTGACGGCGGGATACACAAGGGCAATGCTTCGGATGTTGTTCGGGCCGGTGCTAACTTACTCGTTGTTGGTTCTGCTGTGTTTGGCGAGAAGGATCCGGCTCAGGCCGTAAGGGAGATAATGTCATGCGCAACGTCCTGATTTTGGGCGGAGATGATATCTCATACGAAGGCGTTCTTTCTCAGATTGGCGAAGAAGACCTGATTATTTGTGCTGACCATGGAGCTGACCATGCGCGTGCAATGAAGCTGAATCCGAACATTATTGTCGGCGATATGGATTCCGTTCATCCGGATACACTTGCTTGGGCGCAATCTTTAGGGGCGGAGATTCAAAAGTATCCGGTCGAAAAGGATATGACGGATTCCGAAATTGCTCTGGATGCTTTAGATTTGGACTTTCCGACTATGGTCGTCCTATCCTTGTCCGGTCGGATTGACCATGTATTATCCAACTTTTTAGTTGCCGGACGATATGCCGAAAAAGGAGCCGATATCCTGATGACGGACGGAAAATCAACGGTCAAAATTATCGCCGGTCCTTCCCGATATGTATTGGATCGCACTATTTTTCGAACAATGGAAGCGGAAGGTGAGACGCTTGTGGTTTCGATGATTCCTCTGTTCGGTGACGTGCAAGGAGTAACAACATCCGGTCTATACTATCCGTTGACAAAACACGACCTCATCTGCGGCTCATCGTTCTCTGTCAGCAACAAAGCAATATCTCCGCAAGAAGAGGTCGGAATAACGTTTGATGATGGTGTATTGGCGATTACGGCGACTATTGAGCATTGAGCCCGTAGTGTTTGGATACCGCCGTAAAAGCGATTGAAGAGCCTTTTATCGTACTTTCCGCAACACAAAAAGCCAAACGAAAATAGCCGGGCATGGCAAATGCGCTTCCCGGAACAACTAATAAATTGTGTTGGGCACATACTTGGCTGAAAGCCATGTCGTCAGGTTCCGGAGATTTCACGAAAAGATAAAAAGCGCCTTGCGGCTTCCGACAGGAAAAACCGGCGGAAGTGACGATATCGTAAAGCAAATTTCTTCGATTTTCGTAAAGTGCAACATCAACCTTTACATCCATCGCTTTCTCAATGACTTTCTGAAATAGTGCAGGCGCATTAACGCTTCCGAGTATACGATTTGCCATGGCGATTGCCGGACTCAAAACATCCAAATCCGGATGTCTGGGCCCGACAGCTGTATATCCGATGCGCTCTCCCGGAAGAGAGAGCGATTTGCTCCAAGAATAACAGATGATTAGATTGTCAATATAATCCTGCGTCGGCGGAACGCTTTGGCCGTCATAAACCAACTCGCGATAAGGTTCGTCAGAAATAATATGGATGACTTGCTCGTAAGAATTAACGAGGTTATTAATGGACTCAAGTGTGCTTACAGGATACATGGTACCGCTCGGGTTGTTGGGTGAGTTGATTATGATTGCTTTGGTGCGTGGCGTAATCGCCGCTGCAATACGATCGATATTTGGCAAAAACGAGCCTTCATCCGTTGCTACGATGACGGCTTTTCCAAAGTGATTATCGATATATTGTCGATATTCCATAAAAAACGGTGCCAATAATATGACCTCGTCGTCCGGGTCAAGAATTGCACGAAGCGTCGCATTCATTGCGCCGGCCGCACCAACGGTCATACATATTGCATCGGGCGAAAAGGTCGTATTGCCGGAGCGAGTCAGCTTATCAGCGACTGCGTTTCGCGTTGAAAGATAACCGTTGTTACTCATATACCCATGCATGCCCGGCGTTGGATGATTAATGAGGTTCATTAATTCTAAAGTGACTTCAGCCGGCGGCTCTAAATCTGGGTTGCCGATTGAAAAATCAAATATATTCTCTTCGCCGAATATTTTCTTGAGTCGGTTGCCCTCCTCGAACATCTTCCGGATCATAGAACCCGCATTGAGTTTTTCGGACATACGTTTAGATATCATACACTTGTCCTCCGATTTATCGAAATTATCAAATCATTATATCACGAAAAATTTCTGAATTATCATAGATGGTGTTGGGGTGAATTGTAAAATGAAGTGACGCGAAAATAAAAAAGATGTCCCACGCGGACAATCTCACATACAATGTTAAGTGACTAACCCAAACACGAAGGAGAAAGCTCGTGGGACACGAACATTGTAACCTGAAACGGACGAAGAATAAACATCTGAAGTATCGTGATCGACTCCGAATCGAAGGAATGCTCAAAGACAAGAAAAGTCCTCTG
>Ga0209723_1000116_pt1 | contig 153181 bp, 105 predicted proteins | sample BiotimSIPDNA_2_FD_185750 | JGI IMG/M metagenome (GOLD analysis project Ga0209723, IMG submission 185750) | Anaerobic biogas reactor microbial communites from Washington, USA - Biogas_R2 time_0 SIP DNA (SPAdes) (version 2) | ecosystem: Engineered > Bioreactor > Anaerobic > Unclassified | place...
CGGGAGTAGAACCCGCGCGTGTAGTGAGAAACGTAAGGATCCCCCGGACAAGCCGGGGGCATTCACCAGCTGCAGCCTGTCTCCCGAACGTCCCGCATAAACGGGGAAGTTATTTCATGGGCGTTGCTGGCGCCCTGCCGGCCGAATCCGAATGCACGACCTGCGTACACCCAGTTCTGGTTGTCGCTGGCCAGCAGCGTGGTGGCGTGAAACCTGGTCTTGAACACCGTTTCATGCTGGCCAACAGGGTGGTGACTTGACGCGGCAAGCCTTGGGAATTCGCGGCCATGTGCTTCCGCTGGATGAGTCCAGAATGGTTGCCCGCTACCACGGCTGCAGCACTCGCTGGATTTCGGGCCAGGCCAAGTCCGGGTAGAAGCGATGGTCGCCTTCGGCAGCCAGCAGGGCGACGCGGTCGGCGAATCCGGCGGCAGCAAACGCCTGCCGAGCGCGGCGGTAGCCTTCCTCCACGCCCTCGAACCGCGCCAGCGCATCCTGCTTGCCGGCCACGATCAGCAGGTGCCGCGGGGCGATCAGTCCGGCCAAATCGGGCATGTCGGCCACGCGCAACAGGCCCGGCAGGTAACCGCAGGCGCAGTGGGGGCGAGACAGCCACGAGTCGGCCAAGGTGCAGAAGGAGCAGGAGACGACGGCCAGCCGGATCCGCGGCTCGACGCAGGCCGCGTAGAAGCTGACGGTGCCGCCCATCGAATTGCCCATCGTCGCGATTCGCTGCGGATCGAGGTCGGACTGCGTGGCGACGAAGTCCACCGCGCGGATCACGTCCAGCACGCGGAGTCCCGTCAACGGCCGGCCGCGCAACAGTTCGCGCAAGGCGACGTCCCGGCAACTGGCGCCCGGCACGGCGCGCAGCCCGAAGGCTCGCTGCTCGATGACCAGCGCGGCCCACCCGTGGCTGACGGCCTGCAGAGCGATATCTCGTCCTCCGGCGATCGAGGCCTGTTCTCGCTCGTTGGCCGCCCGCCCGATGGAGATGTGCATCCCCGGCGAATGTCCTTGCAGGCAGATCATCACCGGAAAAGGCGGCGTCCCGCGAACTGGCACGAGCAGGTAACCGGGCACCATTTCATCCGGCTCGGACGTGAACTGGATGCGGTCGAGCGTATAGTTGTCCGTTTGTGACTCACGTTTCCGCGCGGCCTCCAGCGGGACATAGGGCGGCGCGGGCAAGGCCAGAATTTCGCTCAACCGGCGCCGCAACGCCTGCTGCCAGGCCGCAAAATCGACATCGGCGCGGAACGCCATTTCCGGCGGTTTTTCCGCCGCCACGCGCGGGGCGGCGGTGCGTTCGGCGGCAAACGCCGGCGCGCAGAAAACGACCCCCAGAACCAGCCAGAGAAATCTGCAGCGTCGCATGTGACTCCTCCTACAGCCGCCGGCCTGCGCGGATCATGGCGACCGGCAACTGACCGAGATCGGGACAGAACGGCTTGCTTTCGAGCCGCGATCTTGAGCGCTGCCTGGGGCATCCTTCCGGGACGGACCGCTCAGCAAGCGCACTTCCTGCGGCCGGAGGTCGAGCGACTGGAGACGGCCGTCCCAGGCCAAGCGGACGGTCTCCCGTTGGTCCGTCCAGTTCACCAGCACGGCTGCCTGCGAGCCGTCGGGAGCCTCGAAGGCGTTGTGCAGCACGGGCGGAAGCGTCCGCGCGCCGGCGGGCACGGGGGCGGTGAATTCCAGCCGCGGCGGAGGCAGCATCTTTCCCAGCAGCAGGTACGGTCGGCCGGCTCCGTGGTACAGCGAGATCCACTGGCGCATCAACTCGTGATCCACCGGCACCGCAGGCCGCTGGACTTCGGCCGTGCGGCCGTCGGCCAGCAGTTCTTCGAGCGTGACGTCGTCCAGCCAGACCGTGCCGGCGCCGTCCAGGACCAGCATCACGCGCAGCACGGCCGTGCCTTTGGGCATCGTGAAATCGACATGGCGGTGGGTCCATTCCGATTGATCGGCCGGATAGGGGATTTGCCACGCTTGCAACTCGCTCATGCCGGGCGCGAAGGCCTTCAGCACGACGCCGTTGGGCTTGGCGATCTGCTGGCTGCGAAGCCACACGCCCAGGCGGTACGTCCGGCCCGGTCGGAACGCCTCGTTGACCTCATAGTTCTGCGCCGCCAGCGCCCGCTGGTCGGGCGTGGGATTGTACAGTTTCAAACTTGCCTGGCCACCGTGACGCTGCGTGCGGTCGATCTGGGTTTCGCCACCGAACCAGCCTTCGCCGGGAAACATCATCGTGCGGGGGAATTCGACGGAGCCTTCGTCGTAGGAACGCTCGAAACCGCCGTCGTCGATCATCGGTCCGGGGCCAAGCCCCAGGCGCGGGGCCAGATGCGGCATCTGACCCTGCACCAGGCACCACGCCAAGGCCCACGGGTCGTGGCCCGTCTGCGGCCGGTTGCTCTGGAACAGCGTCGGCAGGTACTCGTGATAGAGATAAGCAAAGACGGAGGCCGGTTCGCGGCCGCTCCAGATCAGGTCGCAATCGCGGTAGTCTTGAATGCCGACCTCTTGCACGAACCATTCGTTGGGCTCTTCGAACCCGATCACGGTGTCCGGTTCGAGGGCCCGGCATTGGCGGGCCATGCTCTGCAACTGCTTGCGGAACGCGGCGGCCGACCACGGGCCGGGCCCCGGCGGGTGGCCGTGCGCGCGGCTGTAACAAACGGGGCTCCTCGCGCCGACAACCTGGTCGATTTGCACCAACTCGGCCCCGTGCTGGACGCACTCGACCGCCGCGCGGTTCAGCCAGTCGATCGTCCACGGATCGCCCGGACATAACACGGCGTGCTGGCCGCCGCGGAGCCAGGTACAGTCGCGGATCAGCGGCCGTCCCGCACGGTCCACCACCGCGTGACCGGCGATCGAATCACGTTGTCCGCGGTTGTCCCACAGAAAGCTGCCGTCGGGCCGCAGGCCGTAACTCAGACTGTAGTGATAGCCCGAAGGCCACAGAAACGTGTGGGCGCCGATCTCTCGGCCCAAGCGCACCAGGCGCCGAAACTGCTCGTCCGACGGATAGGCGGGGAAGTACTCCGGGCCGACCCATTTGCCGACCTTCTCCCAACCCCAGTAGGCCGTGACCAGCGGCGGCCGTGCAGGAAACTCCCGCTGCCAGTACTCGCGGTACCAGGCCTCGATCGTTGCCGGGTAGGCGAGCCACGCCCGCGTGAAACGGACGATGGCCGGGCCTTGTCGGAGCCAGGCGGGCAGATCGTCGCGTTGGGCAAACGTCTTGGCGCACCAGGGCTGCTGCCGAGCCCAGGCTTTGTACAGGTCGGCCGCGTCGCGCCAGTCGGTAGGCCGGTCGGCCGCAGGACTGGCAAAGCCGGCCAGCACGACGTCGTAGGCCAAAGCGAAGCGGTCGCGATCGAAACAGGGATGAAGCCAGCCCCACTCCAGGCCGGCGGCGGTCCGTTTCAGGAACAGGCTCTTGCGGTATCCCACGGCGTCGTAGGCCGCCGTGTACACGCCGCCCGCATCGTCATAGCAGCAGCCGAACCCCGCCGCCAGACTGCCCGGCTGGTCAAATCGCCGAGTCTCGCCTTCCCGCCAGTCCGACAGGCGATGGATCCCGCCCTTGGTCGCCCCCACGACCGCGACCTCGCTGCCGCTCTGGGTCCCCGGCGAACCGATCGCGACGATCGGATAGGACACCGACTCGATCGTCACCTCCGCCGGCAGCGAGGCCTCCCAGCCGAAACGCACCCTTCCGTCGCCGGCGCGCGTCGAAACGGTACAGACCACCTCGATCGGCCGGCCGCCGAATCCGGTGAACGTGATCCTGGTTCCGCGATCCGCTCCGCGCGACCACGGCTGCACGCGGATCTGCTCGGCCTGGCGGGCGTCACAGGACTTCGTCGCGCGAGTCTCCTGGCCCAGCGAGAAATCGAAGCGGAACAAGGGAGTCGATCCGGCCGTGTGGACCAGTTCCCGGCCGGAGTGCTTGTCCACCATCCGCCGGATCGAGCCCTGGGCGGTCAACTCCAGCAACACATGGCCGTTTTCAACCGCGACCGGGCCGGCGCTGTCCGCGCCCAGCCCGACGCTCAGAACCAAGCAGCATATCCACATGACAACCTCACAACCTGAGTATCGGCCCCAACGCCAATCGAACCTTTGGTCAACCCGTCGTCTGGTCAGCGGTCCTGCTTCCGCGGCTGCCCGGACGGCTGCCCGGCGGCTTGCGTTTGGATGCGCACGACGGCGTAGTTGACAAACGCGGGCAGCTCGATTTCGCACCGCTCCGGAGCGGCCGTCCGGACCGCGATCGGCGCCGCGGGGCGGTCTTCCAAGGGGGCGGCGAACGTCGCGGCGGTCGCCTTGCCTGGGCCGGCGGACAGCTCGATCCGCGCCCCTTCCGCGACCGGTTCTCCGGCATAATTCACCAGATGCACGTAGCACGCGCGCTCGTCGCGTTTCACCTCGGCAAAGACCGTCTCCGGGGCGTGGATGCGGATGTCCGGCGACCACGCGGCGGCCAGGTCGGCCATCAGCCGCCGGCCGCCGTCATTCGGCCGCTGGACCTTGATCGTCCACCCCGCGGCGGGGATGGAGGCCGCATCGGCCTCGGCCCGGCGGACCACGCCGGGGCGACCGTCCAGGGCCCGCCACGGCTCGTCGCGCCGCTGGCAGTACCACGGATCGTACGCTCCCGCCGAACCGCTGACGATCAGCCGGCCGCCGCGGTCCGCAAACCGGGCGAGGGCGGCGAGCTGGGCGTCGGCCAGACATCGCTGATCGCACACCAGCAGGACCTTGCAATCCGCAGGGATCTCCAGCGGCCCGGCCGCCGCCGCGGGCAGCAGCCCATAGGGCACGTGATTCCGCAACAGGATTTCCTCTGCGCTCAGCAACGCACGGTGCGATTGTTCGGAGAACATCACCGAGTCGTACGAGTACAGCACGCGCACCGGCAGGTAGCTCGGCGCCGCCAAGCCTTCGCGGCCGAGCCGCACCAGGTCGTTGAAACGCCGCAACAGCGGCCGGCGGAATTCCACCAGCTGGGACGAGACCATCTGTTCCCGGTCGGGCTTCAGCACGGTCCGGTCGGTGGGAATCCCGCCGAAGACGGCGTCCTCGACGAGCGTGCGGAGGTAGCCGCTGGCGGCCTCCGGCGAGACGCCGGCGTCGCTGTCGCACAGCGCCAGGATCGGTCTCTGCAGGGCGCGGGCCAGTTTCATCTCGCGGACCCGGTTGACGATGCAGCCGCCGGACACGCCCGGCACGTTGCCCGACTGGGACACGAAGATGTCGAAGCACGCGGCGAGGTCGGCCATGTTCAGTGCCGCCGTCCCCGCCATGTTGGCCCGGCGGATGTTCTGAATGTTGCCGCTGACAAGCGCCGTCGGCCGGCAGCTTTTGGCATGGCGGTACAAGCGGCCGAAAAGGGCCGACACGCGATCGCAACGGAACTGGACCCATTGCTGGTAGATAGGGTCCTGGATCTCGCCGTATTCCGGTTTCCGCACGGGCGGCCGCACGTGGGCCACGGTGGCGATTCCAAACCGCCGCTCGGGGTCCGGTTCGCGGGCCAGGTGCTCGCGGAACAGCGCCTCGCACCGCGGGCAGTAACAGGCCGGCACATGGCAATTGTCCAGCATGATCCCGTCGAAGCCGCCTTCGGTCAGGGCGATGCCGATCATCTTCTTCAGATAGCTCTCGAAACCGGGCGCGTTGACGCACGGCAGCCAGCGATAGTAGGCCGAGTGATACGTGCGTTTGCGGCCCGTTTCGTCCACGGAGGCCCAGTCGGCCAGATCGGGGATCTCGGCCAGCAGCGTTTCGTAGTACAGCGTGGAGAACTGGACGTAGGCCAGCACGCGGACGCCGTGCCGGTGACAGGCCTCGACGAACCGCTTGACCCGCGGGAAGTCGTGCGATTCGCGCTGCCAACCGAAGCCCTTGTAGAACCGGCTGTGCAGCGTGTTCAGCCCCAGATCTTGCATCAGCCGGACACTGGCTTCACTGTCGTACCAGTGGTGCCAATCCTCCAGCCACAGGGCGTTGCCCTCGATGCCGCCCGTCAGCCGGTTCCCGGCGCGGCGATACATGGCGATCGGCTCGTGGTTGCCGAACGTCCAGCGGCACTCCAGCGGATCGAAGTCCATTTGCCCGCCCGCCGGCTCAGCCGCCCCGGCCGCCTCTGCTGCAGCGACTGCGCCGGCAGCCAGCCAGAGGATCAGGGCCACGGCGGCCGGAAGGGGAGCCCGCACGGAAGTTGTCTTGGAGCAAGGTCGGATCATGGGCGTTTTGGGCGTTGGCAGAATCGACTCCATCCCATCGCTGCAGACGCTACGGCGAACGGCGAACGTGAGCCCGTGGGTTCTTCGCCGGATTCTCTGTCGCGTCCGGGTCCACAAGAGAATGATCGAGGATCGAGGTCCCCAATGCAAGCCGTAGACGGGGCACAATCTGCAGCTCGGCGCAACGGCGCAACGGCGGAGCGAGCGGTGGTTCCTTGGGTGGCAGCGCGCGCGGCTGTGAATTGCCCAGGCAAGCCGCCTCGCGCCGCCGCGCGGTTGGCCGGCGCACAGCGGCGTGCACAACCGGACGGGCGCGTCGTTCCCATTGCGATCCGTCGCGGCCCGGCTGGGTGCCTTCGGCATGCGGGTAGGGCGATGTTCCCGCTGCGGCGAAACGTTAGAATGCGTTGGCGGCGACAAGCCGCTGGCACCAAACGGGAAATGGGTGTCTCGTGTTGCTGTTCATGATCGCACACTTGTACGCCAGGGGGTCAGGCTTACAGAATTCAATTTTGGCCGAGTTTGGTGCCAGCCACGTCGCATGACTCCGCTCGGCCAAAATTGAATTCTGTAAGCCTGACCCCAGCACCGAAACCGTGACTTCATAAACGACGCGGAAAAGTGCCGAAATCCCGTTTGGTGCTGGTGACAAGCTGCTGGCCAGGCCCCATTCCAACAGAAGCGAGGACGATCCATGTTCGCAGGCAAGAACGTTCTGGTAACCGGTTCCGCACGCAACGCCGGATTGGGCATTGCGCAGGTCTTCGGAAGCTACGGCGCGACCGTGTTCATCCACGGGCGCACGGCAGGACAGGTTGCCGCACTTGCGGAGAAGCTCAACCGGGACGCCGGCGCGGGCCGCGGGAGATACCTGCCGATCGCCGCCGATGTGGCTCGCGAAGAGGACGTGGCGCGTGCCTTTGCCGCGATCGCGCAGCAGGCTGGCGGACTGGACGTGCTGGTCAACAACGCCTGTCACCTGGGTTTGGGCTACCGCTTCCTGGACATGCCCATCGCCTTTTTCGACGAAGTGCTGGCCGTGAATCTCCGCGGCTACGCCCTGTGCGCCCAGTACGCCGCCCGGCAGATGATTCCCCGCGGCGGCGGGGCGATTGTCAACATCGGCAGCAACACCGCCCGCCGCGTGTTGGCCGACCGCGCCGCCTACATCGCCTCCAAGGGCGGCGTGGAAAGCCTGACGCGGGCCTTGGCGGTCGAATTGGCGGAGTACCAGATCCGCGTCAACTGCGTCGTCCCCGGATACATCCACACCGAACGCTGGAACACGCTGTCGGAGGAGATCAAGCAGCGCCGCTGGAAGAACGTGCCGCTGGGCCGGGAATCGAGTCCCGCGGACATCGGCGAGGCGGCGGCGTTTCTCGCCTGTTCGAAAGCCGGCAACATCACCGGCTCGTCGTTGTTGGTTTCGGGCGGCACCGACATCCAGCTGGTCCCTCCCGATTGCGCCGTGTAGCATGATTGTCCAAGCGGGCCTGCCGCCAGTCCCACGACACCGCCTTGTTGCAAGGAACCGGGCCATGAAATTCAACGCGATCCTTTCCATGATGGCCATGCCGTGCCTGGCCGCGATCCTGTCTGTGACAGCCCAACAGCCGGCCTGGGCCGCCGAGACGGCTCCACGGGCAAGAGCGGTCCGCGTCGGCGCGGTGTCCCAAGCGTGGGCCGCGAAAGACCGCAACCTGGACCATGTCTTGCAGATGCTGGAGCGGGCGGCGACGCAACAGGCAGAGATCGTCTGTCTGCCGCAGGACTGCGTGCCGACCGACGGCGGCGCATCCGCTCAAGCGGCACGGGACGCCCTGGCCGGGGCGGCTGCCCGGCACAAGATGTACGTCGCGGCCAACCTCCGCGAACAGGACGGCGGCCGGCAGTATTCCACGTCGTACCTGCTCGGCCCCGACGGACGCGTCGTCGGCAAATACCGCAAATCGCATCGGCTGCCGGACGAGAACATCGCGCTGGGCGACGACTTGCCCGTGTTCGACACGCCGCGGGGCAAGATCGGCCTGATGATCGGCACGGACCATTACTGGCCGGAGATCCCCTTGACGCTGGCGCTGGAAGGCGCGGAGCTGATCCTCATGTCGCTGGGCGTGGAACCGGTGCCCCAGCAGTTTCCTCTGGAGATCACGCTCCGCGCCCGCGCGTTCGACGATCACGTGACCGTGGCGGCCGCCAACTACGCGGGCGACCTGCCGTATCTGTGCAGCAACCATCCGGGGTACACCGGTTCGCCGCTGGGCCGCGGCTGTGTGATCGACCGCTCCGGGATCATCCTGGCCGACACGGGCGTCCGGTCCGGCGTGGCGGTGGCTCCGGTGGACCTGGCTCGCCCCAAGGACGTGTATCACCTGACGTTCTTGGAAGACCGCAGCCTGTTCCACTACCTGGCCGACGCGGAAGTGAAGCGGACGGTCTTCAAGGGCCCGCAGCGCAAGATCCGCGTCAGCATCGCCACGGTGGGGTTCGAGCACGGCCCCAATCCCCGCCCCGATTCGGAGTTCGCCAGGATTCTGGACGAAGCCGGAAAGCTCGGCTCAGACGTGATCCTGATGACCGAATTCGGGCTGGCCACCGACGACGAGAACGGCCGCCAGACGCTGGCCCTGGTGGCGGAAAAAGCAAAGCAGCATCAGACCTACGTCATCATCGGCGGCCTGCGCGACCCGCAGATGCCCTATCGCAGCCGCGGCCGCGCGTCGTGGGCCTATGTCTGGGACCGCCGCGGACAGGTCGTGGGCAAGTACCGCATTTCTCAGTATGGAGACAGCGTCGAGTTGCCCGTGTTCCAGACCGATTTCGGCGTGATCGGCGTGATGCTGTGCGGCGATATCTACTCGCAGGAGATCGCCCGATCGCTGGCCCTCCAGGGCGCGGAGATCATCTTCTGTCCGTCCCAGTCGTGGGGCGCGTCCGGCCAGTTCAATCTGTGGATGCAGCAGGCGCGCGCGATCGACAACGGAGTCTGGATCGCCGCGGCCCACTTGCCGATGTCCGAAATCAGCCAGCGCAGCTACGTGCTGGACCCGTACGGCTCTATCCAAGCCGCTTCGCGGTATTGGAGCGACAGCGTGTGTTCGACCCAGATCGATTTGGACGCAGGCCCGATCTGGTTCGCGCATTCCGACAAGCCTGGACGAGCCGGCAAGCCGGGCTATCTGGCCGGCTACTACCCTCGGACGATTCCCGAACGCCGCGACGACCTGCGCGCGGTGCTGTTGGCCGGCCGCCGCCCGGAGCTGTATCAGGCGATCCCCCAGAAAACGCTGGCGCACCGGATGTACTCCGAGGAACTCCAGAAACGGATGTCGGAGCCGCAGGAGTAGGCCGCGTCTTGCCTCGTTCGAGAAACGACGGTCCGGTGACGTGCGAGCGGCCAGATTCGCGCCGCCGATCTTGCGCGGGGCCGCGGAACGGTGGCCAGCGCCAAACGGAATCGGCCGCTTCCTCGCGTGGTTGATGTTCACGGTTTCGGCGCTGGGGTCAGGCTTACAGAATTCAATTTTGGCCGAGCAAGGTCGTTGCCTCTAGCTGGACCCAGCATCGGCCAAAATTGAATTCTGTAAGCCTGACCCCCTGGCGTGCAATTTTGGCCGAGCAAGGTCGTTGCCTCTAGCTGGACCCAGCATCGGCCAAAATTGAATTCTGTAAGCCTGACCCCCTGGCGTGCTCTTTGGCGTGCTAGTGCCATTCCGCTTACTTGTCTCGCGAACGAGGCTTCGACGATAGTGACCTCCGTCACGGCGGGGTCGAGGCCGTGTTCGCGGTTATTCTGACGCTTGCACGTCGATCTCGTACCACACGGTCCGGAATGCCGGGCCGATCGTGATGATCGAGCCGCCGTTGCCTGCCTTTTCGACCGGCACGTCCTGTTTACGGTTGCCGCTCGGATCGAGGGCAAAGCACTTTGTTCTCGCCGCCGCGGACGGCAGCGTGATCGTCGCCGGGATGCCCTCGACCAGAACCGTTCCCGTCCCCCACTTGTCGCGGAGCGTGATCTCCTGGGCATTGACCTGCTCGATGACCATGCCCTCGTTTTCCGCCAGGCCGGTGGCGGCCAGCAGGATGTTGGCGGATCGGCCCGATTCGCCGAAGCCGGACGCCTGGCGCGAGACAAGCGACACGGTAGCCCAGTCCAGGCGCGTTTTGCCGATTGCCAGCGTGACTCCGCCCAGCGGGACCGTCCGGCCCCGCGGGAAACCGGTGAAGAGTTTCGTGTTCGGGGTATCCACGGTCCAATACGCGGATTCGGGCAGCTCGGTGTTCCACGTCAGCTCGCCGGTGTCGCTGGTCAGCACCTTGCCCTGCAGCTTGGCGACTTCGGCCGGATCGGTCCCTTGCCGGCCCGTCAGATCCACGGCCGTCTTGTGGATCAGGCTCAGCCGCGAATCGAAGCCGGCGGAGCCGATGCCGGCGCCGACGGAGCGGGACGCGACCAGTCGCTCGAAATACGTGGGGTAGTCCGCAGCCGCGACGATCGTGGACTGCGCCTCCCGCACGTCGCCGCGCAGATAGATCGCCGCACAGGCGGGAAAGTGCGCCAGCACGTCGGTCCGGGCGATGATGCTGAAGAAGTACGTGTTGCGGGCCGGCTCGAAGTCCGGCGAATGGTTGTACGTGTACTCGAAGACCCCGTCCCAGCCCTGCAACGCGCCGTAGGCCCGGAGCAGCGGCTGGCCCTCCGCGCCGTACTGGTTCGGAAACGGATGGTTGTACTCGCTGACCGTGTAGGGCTTGTCGTGGACCCGTTGCCCGGCCAGGCCCAGGATGCAGGACAGGGAGTTCACCATCGGCAGGTTGCGAATCCGCCAATCCGGACTGACGGGACTGGGGTGGCACCAGTAGGCGTGGCTGTCGATATAGTCCAGTTCCGCCTGGACGTGCGGCGGACTGTAACCGAGCTGGGTGCCGGAAATCAACGATTTGACCTTCAGTTCTTTTTTCAGATAGCCGGCGATCCCGGTCCAGTAAGCGCGTTCGGTATCGACCAGGAACTGGTAGAAATCGCGTCTTGCCTGCGGGGGCGCGAAGCTGCCGTTGCGGACCGTGGAGATCGTTCCCTCCTCCAGACTCGCCGCCGCATCGAAATCGCTTTCCGCGCCGCTCTGGAACGACAGGTCGTCCAGCTCGTACGTTCCCGGTTTGAAGCGGGTCAACTGGAACTGCGCCTGGTCGGAATCGTCGCCCGCCATGAACGCCAACGAGACCGTTTTCCAATTCGAGCCGACCGGGACCATCTGGTGCAGCCCCAGCGATCGCCAGCCACGGGCGGTGTCTGCCACGGCCAGGCCCAGCGTGGCCGCCGGTGTGCCCTCCGCGCAGCGGACCTTGAAGGACAGCGTGTAGGGCTGGTCTTTCCTGACCGCCAGCGTGCGAAACAGTTTGGGGAAGTACTCGTGGCCTTCCCGCGTGACGTGGATTCGCAGCACGCCGTCCGCCACGCTCACGCTGGCCTGGGCCGTGCCGGCCGACAGGATCCACGTCTTGCCGTCCGGCGCCACCGGCCGGTCGAAGGCGCCTTCGGGAATCTGCTCGGCGTGCAACGGGGTGGCGACCCACTTCCACGCGTCCCGCAGCGCCGCGGTCGAAGCGTATTTCTGCCGCAGCCAGACGTTCCATTGCCGGCGGAACTCGGCGGCGTACGGATCGGGCAACCGGTCGATGCCACCGCCGTGATATTGGCTGAACAGGGCGTTCTCGTTGTTGATCTCGACCACCGCCACGCACGGATCGTCGGTATAGGCGAGACCCGTGTAAGGGTTGACGCGCGTCAGCAGCTTGTGGGCGTACTCCTTCTGCAACTCGATCATCCGCGGCTCGAAGTTGTCCAGCCCCTTGTCGAAACCGGGGCGTGCGTCCTTGCCGGTGAACCCGTCGCGTTCGTCCCACCAGCGGGCGACGTGCAGGTTCATGTCCACGTAGATGCCGCGCTTCTTGAGGGCCGCGATCAGATAATCCTGCCGGTCCACCTGCTGCGGATCGAAATGGCGTTGCGTCGCCGGGTCGTCGGCGATGATCCCCGGCTTCTTCTCGGTCATGAAATTCCCGTAGGCCTCGTCGAAGTAGTGCAGGCGGACGCAGTTGATGCCGAAGCGGGCCAGCCGCGCCGCCAGTTGGTCGGCCTGTTCGTGGGTCGGGAAGTTCGCCGGGCCGGTGAGGTTGGTCGCGTGCAGCCGGACCGGACCGGCGTCGTGGACGAACCGGCCGCGTTCCACCCGGAGGAAGCCGTGCTTCCCGGCCGGCGCGTCCAGCAGATGGGCCATGCTGGAGGCGTTGTCCGGCGCGTCGTACGAGATCAGAAACGGAAACAGCGGCGGACCGGCCTCGTCCGCCGGTGACGGCCCGGACCATCCGATCCAGACGAGTCCCAAGATGACCAGCATTCCTCGAAGATGGTGTGTCCTTCGGCTTCTCATCGCTTCTCCCTCGGCAATCATTCTTTCGGTTGATCAGGCCGCTGCCATCCGCGTCGATCCGGACGGCCGCGAAGCCCATTGGAACAAACGGCGCAGGTGCGAACAAGCGGGTTGAAGGCTTCGGGGTTGAAGGCTTCGGGGCGCGAGGCGGATGAGGGCTGTTTCGATCTTTGCGACGGGGCTGGGGCCGGATGGCGAAGCCCTGTGCGGGCGCGGGTCCGGCGGCGTCCGGCCCGGCGGTTGTTCGTGCTTGCCCTGGCCGCCGGGCGGGATTATAGTTGCAGGCTCGGTGTCGCCTTCTCGCGTTCGGTGATCTGGGGAATCGTGCGGCCAGCAGCACGGCAGGTGGACAGGATGAACGGACATGACCGGCGTCGTTTTCTGGCCAGTACCGTTGGCGCGGCGGCGGCCGCTGTGCCGTGGCTGCCGTCGCGGGCGAGGGGAGCCGCTCCGCCGCCGCGGATCAAGGTGGGCCAGGTCGGCATTGGGCACAATCATGCCTCGGCCAAAATGGCCACGTTCCGCAAGTTGGCCGACCAGTACGAGGTGGTCGGCGTCGTCGAGTCGGACCCCGAGTGGCGCCGGAAGCGGGGCCACGATCCGGCCTATCGCGGCTTGACCTGGATGACCGAAGAGCAGTTGCTGAACGCCCAGGGCCTGACCGCCGTGGCAGTGGAAACCGACGTCCCCGACCTGGTGCCCACGGCCGCTCGCTGCCTGGATGCCGGGATGCACCTGCACCTGGACAAGCCGGGCGGCGAATCGCTGGGCCCGTTCGAGAAGTTGCTGGCCGAGGCGGAACGGCGCGGCTTGACCGTGCAGTTGGGCTACATGTACCGCAACAATCCGGCGGTCCAGTTCTGCCTCCGCGCGGTGCGCGAGGGCTGGCTGGGCGAGGTCTTTGAAGTCCATGCCGTGATGAGCCGCAGGGACGGGGCCGACTATCGCAGGTGGCTGTCGCAGTTTCGCGGCGGAGCCATGTACATCTTCGGTTGCCACCTGATCGACCTGCTGGTGGCCATGCTGGGCAAGCCCGACCGAATCACTCCCTACCAACGTCAAACGCTGCCGGAGCCGGCCGGATTGTATGACCATGGGTTGGCGGTCCTCGAGTATCCCCGCGCGACGGCTACGGTTCGCACTTCGGTGGTCGAGGTCGAGGGATACCAGCGGCGGCAGTTGGTGGTCTGCGGAGACGAAGGGACGGTCGACATTCGGCCGCTGGAGCCGCCCCGATTGCGGCTGGCCCTGGCCAAGCCGCGCGAGCCGTTCACAACCGGTTATCAGGAAGTGCCCCTGCCGCCCGTGCCGGGACGCTACGACGACCAATTGCTCGAACTGGCCCGAGTGATCCGCGGCGAGATCGCGAATCCCTATCCGCCGGCGCATGAACGGCTGGTTCAGGAAGCGCTGCTCGCCGCCTGCGGATACGCACCGTAACCCGAATCCCGTTTCCCTGTTGATCGGAGGAGACCGTCTCATGCATCCGACAAGGACAACCTGGCTCTGCGGTTGCATCGTCGCGCTGGCAGCCCTGCACGCGGCGGGGGCGGAGTTGGCGGAGCATCGCGGCATCTGGCTGCACCCCGACCAGTTCAAGACGCCGGAGGCGGCCGAGATGTGGATCGAGAGAATCGCGGCGGCCCGGCTGAATGCCATCTATCCGCTGGTCTGGCACCGGGGCGGGACGGCCTGGTTCCGCAGCGAACTGTCCCCGCTGGCCGGCGACGTGGCGGACGGATTCGATCCGTTGGGCCACCTGATCAAGCTCGCCCACGCGCGGGGCATCGCCGTGCACGCCTGGTTTGTCAACGGCAGCTACGGCCAGACCCGGACCGACCGCGGGGTGTTCGCCCAGCACCCGGAGTGGCAATTGCAGGGCGGAGGCGACCCGTGGTACGACCTCGGCCGGCCCGCGGTCCGCGACTTCCAGCGCGACGTGATGATCGAATGCCTGCGCAACTACGAACTGGACGGCTTGCACTTCGACTATATCCGCTACAGCGGCATCCAAATCTGCTATTGCGACCACTGTCAGCAGGAGTTCGCCGCGAAATACGGTTTCCGGCCGCTGCGCGGCGAGGAAGACCGGTTCCCGATCCTGGTGGAAACGGGCGGCAACCCGTTGGACAAGCCGACCACGGCCCAGGTGCTGGCGACGTTCGACGACGGCAAGCCGGCCATCACCGTCAACCGGCTGGGCTCAGGCGAGGCCGTGCTGCTGAACTGGGGAGCGGCCCGTTCGGGCAGCCCGGCCGTGGACAAGTTCGTCCGGCAGACGCTGACCCGGTTCGGCGCCACCGCCAAGAATACGCTCCAGCTCGACACGACGCAGACGCGGGCCAAGTACCGGCCGGAGACGCAAACGCAAACGGCCCAGTGGCTCCGGACGCTCGGTTTTCCCACCCGCTTGATCGACGAAACCGAACTGGCCAAGACGCCTGATCGAGGCACGCTGATTCTCCGCGGACAGTATTACATCGCCGAGGACACCGCGCAGCAGTTGGAGGATTTCGTGCGCGCCGGCGGCCATTGCCTGTTCATCGACGGGCCCGTCTTTGCCATCAAGCAACCGCCGCTGCAGCGGGTCATCGGACTGAAGAGTACAGCCGCCTTCTTCAGCGGCGGAAAGGTGGTCTCGCCGGCGCCCGGCCAGGACGTGCTGGAGGCCGGTCCGCCGCTGGACGTGAACGAGGCGCGGCAGCGGATGGCCAAGTGGGTCGAGTACCGCACGTGGACCGTGTCCGAGCTGGTGCGCAGCGTGTCTCGCGACGCCAAGGCCCTGAAGCCGGACGCCTGGATCAGCGCCGCCGTGTTTTACGTCAAGGACTCGGCCGACCGCGTGTGCCAGGACTGGTACGGTTGGCTGCGCGAAGGCTCGATCGATTACGTGTTGCCGATGGCGTACACCGAGGACAACGGCGTGCTGGCCAAGGCCTTTGCGGAGTGGAAAGACGCCGATCCGGGTGGGGAGCGGATCATTCCCGGCTTGAGCATTTACAGCCGCCAGGACGGCCGCGCCGTGCCGCGCGATCTTGCGTTGGTGAGGTCGCAACTGGACCTGTGCCGGGCCCACGCCACGCACGGCGTCCAGTTCTTCAGCCTGGCCTTCCTGAACGAGGCTTTGATCGAGGCCCTCGCCCAAGGCCCGTTTGCCACGCCGGCCCGGACGTGGTATCCGGCCAAACGCGCTGTACCCAACGACGCTCCGTAAGCACGCAGGAAACCGACTTGGTAAAAAGAGAGAAGGCATGAAGCGCGACGCTGTTCCCGTGAAGATCGCCGTTCCACTTGCCGTGTTCGTTCTGCTGTCCGTTTCGCCGGACTCGACGTCCGCCCAGGCGCAGGAGCACTGGCCGCAATTCCGCGGCGCCGAGTCGCGGGGCGTCGCCAGCGGGCCGAATCTGCCCGACCGCTGGTCCGCCACCGAGAACATCGCCTGGAAGACGGACCTGCCGGGGCGTGCCTGGTCGTCGCCGATCGTGTGGCAAGACCGCGTCTTTGTGACGACGGCGGTGAACACCGGAGAGTTGGAGACGCCCAAGAAGGGCCTGTATTTCGGCGGCAACCGTCCGGAGCCCCGGTCGGTGCAGTTGGATTACCGGGTCCTGTGCCTGGACCTGGTGTCCGGAAAAAGACTCTGGGAACGGTCCGTTCATCAGGGCTCCTCCCAAAGCCCCATCCACCTGAAGAACAGCTTTGCTTCCGAGACGCCGGTGACCGACGGCCAGCGGGTGTACGCCTACTTCGGCAACCTGGGCCTGTACTGTCTCGATCTGGAAGGTCAGGTGGTCTGGTCCAGGCCGTTTGAGCCGCGCGCGACTCGAAATGGCTGGGGGACGGCCGCCTCCCCGGTTCTGCACGGCGAGAGGCTCTACGTGGTCAACGATAACGAGGAGGAGTCCTTCTTGATCGCGCTGGACAGGCGGACGGGCGAGCCGATCTGGCGAGTCGAGCGTGACGAGAAGTCGAACTGGGCCACGCCGTACATCTGGAAGAACGACCTCAGGACGGAGATCGTCACGCCCGGCACCGGCAAGACGCGCGCCTATGGACTCGACGGCGAACTGCTCTGGGAATTTGGCGGCATGTCGTCGCACACCATACCCACGCCCCTGGCCGCACACGGGCTGCTCTTCGTCACCTCCGGCTACATCAACACGCTGGTCCGGCCGTTGTTTGCCGTCCGCCCCGGTGCGCGCGGCGATATCACGCTGTCCGAAGACCAGACGTCCAACGCGTCCCTCGCCTGGTGTCAGAAGCAGGCGGGTCCCTACAATCCCTCGCCGATCGTTTACGGCGACAACGTGTACGTTTTGTACGACCGGGGAATGATCGCTTGCTATCATGCTCGAACCGGCGAAGAGGTCTACGGCAAACAGCGCATGGGAGCCGCCGCGAGAGCCTTTACGTCTTCGCCCTGGGCCTACGACGGCAAGATCTTTTGCCTGGACGAAGACGGCGTGACCTTTGTGTTGCGTGCGGGAGACGAGTTCCAAGTGCTGCATCGGAACAAGCTGGCGGACGACGACATGTGCATGGCGACGCCGGCGATCGTCGGCGACCGGCTGCTGATTCGCACGTCGGCCAGGGTCTATTGCATTCGCCAGCCGGCCGTGTCTTCCGCGCGGTGAACCCTTCCGTTCAAGGAATTTCCCAATGTCCCAATCGACTCGCAGAAGTTTTCTACGGCAGACGGCCTGTGGCACGGCCGCAGCAGCCTGGGGCGCCTTGGCGGCTCCCGCGATCCAGGCCCGCGGCGCGAACGAGCGGCTGGTGGTGGGCATCGCCGGTTGCTCGGACCGGGGCATCGCCGTCGGCACGGAACTGCGCAAGCTGGGCGTGCCGATCGCCTGCGTCTGCGATCCCGACCAGGCCCGCGCGGCGCGCGCCCGGAAGCTCCTGGAGGCCGACCAGGAGGGGCCCGATCTGCGGAGGATTCTGGACGACCGCGCGGTCGATGCGATCGTGATCGCCGCGCCCAACCACTGGCACGCGCCGGCCGCGGTGCTGGCTTGCCAGGCCGGCAAACACGTGTACGTCGAAAAGCCGTGTTCGCACAACATCGCCGAGGGCCGGCGGATGATCGAGGCCGCCCGGCGCAGCGGCCGGGTGATGCAAGTCGGCTCGCAGATCCGCGGCACCAAGGTGTTTCAAGAGGGCCTTGCGCTGGTCCACGAGGGGGCCGTCGGCAAGGTGTTGGTCGCCAAGACCTGGGTCAGCCGCATGCGGCCCAACATCGGGCATTGCCAGCCGTCGGAGCCCCCGCCCGGATTGGACTACGACCTGTGGGTCGGCCCGGCCCCGCTGATCCCTTACCAGAAAAACCTGCTGCACTACAACTGGCACTGGTGGTACAACTTCGGCAACGGCGACGCCGGCAGCCGCGGCGTCCACCAGTTGGACATCGCCCTGTGGGGCCTGGACATCAAGACCCATCCGACGCGGATCACCGGGTTCGGCGAAAAGCTGTATTTCGACGACGACAAGCAGTATCCGGACACGCATTACGTGATGTTCGAGTATCCGGGCGACGGCGGCTTGGGCTCCAAACGGCTGATCGTCTACGAACAGCGGCTGTGGTCGCCCTACTGGGGACAGGTCGACTGTGAGGACGGGTGTACGTTCTACGGCGACGAGGGCTACCTGACGGTCGACATGCACCAGGGCTGGAAACTGTTCGGCCCGAAGAGCGTGCTGCGCCGGCAAGCCCAGAAGTACTTCGACACCGGCGAACACTGCGCCGATTTCCTCGAAGCGATTCGCAACGGCGGGCGGCCGAGCGCCGACATCGAGATCGGCCACTTGTCGGCGACCCTGCCGCACCTGACCAACATCCTGGCCCGCACCGGCCGCCCGCAATTGACCTTTGATCCCCAAACCGAAAAGTTCATCGATGCGCCGGACGCCGATGCGCTGACCACGAGGACCTATCGCGAGGGGCACTGGGCCCGCTTGTAGCGGCGTCGTGCCTGGAAGTTGACTATGAACGCAACGTTGCGGCATCCAGCCAACATGAATCCCGCCAACTCGCCCGGTGCCTGGCCGCCCCCAAATCCCGCCGGCTCGCCCGGCGGATCTTCCCCGCAAATCCCGCCGGCTCGCCCGGCGGATCTTTCGGTTTCCCACTACCCCCAGAGGATCCTCCCCCCACGCTCCCCCCAAATCCCGCCGGCTCGCCCGGCGGATTTTTCCCCCAAATCCCGCCGGCTCGCCCGGCGGATTTTTCGGTTTCCCACTACCCGCCCATCGCCTTCCCTTTGCTCCCTGCAATCCCCGCCGGCTCGTCCGGCGGGATTCATCAAGTCTTTCGTTCAAGGAGACCGCTCATGTTCCGCCAGCATCGCCGTGATTTCCTGAAGCGGGCCGCCACGGGCGGCATTGCCGCCGCGTTTGCCATCTCCGGCACGAAGGCTTCCGGCCGCGTGTTGGGAGCCAACGACCGGGTGCGCATTGCCGTAGCCGGCGTCAACGGCCGCGGGCAGCAGCACATCACGGCCTATGGCGAGATGCGGGACGTGGAGATCGCCTGGCTGGTGGATCCTGACAGCCGCCTGTTCGCCTCCCGCAGCGCGGCCGTGCAGAAACTGGCCGGGAACACGCCGCAGTGTGTCCAGGACTTCCGCCGCGTGCTCGACGACCCGACGCTGGACGCCGTGTCGCTGGTCACGCCCAACCATTGGCACGCGCTGCTGGCCGTGTGGGCCTGCCAGGCGGGCAAGGATGTCCTCGTGGAGAAGCCGTGCAGCCACAACATCAGCGAAGGCCGCCGGATCGTTGAAGCCGCGCGGAAATACGGGCGCATCGTCCAGCACGGCACGCAGCGCCGCTCCGATCCGCGTTTCGTCAAGCTGACGGCTGACGTCCGCAGCGGGAAGTTCGGCAAATTGCGGCTCGCCTTCATCAAGATTCACCGGCCGCGCGAGACCATCGGCGTGCGTCCTGCGGAGCAACCGCCCGCGGAGTTGGACTACAACCTCTGGGTCGGTCCGGCCCCCGTGCATCCGTACCGTTCGAATCTGGTGCCTTACGATTGGCATTGGATCTGGGATTTCGGCAACGGCGAGATCGGCAATCTGGGCTCGCATCAGTTGGACGTAGCCCGCTGGGCCATGCCCGCCGGCGCCGCGCCGCAGCGTGTCGTCAGCTTGGGCGGCCGTTTTGGCTACCGCGACCAGGGTCAAACGCCCAACACCCAGTTGACCGTCTTCGACTGCGGGGACGTCAAGCTGATGTGCGCGCAGCGGGGCCTGGTCGACCGGAAGGCAGTCAAGGTGACCGTCGAGTTCCATACGGCCGAGGGCGTGATCCGGGAAGGCCGGTTCTTTCCCCACGGCCAGTCGGAAGGCGAACCGATCCCAGGCGCTCCCGCCGGTGGGTTTGCCGACCTGGGACGACTCCATTTCCGGAACTTCATCGATTGCATCCGCTCGCGGCGGCGGGAGGAACTGAGCGCCGAGATCCTCGAAGGCCACCGCTCCACGCTGTTGGCCCACCTGGGCAACCTCTCTTACCGCCTGGGCGAAGAGGTCCCCTTTGGCAAGCCGCCGGGAAGCCTCGGCGGCGACCCGCTGGCGGGCGAAGCGTTCGAGGACCTGCAGCGTCACCTGGCAGACGCTGCGGGTCTGGACCTGGGCGGCGCCACCTATCGTCTGGGCCGCACGCTGCGGTTCGACGCCCAGGCCGAACGGTTCGTCGGCGATCCTGACGCCGATCAACGGCTCACCCGCCCGTACCGCAGCCCGTTCGTGGTGCCCGAACAAGTGTAGAGACGACGAGCCGCACTCAGAACAGACGACGACCTCCGCCGGATGCCGGCGAAGCGGACCGCTGCGCCGCCGTGCGCCGCGGCAGACCGGCACGGTTTTCAGGGCGACGGGGGACGCCTATCGCTCCCGGATCCGGATGGTCTTCCAGTGGGTTTCGGCCCCTTCGCTCTGGATGCCGATCGGCCCGGCAGTCAGCTCGCATTTGCGGACCGTCGAGACCGCGGCGCCGTTGAGCGAAATGGTCATGTCGCCGCCTCGGACGTCGATCTCCAGTTTGTTGAACTGGCCGACCGGACGGAGCACCCGTGCCAGGGCGGCGCTGTCGAACGTGTGGGTGCATCGGAGGTCGCGGGGGATCGGCAGGATGATCCCCAGATTCCGGTTTGCTCCCTGCACTTCCACGCTCCGCGGCCAGACGCCGAGGGCGTTCTTTTCGCCGACGTGGATCAGGCAGCCGCTGTTGCCTCGAAACTCCGCATCGTCCTTCAGCCCGGCGGGCCTCTGGAATGCGAATTCGACTTGCAGCGTATAGTCGCCGTACGGTTTTTTGGTGACCATGTAGCCCGAGGGCCGGCCGCTGCAGATCAGGATTCCCTCCTGGACGGTGAAGGTGCCCTTGTTTTCAGTCCCGGCCTTGCCGAAATAGAATTCCCATCCGGCCAGGTCTTTGCCGTTGAAGAGCAGGGTCCAGCCCTGTTCTGCGTCTTCCTGGGCCGCGGGCAGATTCGGCGCTGCCAAGGCCACGGCAAGAATGGCGGCCAGCGCACAGGCGGCTTGATGGATCGTTTGCATCGTATGGCTCCTTGTCAAGGTGAAGGTGAAGGCTCGGATTCCGACGGTTTTCGATTCTGAATCCACCGGTCCGCCGGCCGGGTGCGGCCGGCTTTCGAGGAACGTCATTTCTTTGGTTCTGCCACTGAGGGCGGCGAGGTCCCGATGCAGTACAGGTGTTTCAGGCCGCGGAGGAACATGCGGCCGGCGGCAAAGGCGGGAGTCGCCCGCGACTCTTCGCCCAGCTTGGATTCCGCGACGGAGACGAACGTCGGGGACGCTTGGAAAACGTGCATCGTGCCGGCGTTGTCCAGGGCGTAGACGCGGCCCGCCGCGAAGACGGGCGAGGGATAGAACGACTCGTCGAACTCGCGCGTCCACAGCTTCCGCCCGCTGCGAATGTCATAGCAGTTCACCATGCCGTACGAATCCGCCGTCAACACAAAATCCCTCGTCGCCAACGGGCTGGCGACGTCCGGCAGGTCGTCCTCGCCCCTCCATGCCAGCGTCCCCGTCGCGACGGAGATGGCCGACAGCTGGGCGCGTTCATTCGCCACGACGATGGTGCCGCCCGCGTAGGCCGGCGACGGGGCCACTTCGCCGGAAAGGCATTCCGTGGACAGCCGCACCGCGCCGGTGTTCACATCGTACGCGGTGGCCGTGGGATTCTCCGCCAACACCACCATCTCACGGTCTCCGGAGACGACGATCATGGGCGACGCCCAGGACTCCCGCACCGCCCGCTTCTTTTGCCAGACGGTTTTTCCCGTGGCGGGGTCCAGCGCATACAGGTTCGCTTCGTTGCTGTCGTCAATCTGCACGAACAGGTGCTTGTACACGATCAGCGACGACGCATAGCCATAGTTGTTCTTGGGAGTGCCGAACGCGCGCGTCCAGGCAATCGCGCCGTTCATGTCGACCGCGACGAGATCGCCGGTGGCAAAGACGGCGAAGAACCGTTTCCCGTCCGTGGCGCCCGTCGAAGCCGCATGGCCGACGCCTTCGGTCACCTTCGGCAAGCGCGTCGGCTGGGGGGTTGATTGCCGCCACAGGATTTCCCCATCGGCGGCGTCGAAGCAGTACAACTCGCGCGAGGTCTCATCGGCGCCGGTCAGGAACACGCGTCCTTCCCAGACCACCGGAGAGCTCGCTCCCGGTCGGGGAACGGCCGTCTTCCAGAGCACATTCTTCCCTGTCGGGCCGTCGAAATCGGCGGGCGCCGCGACGTCGTAGGCGACGCCCTGGCCGAACGGACCGCGCAGATTCGGCCAGTTCCTCTTGATCGCGTCTTCGGGCGGCGCGGGCGCGGCGTCCGGTTGCGGCGCGGCGGGGGAATCGGCGGCGCGTTTCACGGCGACGGGCGGGCCGGCCGCGGCCGGCGCGGCCGGCGATTTGGCGTCCTGCCCGGCCTTGTCGCAGATCGCCCACAAGCGGTCGCCGAGCACTGCAAACAGCACTCCGTTGGCCACGCAATGGCTGCTGTACACCGTCTCTCGATCGTTTCGGATGCCGGGGTGCAGTTCGAATTGCCTCGCCGCCGACAGGATGGCCTTGCTCAGAAACAGCTTGCCGTCCGCGACCACCGGCGAACTGAAGCACGTCGCGCCTTTGCGGGTCGAATACGTCCAGTGACAGAAGCCGGTGTCCGCATCCAAGCAATGCACCTTGTACGAATTATCGGCGACAAAAACCAGGTCGTCCGCCACGGCCACAGTCGAGACGCTCTGATTCAAGGCCTCGTAGGACCAGAGCTTGCCCGTCTCCGTAATGTCGCCGGTCAGGGTGGCGTCGATACAGACGAGGTTTCCCAGGGCGTCTCGTCCGCCGTGATTCGTGTCCCCGCCAATCGCCACATACACGCGGTTCCGGCAGAAGACCGGCGTGCCGATGATGTCGCACGGATGTCCGCGGCCGTCTCCTTTGATTTGCCGCGGGTAGAAGCACGCCCTCTTGTAAGCCGGCGGGATGCAATCGACGCTCCAGATCTTCTTGAGAAGGGGCACGTCGGGGACTCTGGCCGTCGGAATCGTGTCCACGGGCGTCGTCGCGGGCACGCGCCACGAAAAGCGGAATTCCAGCGGCAGGGCAGGCTTGGGAAGGCCCGCCAGGAGATTCACGGAGCGGGCATACTCTGCCGCGGAGAGCCCGCCGGTGTCCTGGTTCTCGACGTCGATGTAATACACGATCGGACCGCGGAGACTCGTGGTCATCCAGCGGTCGGGGGCCACGGGGACGGAAGGGTCCACTGCCTGGAAGGCCTGGCAGCGGCCGTTGCCCGTGGCCAGGAGGATTTGCGCCTGCCCGTTCACGACGCCCAGGGCGGGAGACGAATACTGCCCGCGGTACAGCTGCTCGCCGATCTGCTCGTCGTCGCGCGCCACCAGTTGTCCCGTCCGCTTGTGGAACGCGACCAGGCTGGGGGTCAGGGGACTGAAGGGAATCCTGCCCGGAACCCAGGAGCGTCCATTACCCGTGCAGACGTACACGTAGTCTCCGTGGACCAGGACCGAGGAACTGGCGGTGTGGTGGTAGTACGCCTGCAGCTTCTCGAGCAGGTCATATCTCCACAGGATGCTCTTCAAGGACGCTTGTTGCAGAGCGTCTCGTTCCGCGGTCGTGGTCGGCGGCTCAGCGTCCCCTTCGCGAGGGCGGCTTGCGGCCAACAGTCTCGTCAGGTCGATGCAAATGACCTCCTGGTGCGGGCTCACAAAGTACAGCCGGTCACCGTCGATTGTCGGGGTGGAACTGATGGCCCAGCGTTCCAGATTGTCCCTGGGTGGCTTGGGGCAGAGGAAGGTGCCCAGCAGATTCCCGGTCTCTTCGTCCAGGCACAGGAAGCAAGCTTCCTTGGCGTCTTTCCAAGTGGTCCCCACGATCACTTTGCCGCCGCTGACGACAGGGCTGCCGGTCGTCAGGTGGCCCAGCTTGACGACCCACTTGACGTTCCTCGTCGAGCCCAGATCTATCTGGCCCGATTCATTCTTGACGCCGCAATCGGCCCACTCCGGCAAGCGCTGGTTGCCCGCAGCAGCCATGTTGCGCGAGGGTTGGCCGCACCATTCCGGCCAGTCCTGGCCGCACAGCGGACCTGCCCCTGCGGCTAACAGCACGGCCAGACCCCAAACACGGATCTTTCTGCACTTCATGGTCCCACTCCAAACCGGTCAGGCCGGGGCAGTCACGATTCACGCAGTTGGTCAGAACGCCCGAATCAGGTCCTGGGTCGGCGGCGAGAGCGTCCCGGAGCGGACCAGCACCAAACGGGAAATGGATAGCTCGTGTTGCCGTTCATGATCGCACACTTGAACGCCAGGGGGTCAGGCTTACAGAATTCAATTTTGGCCGATGGTGAGTCCAGCTATAGGGAACGACATTGCTCGGCCAAAATTGAATTCTGTAAGCCTGACCCCAGCGCCGAGACCGTGATTCCATCAACAACGCGAACACGCAGCCTCTTACCGTTTGGTGCTAGTTGTACGGCTGGGTCCAAGCGGCGGGCTGGGATTCCCAGTCGGGCTTGAGTCCCTCGGCAACCTTGACGGCTTTGGCCCGGACGTACAGGTCGTCGGCCTTGAGGGTGTACGAGGCTTCGACGCCCTCCACGGTATCCAGGACGACGCCGATGCTGTCCGAATACAGATCGATCTTCCGCGCCGGACGCCGGGGGCCCTTGGCGACGTCGATCGTTCGGCTGGACGGATCGTAGTCTTTCTTCGTGCCCAGGAACTGAATGCGATAGGGGCCTTCCTCCCGGACGTCGATCTTGACCGAGAGCGTTTTGCCGTCGAAGTGGATGTCCGCGAAATCCAGCCCGTTGGAGGCGTAGAAATCGCCGGCGGAAATCGCTGCCAGCACATCCTCCGTGCCCAGCTTCGCCGCCCGCACGACGCTCCAAGCCTTGGCCGGCGCAACGTAAGAATGGCGGTCGTCCGTTCCCAGGCCCAACAGCAAGGGCTGGTCGTGGGCGGCCCGATAGGCGTTGACGACGTCCCAGAATTTCTCCGGTTTCCAGCCCTCCGGATGCCCGTCTAATCCGCTGGCGATCGCGTTGTTGTTCAGCTCGAACACGCGAATCTGCGGCAGCGCGATCAGGTCCGCGGGGGAATAGTCGTAGTATCGCCACAGCGGATGGTTCGCCGTAAAGAGATAGTTCTGCCCGGCGTAAGCTTCCTGACCCTTGGCGTACGTCCGCTGGAGGATCTCCCGCGGGGTTTCCGCAGCCAGATAGGGGAACACCTCGCGGACGTTGATGAAATTCACGTGGACCTGCTGCCCGTTGGGACAACCGCCGGTCTGCTCGTATCCGGGAATCAGGAGGAACTTGCCGGGCTCGGCAAACCGCTTTTCCAGCTCCGCAAACGGCGTCATGCGGACATACGTCTGGGTGCCAACGGTGATCGTGCGGATGGAATCCTTGCCGAACTTCTCGATCGTTTCGTCCACGTGGGCTTGCGTCAGCTTCGGCCAGCCGCGCGTGGGAGAGATCACCTTCCACAGCGACGTCTCGCCCTTGAACGCGGCCACGTCCGACGGCGTGTTGTCGAATCCGAAACCGTCGAAACGCAGGCGGTCGGACTGAAAGATGTTGTGGTCGGACGGGCAGATGAAGTGGTAGCCGTGGGACTTGTACCAGTCGATCGCCCATTCCGGCAGCGGCTCGCCGTCGGACCACTGGTTGTGCATGTGCAGGTTGCACTTGAACCAGTGTTTCTTCGGCTCGGCAGCGGCGTTCGCGGCGGCGGACAGGCGCTGGCCGCCAACGCAGGCCGCGGCCGCAATCGCGCCGGAGGTCTTGAGAAAATCACGACGGGAAAAACGCTTCCCCATGACGGCACTCCTGGATTTCGAATGGTGTTGGCAGTGTTGGCGGCCCGGACCGGTTGCGCTTCGCCGTTCGGTTTGGCCAGCGACGGTGTGCCGGGACCGGTCGCGCGTTGGGGCGCTCCAGACGGCACCGTACTTTGCTGTGCCGTGCCTGTCAACCACGCACGGGGTGGGTGAGGGCGGGGACGCACGCAGCGCAGCCCGCGCCCAGACGGAAAGCCTGGAGGGCGGAGGATTGGAGGCCGACTGGCAGACAGAGCAGCCGGGATCAGCAGCGCTGGCGGGCGGCTCAGCGCGGGACGCGACACCGGAGCTTCAGCAAACGGCGCTTGGGCGGCGCACGCGAAGCTTCGTATCCCGCTCGGGTCAGCGAGTAAGCTTGGTGCGGGTGCTCTTTGACGAGCATGCCGTTTTCGATCAGCCGGCGGATGGCCGAGACGAACCCCTCCGCCGTGATCCGGCAGTCGCGGGAATTGACGAACAGCATTTCCGCCGGTCCGACTTGATAGCGACGAAACAGAGACAGGATTCTCCACTCAGCGGCGGTCATGGTTCGATCCTTCCTTTGTTGGAGAATGTCTACCGGCCATGCCGAACTCGACGCTTGCTCATCATACCCGCAAAAGGAGAAGAAAGATAGGCCCCCTCGCGAAGACCACGCGATGCGCGCACCGCGAGACAAGGAGGAGCGAGCGAGGAAACACGGGCGACTGTGCCGCTGGCGGTTGACGCCCGCCGATCGCCGACGGACCGCCGGACGAGCGGCTGCCGGCTTCCCGGGGCCAGCCTCGGCGCAGCAAGGCCACCTGCTCCGGCTTCCGAAGATGGGGTCTGCCCATCGGCGGTTGGGGGACTCCACCGACCTCGCTCGGCGTGCCCGGCGACACTCGTTCGACGTGCCGACTCGATCGATCCGCGGCCCGGACCTTCGGCCGCGCCTCCGATTCACAGGCCGCCACGATGGTCCCCAGCACCAGGATGACTTGAACGAGCGTGCGCTCCCGATCGCGTGACATGGCTCGGTTTCCGGGTGGGCTCCGCTTCCGTCTGACTTCCGCTTCCGTCTGCGTGGCTTCAGAAGGCCTCCGCCCTGAATCGCGTGCAGGCGAGCCGCTCGTCGCGTCGCCGACCGGCGCGTCCGGGCCTGGCCATCCGGACGCCGCTGTGCCCGACAGGAACGTCAAGCGCGCCGGTGTCGCAGTGCTCCGCAGAGACTCAGCAGCAGCGTCATGGCAGTCAGCGGGAGGACCGCGGTCCACATGACCTTGCCCAGCGTCCGCGACATGGCCGGATCCGTCTCCGAAAGCACCAGATAGACGGTGTACGCCACGTAGTAGCCGAGGAACAGGCCGCCTTCCCAGCGGGCGATTCGCTGCCCGGTGAAGAAGATGGGCAGACAAACAGTCGCCACGGCGATCATCACCGGAATGTCGAACCGCAGGGCGGCGGCCGAAACGGCGATGCCCTGGGGAGAAACCGCCGCGGACAGGCCAAGGACGCACAGGATATTGAACAGATTGCTGCCGATGACGTTGCCGACGGCGATGTCCCGCTCGCCGCGCCACGTGGCCAGAACCGAAGCCGCCACTTCGGGCAGGGACGTGCCCAGCGCGACGATCGTCAGCCCGATCAGCAGTTCGCTCATGCCCAGCAACCGGGCGATGGCGGTGGCGCCGTCCACCAGGCACTCGGCGCCCAACGTCAACAGAACCAGGCCCGCGAGCACCAGTCCGATCTGACGGACCACCTGCCGCCGGGACACGCGCTCGGGAACCGCGTATTCCTGCTCGAACTGCCGGCGCGCCTCCGAGGTTTCCCGGCGGCTCTGCCACACGGTCCAGACGATATAGCAAACCAGGATCCCGAACAGCAGACCCCCGTCGCCGCGCCCGATGTTGCCGTCGCTGCTCAGGACCAGCATCAGAACGGACGCGCCGATCATCAGTGGCACGTCCAGGCGGATCAGTTGACTGGACACGGTCAGGGGTGAGACCAGCGCGGAGATGCCCAGGATGAACAAAATGTTCATGATGTTGCTGCCCACGACGTTGCCCACGGCGATGTCCGTCTGGCCGGCAAGGCTGGCATCGAGCGAGACCGCCAGTTCCGGCGAACTGGTGCCGAAGGCGACCACGGTCAAGCCAACCACCAGCGGCGTGATCCGGGCCGCCGCCGCCAGCTTCGAAGCGCCGCGCACCAGCAATTCGCCGCCTGCGCCCAAGGCCAGCAGTCCGGCCAGAATCAGGCCCAGCGGAATCAGGGATTCAGTCATCGGCTTGCCTATCCTCGTCGGTTTGTTCTGACTTATCTTGCCGATCGTTTGTTTCCGGCTCGATCAAGCACACCACCGCCTGTCCCGGCTTGGGGGCGGGCGCGGCGTCGGCCGTCGCGAGGCTCAGGCGTTTTCCCTGGATGACGGCCAGCAGCCGGGCACGCTTGCCGTAATGCGTTTGAAACGCCTGATAGTCGAACTCGCTGCTGAGCCGCGTCACCTTGAGCGTCGCGCCCCGGTCCAAGGCGTTGTTTAGTTGGTCGTAGGTGCCGTCCGCGCCGAACAGGGAGCGGCCCACGAAGTGGTGCAGGGTGCGTTCTTCCCGCGCCGGACGGCCGGTTGCCGCCGGAAGTTGAAACACGTGCTGACGCCCGAAGATTTCGCGAAAACGCAGCGTCGCCAGCGCGTTTACGTCGTGGTTCGGTGTCAGCGCCAGAAAACGGCCGAGTCCGCCGAAATCCACGGCGCTCAGCACGTGCTCGGACAGCACGTCCGCGTAGAACGCCGCCAGGCCCTGCGCGCGGGCCGCTTGCACGTGCGCGTAACTCGTGTCCACCAGAACCACGTGGAATCCTTCCTTCTGCAGGACGCTCCCCAGGTTTCGCGCAAATCCGTTGGCGCCGGCGATCAACAGGCCCTGGGGGTCCCCCTGCGTCAACCCCAGACGCCGCGCCAACGGCCCTGCGGTCAGCCCGTAGACCGCCACCGTGACGATGATCACCAGGAACGTCGCCGGCACCATCACCGCGCCCGACTCGCCCAACCGCAGCGCGAACACCGAAGCCACAGACGCCGCCACGATCCCGCGGGGCGCAAACCAGGCCAGGAACAGCCGCTCGGGCCGCGTCAAGTGCGAGCCGATCGTCGCCGCCCACACCGCCAGCGGCCTGACCACCAGCAGCATGAGCAGCGCAAAGACCGGCCCCCGCCAGCCCAGGGCGGTCAGATCCTCAAGCCGCACGCGGGCGGCCAGCAAGATGAACAGCGCGGAGATCAAGAGGACCGTCAAGCTCTCCTTGAACTCGGTGATCCGGTCCATCGGCACGATCCGCTGATTGGCAAGGATCACGCCCATCAACGTCACCGCCAGCAATCCGGATTCGTGATGCAGGGCGTTGGACGCGGTCAGCGCCGCCACCACGAACATCAGCGTCACCGGATTCTGCAGGTAGTCCGGGATCCAGAACCGTCTCAGGCACCACACCAGGACGCCTGCGCACAGCGTGCCGATGAGCCCGCCGACCAGCACCGTGGCGCCCAGGCCCTGCAGCACGTTCAACGTGGCGGAGCCGTACTCCGCCTGCCGGATCGCATCCAGGCCCTCGTACACCAGCACCGCCAGCGTGGCGCCGATCGGGTCGATCACGATGCCTTCCCATTTGGCCACCGGCGCCACGCGCCCCGTAGGACGGATGTGGCGCAGCAACGGGCCGATCACGGTCGGGCCCGTGACCACCAGGATCGCGCCCAGCAAGAGGGCCAGCGAGCCCGGAATCCCCAAGATCTGCTTCGCCGCCACGGCGCTCAGTCCCCAGGTGACGAGCACCCCCACAGTCAGCAACCCGACGAGCGACCCCCAGGTTTTGCGCAGCTCCCGGAACCGCAGACTCAAGCCGCCTTCGAACAGAATCAGCCCCACCGACAGGGACACCACGGGCAGCAGCAAGTCCCCGAAGAGCTGATCCGGATCGATCCAACCCAGCCCCGGCCCCACGGCGAACCCCGCGCCCAGCAGCAACAGAATGGACGGGACGCGCAACCGCCATGCGAGCCATTGCGCGCCAATGCCCAACACCACGATTCCTGCCAGCGCCGTCAGCAGTCGCTCGGTCATAGAGTTCCTTGGTTCCTGTGACGCCCATGATACACGGAGCGTCCCGGCCCGTGTCAGGTGGGCAGCCCGAATTACTGTCTCGCCAGCGCGGCCCGCCTCGTCGTCCACCGGGCACCTGCGGCGATCTGACCGTTGTGGGCCGCGGAAACCGGCGTGGCCGTTGTGGTCGCCGCTGACAGACAGTATAACGAAGCGTCCCGATCATGGCTTGTCGCGATCCCAGGGCATTGCGGCCCGCGATGGTTCGCGGCGATGGCGGCCGAGCCTTAGCCGCCGGGCGGCGACCGCCTCCAACTGCCGAAATCCAGCTGAGTCGCATGAATTCCGTCAATCACTTCCTGCACGACTGGCTCGTCCTGTTCTCGATGGTCAACGCGGTGGGCAATCTGCCGGTCTTTGCCGACTTGACATCCGAGATGGACGCGCAGCAACGGTCGCGGGCGTTTCGCACCGCCATCCTGACCGCCGCCATGGTGGTGCTGACGTTTGCGTTCTTCGGTTCGTGGATGCTGAAGGTGGCGTTCGAGGTGGACACCGAGGCCTTCAAGATCGCGGGCGGGATCCTGGTCTTCATCGTTGCGGCGCGCGGCATGTTGGTGGGGCATCCACGGGTCGGCGCCGCGCCGCACGCGCCCACGGAGAACGTCGCCGTTTTTCCGATGGGCTTTCCCTTCCTGGCCGGTCCGGGGACGATCGTCACCACCATTTTGCTCTTGCAGTCCGAGGGAACGTGGCTGACGGCGCTGGCGGCGGTTCTGGTGTATGCCGCCATCCTGCCGTTGCTGTACTTGTCGCCGTTGTTGCATCTTGCCATCGGCCGCGTCGGCGTGCTGGTCGTGGCACGGATTCTGTACATTTTTGTGGCGAGCAAGGCCGTCGCCTTCGTGCTCAGTGGTTTGGCTGCGTACTTTGGCAATCGCGGGTCCCCCTGAGGCCGTGCCGTTTGTTTTTGCGGATGTGGCGCGCTGCGACCCGACGCCGTTCCTGGTATCATCAAACTCATCCGGACATGATCCGGTTTATGGGAGAAGGGAAGGTAGAGCATGGCAGGCATCGCTGGCATCGCAGACTCGCACGGCCGCGCGGCGGTCCAACGGATGCTGGATCGAATTCAGCATCGGGGGCCGGCGGGTCGGGAGATCATCGAGGCGCCGGGCGCGACCTTGGGAGTCGTCTGGCCCCGGCTGCAAGAGCGTGCCGGGACGCTGCTCCGCGAGCGGCAAACCGCCAGGGACGGCGACAGCGAATGGCATCGGGCGGAAGCCCGGCTCGAGGAGGGACGCCTGATTCTGGCCCGAGACAACCTGGGGCTCGCGCCGCTTTACTATGGCCGGACCCCGGAGGGCCAACGTTGCTTTGCTTCGGAGGTCAAGGCGCTGCTCGAAGTCACCCGCGAGATCCGCGAGTTTCCTCCCGGTTCGCAGGACGACGTCGGCGGCGCGAGCCGGAAGTTCGTGCTCGGCCAGCAGACGCCGCTGGGCGATCCGCCCGACGAAATCGCCAGGGAACTCAAACGCCGGCTGGAGACTTCGATCCAGCGTCGTCTTTCCGGCGAGGTCGCAGGCTGTTGGCTGTCCGGAGGGTTGGATTCCAGCGCCATCGCCGCCCTGGCCCGTCCGCACGTCAAGCAGTTGCACACCTTCGCGGTCGGGTTGCGGGACGCCGCCGACCTCCCCTTCGCGGACGAGACCGCAGCCTTTCTCGGCGCTACGCACCATGCGCTGATCGTGGACGTCGCTCAATTGCGGGCGCTTCTGCCGACGGTCATCTGCAACCTCGAATCGTTCGACGCGCTGCTGGTGCGGTCGAGCCTGACGAACTACCTGGTCGGCGAATTGTCGTCGCAGTACGTCCCGGCCGTGTTTTCCGGCGAAGCGAGCGACGAACTGTTCGCGGGATACGAGTATCTGAAATCGTTGCCTGCGGAGGCCCTGAGCGGCGAGTTGCTCGACATCGCCAGTCGCCTGCACAACACGGCTTTCCAGCGCGTCGACCGCAGCGCCTCAGCCCACGGCTTGGTCGCCTACGTGCCCTTTGCCGACGGCCCGGTTGTGGAATATGCCGTACGCATCCCGGTCGCCTACAAGCTGCGCGACGGTGTGGAGAAGTGGATTCTGCGCCGGGCCCTGGACGGCCTGCTTCCAGACTCCGTGCTCCGCAGGACGAAGTCCAAATTCTGGGAAGGCGCGGGCCTGGGCGACCTGCTGGCCCGGCAGGCGGAAGAGCAAATCACGGACGACGAGTTTCGCCGGGAACGCATGCTGGCCGACGGTTCGACGATCAACAGCAAGGAAGAACTGCTGTATTACCGTGTCTTTCGCGAGCAGTTCGGCGACCTGCCCGACCTGTCCTGGGTGGGCCGCACGAAAGGGACTCCGCGGGTTCGTTGGGAGGGTCGCGCGACGGTCGAGGAGGCCGGATCATGAAGACGCGAGACCTGATCGTCGACGCGTGTGCCCTGCTGGACCTGCAAGCGTCGGACCCGGCGGCGGCGATCGGCGAAATGGTGGCCGCGATGGAGGCCGCGGGGCGACTCAAGGATTCCGCGCGGTGCCTCGCTGATGCGCTGGCGCGCCATCGGCAACATCGCGTGGGGATCGGCGGCGGGATCGCGATACCCCACGCCTTGACGGCGGGCGTATCGCAGCCCTTGCTGGCCATTGGCCGCCGTCCGTCCGGCCTCGATTACCAGGCGACTGACAACCAGCGGGTGACATTGATCTTTCTCCTGCTGGTGCCCCAGTCGGCAGCCGGTTTGCACCTGAAGATCCTCGGGCGGCTGGCACACATCTTGAAGATGAAGGGGGCCGCCGACCTCCTCTTGCAGGCCGAGACGCCTGCCGAATCGCTCGCGTTCTTCGAGAGGTGCGGCCAGGAATTGGGCGAAATGGAGTCGCCCGACGACCTGCCTCGCGTTTGCGTGGCGGGCGCCGGGGCAGGCGGCCTGGCCATGGCGGCCCACCTGTCCCTCCTGGGCTGCCAGGTCAATCTCTTCAATCGTAGCCCGGACCGCATCCAGTGCATTCAGGATTTGGGAGGCATTCGAGTCAGCGGCGAAGTGACCGGGTTCGCGCGGATTTCCGTCGTCAGCACGGACCCTGTCGAAGCCCTGCGAGACACGGACCTGGTCATGGTCGTCGTGCCCGCGGTAGGCCATCGAGAGATAGCCATGCGGCTTGGCCCGCACCTGCAGGACGGGCAGGTTGTGGTTCTGAATCCCGGGCGGACGGGAGGCGCGTTGGAGTTCGCCGCGGTCTTGCGGGAGACCGGAGCGCCGGCCTGGCCCGCGTTGGCGGAGGCCCAGACGTTGCTGTACGCCTGCCGCGACATCGCTCCGGCCAGCGTTCGCGTTTTCTGCGTCAAGAATGCCGTGCCGGTGGCCGCCCTGCCCGCGCACATGACCCCCGACGTCCTGGCGGTGACCAGCAAGTGTCTGCCGCATTTTGTGGCCGGCGACAATGTGCTCAAGACGGGCCTGGGGAACATTGGGGCCATCTTCCATCCCGCGCTGGCGATCCTGAACGCGGCCTGGATCGAAGAGCGGCATGGCGACTTTGATTACTACCTGGAAGGCGTCAGCCCCTCCGTCGCACAGGTCCTGGAGGCGCTCGACGGCGAGCGGGTCGCGGTGGCCGCGGCGCTGGGCATCGGCGTCCCCACGGCGCGCCAGTGGCTGTACCTTTCCTATGGGGCCTCCGGCAGAAATCTGCACGACGCCATCCAGGCGAACCCAGGTTACATTGGAATCCGAGCCCCGAACCGATTGGAGCACCGCTACCTGACCGAGGACGTGCCCATGAGTCTTGTCCCCATGGCGTCGTTGGGGGAACATCTGGGCGTGCCGGTTCCGGGGCTCAAGGCATTCATTCATCTGGCCTCCCTCCTCCATCAGCGAGACTACTGGGCGGAAGGACGGACCGTGGACAAACTGGGCCTGAACGGCATGACCGTGGCCCAAATCCGGCGGGTGGTGGAGGAAGGGCCTCTCTAGCAGCCTGTTGAAAAAGGAGGACAGGCACCTCGCGGCGGTCGTTCTTCCTCGGGCTTCTCCGGCGCAGCAAGGAGCCAGTCCTCCTTTTTCAACAGGCTGCGGGACCGGGACAAGGGACGAAATCGAAATGAAGGAAAGACCCACGAGAGCAGACCGCTTTGGGTTAGTGCATCCGGCAGTGGACGCCCACACGCTGGGCTTGAGTTCCGTGGCCCAACTCCTGCAGGATTGCGGCTATCAATCCGTGATGGCGGACGCGGCGGCCTGTGCCGCGTTCGGCTCTCCGGAAGACCCGCAATCCGTGGAAATCGTGGAACGTTGGATCCGCGAGCATCGCATCACGTATCTGGGGCTCAGCTATCGGCTGGACCCTGCGGAGGGCGCACACCTCTTTGGCCGGCTTGTTTATCAACTCAAGAACCGGTGCTTGCTCCAGGAGCAAGGCGGGCCGCTCAAGGGCCTGTTCTTTGCCGGGTTGCCGGAAACCTGCCAGCGAGTCCGTCGGCAGCACCCGGAGGCAGCCGGCGTGTTCCTGGGGAGTGAGACGCCGGCACAGACGCTCGCCATCCTGGGCATCGACCCGGTGCGGTTGCCCCACGACCTGGCGGCGGGCATGGCCTACGACGAGGCGCGGTTGGCGTTCGGCAAAGACCTGATCGCGCGCGCGGGGCACCTGGGCGTCAAGCCCATTCCGCGCGGCGGTTACGAGACGTTCGGCACGCGCACGGATTCCCTCGTGTCGCGACTCCGTCACGTCGGCATGCGGGGCCAACTGCCGCTATTCCGAGCCCACGTAGGACCGTACCTGCCCGATCGGCTCCAGGCCATGCACCTCTTTCAGGACTGGGCCCGTGAACTCGCCAGCGACGGCCTGCTGGACGTCCTCTCCATCGGGACGTCGCAGCTGACGCAAGCCAGTTTCGGCGAGGACTGGGGCGGACGCCCTAACGGCGGCGGAGTTCCGCTGAACTCGCCGGACGAGTTCGCCGCCGTCTGGCAAGCGGCTCGACCGCTGCTCGTGCGTACCTATGCAGGCACGACGAGGATCCCAGAACTGGCGAGAATGTACGAGGCCCGCATCAATATGGCCTGGCACGCGCTGTCGCTGTGGTGGTTCTGCCAAAGCGATGGTCGGGGCCCGTATCCCGTCCGTGAGAATCTCCGGCAGCACCTTCAGACCCTGCGCTACATTGCCACGACCGGCAAGCCGTTCGAGGCCAACGTCTCGCACCACTTTGCCTTCCGCGGCGGGGATGATGTGACGTACGTTGTGTCGGCCGTGTTGGCCGCCCGCGCTGCTAAATCAGCAGGGATCCGTTACTTCATTCTGCAGAATATGCTCAATACGCCCAAGTACACCTGGGGCGTTCAGGATTTGGCCAAGTCGCGGGCCGTACTCGGCTTGGTGCGGGAACTCCAGGACGACCGCTTCCAAGTCATCCTGCAGCCGCGGGCCGGACTGGACTACTTCTCGCCCGACGGGGAGACCGCCAAAGCGCAACTCGCCGCGGCGACCGCCCTGATGGACGACATCGAACCTCGGAACCCCGCCAGTCCTCCCGTGATCCACGTCGTCAGCTACAGCGAAGCGACCCGCCTGGCGGACCCGCCGACGGTCAAGGAGAGCATCCAGATCACCCGATACGCGCTCGATCAGTACCGGCGACTGCGGGCGCGGGGCGAAGTGGATGACATGACGGCTTATCCCGAAGTAGCCCGCCGGACGCAAGCGTTGCTGGCCGAGGCGCACGCCGTGATCCAAGCCATCGACGCGGCGATCCCCGATCCTGCGACCGCCGATGGACTGTATGAGGTGCTGGCTCGAGGCTTCCTGGTCGTTCCCTATCTGTGGGAATGCCGGGAGGAATTCCGCGCCGCGGTGCAGTGGCAAACACGTTTGCTGCGGGGATCGGTGACGGTCGTAGACGAACGGGGACGACCGTGGCGGGTCAGCGAACGGCTCGCCTGCGTGGCCCGTCAGTAAGCGGCGCCAGGCGAACCGCCAACCGCCGGTCCCCTTTTTCAACAGGCCGCGAACGCTATGCCGCTCGCTCGTCGTCCAAGCGGTAGAAAACCCGGTTCTCCTCCGCCCGGACCAGGTGCGGGTCCACGTCTTCCCGCTCACGACTGCTCACAAATCACGCCGCACACCGGCTGCAGCCCAGAGATTCTCTGCGGCGATCCGCAAAGCATCCGGCCACCGCCGGTTGGCAAATGCGAGCGGGTCTGGTATTCTGGGGGCCACAGGAGAACTACGGCGAGAAAGCCGGCGAAAAAGTCCGGCGAAAAAGTCCGGCGATTCAAGGAGCGGCGAGGCGGCCGCGGCAGGCAATCATGACGCAGACAATCGAAGCCTTCATCAACCAGTTGCAAACCGACGGCGTCGAGGCGGGGCGGCAAGCCGCCGAGAAGATCCGGCTTGAGGCCGAGGAGGAAGTGCGGGCCCAGAAGGTCCAGGCGGAGGAGCAGGCGCGGCAGATCGTGGAGCGGGCGCAGGCCGAAAGCGAACAGATCAAGGCGCGGACGAAGACGGAGTTGCAGCTGGCGGCCCGCGACACCGTGTTGCGGCTGCAGGAGACGCTGAATCGGGCCTTGCGGGCCGTGCTGTTCGACGCCGTGCGCGAGAAACTCGACGACGACGGTTTTCTTGCCGGACTTATCCGCGACGTCGTCCTGCGGTATGCCGAAGCCGATGCGAAGGGCCAGGGATCGATGGCGGTCGGTGTCTCCGAGGACATGCGGCAGCGGTTGTTGAGTTCTACGGCCGCAGCCCTTCTCCAGACCGGCCCGGCGGCGTCCCAGGTCGAACTGCGCGGGACGCTCGCCGAAGCGGGTTTCGAGTACACCACGGCCGAAGGAACGGTGGAAGTGACCGCCGCTTCCGTGGTCGAGGTGCTTGCCGAGATGGTCGGCTCCGAATTGCGCAAACGGATCGCGGCCGTCGGCGCGGGAGAGAGTTCTCCGGACTGACAAACGTGCCCGCCAGCCACCTTGTCTGCCCGTTGCAAACCATCGGACGCCAGCAGCCAGCAGAAGGCCTTGACCATGCTTGACCATTATTACTACCTGGCTTCGTTGCCCGCGTTGGACGGTTTGGGGAGCGAGCCCGGCATGGGGTTCGCTGAACTGCTGGAGCACGTCGAAAACGACCGTCCGCGGCACGAACTGGTCGGCTGTCTGTTTCTGCTGGACGACCTGTTGCAGCGGGAAGGGTACTTGGCTGGCGAGTTGGAGCAGGTCGACCCGGCGGTGCTCAGCATCCACCAGGTCCGCAACGAGAGCCCTTTGCCGGAGTACCTGATCTTGGCGTCGGAACCCGACGAGACTTCGCGACTCGGCGCGGCCGATCGGCTGTGGGAGGCCTATTTCCGTTACGTGGCGGCGGCGGCCCAGCGGCTGGAGAGCCGATTTCTGGCCGCGTGGGTCGGCCACGAGGTGGCGCTCCGCAATGCCTTGGTCTCCGCGCGGGCCAAGCGGCTGGGGCTGGAAGAAGCCGACTACCTGGTGGCCGCGGATTTGGCGTCGGCCGGCGAGGAAGTGACGACCGCGGTGAGCGAGTGGGCCTTGGCCCCAACGCCGCTGGCCGGACAGCAAGCCCTGCTTCGCGCCCGCTGGACTTGGTTGACGGCGCACGACGCTTGGTTTACTTTCAGTAACGATGAATTGGCGGTCTACGCCGCGCGGTTGCTGCTGCTGCATCAGTGGCTGCGGATGACAAGCGAGGGCGGGCAAGAGGACACTGCCTTTGCCGGCCCTGCCGGGTCGGCCCGATCGCGAGGTGAGGAGTGATGTTCCGTCGTTTAACCGCGACCCAACGGGGAGCGCGGGGCAGACCGTCCGAGAGCACGCTCCCCGTTGGGTCGCGGTTAAACGACGAAGGTTGCAGTCTGGCTTGGGAAAGGTGGTTGCCGTGAGAGGGAAGATTGCAGCGGTTGACGGAAGCCTGGCGATCGCCGAGATGGCCGGCCGCGTCGTGCAGAACTCCGTGGGGTACTGCGTCCGGGGCGATGGCACGCGGTTGTTGAGCGAGGTGATCCGCGTGCGCGGCCAGTTGGCCGACCTCCAAGTCTACGAAGAGACCCGCGGCTTGAAGATCGGCGACGAAGTCGAGTTTCAGGAGGACATGCTCTCGGTCGTCCTGGGCCCGGGCCTGCTGGGACAAATCTACGACGGGCTGCAGAATCCGCTGCCCAAGCTGGCTCAACAGGTGGGGTACTTTCTCAAGCCGGGCGTCTACATTCACGGCCTGGACACGGAGACCAAGTGGGATTTCACGCCCGCCGTCAAGCCCGGCGACCGCGTCGCGGCGGGCGATACGCTGGGCACGGTTCCGGAAGGGATCTTTCAGCATCACATCATGGTGCCCTTCGGCTGGCGGGGCAGTTTCACCGTCGAGGAAATTGCCGGCGCCGGTTCCTACACGGTCCAGGACCAAGTGGCCCTGTTGAGCAGTGACTCCGCCCCGCCCCAGCGCGTGACGATGCAGCAGACGTGGCCCGTCAAAACCCCGCTGAACGTCTCCCGCCGCCGGCTGATGCCGACCGAACCGCTGGTGACCCGCGTGCGGATCATCGATTCCATGTTCCCCATCGTCCGCGGCGGGACCTACTGCATTCCGGGCCCCTTTGGCGCGGGCAAGACGGTCTTGCAGCAGATCACGTCGCGTCACGCCGAGATCGACATCGTGCTGATTGCGGCCTGCGGCGAGCGGGCGGGCGAGGTCGTGGAAACGCTGCGCGATTTTCCGGAATTGACCGACCCGCGGACCGGCCGCAGTCTGATGGAAAGAACCATCATCATCTGCAACACGTCGGCCATGCCGGTGGCCTCTCGCGAGGCGTCGGTCTACACCAGCGCGACGCTGGCCGAGTACTACCGGCAGATGGGATTGAACGTGCTGCTGCTGGCCGATTCGACGTCCCGCTGGGCCCAGGCCATGCGGGAGATTTCCGGGCGGCTGGAGGAAATCCCCGGCGAGGAAGCCTTCCCGGCGTATTTGGAAAGCCGGATCGCCGCGTTTTACGAACGGGCCGGCGCGATTGAGTTGCGGGACGGACGCATCGGCACGCTGACCATCGGCGGCACGGTCAGTCCGGCAGGCGGCAATTTCGAGGAGCCGGTGACGCAGGGGACGCTGAAGGTCGTGGGGGCGTTTCTGGGCCTGTCGCGAGCCCGTAGCGACGCCCGCCGGTATCCATCGATCGACCCCTTGGATTCGTGGAGCAAATACCGCGGCATCATCCAACCGGACAAGGTCGCCCGCATGCACACCCTGCTGGTCCAGGGCAACGAAGTCCAGCAGATGATGACGGTGGTCGGCGAGGAAGGAACGTCCACGGAAGATTTCACGCGGGCCCTGAAGGCCGACTTCTTCGACAACTGTTATCTGCAGCAAAACGCCTATGACGACGTCGACGGGGCCACGCCCGCCGAACGGCAGCAATTCGTGTTTGACAAGGTTCTGGAAGTCGCCGAACTGGAACTGGACTGTTCCAACAAGGCCGAAGTCCGGCAGGCCATGGTCCGCGTGACGGACCTGTTCCGCAACTGGAATTATGCGGCCGCCGGCAGCGAGGAATACGACGGCTGGTTGACCAAGATCGACCAGTTCATCGCCAGTAAAGGATGCCCCCCCGACGCATCGTAAGAGAAACCAGTCAGCGGTAGGGCCCAGCCCCCGGTTCCGGTTCGGCCGCAGTGCCGGCCGCAGCGGCCAGCGCCGTGCCGCGGGCTTCTGACCGGACAGTTGTTTCTCGAACGGTGCTAAACAGCGGACAGACAGCATGAGAAAATACTTCGACGCAATTCAGCGGATCGCCGGCAACGTCGTGACCGTCAACGCCGGCGGCGTAGGCTATGACGACCTGGCGGTCATCACCTCCACGCGCGGAGACTCCCTGGCCCAGGTCATCCGTTTGGAAGGGCAGCAAGTCAGCTTGCAGGTGTTTGCCGGCGCGCAGGGCGTGTCGAACAACGACCGCGTGCGGTTCCTGCACCGGCCGATGCAAGTCCCCTTCTCAGACGCCTTGCTGGGCCGCGTTTTCGACGGTTCGGTCCGGCCGCGGGACGGCCGCGGCCCGGTCGACGGCCAGCCGATCGACATCGGCTCGCCGGTCGTCAATCCGGCGCGGCGGCGGATGCCGGACCAGATGGTCGAGACGGGCATTCCCATGATCGACGTTTTCAACTCGCTGGTCGAATCCCAGAAGCTGCCCATTTTTTCCGTGGCCGGCGAACCGTACAACGAATTGCTGGCGCGGATCGGACTGCAGGCCGACGCGGACATCATCATCCTGGGCGGCATGGGGCTGCGGCACGACGACTATTTGAAGTTCCGCCAGACCTTCGAGGAAGGCGGCGTGCTGGGCCGGGCCATCATGTTCATTCACACCGCGGCCGACCCGGTCGTGGAATGCCTGCTGGTCCCCGACCTGTGCCTGGCCGTCGGCGAACAATACGCCCTGCAAGGCAAACGCGTCCTGGTCCTGCTGACCGACATGACGGCCTTTGCCGACGCGCTGAAGGAAATCGCCATCATCATGGAGCAGATCCCCTCCAACCGCGGCTATCCGGGCGATCTGTACACGCAGCTGGCCAAACGCTACGAGAAGGCGGTCGACTTTGACGAAGCCGGTTCGATGACCGTGCTGGCCTGCGTTACCATGCCCGGCGACGACGTCACCCATCCCGTCCCCGACAACACGGGCTACATCACCGAAGGCCAGTTCTATCTGCGCAACGGCCGCATCGAACCGTTCGGGTCGCTGTCGCGGCTGAAGCAGCAAGTCAACGGCAAGACGCGGGACGACCATCGCGCGATCATGGATGCCTGCATCCAACTGTACGCCCTGTGCCGCGAAACCCGCGAGAAACGGGACATGGGATTCGAAATGTCCGACTGGGACCGGAAACTGTTGAAGTACGGTACGATGTTCGAAGAGCGGATCATGGACCTGTCGCTGAACCTGCGGCTGTTCGAGGCCCTGGACCGCTGCTGGGAGATCCTGGCCGAGTGCTTCGAGTCGGCGGAGACGGGCATCCGTCGGGCGATTGTGGAAAAACACTGGCCGAGAGCGCGGCCGTGAGCGCGGCCGGGGTCAGACACTTCAAACTTCAATCTTCGCCGAGTTAGAGACCAGCCACACGGTGAATCGTTTTTCGGCGAAGGGCGAAGATTGAAGTTCGAAGTGCCTGACCCCTGACCTGTGCATGGAAGACCCTATGGCAGAGAAAGTCAAACTCACGCGGCCCGAACTGAAACGCCGCCGGGACCGGCTGGCGCGGTTCGAACGATATTTGCCGATGCTGAAGCTGAAACAGCAGCAGCTGCAGATCACGCTGCGCGAAGTCGCCCGCCGGGTGCAGCAGGCCCGACAGGCGCTGGACGAGGTCGCCGCCAAGCTGGCCCGCTATCAATCGGTGCTGGCGGACCGTTCGGGCCTGCCGCTGCGGCAGTGGTCCCGGCCGGAGCGGATCCGGACCTCGCATCGGAACGTCGCGGGCGTCGAGGTGCCGGTGTTTGAGGGCGTCGAGTTTCCGGCGGCCCGGTACAGCCTGTTCGGCACGCCGGCCTGGGTCGACGAGACGCTGGCGGACCTCCGCCAGCACAGCCGGCGGCAGGCCGCCCTGGAGGTCAGGCGCGAGGAGGAGGCTTTGCTACAGGGCGAATTGGCCCGCGTCATCCAGCGGGTCAATCTGTTCGAGAAAGTCATGATCCCGCGCGACCGCGAGGCCATTCGCCGGATCCGCATCAAGCTGGGCGACGAGATGGCGGCGGCTGTCGGACGCGGCAAGATCGCCAAGGGCAAATTGGCGAAGGTCGCCGACGAACTGCCGGCCGAACCGTTGGATTTCGAGTCCTGGGAGGCGGATGCATGATCGTGCCGATGGTCAAGGTCTATGTCGCCGCCCGCAGCCGGGACCGCCAGCGTTTGCTGGAGGCCATTGGTGAGCTGGGCGTCATCCACCTGGTGCCTGCCGATCCGGCGCAGGCCCTGGTGGACGAGCAGACGGCCGAGCAGATCCAGTCTTTGCAACGCGCCCTGCAGGTGCTGTACGGGATCGAGCCGCAAGGCGACCAGCCGGAACTGTCCGCCGTCGAGGCCGCACGGGAAGTGCTCCGTATCGAGCACCAGACCGCGGAATACGGCAACCGCTTGGCGACCCTGCATCACGAGATCGAGCAACTCGATCTGTGGGGCAACGTCCGCCTGCAGCAGATCGAAGAACTGCGCCAGGCGGGCATCGACGTCCAGTTCTACACCGTGCCGGACCACGATCTGGCGGCGATGGCCGCAGAGTGCGTGGCCGTGGTCGGAGAACAGTCCGACGGCCGCGCGGTGGTGGCCACGGCGTCGCGCAAGCAGAACGTCGGGCTGCCGGAATCGGCGTCTGTGCTGCCGCTGCCTCCGCGCGACGCCCCCACGATCCGCGAAGAAGCCGCCAGAATCGACGCCGACCTGAAAGCCGCGCATCGGCGACTGGCCGAATTGGCGCATCTGGATCCCCAAATGCAAGCCGAACTCGGCCGACTCCAGAAACAGGCCGAATTCGTGGTGGCCCAACGGGGCGGCTTGACCAGCGAGCAGCTGTTCGCCGTCCAGGGCTGGATGCCTGCCGAACAAGGCCGGACGCTGGCCGGCGAATTGGACAAGACCGGCCTGCCGGCAGCCGTCCACTGGATGGAACCGGCCGCCGACGAGCAGCCGCCGACGCTGATCCGCAGCCCGGCCTGGGCGCGGCCCGTCGAAGGTCTGTTGCAGATCCTGGGAACGGTGGCCGGCTACCGCGAATTCGACGTCTCCGTCCCCTTTCTGATCGCGTTGCCGATTTTCACGGCGATGCTGATCAGCGACGGTGGTTACGGCGTCGTGCTGTTGCTGGCATTCACGCTCGGTTACCGCAAGCTGGCCCCGGCGTTGGGAACTCAATTCACGCGCCTGATGATTCTCGTCAGCCTCGCGGCCGTGGTCTGGGGCGGGCTGTGCGCCACGTTTTTCGGGGTCACCCTTTATCCGCCCGTCATTGCCGTAGACATGACGGAAGCCTCGCGCACGTTCATGATGCGGCTGTGTTTCTGGATGGGAGCGATCCATCTGAGCCTGGCTCAACTCTGGCCCGCCATCGGCCTGTTTCCCAACCTGCGGTTCCTCAACAAGGTCGGCTGGGCCGTGTTCATCTGGGGCATGTTGGGCGTGGTCCAAATGTTCGTGCTCAAAACACCGATGGGCTGGGACACGCCCTGGCCCTACTTGCTGGTCACCGGGTCGGCGCTGGCGATCGTTTTCTGTCAGCCCAGTTGGAACGTGGGAAAGATGATGCTCATGGGATTCGCCAATTTCCCGCTGTCCATGCTCTCGTCCTTCTCGGACGTGATCAGCTACGTACGGCTGATGGCCGTGGGCCTGGCCAGCAGCGTGCTGGGGGTCAGCTTTAACGAGATGGCCCGCGGGATCGATGCCTGGCCGCTGGCAATTCTGGTCCTGTTGTTCGGGCACAGCCTGAACCTGGGACTGGCGATGATCGCCATGTTCGCGCACGGCGTGCGGCTCAATATGCTGGAATTCTGCAACAACCTCGGCATGCAGTGGACGGGATATCGGTACAATCCGTTCTCTGGCCGAACGACTCAGGAGTCTTAACGATGACAGCGTTCTGTGGATTTTCGATGTTCAGTGTCCCCCTTCTCATCTTGGCGGCGGCGGCACCGAGCTTCTGGCGGTTTCTGGCCGAGATGGGCGACGTGACGGCCTTGGGGATGGCGGCGTTGGGAAGCTCGATTGGAATCGGACTGGCTGGACAGGCAGCGGCCGGCGCCTGGGCCAAGGAGGCCCGCGCGGGGCGGAATCTGAGCTTCACCTACATCATCCTTGTCGGCATGCCCATCAGCCAAACGCTGTACGCCATGATCGTGATGAACAACATGCGGTCCGTGTTCGCGAACATGGACGTGACGATCTCGGAAGCCGGCCTGCTGCTGGGCATCGGCTTGGCGACCGGCATGGGCGAAATGCTCTCGGCCTGGATGCAAGGCCTGATCGGCGCCGCCGGCATCCGCGCCCTGAGCGACGGCGAGGGCAAAGGATTCGCGTTCATCATCATCGCCATGGGCATCGTCGAGACCGTCGGCATCTTCACGATGGTTTTCATGTTGGGCATGATCCCGTCCGTCTGAAAAAGGGACATTTACTTTTCCCGAAACGTCGCAGGAAACGAAGGGCCAGACGCTGCGAATCCGGCTGACCTTGGGCGCGGGAGATTTGACACAGTCGAATCGCTACGCGCCGGGCGGGAGGCGGGAGGCGGGAGGAACAAGTCAACTTATTCCTCCGGCCGCACGGCGGGGCGGGGGCCCGTGCCGCAAACTCTTACCTTTTCTGCAAATAAGCTCATTGACCCGCGTTGTCCGCGCGTGCGAAAATCAGGCCTGCCGCAGGTTGGCCTCCGTTCAGTCTGCGGCAGCATCCTACCGTCATCGAGCAACGACTCGTTCTGCCTGCGCCCAAACTCCGGGAGGACATGATGAGCATTTCACGTCGTCAATTCTTGCGCACTTCGGCTGCCGTGGGCGGCAGCGTCCTGGCCGTGCATCGCGGCGTCCATGCGGCCGGCAGCGATATTTTGAGGGTCGGCCTGGTCGGCTGTGGCAGTCGCGGGGCCGGGGCCGCCTCGAATGCGATCAACGCCGATCCGGGCGTGCGCGTGGTGGCCTTGGCCGACGCCTTCGCCGATCGGATGAACGGAACTCTGAAGGTGCTCAAGGATCGGCATCCGAACCAGGTCGACGTGGACCCAAGCCGCTGCTTCGCGGGTTTCGATTCCTACAAGGAGTTGATCGCCTGCGGCGTGGACGTGGTCCTGTTGGCCGCGCCGCCTCACTTTCGCCCGTTGCACCTGGCGGCGGCGATCGAGGCCGACAAGCACGTGTTCGCCGAAAAGCCCGTGGGCGTCGACGCCACCGGCGTGCGGAGCGTGATGGCGACCTGCGAGCTGGCACGCAAGAAAAAACTGTGCATCGTGTCGGGACTGTGCTGGCGCTACGACACGGTGATCCGCGAGACGATTCAACGCGTCCACGACGGGGCGATCGGCGACATCGTGGCCGTGCAGAGCACGCGCAATCTGGGCTACCTCTGGGAGCGCCCGCGGCAACCGGAGTGGACGGAGATGGAGTTCCAGATGCGCAACTGGTACTACTTCACCTGGCTCTCCGGCGATCACAACGTCGAGCAGCAGATCCACGGCTTGGACAAATGCACCTGGGCCCTGCGCGACCGGGCGCCGGTCAAGGTATGGGCCGCCAGCGGGCGCCAGGTCCGCGTCGAGCCGAAGTACGGCGATATCTACGACCACCACGCGGTGGTGTACGAATACGACGACGGCGCGCGGATGTACGCCATCGCCCGGCAGCAACCCAATTGCTACAACGATTACTCCGAAATGCTGATGGGCACCAAGGGGCGCTGCGATCTGCAGAAGGGCCGCATCGAGGGCGAGACCAATTGGGAGTACGGCCAGCAAGCCGGCGACCTGTCGGGCTTCGGGGTGAAGAAGGCCCGCAAGGACGCCCTGCGGCCCATGCACCAGGTCGAGCAGGACGAGTTGTTCGCCGCGATCCGCGCGGGCAAGGTCATCAACAACGGCGAGTACATGTGCCTGAGCACGCTGGTCGCCATCATGGGCCGCACGGCCGGATACACGGGCCAGCTGATCGAGTGGGAACAGATGAAGAACTCGAAGCTGGACTTGTCGCCGCAGCGTTATGCCTTCGACGCCGCCCCGCCCACCTTGCCGGGGCCGGACGGAAAATACCCCGTGGCCATGCCGGGGGTGACGAAGTTCGTGTGATCGGAGAACCATGCTACGGGGTTGAGGTCACCCATGATTCGCATCGGGATTGTCGGCTGTGGGCGTATTATGGCGGCGCACTTGCGGGGCTACCGCCTGCTGCGCGAAGCCGGCGTGGACGATTTCCGCATCGCGGCGCTGTGTTCGCTGGACGAGGACGAAGCCCGGATGTACGCGCGGCGGGGCGAAGGTCCGCCGCAGCGGGCGGCGGTGAGCCAGTTCGCGGGGGATCCGCTGGCCGTGGCCGACGAGTATCTGTCCGATTTCCAGGACGACGTCGAGGTCCAGGTTTACACCGACTTTCGCCGCATGGTGGCCGAGGCGCCGATCACGGCCGTCAACGACTTCACGAGTCACGCACTCCATCACCAGGTGGCCGAAGCCGCGTTGAACGCGGATAAGGATCTGCTGACGGAGAAGCCGATGGCCGTCTCGGTCCGGGCCGCCCGGCGGATGTGCGAACTGGCCGAGTCGCACCAGCGGGTGCTGGGCGTGTTCCAGAGCGGGCGGTACATGTCGCGCACGCGGCATCTGCAGTGGCTGTTCGAGTCCGGCCGGCTCGGCAATCTGCAGCTCATGCTGATCGGCAGCGTGGGGGCGCGGTGGGCTCCCGACCGCGTCGTGGCCGACACGCCCTGGCGCCACCGGCGCGTCGAGGGCGGTGGGATCTCGCTGGACGTGGGCGTACACCGCTTCGACCTGATCCGCGCCCTGGCCGGTGAAATCCGCGACGTCCAGGCCCGGACGGCCATCGTCGAGCCGGTCCGCTGGGGCCACGACGAACGAGGCCGCCCCACGCAGCGTGTCGAATGCGACGCGGAGGACACGGTGTACGCCTCGTTCGCCACGGTTGCCGGAGCGACCGGCGAGCTGACGGCCAGCTGGGCCGGCCGCGGCGGCGGGACGATGCCCGGCACGGGAGACGTCTATTACGCCTCCGGCGGCCGTGTTTCCGGCGACGACGTCACGTGCGGCGACGGCGCCACGGCTAACTTGGCGCAGTTGTACGAGCAGGGGTGTCCGGCCGACCGCAAGGCCCGGCATTTTCCGCTGGGGCTGAGCGACCCGTTCGCGCTGGCTCAATACGAGTGGCTGCAAGCCGTCCGCCAACGGCGGCCGCCCGAGACCAGCGGCCGCGATGCGCTGGCCAGTTTGGCCTGTGCGTTTACGGTGCTCGAAGCGGCCCAGGCCGGACGGCGCGTCGAAGTGGCCGAGGTAGCCTCCGGCGGGCTGGAAGCGTATCAGCGGGCGATCAACGAACACTATCGGATTACCTGACGTGTGATGACGGACAGCACAGCGATTGAAACCCGCCGGCATGTGGACTTGCGGCTGTACGTAATGATGTTCCTGCAGTACGCCGTGTACGGCCTGTGGCTGCCGATTGCCGCGCGGTTTTTGTCGGCCGACCGCGCCGTGGGCGGGTTGGGCTTCAGCGATCTGCAGATTGGGATGATCATCGCCGTGGCCGGGGCGATCGGCGCGCTCAGCGCACCGTTCATCGCCGGTCAGATCGCCGACCGCTACGTGGCCCCCGCCCGCTGCCTGGCCGTGCTGCTGGCGGTCGGCGGCGTGGTCAAATTCGTCACGGCGTACCAGACCAGCTACGCGGCCTGGCTGTGGCTGTCGATCGCCTATGCCGTTCTTTTCATGCCCACGCTGTCGCTGACCAACTCGCTGGCCCTGGGCCATTTGCCGGACCCTAAGCGGCAGTTTCCGGGCGTGCGGGCGGTGGGCACGATCGCCTGGATCACGGTGGCCTGGGCGTTTCCCATGATCTGGCTGCAATCCGACCTGCAATTCCGCTGGCTGCCGCCTTTTTTCACCGGCCAGGACTTGGCCAACGCGCCGGCCAGGATGATCGATTCGGTGCGGGTCGCCGGCGCGGTGTCGCTGGGTTACGCCCTGTTCTGTTGGTTTGTCCTGCCGCGGACGCCGCCGAAACGCGAGGCGGCCCAGACGCTCGCCTTCACCAAAGCCTTTGCCCTGGTGCGGCGGCCATCGTTCGCGGTCCTGGTGGCCGCAACGCTGGCGGTGAGCATCATCCACTGCTTCTACTTCGTGCAGATGAGCAAGTTCCTGGCGGCGATCGGGCTGGCCGACGCCTACATCATGCCCGCCATGTCGCTGGGCCAATTCGCCGAGATCCTGGCGCTGGCGGTGCTCGGCCCGGTGCTGGCCCGATTGGGTTTCCGGACCGTGATCACGCTGGGCGCGATGTGCTACTTTCTCAAGTATGCCTTCTTCGGCACGACGCAGTTACCGTTGGAGGTGATCGTCGCCGCCCAGTTGATCCACGGATTTTCGTTCGCCTTCTTCTTTGCGGCCAGTTTCATCTACGTGGACCGCATTGCGCCGCCCGACACGCGTTACTCAGCGCAGACCGTCTTCATGCTGGTGATCCTGGGCATCGGCCCGCTGGTGGCCGGCCCGTTGAACGGATGGCTGTCGGGCTGGTGTACGCCCGCGGGCGGAAGGCTGGACTATTCGACGTTCTGGTACATCGCCGCGGCAGTCGGCTTGGCCGCGACCGTGCTGGTGGCGGTATTCTTCCGCGACGAGACGGCGGCAGCGACTCCACCGTAGGCCGCTCGCTCCGCGCGCGGAAAAACCCGCTCGCGGAGCGAGCGGTCTACGATGGGGCCCCCAACCTGTGAGGAGACCATGACCAAGACTTATCGCATCGGCGTCGCAGGACTGACGCACGACCACGTGTGGGGCAATCTGGAGAACGTGGCGGCGTCGGAGCAGGGACAGTTGGCGGCCGTGGCGGATCCGAATCCACCGCTGCGGGATCGCGTCACGCAACAATATGGCTGCGCGGCCTACGCGGACTATCGGGAGATGGTCGACCGCGAGTCGCTCGATGCGTTGTACGTGTTCTGCGACAATGCGCAAGGCGCGGAAGTCGGCGCGTGGGCGGCTCAGCAAGGTCTGCACGTGCTGGTGGAAAAACCGATGGCGGCCACGCTGGCGGGCGGCGAGCGTTTGCTGGCGGCGGCCCAGTCGGCCGGCGTGCGGCTGATGATCAACTGGCCCGTCGTCTGGCGGCCCCAGGTGCAGGCGGCGCTGGAGATCGCCACGCGGTCCGAGTTTGGCCGAATCTGGCAACTGACACACCGGGCGGGACACGGCGGGCCGGAGGCAGAGTGTTCGCCTTATTTCAGCGAGTGGATCTTGGATCCGCAGCGCAACGGCGCCGGTGCGCTGGTGGACTTGTGCTGCTACGGGATCAACATGGCCCAGGTGCTGCTGGGCCGTCCGGAGCGGGTGACGGCCGTGGCCGGACAATGGTACGATCCGCCGCTGCCGGTGGAAGACAATGCGATCGTGGTCATGAACTATCCGCGCGCCATGGCGACGGTCGAGGGCGCGTGGGGCCAGGTCGGCCAGCCCACGACCGGCTACCTGGCGACGATCTGGGGCCTGCACGGTTCCGTCACCTTGGGCCCCGGCCGCGGCGGCCGCTTGTGGACCACTCTCGCCGGGCAACCGGCCAACGTCGAAATCACGCCGCCGGTCCCGCCTTCGCACATGGCCAACGGCACGGCCCACTTCCTCTGGGCCTTGGAGACCGGCAGCGAATTCTACCCCTTGTGCCGCCCGGACGTGTGCCGCGACACGCAAGAGGTGCTGGATGCTGCGATCCGCTCAGCGCGGGAAGGCGCCAGCGTACCGTTGCCAGCGGGCGCTGCCGGTCCTCGTTGCACGCCCGACTGCTTCCGGCGGTAAGGCGAGACAATGGTAACCCACAGCGTCAGCGCGCCTCGCCCCCAAATCCCGCCGGCTCGCCGCCCGCCAATCCCGCCGGCTCGCCCGACGGATCCATTCGGCTTCGCACTACGCCCCGCCCCCCGCCGGCGCGCCCCCTCAAATCCCGCCGGCTCGCCCGGCGGATCCTTCGGCTTCGCACTACCCCCCCGCCCCCCGCCGGCGCGCCCGGCGGATCCTTCGGCTTCCCACTACCCCCCCGCCCCCCGCCGTCGCGCTCCCTCAAATCCCGCCGGCGCGCCCGGCGGATCCTTCGGCTTCGCACTACGCCCCGACTCCCGCCGGCGCGCCCCCTCAAATCCCGCCGGCTCGCCCGGCGGATCCTTCGGCTTCGCACTACCCCCCGCCCTCCGCCGGCGCGCTCCCTCAAATCCCGCCGGCTCGCCCGGCGGATCCTTCGGCTTCCCACTACCCCCCGCCCCCCGCTGTCGCGCTCCCTCAAATCCCGCCGGCTTGTCCGGCGGATCCTTCGGCTTCAAACTACAGCCATGCAAATCCAACCCTACCAACTCGAAGAACTCAACTTCGCTTGGTGCCACCGCGTCTACTACCGTTGGCGAACCCATCGCAGACAGCCTCATCCAGCGTTTGCACACCTCGATCGTGACGTCTTGTGCCAATTGCTGCAGCCATACGGCATTCACGTGCTCGACGTTACGACGGACGAGATTGACCTGCGAACTCTGGTCAGTCTCCAGCCAACGGAAACCGTCTCTGCCGCGGCCGGCAAGATGAAAGGCCGCATCAGCAAGTGGCTGGGCGAACAAAGCCAGCGTTCTCAGGCAACGAAGTCTTTGGGACGCGGCTATTTCGCCGCAACTACGGGACAATCCACCGCGACAGCGGTTGAAGAGTACCTTGAACGGCAAGCCGAACATCACGGGTATTCCAACCGCGTCCGTGTCCCGGTGTTTGTGCGGCAGTTCGAGCGAACGGAGGAATCGCAACGGATTCTGCAAACCGATCACGCGGTGACCGTCTTGAGGTATCATGTCGTGTTGGCAACTTGGCGGCGGCAAGGCGTATTTGGGAGGTCGTCGGCCGAAGCCGTGTGTGGCGGTTGGCGGATACTTCAAGCGGACCTCCGGATGGTGATCGACAAGGTTTCGTTCTTGCCGGACCATGTGCATGTGGCGCTGGCTCTGCACCCCAACAGAAGTCCTGGGGAGATCGTTGTCGCCATGATGAACGCGGCACAAGATAAGATGTGGGACGCCTTTGCCGACGACGTGGTGAAGGCTGGCGTAGAACGGCTCTGGCAGGCGAGTGCCTACGTTGGATCGTTCGGAGATCTGTCGTCGAATGCGATCAGTGGATATCTGGAACGCTGGGAGCGGGGGTAGTGGGAAGCCGAACGAATCCGCCGGGCGAGCCGGCGGGATTGGCGGCCGGGCGAGCCGGCGGCGGGGGGTAGTGGGAAGCCGAACGAATCCGCCGGGCGAGCCGGCGGGATTGGCGGCCGGGCGAGCCGGCGGCGGGGGGTAGTGGGAAGCCGAACGAATCCGCCGGGCGAGCCGGCGGGATTGGCGGCCGGGCGAGCCGGCGGCGGGGGGTAGTGGGAAGCCGAACGAATCCGCCGGGCGAGCCGGCGGGATTGGCGGCCGGGCGAGCCGGCCGCGGGGGGTAGTGGGAAGCCGAACGAATCCGCCGGGCGAGCCGGCGGGATTGGCGGCCGGGCGAGCCGGCCGCGGGGGGTAGTGGGAAGCCGAAGGAATCCGCCGGGCGAGCCGGCGGGATTGGGAGGGAGGCAAGTTGGTGGCAGCATGTCAAGCGGACTGATTACCCATATCCAGCGTTTCTCGGTCCACGATGGGCCGGGGATTCGTACCACGGTGTTCTTGAAGGGCTGCCAGATGCGCTGCCCGTGGTGCCACAATCCCGAGACCTATCACCGTTTCCCGGAAATCCAGGTGTTTCCCGAACGGTGCATCGGGTGCCAGGCTTGCGCCGCAGTCTGCCAGCATGCCGCCCACGAATTCCGCGGGCCGGACCACGTGTATCACCGCGAGCGTTGCGTGGCCTGTGGCGAGTGCGTCGAGACCTGTTACGCCAAGTCGATGGTCCGAGTGGGCGAGCTGCGCACGGCGGAATCGGTCGTGGCCGAGGTGCTCGCCGACCGTCCCTTCTATCAGCGGACGGGCGGCGTGACGATTTCCGGCGGCGAGCCGCTGCTGCAGGCCGAGTTCGCCAGCGGGATCCTGGAATTGTGCCGCCGGGAAGGGATTCACACGGCGATCGAAACCAATCTGGCGTGGCCCTGGAAGGTCGTCGAACCGCTGGTTCCGCTGGTGGACCTGTTCCTGGTCGACATCAAGATGATGGACGACGCGGCGCATCGGGCCTGGACCAACGCGTCGAACGAACACATACTGGACAACCTGCGGCGGCTCGACGCGCTGAACAAGGAACTGGTGATCCGGACCCCGGTCGTTGTCGGCGTCAATGATCGGCCGGAGCAGATCGGGGCGATCGCCGATTTTCTGGCCACGTTGCGCAGGGTGCGTCAGTACGAGTTGCTGCCGTATCATCCTTTGGGGAGAGGGAAGTACGCGGCCCTCGGACTGGCCGGTCCGCCGCCGGAGTTCCGCACACCGACGTCGGCACAGTTTGAGATGCTGGCGGCGGTCGCCGCGCGAGCCAACTTCGTCGTCCGCGTGGCCGGTACGGTTTCGTCCGGTTCCCGCACGGTCCAGCCCGATCCCGAGCAAGTAGACCTTAACCAGCAGCAACACACTTGATCCTGAAGACGGGAATTCTGCCCATGGTCCGCCTGGTGCAAACCGAACTCGACTACGCCTCGCGTCTGGAGCATCTCCGCCAGCGGAAGGAAGCTCAGACGGCCGAAAAGCTCCGCTGCCTCGGATACATGAACGAGGACGATTACGGCATGGTGCTGCCGCCGGAGGGTTTTGAGTGGCAGCCTAAGCCGAACCATTCCAACGGCTCGTTCTACGGTCTGCAGGGCTGGGCGGACAATTTCTGCGACCTCATGAATTGTCATCCGGTCTACGTCGATCCGATGGATGCCCTGGCCGGGCGGTACATGGTGCTGCTCAACCGCGTGCGGCCGTGCAAGTGGCCGCCGGAATTCGCTTACCCGGAGCTGGAGCCGGACCAGGAGCGTTACGGGATCATCTCGGGCATCGGCAACGACGCCCATTTCGCGCCCGACTATCGGATCGGACTGGAGTTGGGCTGGGGCGGGCTGCTGGCCAAGGTCCAGCGGTGCCGCGCCGAGCACGGACCCGACAAGGCGGAGTTTTACGAGGCCGAAGAACGGGTGATCCGCGCCGTGCAAGGCTGGATCCGCCGCACGGTCGAGGCGATCGAAGCGGCTGCGGAGCGGGAGACCCACCCGGCGTTGCTGGCCAATCTCCGCGAGATGGCCGAGGCGAACCGCTGGTTGATCGAAGGCCCCCCGCGCACGTTGCGCGAGGCCTGCCAGTGGATCGCCTGGTTCAACATGGTCTCGCGGACCTACAACCGCGACGGCGCCGGCGGGCAACTCGACGAACTGCTGCGGCCCTACTACGAGCGGGACTGCCGCGCGGGCCGGATCGACGACGAGGATGCGATCTTCCTGCTGGCCTGCCTGCTGCTGAACGATCCCCACTACTATCAAGTGGGCGGCCCGGCTCCCGACGGGCACGATCAGACCAGCCACGTGTCGTTTCTGATTCTGGAGGCGGCCCACCGGTTGAAGGCGACCTGCAACCTGACGATCCGCGTCCACGACGGACTCGATCCCCGGCTGTTGCGCAAGGGCGTCGAGTACCTGCTGGAGGACCGCAAAGCCTGGCCGCGGTTCTCCGGCGACAAGGCCCTGGTCGAGGGTTTCATGCGCAACGGCTACTCGGCCGAACTGGCCCGCCAGCGGATCGCCGTGGGCTGCAACTGGATGGCCCTGCCGGGGCTGGAATACACCATGAACGACACGGTCAAAATCAACGTGGCCAAGGTCTTCATGGTGGCCTTCGACGAGATGCTGCTGCAAGACCCCGCCCCGTCCGTCGCTTCGTTGTGGCGGCGGTTCGAGGAGCACCTGCGGCGGGCCGTCTTGTGTACGGCCCGCGGCATCGACGTGCAACTCGATCACCAGCACCTGAACGAGCCGGAACTGCTGCTGAACCTGCTCACGCACGGTCCCATCGAGCGGGGCTTGAACGTCACCAACGGCGGCGTGGACTTGTACAACATGTGCGTCGACGGTGCCGGACTGGCTGACGTGGCGGACTCGCTGGCTGCGCTGCAGCAGCGGGTGGAACAGCAGCAGCGGATCACGTGGGCGGAACTCGCCGAGCAACTCCGCAGCAACTACCAAGGCCCCGTCGGCGAGCGGGTGCGGCTGATGATGCTCACGGCCCCGCGTTACGGCCACGGCGATTCGCTCGGCGACCGCTGGGCGCTGCAGGTCTCGCAACTGCTGACGCGGCTGGTCACCCAGCAGCCGACGCCGGGCGGGCGGCGGATGATCCCCGGCTGGTTCTCCTGGGCCGACACGCTGCGGCTGGGCAAGCAGGTCGGCGCGATGCCCGACGGCCGCCGCGCCGGCGAGCCCATTTCGCACGGCGCCAATCCCCGGCCCGGGTTCCGCGACGACGGCGCGGCGACGGCGCTGGTCAAGGCGATCGCCGCCATCCAGCCGGGCTATGGCAACACGGCCCCCGTGCAACTGGAACTCGATCCCTGCATCGCCCAATCCGACGAGGCGGTGGACGCCATCACCAGCTTGATTCAAGGCCATTTCGATCTGGGCGGGACGCTGTTCAATATCAATATCGTCGACGCCCAACAGGTGCTGGCCGCGCACAAGGACCCGTCGCTGTATCCGGACCTGGTGGTGCGGGTGACCGGATTCACGGCCTATTTCGCCAATCTTTCGCCCGAATTCCGCCAGTTGGTCGTCGACCGGCTGATCCGCGCCGGCTCGCCCGCATGAACGCGCCGGCTCGCCCGCACGAAAGCGGCCCGCGGCCTGCGAACTACTGCCCGGCAGGCGGTTGGGCCATCTCGCGGGCGTGGTAGCTGCTGCGGACGAACGGGCCGCTGGCGACTTGGAGGAATCCCATCCGGCGGGCCGCTTGGCCCAGTTCCTCGAACTCTTCCGGCCGCAGGTAGCGGACCACGGGCAGCAAGCGGCCGAGGTCGGGCTGCAGGTACTGGCCCAACGTCAAGAAGTCCACGTCGCAGTCGCGCAGGTCGGCCAGCACGTCCAGGACCTCTTCGAGAGTCTCGCCGACGCCCAGCATCAGGCCGCTCTTGGTCTTGATCGCCGGGTTCAGCTGCTTGACGCGCCGCAGCAATTCCAGCGTCCAGGCGTAGTCGGATTTTGGTCCGCGCAGGCGGCGGTACAGGCGCGGCACGGTCTCCGTATTGTGATTGAAGACCTCCGGCGCCGCCGCCACCACGCGCAGCAACGCCTCGGGGCAGTGGCGGAAATCGGGCGTCAGGACTTCGATGCTGGCGCCCGTTCTCTCGCGCACGGCCAGCACGCACTGGTAGAAGTGGTCCGCGCCGCCGTCCGGCAAGTCGTCGCGCGTGACCGACGTGATCACGACGTGCCTCAGGCCCAATCGCGCGGCCGCTTCCGCCACGCGCTGCGGTTCATCGGCGGCGGGCGGTTCGGGGCGGCCCCGCGTCACCGCACAGAAGGCGCAGCCGCGGGTGCAGATGTTGCCCAGGATCATGAACGTGGCGGTCTTCTGCGCGTAGCACTCCATCCGGTTCGGGCACCGCGCGTTATCGCAGACCGTCTCCAGCTGCAGTTCGTCCAGCACGTGGGTCGTGAAGTGATTGGCGTTCCCCTTGGGCACGCGGCGTTTCAGCCAGCGCGGCAGACGGCGGTCGGCCGCAGCCGGGGGCGGGCAGCAGCTTTCGCGATCCGCGGGCGGTCCAGGTTCAGCGGGAAGCAGCGGCAATTCAGGTCCGGCGGCCATCGGATTTCCCTGCGGGTTCAGCGGCGGACGACAACCAGGGATGCCCCGTGAACAGATGGCAGCGGGGACAGTCGAACGCGGCGGCCAGCGTTTTCACCAGGGCGGCCCTGACGCCTGTCATTCTAACTGTCGCTTGCCGTTCTGCCAGGAGGCAGCCCATGCTGGATTTTCCGCGGTCGGGGTCCGGAGGCGGCGGAAAGGCGTCCACGAACGCGTATCGCCGCATGGGCGGATTGACGTTGACGAACGCGCCGTGGCACGCAATCCCGCTGCGCACCGCCACGCCGACACTGGCCAACAGCCCGGACCGCCCCCAGACGCCGAAGGTTTCGTCCGACGTCTCACTCCGCACGCCCAATTCCGCGAAGCCCGCAACGATCCCCGCCTGCAGTCGCCGCAGGTATCCGCCCACGGTCCAACCGAACAAGCCCAGCGGCACGATCGGATAGACGGCCAACTGGCCGGGCGCGTGCAGCACGCATCCGCCGCCCCGGCTGATCCAGCGGACGTTCAAATGCTCGTGCTGCAACTGGTCGTTGGTCCAGCGGATATGTCCGCGCGATCCGGCGCGGCCGACGGTGATCAGGTCCGGGTGCTCGCACAGCAACACGACGATCCCCGGTTCCGTCAGGCCGCCAGCCTCGTAGACCAGGCGATTTTGCAGCGTCAGGAAGGCGTTGAACGGCACGCGTCCCAACAGCCGAAATTCGGCCACGGGTTCGCGGGCTGCGGCAGGTCGCTGCGGTTCGGGCATCATGGTCGTCCTGGGGATCATGCGTCGGAGGCGAAATTCTACCGTGCCGGAGCCGGCGGCAACAAGGCAGCGCGCGAGGCGCATGACAGCTGGCGCCGTTGGTGGGCGGCGTTGGTGGGCGGCGTTGGTTTGCTTGTCAGCCGCGCGGCGACCCGCTACGCTAACCACGATGGGAGACCGCTACGATGCCGCCAGCAGAAGAAACCAGCAACCCTTTCCGGGCATTTATCAGCCGCATCGGCATTTTTCCGCCGTTGTTTTGGGGCTACGTGGGACTGTTGTTGTTCATGATCGGGGACGGGATCGAGGCGGGCTATCTTTCCAAGTATCTGGTCGATCGGGCGATTGCTGGCGAGAAGTCCGTGGCGTTGGTGTTTACGGTCTACGGCGTCACGGTGGCGATTTCGGCCTGGCTTTCGGGAGCGCTCTCGGATCTCTGGGGCCCGCGGCAGGTGATGGGAATCGGCCTGTTGATTTGGGTGGTGTTTGAGGTTGGGTTCCTGCTGTTGGGCGTCGCGCCCGGCAACTACACGCTCCTGCTGATCATGTATGCCCTGCGCGGTTTTGGGTATCCGCTGTTCGCGTACGGGTTCCTGGTTTGGATCTCCGCGGCCGCACCCCGGCAGCGTTTGGGGACCGCCGTCGGCTGGTTCTGGTTCTCTTTGACTGGCGGACTGCTGACTTTGGGTCCGCTGGTTGCCAGCTATGCCATTCCGGTGATCGGCCCCTACCAGACGCTCTGGTGCTCGCTGGGGCTGGTTGCCGCCGGCGGTCTGGTCGCGCTGCTGGGCCTTCAGGAGCCGATCGGGAAACAGCGTCTGGCCCCGGCGGGCGAGCATCCGCTGCGCACCGTGTTTTCGAGCGTTTCCATCGCCTGGCGGCAGCCCAAGACGGCCATTGGGTGCGTCGTCCGGATCATCAACACGGCGCCGCAAAACGGCTTTATCGTCTTCCTGCCGATCTACTTCACGGAGACGATCGGGTTCGAGCTGGAGCAGTGGCTGCGTTTGCTCAGTTTCATGTTCCTCAGCAACATCGTTTGGAATCTGCTGTTCGGCTTCATCGGCGACCGGCTGGGCTGGCGGCGAACGGTCGCCTATTGCGGCGGAGTCGGTTCGGCCGTCACGACGCTGCTGCTTTACTACGCGCCGCACTCGTTCGGCGTCAGCTATCCCTTGGCGGTCGCCGCCGCGGTTCTGTACGGTGCAACGCTGGCCGGGTATGTCCCCCTGTCGGCCCTGATGCCGTCGTTGGCGCCCGACAACAAAGGAGCGGCCATGTCGCTGCTGAACCTGGGGGCGGGAGCCAGCAACTGGGTGGGTCCGGCGATTGTCGCCCTGTTTCTGCCGCTCGTCGGGGTGGCGGGCGTCATGTGGATTTATGCCGTGCTGTACCTGCTCAGCGCCGGCTTGACGCTCCTGCTGACGTTGCCCGGCGAAAAGGCCTGAGCGTCGCACGAGATCAGTCCAAGTGGAACACTTCTTCCATGTCCGCCCACCATTCGCCTGGCTGGCGGCCGGCCAGCGGCTCCTGGCACGGCCGGCACAACTCCCACCAGCGTTGCGTCTCCGGGTCAGCGGCCATCCGCGCCAGGTCGGCTTCGAAGTTGTCGCCGACGTATTCCAAACAGCTGAACAAATAGTGTCGGCCGTCGTCCAACCGCCGGAGGTAGATCGAGTAGTTTTGGATGTGGCAGGCCTTGATCATCTGCAGCACGCCCGGCCAGACGTCGGCGTGCAGCTGCTTGTACGCTTCGACTTTTTCCGGCTTCAAGCCGATCACCCAACCGTAACGCTTCATGTTCAGCTCCCTGGTCCGGCGGGATTCGCCTTGCGGGATCCCAGTTCCCTTTCCGGGTCAGCCGCCGCGTGCCGCTGTCGTGTCGCAGCGCGCGTCCCCGTCCTCGCCTGTCCGTCAGCCTTCCCTCCTCAGCCTCTACAGCATCCGAAACAGCGTGCGGATCACGCGCTCGACGACCTCGAAGATTTCTGCCGCCGGGAAATCGTCGTCCGTCCCGGCGGCCAGCGGCCGAGGGCACGTCGGCCGGCGTTCTGGTTCGGGGCGGGGGCGGGCTTTGCGTTTGCGGGCCACGTCCGGCGAATGCGCCAAGCGAGCCAGGTCGCCGCGCGCCGCTTCCAGGTTGCCGCTGCGAATCCAGCGGAAGACGCGCGCCAGTTCTTCCGCGTCGAACCAGATGCCGTGCGCGCCGCACATGTCGACGATCACGCCGCTGGTGCGGCCGAAGTTGCGGCGGACCATCAACTGGCCGCACACGGCGCACGGCCGGTACGGGCTGCGCGGCGGCGGCTCGAAGGACGAAGGGCGGCCCGGCCCCGCCGACTGCGGTTGCCGGGCCTCGCGATCCAGCAACTGGTCAAACGTCTCCAGCCCGATCCAGAAACCGCCGCACTTCTGGCACTCCATGACGTGCATGGGAGTTTCGCGGACGGCGCGGCTGGTCAGCTGCCAATCGGGCCCGCAGACGGGGCAGGAAAGCGTCGTGAGCTCCCCGGCGACGGCATCGGCGATCAGCAGGGCGGCGCAGTGATGGCAATACCGTGCCCGGTCGCTGACCCGCGCCAGGCAGTTCGGGCAAACGGTGTACAGGTCCTGTTCGTGGACGGTGAAATCGGCGCCGCAGTGGGCGCAGCGCGACGCGTCTTGTTCGCGGGTGGCTCCGCACGACGAGCAGCGGACGACGGCCGCTTCGTGTCCCCGCGGTTCCCGCACGACGAGGGTTTGCCCGCAGCGGCAGAGAAAGCGGTCCCCCGGCTGTTTGCCGCTGGCGTCAAATTGCCGTTTGCACTTCTGGCAGGCGACGATCAATCGCATCGGACGCCTCTTCACGCGGTTGCGGCCGCGCCCCAAAATGGCTCGCTTCTCCACGCCGTGCAGGGAACTCGGCAGGGCTCGGAGAACCATGCTACGAACGTCTCGACACGACGCGAACATCCCGTGTACGGACTGTGTACGGAGCCGCGAAGACACAGCCGGAATCAATCGCACGGAGCGCGTGTCTTGCCCGCCATTATAAACGCCGACGGGGCAGGGAGCCATCCGCACTCGGATCGGAAGCCCTCCATTCCGGCTGAGGCTCCGGGTGGGCGTCGAAGTTGTTTGCAATCCGGCCGCTACGGACGATAATGAAGTGACCGCCAGTTTGAGCCTGGTTGCGTCCAGTCCCACTTGAGTTGCACTTGCCCGCGGCGGGGACGACGATGAGCGAGAAACTTGGGGAAACCTTGCACCGGCTGTGGATCGAGCTGCTGGTCCGTCAAGCGCAGATGATCGGCGACTACCCGCGCGGCGAGGAGCGAACGAGCGAGGCCAGGAAGCTGCTGTACAGCGTCATGTACGAATTTGCCTTGGGCCGGCTGTCTCGCGCCGAACGCGAACAAATCCTGAGCTGGCTGGATTTCGTCCGCGATCGCCACGCGCCGGAATCGCTCGGCCGCGACGAGGCGAATTCGACGCTGGCCGCGGATGCTGCGGCCGAACCGGAAACCAGCGCCGAACGGGAAACGGACACACAAAGACGCCGTCCATGACGGCACCGTCGAGCGAACTGCACCGCAACCGAGACTTCACAAGCGACGCGGAAGAATTGCCGAAATCCCGTTTGGTGCTCACGCCCGGGTGCCCACTTTTGGTCCCATGGCGCTTACCTCTGAATCGTCGGCGCGGGCGCGCCCTCTGTCGGCGCGGGCGCGCCGCCAGCGGGTGCGGGAGTCGCTTCGGGCTTTGGTTCCGACGTGACCGCCGGGAGCTTCTTCGGGCGTTCGGCGACGGTGGCCGCCGGGCCGGTTGTCTCGGCGGGTCCGGTCGGCGGCGCGGCGGCGGGTCCGGCCGGCGCGGGGGCGTCGGGCTTGGCCGCTGCCTTCGCTGTAGCCGCCGGCGAGGCGGACGGCTTGACCTGGGACGACGGCCCCATTGCGGCAAACATCTGTTCGGTCAGCGCAGACAGTTTGGGCACCTTGATCAGCGCTTCGATTTCGGCGTTCAACTCTTCCGGCGTGGGCTTCTTCAGCGGCTGGCCGACATACTTGTCGAACTTCGCCTCGTCATAGTAAGAAACCAGGCCGCGCGTGGGCGGTTTCTCTGGCTTGCGGGACAGCAGGGGTATCTGCATGCGGCTGCCGGCGAAATACGTGCCGTGATAGATCGTGCCGTCCTGGATGGGACCGACGCCCAGAATGTGGGAATCGCGGGCGTTGCTGGTCGCCACAGAGATCCCCGACTGCCAAACCGGAAGCCTGGTCTCGCGATGGTAGGCGAACAGGGCCACTTTCGAGGCGCCCAGCATGTCTTCTCGCTTGGCCAGCGAGATTTCCGGCACGGTGACGCTGGGAACGTTAGGCAGGATCTGCGCTGCCTGGGCAAGGCCGGAATTGGCCGGAATGCCGTAGGTCACCTCGTGCGAGTCGGTGCCCAGGGTCCCCATCCGGCCCTCCACCACATACTCCGCGTCCTTGACCTCGTCCTGCAGCAAGCAGCCGGACGCCAGCATTTGCTGGCGAAGTGAGCTGACCACGTACTCGGCGTTGACGAAGCCCAGTCCCTTGACGGTGACCAGATACTTGGTGTCGAAGTAAACGGTCTTGCCTGCCAGCGGCGAGAAGTCGATGGTGGCGATGGAGCGGTCCACGGAATCCGACATCAGCAGCTGCTGCGTTGCGTCCCGCGATTTGGTCGTGCCACAGCCCGCCAGCACTGCTGCCAGTGCGGGCAGAGTCAAAGCAAGCCAGAGATGCGGTGTTGTCCGTGGACACATAGCGCGGAGTATAGCGAAACGGCACTTCGCGCCAAAGGCAGATTTTGATCCCCCCAAAATCGCGAAATCGAAGACTAACACCTTCGGATAGCATGGCAAGACGAGTCAGCCGCCGTAGACCAGGACGGGACTGGCCAGATAGACCTCGCCCGCCGTCTCTTCGCGGACAGCGCTGTCGATCAGCACCAGCGTGTCCCAACGGATCGGATCGTGCATCACGCCGTCGTCGGCGCCGCCCCAGTGGCCCGCATGGCCAGCGTCCAACGGAATCGTCACACACCGCCAGCCCCGCCAATCCAGCCGCTGGCCGCCGGGCTGGAACGTCTGGCCGGTGGCGTCGGTCACTCGCAAGCGCAGCCAGTTGCCGGAGCCGTCGCCGTAGACCCACGCGCGAAACGCTTGCGGTTGACCTTCGATCGCGCGCACGGCACGCTCGCGCGGCGCCAGGCGGACGAATTTCCAGCCGGCATCGAAGTGATAGCGGATCCGGATCGCCGCAGCGCCGGGCAGCGGCGGGCCTTCCGGGGGCTGGGCGAATTCGGCAGTCTGGGTCGAGTTTACCTTGGCATCGCCATCGGGCAGGATCTGGTAGGCGGCACCAACGGATTCGCCGGTCCAGCGGGCGAAATCGTCGACAGCGCGGAACGTCGCGGGCGGCAACTCAAGTTGCAACTCGCCGCCCGGGTCAGTCACGCGGACACCCAGACGCCACGGCGCGCGGATCTCGCCACGGACCGGAAACTGGACGACACGCTCCGTGTGTCCCTTCTCCAGGCACACCGGCAGTTCGAGTTGCTGGGCCGACAGGCCGGACAGATCCATCAACTGGACGTTGCCGCAGAATGCCTGGCCGCTGGGGTTCTCCAGGCGGACGGCCAGCCACTGGTTTGTCGCCGGCAAGACTTCGGCGCGCAGCGGATGGGAAGCCGAGACCAGCGTAGTCTGGGTGAGTTTCCCCAGGCCTTCGACGTAGCAGGTCAAGGGTGCGGCCTGCAACTCGGCATCGCGCAGCACGTGCGGCGAGTATGTCAACGCGGCGTTGCCGCCCGGTTGGAGGAGCGTTGCGCCGCCTTCGGACGTGCCGACGCGGATGGCCTTGGCCAACGGGTTGCGAAATGCGAGCGTGCATGCCGCCGGTTGGCCGCCCTCGACGACCACGTCCAGCGGCGCCCGCTGCCAGGCGGCTGCCAATCGCAGCCCGTCGTTGGGCGCCGACGGCGTCAAGTACTGCGGAGCGTCGGTCAGGGTGATGGTCAGAGCGCGGTCCTGTGCCGTCACTGGAGGCAGGGTTTCTCCGGTATGTCCCAGCGCGGTGAAGCGGCCTGCACTGGCGGGGATCGTCACCGCGTGCGGGGCCTTTGCCATCGTCCACACGGCCAGACGCACGTCGTCTTGCCTGGTGAACAGCAGTACGTAGTCTTCATCGTTGCCCAGGCACAGCCGTTTGTTGAAACGGAAGCCGGCCAGCGTTTTCGTCAGTGTCTGGGCTGCCCGGTATGCCGGCTTGGGCTCGTACACCGGCCGCTGGCCTTGGCGATACGGGAACAAGACGGTGCCGAAGTGATGTTCGGGCTCCTTGGGGTCGGGGCCGTCGTCGTGCCAGTCGTACCAGATGGACACGGGCACGTCGTTGGCCAGATTCGTCAGCCATTGGCGTGGCAACATCTGGCCTTGTTTTTCCGCGTCCATCCTCTGCCAGGCGGCGGAGTAGCCCCATTCGCCGGAGAGGATCGGAATGCGTTTGCCGGGCGGAGCGTATCGGGCAATCAAGCGCCGCAGCCGCGCGTAATCTTCGGCCGCCGTTTCGGGCGGCTGTTGACGATACGGATGGACCGAGACGGCCGACCAGTACTCGAGCAACCCGGCTTGGAAGCACTTCTCCAGAAACTTCAGATCGACTTGTGACGTCGCCGGACCGACGTACAATTCGTCGGCGGCCACCCGGCGGATCGCCTGTCCGACCGCCAAGGCCAGCTTGACGTATTGCTCTGCGTCAGGCTTCGGTTTCCAGAAGCCGATGTTCGGCTCGTTGTACATCTCCCAGAGGATGCCGCGGCCGCGAAAGCGCTGCACGGCGGCGGCGGCCCAGCGGGCGAACGCCGCACGGCCCTCGTCGGAACAGGGCGACAGGCCGCCGTCGTAATGGCGGTTGGAATAGTCCAGGATGAACAGGGCTCGGATGCCGTGCGGCTCCAGCGCCGTCAGCAACCGGTCGTAGGCGTCCAAGTCGTACTGTCCCTTCTGCCGTTCCGTGCCGCCCCAGGCAAAATCCATGCGGATCCAACGGAAGCCGGCCTCGGCCAGCAGCTCCATTTCGCCGGGTCGCGGGTCCGTGAAGTGGATGTTCACCCCCAGGCCTTCCGGCACGGCCGGATGCTCGGGCAGAAGGTCCGGCGCCCCTGCCAGGGAGGGCTTGTCCGCGGACATCAGGATTGTCGTCAACAGAATCGCGGCCAGCCGCGTCGTCCGAGGGATGCTCATCGCCCTATCTCCTTGAGGATGCACCGTCGGCGGCAGCGCACGGGGTCGCGCCAGTCGCTTTGCCGCGGCAGGTGCATCGGATGCATGCCAGGATTGTATCAGGGTTGCCGGGCTTCAGCACAGAGACAAGACAAACCGACGGAAAACAGCAGGCGGCCGGCAGCGGGAAGTGCTGGCCGGGTCCGGATGGAACGGCGGCTCCTTCATCCGGCGGGTCGCGTTCCTGGCCTTGCTCATTCCTTGTCCTCCCGTTTGCCTGGCTGCTTCTTTGCGCTTTCGGCACAGAACCTCCTGCCGCCGTGCGTTGCGACTTTCGTCGAACAAGCCCCGTGGCACGAGCGGACTTGGCAACGCATAATGGGAGGGCGCTTCCGATCCCCGCTCGCGCAGCGGTTGTACCCAGCGAGGTCCTGTTTTGGATTGCCATGCCCGGCTTTTCCTTGACCCAAGTGCATCTTTCGTGTTTCGTCGCCAGCTACGCCGTGGCGCTGTTGCTGGAGCTGTCGCGGCTGCTGCTGCGGACGTCGGGCCGGATCGTCGGAACTTCGGGGTTTACGGCGGCCGGCATCCTGGCCCAGACCATTTACATTGTGCTTCGCAGCACGCCCGACCCGCGGCAAGCCCCGCCGCTGTCCAGCTGGTTCGACTGGCTCTTGATGGCCGCCTGGGGGGTCGCCGTCGCGTATTTGATCCTCTCGCTGCGGCGGCCCCAAGCCGCGGCGGGCGTGTTCATGCTGCCGCTGGTGCTGGGGCTGATCGCGGTCGCCACGCTGTTCCGCCACGCGGAACCGTTTCCGCGCAGCCAGGCGTTGTACGTCTGGGGGGTCGTTCACGGGATGGCTCTGCTGTTGGGCTCGGCGGTGGCGATGCTGGGTTTCATTACCGGCGTCATGTACCTGGCCCAGTCCGCCCGGTTGAAGAAGAAGTTGCCTCCGCCGCGCGGGCTGAAGCTGCCCAGCCTGGAGTGGCTCCAGCGGGCCACCCAGCAGGCGCTGGTCTTCTCGTCTTGGATCCTGGCTGCCGGGCTGCTGTCGGGGGTCGTGCTGTACCTGGTGTCAGACTGGAATCGCATGCCCTGGAACGACCCGGTGCTGTGGATTTCGGCCGTCTTGCTCCTTTGGCTGGCCGTCGTTTTCGTTTTCCAGGCGCGGTACAAGCCGGCCCGGCAGGGGCGCAAAGTGGCCTATTTGACCTTGAGCACGTTCGTCGTCCTGGCGCTGGTGCTGGCCATGGTGCTGCTCGTCCCCTCGCGTCATGCCAGTTCGTTGTCGGAGGCGTCCTCGTCCACTCGCGGAGCGGCGCCATGAAGTTCCAGCTGGTCGGCTGCAGCCACCATACGGCGCCGATTGAAGTCCGCGAACGTTTGGCGTTTAACGGCGAGGAGGCGCAGACGGCGTTGGCCGATCTGCGCGAGCGGTTTCCGGCCGCCGAGTCGGTGCTGGTTTCCACCTGCAACCGCGTCGAGATCTACACGGCGGCCGAAGATCCGGCGGTTTGTCCGACCCACCATCAACTGGTCGATTTCCTGGCGAGTTTCCATTGCGTGGACGCCGTGGAGATCTTTGACGCCTTGTTCGAGCGCACGGGCGAGGATGCGGTCCGCCACTTGTTCATGGTGGCGTCCAGTCTGGACAGCATGGTGGTGGGCGAGGCGCAGATTCTGTCGCAGGTCAAACAGGCGTATGAGCTGGCGCGCGCGACGCGCAACGCCGGGCCGCTGACCAACGCGGCCTTCCAGGCGGCGCTGCGGGTCGCCAAACGCGTGGCCAACGAGACGGCGATCAACCAGCGGCGGGTCAGCATTCCCAGCGTGGCGGTGGCGGATTTCGCCAAGGCGATTTTCGAACAGTTCGCCGACAAGCGGGCGTTGGTGATCGGGGCCGGGGACATGGGCGAAGAAACGGTCCGCTACCTGATCGACGAAGGGGTCCGCGAGATTACCGTGGTGAATCGTCATGCCGAGCGGGCCCGGGCCCTGGCGGAACGCATCGGGGCGGCCGCCCGGCCCTGGGGCGAGCTGCACGCCTCGCTGGCCGCGGCCGATCTGGTGATTTCGACCACCGACGCCGCGGAGCCGATCCTGACCGCCGCCGCCTTTCGCGCGATCCACCGCGCGCGCGATCAGCGGCCCCTGTTTCTGCTGGACCTGGCCGTGCCCCGCGACATCGATCCGGCGGTGGGCGATTTCCTGGGCGTGTACCTGTACTCGATCGACGACCTGAAACAGGCCTGCGAGGCCAACCGCCAGGAGCGCGAAAAGGAATGGCCCAAGGCGGAGCGGATCGTCGACGAAGAGACCGCGCGCTTCCTGGCCGAATTGCACCACCGCGCGACCGGTCCGACGATCCGCCGCTTGAAAGCCCAGGCGGATGAAGTCAAGGCCGACGAACTGCGCCGGCTGCTGAACAAATTGGGCGACCTGGACGAACGGAGCCGCGGCGAAATCGAGCGCTCGTTCGGCCGGCTGGTGAACAAGCTGCTGCACCCGCCGCTGGAGTCGCTGCGGGACGAGGCCGAAGGCGGCCCGCCCCAGGGATTGCTCGAGGCACTGAAGAGGCTGTTCCAGTTGAAAGATTGATCCATGAAACACATTCTGGTAACCGGCGGCGCCGGCTTCATCGGCTCGCACCTGACCGAAACCCTGCTGGCCCGCGGCGACCGCGTGATCGTGGTCGACGACGAGTCCACGGGCCGCTACGAGAATCTGGCGGCCGTGCATCAGCATCCGCAGTTGGAGTACATTCGCGGCGACATCGGCGATCCCGGACTGGTGGCCCGCGTCGCCGCCCAGGTCGAAGAAGTCTACCACCTGGCCGCCGCCGTCGGCGTCGCCTTGATCGCCCGGCAGCCGATGGAGACCATCGAACGCAACATCCATCCGACCGAACTGCTGCTGGACGTGCTGGTCGAGCGCTGGGGCCGCGGCGAACGGGTGAAGTTCTTCCTGGCCAGCACCAGCGAAGTGTACGGCAAGAATCCCAAGGCGGCTTGGACCGAAGAGGAAGACCTGGTCTTCGGCGCGACGACCAAGGCCCGCTGGTCCTACGGCGCGTCCAAGGCGATCGACGAGTTTCTGGCCCTGGCGTGTTGGCGCCAGTACCGGCTGCCCGTCGTCATCGGGCGGTTCTTCAACGTCGTCGGTCCGCGCCAGAGCGGCGCCTATGGGATGGTCCTGCCGAGGTTCGTCGAGTCGGCTTTGGCCGGCCGTCCCCTGGTCGTCCACGACGACGGCCGCCAGGTCCGCTGCTTTGCCCACGTCCACGACGTCCTCGCCGCCGTGCTGGAACTGATGGACACCGAACTCGCCTTGGGCCGCGTGTTCAACATCGGCAGCGACCAGCCCGTGTCGATCCTGGAACTGGCCCAACACGTCGTGCGGCTGGCCGCGTCGCCGTCGGCGATCCAATTTCAGAGCTACGCCGAGGCCTACGACGAAGATTTCGAGGACGTCCGCCGCCGCGTGCCCGACCTGACGCGCCTGCACCGCACCATCCGCTACCGCAACCGCTACGACTTGGAAGCCGTCATTCGGGCCGTCATGGAACACCAGACAGCGCACCGCTGAACCGCGTTCGAGGCGCGCCGCTCAGCCGGGTCGTTGCCGCCGGATGGCCTGCGACGCTTGGGACTTCTCCGCCGGACCAGCACCGCGAACCGCACCGCCCGACGCTGGCCCGGCGGGCTTCAGGAAGTGCTCGAAAAACACGTAGATCTGTTCGTTGGACTCCTCGGTCGGCGAATGCGCGGGCCGGTTGGTCATGGCCACCCGGTTTTCGCAGCCCAACAGGCGGTTGACAGCGAGCGCATGGTTCAGCGCCTTCCAACGCTCGGGCCGGTCCTCCGCGCCGCCGGAGACCAGGAACGGCCGCGGCGCCATCAGCGCGTGCAACTCGTGCAGATCACGGCCCGCCTCGAAAAGTCGCCGGTACGGGCCGGTCCGCGGATTGGCCTCGGTCGGCACGCCCGGCTTGCGCTCCCGCTGCGGGTCCCAGCCCAGATACCAAGGCTCCCAGTAGTTCACGTTCGGCCGTTTTTCGTCGAACACAATGCCGGGGTCCGACCACGCGCCGCAGGCGAACTTGTCGTACAGACAGGAAGCAAACAGCGCCCATTTGCCGCCAAACGAATGGCCCACGATGCCGACCCGAGCCGGATCGACCTCCGGCAGCGCGGCCAGGGCGTGGTAGCAGTTGGCCGCGAGGTAGGCCAGCGACGACAGTGGTTGTCGGGCAGGGCTCTGCTGCCGGGTATAGTCCGTGGGCCAGCCGATGGACAGGGCGACGAAGCCGCGGCGGGCCAGTTGGTACGCAAAGTCGCGGAGCGCGCTCTTGCCCTGCCCGATGCCCGTCTCCGGTTCGTAGTACACGACCAGCACGGCCGGGTGCGGGCCGTCGCCCTGGGGAATCAGCAAGTACCCGCGGATCTTGAGATTCTCGGCGGCGCCGACCAACACTTTTTTCTGGGTGAAATTCTCCCGCGGTCCCGCTTCCACGGTTTCGATCGCGGGCTGGTCGAGCAGCGGAGGCCAGGCGCCGAGCGAAGCGTGCCAGAATTGGAGGATCTCTTGCCGGCGACGCGCCCAGTCTTCGGGCGTCTTGACGGGCCGGCCGTCGTCGAAGATCAGCGGCGAGCGGTACTGTCCCAACTTCCCGTCCCATTCAGGCGGCGGCTGAAAGGCAAAGCCGATCCGCTGCCACGCCGCGTCGGCGGCGGCCGAGCGGTCCGCCTGAGCGGCGTCCTGCGCTCCCGCCGGGGCAAGGGCGATGGCCAGCAGGCCCAAATTGATGGCGAGTCCCGTGGCGATTCTCATGCTGCTGTCCCCTGCGATCTCAAGTGCTGCCGTTCTTCACCACGATCCGCCCGCGCGGACAGCGGCGGGCGTGCGGGCCGTGCCTTCCTGCGCAGGCACGTTCAGGCGACGCCCTCGACGATCACGGCGCGGTACTCGGCGCCGCGGAAGCGATGCTCGCGCACTTCGCGGTAGGCCGGGCTGTCGTACCAGGCCTGGGCCTCGTCAAAGGAAGGAAACTCCAGGATGACCACGCCCTCCACCGCGGGCCCTTCCAACACTTCCTGACGGCCGTAGGCGGCCAGCACGGTCACCGGATGACCGGCCAAGGTGGGACCGACCTTTTCCGAGTAGGTTTCAAGCTCTGCCGCATCGCGCGTGCTTTCTCGCGTAAAAACGATGTACGCCGCCATGATTGCCTCCGCTGGCACGTTTGCAGTGGATGGGATATTCGCTACTTGAGCGTATGAACCGCCCTCCCGTCAAGTCGCGCAACCCCAACTTGGCTTGATCCGGACGCCGTGCGCGTTAGGATGGACGGCGGGCGGGGTTCGGCGCGCGGAGCAGTCGGCGTTTCTCTCCGATGGGCTTGGTTCGTTTCCCGCCGTTCGGCTTACCAAGGCGTACGCAAAGAGGACCGAATGCCGAGTCTCAGCCGATGTCGACAGGCGCGTTGCCTGGTGTTTGTCGCCCAGGTCGTCGGCTTGTTCGTGGCCTTCTATTTTTATGTGCTGCTGCGCATCCGGCCGGAACTGTTTTATCAGCAGAAACCCGACGTGTTCCTGTTCGACGGCTACTTCTGTGCCATCCACCTGGACAAGCCGGGGGGACCGGTCGAATACGCGTCCGCCTTCCTCTCCCCGCTTTTCGCCTTCGGCTGGCTCGGCGCAGCGGTCGTCACCGTGTTGACCGCGCTGATCTGTCTGGCGTTCCGCTTGGTCCTGGCGGACAAGGGGGGCCACGCGGTGTTTCTGATCCCCGCAGTTTTGATCCTGATGGTGATGGGCCGGTACAACCATCCGGTGCGTCTGTGCGTGGGGCTGGCCGTGGTTCTGGCGTTGGGCGGCGCGTACGTGCGGACCGGCCGCGGGACTCCGGCCGTCAGGTTGGCGGCGTTTGTGATTGTCTCCGGGCTGGCCTACTACGCGGCCGCGGGGTTGTACGGAGTGTTTGCCGTTCTGTGTGGCGTCGTCGAATGGCGGGTTCGCGGTTGCCGCTCGGCGGCCGTCTGTTGTGTCCTGTCGGCGGTGGCCGTACCGCTGGTGGCCGGCGTCTGGCTGTGCGAGCTGAACGTCCAGGAGGCCTATCGCGGAATGTTCCTTCCGGCGGAACGGTATTGGTTGGCGATTCCGTCCTCTGCGCTGCTCAGCAAGTCGCTCCGAGCCGCGCTGCTGCTGTTCTTTCCGGTGGCGGCGCTGACAGTCGGATGGCGCCGTCGGCGCGCCTGTTTGCCCGCCGTTGCCCTGGAGACGCAGACGCCCCACGATGATCGCCCGGAGGACGCGGCTGAGGCGACATGGCGCCCGGCGTCCGGGCTCCGCCTGACCGTCTTGTCGGCGGCGCTGCTTGTCTCCGTCGCTGTGGCCGACGCGCTGCTGTTTGACGTGTCGACCAAGAACTTGCTGTTGGTGGCTTCCAGCGCCGAGCGCGAGCAATGGGCCGATGTGCTGACGTACGCGCGGCGTCTGCCGCCTGCGGATGCGTGGAACGTGTTCCAGGTGAACCGCGCCCTGTATCATCGTGGCGAGTTGCTGGAGCGGATGTTTGCATATCCGCAGGTAGCGGATTCCGTGGCGACCTTGACGTTGCAATCCCAGAACCTGACCGCGACTGCCCAGCAGGTGCCCTTGGAATTCGGCGACATGCTTTTCGATCTGGGCCGCATCAACGAGTCGCAGCACATGGCGTACGAAGCGTTCGAGTTGTTCGGCGCGCGGCCCGGCACGCTCAAGCGTCTGGTTGATCTGCACGCGATCAAGGGCGAGCCGGACGCGGCGAGGCGATTCCTCGCGGTGCTGGAGCGCAGCCTCCTGCACCGCAGCTGGGCGCGCGATCGTCTGTTGCTCTTGGACGCCGATCCGACGCTGGCCGGCGTGGTTGCGGTCGCTTCCCGCCGGGCGCTGATGGTGGAGCGCGACTTCAGCGGCAAGCTGACTTTGGAGCCGATGCTCGCACAACTGCTGGAACGCAACCCGCGAAACCGGATGGCGTTTGAATACCTGATGGCCTACTATCTCTTGACCCGGCAGGTTGACAAACTGGTGGCGAACCTGCGCCGCTTCGACGATTTCGGTCAGACTCGCTTGCCGCGGCATTGCGAGGAAGCGATCCTGATCCACCTGGACGCGGCCGGTCCGTCAGGGCACGATCTGGGAGGCCGCCGGATCGGTCCCGAAACACGGCAGCGCAGCGTGGAGTTTGTCCAGGCGGCCGAACGCTTTCAGGGGAACGCGACGGCGGCGTTCGCAGCCCTGCACGGAGGCTTTGGCGACAGCTATTTCTTTTTTTACGTGTTTGGACACAACGATCCGCGACTCGCAGCGGCGAGGCCGTCACGATGAAGCGACTAGCCATCTATGGAACCGTTTCGGTCGCGATCCTGGCGGCGGTTGGGCTCGGCGGCGTCTTCGTGCTTGGAGTTGGCGGCGCGGCGGATCCGGCGGTGATGGCCGGCCGTGCTCCGCGCATTTGCCCGGATTATTGCGGCATGGTGATCCCCCCCAACCTCGCGCCGCTCAATTTCCTGGTCGCGGAGCCGGGAAAGGACTACCGAGTACGGATCCTGGCGGACCGGGGGCAAGCGATCGAGGTGGCAAGCCGCAGCGGATCGATGAAGATCCCGTTGCGGGCGTGGCAGCGGTTGCTGGACGCCAATCGGGGACGCCGCTTGACCTTCGAAGTGCGCGTTCGCCGTGCGGACGGCTCGTGGACGCAATTCGAGCCGATTGTCAACACGATTGCCGACGCGGACATCGACCGCTATCTGTGCTACCGGCTCATCCGGCCGATTCACATCGTCCGCGTCGACGTAGGCATCTATCAGCGGGACTTGCAGACGTTCGACGAATCGGTTGTCGTCAGCAACCAGTCGTTCGGGCGCGGGGGCGGCTGCGTCAATTGCCACACCTTTACACCCAACCATCCCCAGCAGATGATTCTGCACTCCCGCGGCTCCGGCGAGATCTCGGACCTGAGCGGGATGATTGTGGTGCGGGAGGGCCGGGTCATCAAAGTGGACACCCGCAAGCTGGTCGGCAACGCCGAATCGGCCCGCGGGCTGGTACCGAAATCGCTCGCCGGCTATGTCACCTGGCATCCCAACGGGCATCTGGCCACGTTCGTCGCCAGCAACATCATTCAGTTCTTCCATGCGGTCGGCGAGAATCGGGACGTCTTTAATCTCGAGTCGGACCTGGCCCTGTACCACGCCGATTCAAACACCGTGACCACCGCCCCGCAGATATCGCAGGCGGACCGAGTCGAGACGTTCCCCACGTGGTCTCCAGACGGACGCTTTCTGTATTTCTGCAGCACGGACCCGTTGCCGGTTGAGCGTCACCGCGAAGTCCGCTATGACCTGATGCGGATCGGCTACGACGCGGATTCGCAACGCTGGGGCGAGGTGGAGCCGGTGCTGTTGGCCCAAGACACGGGGCGCAGCATCACGGAGCCGAGGATTTCGCCTGACGGGCGATGGCTGCTGTTCTGCATGTCGGACTACGGCGAGTTTCCCGTGTTTCAGCCCTCCAGCGACCTGTATCTGATGGACTTGAGCACCCGCGGCTATGCCCGCCTGGACATCAACAGCCCGCGCAGCGAGTCGTGGCACGGCTGGTCCGCCAACGGACGCTGGATTGTCTTTGCGAGCAAGCGGCGCGACGGGGTCTTCGCCCGGCCGTACTTCAGTTATGTCGACCAGCAGGGCCGCGTCCACAAACCCGTGCTGCTGCCCCAGAAGGACCCTACATTTTACGACCGGTTCCTGAAAACATACAACGTGCCAGAGTTCACCCGCGCGCCCGTCCCGGCAACCCAGCGAGCCATCGTGGCGGCGATCTGCGGACGCCATCTGGCGACGGACCGGGCCCCCGCAAATCCAAACGACTGAGATCGCCGGCACCCGGCGGAACAGGTCCACGCTGGGGGCGCCGCGCTGCCAGCCCGTCAGGGATGCCGAGGCGCCGTCAGGGGAATCGACCGGCGCCGCGCGTTCCACAGACTCCGTTGCGGGACCGGGGGAGCGTTTCCCGCGGCCGACGCTGGCAAGGGATGACTGGGGCACGAAGCTACCACGAACCCCCAGACGAACTCCGCAGCGGGTAACGCGAGTGGTCGGCACGCGGCGGAGGCGGTTCAGTCTGCTTCCAGGGAATCCAACTCCTGCAAACGGCGGTCGGCGTCGAAGGTGGGCAGCGGCAGGGTCTGGGCCAGCCGCAGGGCTTCCGCTTCGCAGAGCCCGGCCCGCGGACGCGCCACGCCGCGAAACACGGTCAGACCGCGGCGCAGCGCGATAATCTCGCGCCGCGTGCGGCCCTTGGGGGCATCGGACCAGCAAGCGGTCCGCTCTTCCCACTCAAAGAACACCGGCACGACCTGGCGGATGTACCGCCAGTAGCCCGGATGGTCGGTTTGCAGGAAGAACTGCCCGTCCGGCGCCAGCGCGCGGCGGACGAGCAACAGGAACTCCGGGGTGATCAGCCGCTTGTGGACCTCCGCCGGATCGTAATACGGTTGCGGGTGGTAGCAGTGGATCTCCGCGATGCTGGCCGGCGCGGCGTAATCCGCCAGCAACTCCCGGCCCCCGACGACGGCGAAACGGATGTTTGCCAGCCCGCGTTGGTTCGCTCGCCGGGTCGCGTAGCGGATGACCAGCGGCAGGATATCCACGCCCAGGTGGTCGCACTGGGGCCGCCACACGGCGCTGCCGATCAAGTAGCGGCCGTTGCCGCAGCCCAGATCCAGCACCACGGGCGCGCGGCGACCGAACAAGGCTTCCCAGGCCAGCGGCCCGCGGTCGGGAAGCCTCTTCAGCGCGGTGTTCGTCCAGGCTTCCGGTGCGAGAATCTCGCCGGGAAACGGGACTCCGAACTCGCGTTCGATGCGCCGCCGCGGTCGTGGTTCCACCGGCGTTCCTGCTCCCCTTACTTGTTATGGGCAAAGTACTCGCGGACCAGGGCTTCCATCATGGCCGGGCGCTGGTCGTACAGCCGCTTGAGCTTGCGTGGCTTGTGTTTGGCCAGCGCGTAATGGGTGAGGATGGGCAGCGCGATGGTCGTGTCCGTATAGCAAACGATCGCGTCGGGCAGGTGGTTCGGGTCCAGTTTGCCCCAGCTGACCGCCTCGTGCGGCGTGGCGCCGGACAGGCCGCCGGTGTCGGGCCGCGCGTCGGTGACTTGGAAGAAATAGTCCTGCCCGACTTCCTTGATCCGCAGCACTTCCTGGATCTGCGGCTCGGTCTGCAGCATGAAGTTTTTCGGGCTGCCGCCGCCCATCAGCATGACGCCGCTCTTGCCGCCGGACCGCTTGGCCGCCAGCACGAAACTGGTGGTCTCGTTGACGTCGATCGCGGGATTGATCCGCAGTTTGTTGCCCCGCAGTTCCACGCCGGCCACGTTCATGCCGATCGTCGAGTCGCCGGGCGAGGACGTATAGCAGGGGACGCCGCAGCGGTAGGCGGCGGCCAGCACCGAAACGTCCTTCAAGCCGGCCTTCTTCTCCCACTCGGCCGCGTACCGGCCCAGCAGGTAATGCAACTCGGCCGTGCCCATCTCCTTCTGAAATTCGGGCTGCACGAGGATATTCCGGAGAATTTCGTCGGTCGCCATCAGGCAGTCGGAATAGCCCAGCAGCACGTCGTAAATGCGGACGATGTCGTTCTTTCGCAGCTCGGTGTCGTCCAGCAGGTGGCTGCCGACGTGGACGGGAAAATTGAAGGCAAAGTGCAGGTCATGGTACAGATTCGCGCCCGTGGCGACGATCCAGTCCACGAAGCCGGCTTTGATCAGCGGGACGACGGCCGCGCATCCCAACCCGGCGGGCGTCAGGGCTCCGGCCAGGCTCATCCCGACCGTGACGTCGTCCTCCAGCATCTTTTGCGTGAACAGCTCGCAGCCTTCGCGGAGGCGGGCCGAGTTGTAGGCCAGGAACGTGCTCTCGATCAGGTCGCTGAACTTCTCCTTGCCCGTGATGCCCTTGGGCAGGATGCGCCGTCCCGCCAGATACTTGGCCTTGTGCGGGCATTGCTTCTGCAGCAGCCAGTCGGGGGTCTCGGTGTGGTCCTCCCGGATGCGATGCGTACGTTTCATGATTTGTGTCTCCTTGCAGTGAAGCGACCGTCCGTCACGCATGCGGACGGCATTGCGGTAAAACGAGAGCGGGCCTACGGCGTCATCACCACCTTGGCCGTCGGCATTCCGTTGAACGTCGTGGCGCTGGCCAGGCTGTAGGCCCCGATGTTCTCCACGTACACCACGTCGCCGAGCTGCAGTTCCGGAGCATCCTCGCCGCGGGCGATGATGTCGAAACTGTCGCAGGTCGGCCCGGCCAGCGTGGACAGCTGCGTGTGCCCGCCGCGAAGGTACTTGAATTCGTACTTGCAGTGGTCGAACACCTGACCGCTCAACGATCCGTACAGGCCGTCGTCCAGGTAGTACCAGAGCTTGTTCTCGCGGATCGCCTTGCCGATCACCCGCATCAGCAGCGTGGCGGCCGGGCCGACGATGAAGCGGCCGGGTTCGGCGATGATGCGGATCGCCGGGTCGAACAGCCGGTCCAACTCGCTCTTCAGCACGGACGCCAGACGGCCGAACGGATCTTCCTCGTGGTCAAAATGGCGGATTGGGAACCCGCCGCCGATGTCCACGATCTCGAAGGGCAGCTGTTTCAGCCGGGCGTCGCGGGCGATGATCGCCGCCATTTCCAGGGCTTCGATATAGTTCTCGACGCGCAGGCACTGGCTGCCCACGTGAAAACTGACGCCGGCCGGCTGCAGGCCGAGCTTATAGGCTTTGATCATCAAGCTGGTCGCGTCCGCCGGATCCACGCCGAATTTCAAGCTCAACTCGACGATCGAGCCGACGTTGGGAACCTTGATCCGCACCAGCACGCGGGCGCCGGGAGCGTGCTCGGCGATCTTGGCCAACTCGTACTCGCTGTCGAAGGTCATCAGCGTCACGCCCTTCTTGGCCGCGAGCGCGATCGACGCCTCGGGCTTGACCGTATTGGCAAAGATGACCTGCGCGGGCTTGGCGCCGGCGGCCAGCACCAGGTTCATCTCGGCCACCGAGGCCACGTCGAAGCTGGCCCGGCCTGCCACCATCGCCTTGATGATCTCCGGGTGGGCGTTGGCCTTGATGGCAAAAAACGGTTCGACGCGCGGCAACGCGTCGCGGAAACGCTGCAGCTGATCGCGCAGCACCGACCGGCTGATCAGCATCAGCGGCGTGCCGTGCTTGCGAGCCAGTTCTCGCAGCCGGCGTTCTTGGGCGGTAAGCGTGACAGCCATGGCGGGCAACTTTCCCCAGGGATAACGCGATTGTCTGCTATGTTTAGGCAGAAGCCTGCCCAGATGCAAGGGGCTTCCGGACCCGGCGGGGGGAATCTTCGCAAAAAGCAGCGATTCCGCCGGTTTGCAGCCAGCCCTTCACCGTTTACACTTTGCCCTGTGACGTTGCCTCCAACCCACCGACCATTCCTCCTTTGCCGCTGCGGGGCAGCCCGGAACCATGACCGCGACGAAGCCACTTGCGACACCAGCACAACTCGGCTATTCCATGCCGGCCGAATGGGAGCCGCACGAGGCCACCTGGCTCGGCTGGCCGCAGAATGCCACCGACTGGCCCGGCAAGCTGAATGCCATCCAGTGGGTTTACGGCGAGATCGTCCGCAAGATCGCGACGGGGGAGAAGGTGCGGATCCTGGTCGACTCGGCCGCCGTCGAGCGGCGGGCGCGGCGGGTTTTGGAGACAGCCCGAGCGGACTTAGGCCAGGTCGAGTTCTTTCGCTGGCCGACGGATCGCGGCTGGATGCGCGACGCGGGGCCGATCTTCGTCCGCCGCACCGTCCGCGGCCGCGGCGAGCGGGCCATCGTCCACTTTCACTTCAACGCCTGGGCCCGGTACGAGAACTGGCGGCTCGACCGCCAAGTGCCCCGGCGGGCCAGCCGGCGACTGGGCCTGCCGCTGTTCGACGCCCAGTGCCGGGGGCGCAAGTTCGTGCTGGAGGGCGGCGGCATCGAAGTCAACGGGCGCGGCACGCTGCTCACCACCGAAGAATGCTACCTGGACCCTCACACCCAGGTCCGCAATCCGGGACTGAGCCGCGAAGACTACGAGACCGCGCTGCGCGAATACCTGGGCGTGCGCCGCGTGCTCTGGCTGGGGCACGGAATCACGGGCGACGACACGCACGGACACGTCGACGACTTGTGCCGGTTCGTGAATCCGAACACCGTCGTGCTGATCCAAAGCCGCGATCCCCAAGACGTGAATTATCGGCCGCTGGCCGAGAACCGGGAACGGTTGAAAGACCTGAAGCTGGAAGACGGATCGAAGATCCAGGTCGTGCCGCTGCCGATGCCGGCCCCGCTGTACTGGCGGAACGTCCAACTGCCGTCCAGCTACGCCAACTTTTATCTCGCCAACGCCGCCGTGCTGGTGCCGACGTTCAACGATCCGGCGGATCGCGAGGCGCTGGGAATCCTGGCGGAACTGTTCCCCGATCGGCCCGTGGTCGGCATCCACGCCGTCGATTTGGTGCTGGGCTTCGGCACGTTGCACTGCCTGACCCAGCAGCAGCCCGCGTAGGCCGGAACCCGTCCGCGCCGTCCCGGTGTCGCCAGCAGGCCGGAACCCGCGCGGATTCCGGCTGGAACTTGGAAAATCGGTCCCGGCCCGCTGTCTCGGCAGACCGCCGTCTTGGCTGCGGGCTTACTTCGCCCCTTCGCAGATTTCGATGTCCTTGAACCGTACGTCCATCACACAGCCGGCGTGCATCTGCAGGGCGAAATGGCCTTCGGGCCGGCTGGGATCGTCCTTCAGCTCGGCGCTCTTGACGCCGTTGACGCTGACCGTGATATCGCCGCCGTGGGCCGCGATCACCATTTCGTTCCACTCGTCGTCCCTGGTGTACGACTTTTCCAGTTCGTCGGAAGGCTTGCTGACCCAGCGGCGGCCGTAGCTTTCGTAGATGCCGCCGACGCCGCTCTTGGTGCGCCCGACTTGCACTTGCATGCCGTTCGCTTTTTCCGGCTCCTGGATGAGCGTGCGGATATAGAAGCCGCTGTCGCCCGAAAGGCACTTGAACTTGAACCGCACGGTGAAGTCGCGGAACACCCGGTCGCTGACCAGCAGCCCGTACAGTTTTTCGTTGTTCGCCCGGCCGACAAAGGTCCCCTCCTCGACCGTCCATTTGCCGTCGCCCACCGGATGCCAGCCGGTCAACGTCTTGCCGTCCATGAGCGGTTTCCAGTCCGCTTTCTTGTCTTCAGCCTCTGCCCAACCGCTCGCCAGAAAACCGGCCACGGCGAACGCCAGCAGCCATGTCATGTTCAGTCGTCTCATCGAAAGCTCCTTGCCTGGGGGTAAATCAACGGGACGCCAGAAGCGCGTCTGGTGTGATGTTACCGCTTTCCGGCGCCGCCGAGAAGCCTACGGGCCCATCTTCTGCGGCGGCGGGTCTTGCCGAACTGCGCCGAGTTGCTAGGCTGGAAAGCTGGAGGACGAGACGCGAGGAGAGAGACGAACATGCCAACCTATGTCTACGAAGTAATTCACGAAGACGGAGCGGATGGCGAGCGGTTTGAAGTGGTTCAGAAGATGACCGACTCGCCGCTGACTCACCACCCGAAGACCGGCCAGCCGGTGCGACGCGTGTTCTTGCCCACCTGGATCGCCGGCAGCGCTTCACCGATGCGGACCGAGCGGGCTCTGGCCGACGACAAGAAGCTGGAGCGGCTGGGCTTTACCAAGTACGTCAATACGGGTGAAGGCTATGAGAAGGTCCTGGGCAGCGGCCCCGACCTGAAGAAGAGCAACGGATAACAGCCTGCCCCCAATCCGGCTCGACGACGCGGAATGGCACGCGAAATGGGGTCAGGCTTTGGGCTGCGCCGGAGGAACCCAAGGAACAACGACCACCGCGAGACGCTTGTTCCCCTTTGTGCAGGAGGCTGCCACGGGACCGCCGACTGGACGGACATCGCGCCGGCGCCGGTTCTTTCACAGTGCGGCCCCGCCACACTCGCCCGTTCGAATTCGGACGGCGTTATCCAAAGCATAGACGAAGACCTTGCCATCGCCGATGCTGCCCGTCTTGGCCGCCTTGACGATGGTCTCGATTACCTTGTCGGCATCCTCCGAATCGACCGCGACCTCGATCTTCAGCTTGGGAACGAAGTCAATCGTGTATTCGGTGCCGCGATAGGTCTCGCGTTGTCCTTTCTGCCGTCCGAAACCACGGACTTCGGTCACGGTCATCCCGTGAAAGCCCTGTTCGACCAGTGCCGCTTTGATGTCATCCAGCTTGTGATGCCGGACGATTGCCTCGATCTTCTTCATCGTCTCCGGTCCTATCTGAGGGCGTGGCGATCGAAAACCCAGTTGCGTTTGTCAGTCCCGCTGCGCAACTCGCCGGGAATGGATTGCAAGCCGTGTGCCAATGCCCTTGCTAGCCTGCAAAAGACCGCTGGCACGCCGCTGCAAGCACGCTCTATCCCGGCAAAACTCCGCCTTGCCCGGCTGAACCGGCTTTCCGCCTCGCGTCTGCGTCGCGCATTTTTTGGGCGAGACTGCCCGACGTAGCGGCATTGGGCGGTTCCTTCATCCTGACGCTTTACACTGGCGCGGGCATACGGCATACTACTCCATCTTCGGATGGCCGTTCGGCCTGTCGCCAGGGTGGTAGGCGCATTTCTTGGACAGAGTCTGACACAATACAGAGGGGCACACGGATGGTTCGGTTGTCGATGAACGAGTTGACGACCTTTCGTTGGTCGTTCGATGAAGACGTCCGGCAATATGCCGCCGCCGGGTTTGATGCGATCGCGGTGTGGCGGCAGAAGCTGTCGGATTTCGGCGAGGAAAAAGCGGTGGAACTCTTGGAGGACAGCCCGTTGTCCGTGTCGACGCTGCTGTGGGCCGGCGGATTCACGGGCAGCGACGGCCGGACCTACAAGGAGAGCGTCGAGGACGCGCTGGAAGCGGTGCAGCTGGCGGGCGATCTGAAGGCCGAATCGCTGGTCGTCTACACCGGCTCCCGATCCGGGCATACGCACAATCATGCCAAGCGGTTGTTTCGCAACGCCATGGAGACGCTCATCCCGCGGGCGGCGGAATGCGGTGTCACGCTGGCCATCGAGCCGATGCACGCCGGGTGTGCGTCCGCGTGGACCTTTCTGACCGATCTGGACGAGACGTTGAGCCTGCTTGATTCGTTCCAGAGTCCGCAGGTGAAACTGCTGTTCGACGCCTATCATCTGGGACACGTGCCGGACATCGTCGACCGCTTGCCGGAGTTGGTGTCCCGGATCGCGCTGGTGCAATTGGGCGACGCCCGTGTGCCGCCGTGCGGCGAACAGAATCGCTGCCGCCTGGGCGCCGGCACGTTGCCGCTGCAAGCGATTGTGGCCGCGCTGGTCAGCCACGGCTACACGGGCGATCTGGACATTGAATTGATGGGCGAGGACATGGAGAATCCGGACTACGCGGAGCTACTTGCCGATTCCCGTCGCGTGGCGAGCGGCTGGCTCGGCGACGGCGGGTAGGGTTCCGCTGAGCAGCGCCCGAAACCAGCGAATCTCCGCCGCGATGCCTTCGGCCAGCGTGGCTTGGCGGAGTGGTTCGGGCAGTACGGTCCAAGCGTACGTTTCGATCTCGAAGTGAGGCTGTTCCGGGCAGCGTTGCAGCGCGTGCAAGCAGGCCCCGATGTCGGACTGCGTGGTGGACAGCCGCCCGCATCGCGCGACGTAGATGGGCACGTGGAAGTGCACTCGCCATTGGCCCTGCAGCGTGCCGCCGGGCGGCACCGTCTGCAGCGCCAGCGGCAGGTCTTCGAAGAACGCGGGTTCGAGGCCGGCCGCGGACCGCACGCAAGTCTGGTGCAAATAGCGGTCTTCGCGGAAACCGCCCAGTTGCTCCCAAGCGGGCCGCCGGTCCTCGGCCGCCAACTCGTCCAGGTTCAGCGCGACCGCCGAGGACACCTGGACTTTCCCAATCCCGATTCCGGCGGCGACGTAACGTTCCACGGCGTCCGCCTGATCCTCGAACATGACCGCCGCGTGGCAGACGTCGTGGCACACCCGGATGTGCCGCCGCAGGCGGCGCTCGTCGCGGCCCGGCAACAGGAACCGCTGGAAAAACTGCACGACGTCCGCACTGCGCTGCAGCGCGCATCCCGGCTCCGGCTCCAGGCAGACGTAGATCAGACGGCCCGTCTCTTGCTGCAAGCGGTCCAGGTGCTCCGCGACGGCGGCCAGATTCTCCGCACAGCGTTCCAGATCGGACGCGCTCGGCGCCGGGCGCCCCCACAGCAAGGGCAGCGTCGAGATGCTGCCTTCCCGGCCCGCCGGCAGCAGCTGATGCTGGATGGCGATCAGGTCCCGCGTATAGTCGAGCCGGGCGCGTTCGCACCAGGTCGGCCGGTACACGCGGTGCTTGACGACCGGTTGGTGAAAATCGCCGTAGGGAAACCCGTTCAGCGTAAAGGGGACCAGGCCGGCGGCCTGCAACCAGTCCTGAAACTGCTCCAGTCGCGCGCCGCGCCGCAAGGCGTCCGCCGCCGGAGCGCTGAGCCACAACCCGATGCCCAGCGGCGCCTGCGGGCTGACCAACCGTTTGACGGCCGTCGCGTGTTGCTGCAGATGGGCGCAGGTCTGGTCGAGATCCGCGCCGGCATGGACGTTCGTGCAATACCCCAGCTCGATGGTCATGGCGTTGGCAAGTCCGGTAAGAAGTTTATAATAGCACGGATCGGAAAGGAACGTAGCGGTGAAGACAGCGACGATCGACGAACTGGTCGAGGACTTCGAGTTCTTGGACGCTTGGGAGGACCGTTACCGATACATTATTGAACTGGGCGACCAGTTGGAAGCCATGCCCGCGGATTGGAAGACCGAAGAGAACCGGGTTCAGGGCTGCGTCAGCAATGTCTGGCTGGTGATCCGCACCGAGCCAGGCGACCCGCCGACGATCCATTTTGCGGCGGACAGCGATTCGCAGATCGTCCGCGGCCTGGTGGCGATTCTGCTAATGCTGTGTTCCGGCCGGACTGCGCAAGAGATCCTGTCGCTGGACGTGGAACGCCTGTTCGAGCGGCTGGAACTTGGCAAGCATCTGAGCCGTTCGCGGAGCAACGGCTTGCATTCCATGATCGCGCGGCTCCGGAAACTGGCGGAGCAGCACGCGGGTTAACCGCCTGGGGGAAGAAAGGAACTGGCTCCGAGCTGCGTTGGAAAAAACCCGAGGAACAACGACCGCCGCGAGATGCCTGTCCTGTGTTCCTCCTGCGTTCTTTTTTTCAACAGGCTTTTAGGGCCTGCGGCAGGTCGCGTTGGGGATCCGCTTGGATGGCGTTTCTGAGGTCACAAGTCGTGCGGGCTTCGTCGAGGGTTACCGATGTGATGACCAGACGGCCGTCCCAGACCAGGCGTGCGGCGCCCGTCGCCCCCCAGTCCCCGGCTCCGGCTGCGGGAATCCGCCGCGGGCGGCGTTGGGCCCTCGTGCTGGCGCTGGCTGTGTGTGCGGGTGTAGGAGTGGTGTGGGCGATGGCTCGAGAGCGGACTTTGGCGACTTGGGGCGTGGAACTCGTGCACGCCTATCCGCACGACACGGGGGCCTATACCCAGGGCCTGGCGTTTGACGGCGGGCAGTTGCTGGAAGGAACGGGCAAGTACGGCGAATCGACGCTGCGGCGCGTGGACCTTGAGTCCGGCCGCGTGCTGCACTCGGCGCCGCTGGCCCGCGATTTGTTCGGCGAGGGAATTGCCGTCTGGGGTGGCGAGGTCGTTCAGCTGACCTGGCGAAACCAGCTGGGCATCGTCTATGACAAGTCCACGCTGCAGGAACTCCGCCGCTTTCGTTACACGGGCGAGGGCTGGGGCCTGACTCACGACGGCACGCACCTGATCATGAGCGACGGCTCGTCGACGCTCCGGTTCCTGGACCCCCAGACCTTTCGCGTGGTCCGACGGTTGCTGGTCCGCAGCGGCGGGCGGCGGGTGGCCAACTTGAACGAACTGGAGTACGTCCAGGGCGAGATCCTGGCCAACATCTGGTACAAGAACTACCTTGCGCGGATCTCGCCCTCCAGCGGTGAAGTGCTGGGTTGGATCGACCTGCAGCCGCTCGTCCCGCCCCGGCTCGACCGCGACTCGGTGGCCAACGGCATCGCGTACGACGCGGAGCATGACCGCTTGTTCGTCACCGGCAAGAACTGGCCGCAGCTGTTCGAGATCCGGCTGGTCGCACGCTGAACCCCCGGAGCAAGATTTTTCCGGCGCCTGCCGCTGCGGAGCCGGTCGGGGGCCTGATCTCCGGCCGAGAGGCCGGAACGAAGGGACGCCGCGCGTCCCGGATAGCCTGTTTTTGCTCGCGGGGAGGAAGGCGGGCCCGACAGCCCGTCCTGCGGCTGCCGATCACGCGGCCCGTCGCGGTCGGCGGACGCGGCGCAGCTCCGGTTTGGGAGCCGTCACGGTTTCCGGTTTGCTGTCCGGTTCGGCGCCGACCACGCTCAACATGGGCGCATCCGTCTGTTGGTCGTCCAACTCGTCGTCCGCCGCCGGCTCACCATAGCCGTACCCGTAGCCATAGCCGTAGCCGCTGTAGCCGTAGTAGGTGGAGTTCTTCTCCGTGCTGATCTTGTTGGCGATCACGCCGCCGACGTGGACGCCGACGGCGGTCAGCCCGGCGACGGCCCGCAGCACGAGTCGGCGGTGATTCTTGTCCGGCTGGACGACCAGAATCAAGCTGTCGGTCAGCCGGCCCACGATCGCGGCGTCGCTGGCGGCCAGAATCGGCGGGCAGTCCACCAGGACCTGATCGTAGTGGGTTTCGGCCCAGGCCAGCAGGTCGGAAAGCCGCGTGTCGCTGAGCAGTTCCGCGGGGTTGGAGGGCTTCGGACCGCAGGGCAGGACGTCCAGGCCCGCGATGCCGGTCGCCTGCACCCGTTCGTCGCACATGGCCGCCAGGTCTTCGTCCGAACGGAGAATCTCCGAAACGCCGCCTCGCCCGCGCATCTCGAACAGTTTGGTCAGGCCCGGCCGCCGCAGGTCGCAGTCGATCAGCAGCGTGCGTTTGCCGGCGTGAGCGTAGGAGACCGCCAGATTGGCAATCACCGTCGTTTTGCCGTCACCCGGCTCCGTGCTGGTGATGGCGATCCGCTCCAGGTCCTGTCCGGAGAAGGCCAACGTCGTCCGCAGCGTCCGGAACGCCTCGCTCTCCACGGACTCCGGCGCGACGTGGACCTGGATCGCCCGCACGCCGACCGTTTCGGCCAGGGACAGCCGGCGAATCATGGACAACACGGGCACGCGCAATTGCTCCTGCAATTCTTCCGGCGAGCGGAATCGGTCATCCAGCACGTCCAGCACGTAGACCAGGGCGACGCCCACGCCCAGGCCGCCCAGCAAGCACATCATGCCCACCAGCGACAGGCGGGGCGACACGGGCCGGTTGGACGCCTTCGGTTCGCTGACGACGGCCACCCGCAGGTCCGATTGGTCCTTGCCGATGTCGATGTTGTTGATTCTGGTCAGCAGGGCGTCGTGCAGATTGCGAAGCCGCGTCAGGTCGTGTTCCACCATCCGCAGTTCGGCCATGCGGTCGTTCAACTGGACGGCTTCCTCCTCGGCCTGCGAGTACTGGCGGCCCAGTTTGTTTTCGTGCTCCCAGAGACTGCCCAGGCGCTCTTCGACCATCGCGATCAGCATCGGGCCCAGCCGCTGGTCGTCCAGGCCCGACAGCCGCTGTTCCGCCAGGGCTTGATAGTTGCCCAGGTATTCCTCGGCTGCGCGGACCGACTGCATGACTTCAACAACCTTGGGATGCGCTTCGCCGTAGTGCGCCAGCAGGGCTTGCAATTTGGCGCGATGGTCCATCAGTTCGCGCTCAACGGTGGCCCGAGTTTGCGCGTCCTGCGTGTTCAGGCCCATCGCGCTGAGCATCATTTCCCGCCCCACCAGCGGCTCGATGGCGCTCATGTGCTGCCGCAGGTCGGCGCCGTCGCGGACGGCGGTGCGGATGGCGGCCAGAGAAGCCTCCAACTGCAGACGGTCCTGCTGGACCTTGACCAGGGCTTCGTTCAAGCGGATGACGCGTTGCACGGCGGGGTGGACCACGTCTTGTTTGCCGGAGATGCCCAGATCCCGCACTTTCTTTTGCACGTCGATCAAGTCGCGCTGCCGTTTGTCCAGTTGGCCCGAGATCTCGGCCCGTTCCTTTTCCAGGATCTGCACGATTTCGGCCGAGACGTTCTTGTGATTGCGCTCCATGAACTCCAGGTACGACTGGACGACGGCCTGCACGACGGCTTCCGCCGCCTTGGGATTTCGCGAGCGGTAACTGACTTCGATCACGTTCGTGCGGCGGACGGCGTTGGCGGTCAAGTTCTTGCGGAGCACATCCAGCCATTTCTCCCGCGGGACGGCCGCGAAATCGACCCGGATCTGGGGTGGAGCCTTGAGCAGTTCGCGAATCGCCCCCTCCAGGACCACGGTGCTGCCGAACAGACGCTCGTACGTCGGGATCAGGGCCTCGCGGTTGGCCGCCCCGCCCATCGCGGGCGACAACATCTCCGCGCCGGCCTGCAGAATCAACAGCTGGGCGGTGGCTTGGTAGATGCGCAGGGCAGTGAAATAGTACAGCCCGCCCAGGAGCCCAGCGACCACCAGCGCACTGGCCAGGTAGACCCGCCGATGCCAGACCACGCGGAGAAACCGCATCAAGGCCAGGATGCTGTCCGCCGAGGAAGTCGGGGCGAACTCGTCAGTCGCGGATTGTTGCTCGTGGGTCATGTTCTGGGCACCAGCGGGATCACATGCCGGGAATCGCGGACGAGAAACCAAACCGGACAAAGTTCTGAATGGTGGACACGGTGAACGTCAGGGGCGTCTCCTCGACGCTGACGACGTCGCCGGGCGCCAACAGCAGATTGGCCGGACCGCCACGCTTCGCCTCGCGAATCGACGCCTCGATCACCACGGGCTTGTCGGCTTTTTCCAGGTTGCGGATGACGTGGACTTTGTCGGCCAGCTCCAGCGTCAGCCCGCCGGCCAAGGCGATCGCATCCAGCAGCCGCACCTCTTTGCCCGGATCGATCTCCAATTGATCGGGCTTGCGCACCAGCCCGATGACTTGAATCGTCTTCGGCTCTTCTTCGCGGACCATGATCACCGAACCGTCGTCGATCCGGTAGGCCGGACTAAGCCCCTGGCCGGCGGCGATCAAGTCGACTCGCACCGAACCCGCCTGGGCCACGGTCTGGCGGGGACCGCTGCCCGCATCGGGCAACATGCCGCTGTCGCCCAGATTGCGGATCTCCACGATCGTGGACGCTTTTTCGTTCAGTCCGCCTGCGGCGATCAGGGCTGCCAGCAGATCGCTGTTGACCGCGGGCAACTCGTACGTGCCGGGCTTCTGGACCGCGCCGACGATGGTCACCCGGATGCTCTTGCGTTTCCGCAACAGGACGGAAACGAGCGGATCGCGATACAGCCGGCGCGAAATGCACTCGTGCCGGACCAGTTGTTCGGCGTCGGGCAGCAGCAGCCCGGCGACGCGGATCGTGCCCACCAGCGGAAGATCGATGGCGCCCGCGTCGGACACGCGCAACGGCCAACTCTCCGGGCTTTTTTCCTCCATCCCCGTAGCGATCGTGACTTCCAGCACGTCGCCCGGGTAGATCGCTTCGCTGCGCACCGAATTCCGGGCCAGGTTGGACAAGTCGATCTTGCGCGTGCCCGTGGTGTGGCCGGCGGCGTATTCCGGCGGCAGTGTGCTGGCTTGGAATGTCGCATTCTGGCATCCGCACAGCAGTCCCAGCGCGGCGATCAGCCAGCGGGCGGACAGCGCCGCCGGGCCAAAACCGCTCGATCTGGACATCTTGTGTTGCGACATAGGCTCGCCGGGGAGAGAAACCACAGAGACAAGAATCATCGCCACTGGAAGAGCGCTCAACTTCCGTCGTCCTGAGCATTGTGGACGGCAATGGGAATCGCGATGGCGGCGGCGACGACAAGGCCAATGAACAGCGGATTGGCAAACATCGCGCTGAACGGTTGCTGGCCCCGCACTACCAGCGGCTTGGCCGCCACGATCAGTTGATCGGCGGCCGCCGGCGGCGCCGCCGCCGGCATCCAGACGCGGCAAATCGTACACCCCTCGCCGGTCAGCAGACGATGCACGCCGCCCCGGACGCCGTGAAACGCAAAGCCGCCCGCCGCATCGGTCTGAGCGCTGAACATCGCCCCTTCCGGCGACTGCAAGACGACCGGCCGTGCCGCTACCGGCTGGCCCGCCGCGTCCAGCACCGTGCCGCGCAGCAAACCTCGTTCGCCCAGCCGCACGTCGACGATCCCGGCAGCCGACCCGGAAACCAGCCCGCCGGCCGGCTGCGAGGCGCAAGCCGCAGGCGGTGGCAGCAACCAAGCCAGACACGCAAGACTGACGAGCATCGCCCGGACCACACCCAGTAGCCTTCTCATGGCCTTTCCCCTCGGCGATCAATCTCCACAGCAGCTAACACTCCCAACGCCGCGCCCGCAGTGCCGCGGCGCTTCCCACCAGCCGGATGCGCGGTGTCAGGACCCATCGTCGTCATCCAACGCCAACGGCAGCGCGATCGCCGCCGCGACGCCCAGGCCGATCAGCGTCCAGCCGAACCAGCCGATTCCTCCCAAATTGCCGCGGACCGTCGGATCGCCCTGGACGACCAGGGCGGATGCCACGGCCGAGGGCGGAGCCGCCTGCGGCGTCCAGAGCCGGTAGACCGCAGCCCCCGCGGGAGTTTCCACGCGATGCACTCCGGCCGTCAGACCGACCACGTCAAATTGCCCCTGCGCGTCGGTCTGGATGATCGCCACCGGGGCAGCGTCCAGCACTCGGACAACCCGCAGGGCGACCAGACCGCAGGGATTGCCCTGGGCATCGACCACTTGGCCGCGCAGCACGCCTCCCGCCTGCAGCGCGACGTCCTGGATCACCGACGGCGATCCGAGGGACGCGCCCTGGGCGCTGGTGAAAACGTGAGGATTTGCCGCCAGTACTTGCTGCAGCGGCAGCAGAAGCATGGCAGTGACAACAACCACCAACCGAAATCTCTTGCTGAACACTACTCTCATGTCGGAGTCCCCTTTGCAGGAAAGACAATACGCAGTTCCCTTGCACTCAGGCTGCCCGAAGCCGGCCTGAATGGCGCGTGGATGCAATCGGCCTCTGGCGTCGAAAAAGCGGCGGGATCTTAGCGAAACAGGGCCGTTCGAGAAAGATCGAATCTGGCCGAAGCCGAGCCTTTTTTCGCGCGGACCCCCGGATTGTCGAGGATTTCTGTGCCTTGCTATCGCTCGCCGGCATCCCGATTTCGCAGGCGCTTCCCAAGTTCTTCTCAGGAGCGCGGCAAGTTATGCCGATTTTTCTGGATGTGCGGATTTTGTGGATCGGCACCGGCGGCCGTCGCGCTAGCACCGCAAACGCTGGCAGACGGCCGGGCAGCGTCCGCGCTCGTCGCTCAAGACCAAGATTCCCGTGCGGAACTTGACGGCCCGAAGGATACGATGGTTATGACAGCACGCATCAAGCTATGCTCCGTTCGCCGTGTGACGCTGTTTGCGGGGATGGCGGTCTCGCTGGCAGGATTCGCTTGGCTGCTCTGGGCCCAGGACACCACGCCGCCCGGCTTCCGGGCCTACCGGCTGCAACACGCCCAAGCCGGCGATATCGTCCCGCAACTCGACAGCCTGCTGTCCGGCGAAGGATCGCCGTTCGAGATCGTGGTGGACCGCAGCGGCAATCGGATTCTGGTCCAGGGCGGCGAGACGGCGCAGCGACTGGCTGGCCAACTGATCACGGCCATGGACCAGCCGCCCGCAAAACTGTCGGCGGCGCAATCTCCGGCAGGGCCCAACGTCGTCCGCAGCTACCAGGTCGAAGCGGGCCAACTGGACGCGACGCTGGCGGACCTGCGCAAGAAATTTCCGCCCGCCACGGGCGCGCGCATCGCCGGCGACCCGCGCACGTCGCAACTGCTGGTGGTCGCCACGGAAGGAAACCAGAGCCGAATCGCGCAAGTCCTGCAATCGTCCGGCGCATCCGCGGCGCCGCCCCCGGCGGCCCCGTCTGCATCGGCCCCGTCTGCGGCGCCGCCGCCGGCCCGCTCGTCGCCCGGCGGTGGGACGCTGCAGCATGTCTCCTGGCGCGAGTTCGAGGACAAACTGGTCGGCCTCCTGGGGTCCCGCTTGACGCGGGCCACGACCCAGGACGGACAAGGAACCGTGTTCAGCCTGGCCGCCCAATCCGGACTGCAGCCGGTGCTGCAGGTGAACCGCCAAACCGGTTCGGTGTCGTACCTGGGCGATGCGGACTCGGTTCAGGTCTGGCGGCGCGTCGTCCAGGCCCTGGACCGCCCGCCAGACGCCGGCGGCCAACAGACGGATCTGGTCCAACTCGACCGCGCCGATCCGCAGAAAGTGCAGCGCGCCGTGATCTTGATGCAGACCGGCGTCGCCACCGCCGACGGCCCGGTCACGCAACTCGCTTCGGCGGCCGCCGCGCCCGAGGCCGCTGCGCCCGCCGCGCCTCCGCCCGCCGCTGTGCCGCCCGCCGCCCCAACGCCGCCGGCCGCTGCGCCGCCGTCCCCCGCCGCCGCCGCCGCGGACCCCGACGACGGCGGCCTGATCGGCCCCGTCCAGATCGAATACATCCAAGGCCTGGACGCGATGGTCATCCGCGGCCACAAACGGGACGTGGAACGCGTCAAGAAGATCATTGCCGACATCGAGAGTTCCAGCGCCGAAACGGAGCCAGCGATCGAAATCGTCGCCTTGAAACACGTCGGCTGCCAGGTGCTGACCACGCTGATCACCACCGTCTATAACGACATCCTGTCCACGCGGCAGGGCAAGGTCAACATCCAGGCCTTGGTCAAGCCGAACTCGCTGCTGTTGATCGGCCGGCCGGAAAGCGTGGACAAGGTCAAGGAGTTGATCGCCAAACTGGATCAGCCGTCCAAGCCGGAGGCCCAGTTCGAGGTCTTCCAGCTGAAGCACATTTCGGCGGTAGACGCGCAGGAGACCATCCAGAGTTTCTTCGTCGACCGGCTGGGCCAGACGACCCAGCAGCGAACGGCCGCGGCCGCGACCGGCGCGGCCCGGCCCGGCCTGGGAACTCGGGTCAACGTGGTGGCCGACTACCGCAGCAATGCGCTGATCGTGCAGGCCAGCCCGACGGACATGGACGAGGTCCGGCAGATGATCGCCAAACTGGACGTCGAAACCACGACCGCCGGCAACGAGTTGAAGATCTTCCGGCTGAAGAATGCACTGGCCAGCGACATCGGCCCCGTGCTGCAGGACGCGCTCAACTGGCAACTGGTCGGCAGTCGCGTGCCGCTGGGCGCGACTCGGACCGGCACCTTCGGCGTCGGCCAGACGTTCGGCCAGCAGGAAGAGCGGGCGCGGATCCGCTCCGCGATTCTGTCCTTTATGACCGTCGACGCGAAAGGCGGCAAGGTCCTGGAATCGGGGCTGCTGGCCGACGTGCGCGTGACCGTGGACACCAACAGCAACGCGCTGGTCGTCACGGCGCCGGCCAAGAGCATGGGGTTGATTGAGGCCCTGATCACCGAACTGGACCGCCTGCCCAACGCCTCGGCCCAGATCAAGGTCTTTACGATCGTCAACGGCGACGCGACCCGCTTGTCCACCATGCTGACCCAGTTGCTGGGCCAGCAGAGCACGACGCAATCCACCGCCGGCACGCTGTTCGGCCAGGGGACGGTCAGCCCGTTCCTGACCTCGGGCATGCAGTCCGCGGCCGCCAGCGGCGAAAGCACCCTGGTCCCCGTCCGCTTCGGCGTCGACCAGCGCACCAACAGCATCATCGCTACCGGTTCCGAAGGCGACCTGGGCGTCGTCGAGGCCATCCTGATGCGCCTGGACGAACAGAGCCTGCGACAACACAAGACCATGGTGTACTGGCTGGCGAACGCACCGGCCGGCGAAGTGGCAACTGCCATGAATCAGTGGATCCAGCAGCGCACCACGCTGTTTCAACAGCAACTTCAGATCTCGCCGGAAAGCCCGGACATCCAATGGAACCGCCGCGTGATCGTCGTGCCGGAGACCATCAGCAACACGATCATCATCAGCGCGGCCCCGGAGTTGTTTGACGAAGTTAAACATGTCGTCGAATCGCTCGACCGCCGGCCGCCGCTGATCAAGATCGACGTGCTGATCGCCGAGATCAACCTGGGATACGATTTCGAATTCGGGACCGAATTCGGGTTGCAGGATGCTCTGCTGTACGATCGCACCTATTCCACGGGCAATCCAGGAACCAACGCCTGGGGCGGACGGCCCGGTTTCAATTTCAACAACAAGCCGTTGGGGGATACGACCGAAAATGGCACCAACAACGTGCTAGCTCAGGGATTGTCGAGCTTCGGCCTGGGGCGGATCAGTCCCGCCTTGGGTTACGGCGGTCTCGTGCTTTCGGCCAGCAGTGACGCGGTCTCCGCCTTGCTGCGGGCTCTGGAAGCGGAGGGACGTGCCCAAATTCTGAGCCGTCCGCAGGTGACGACGCTCGACAGTCAGCCCGCGACCGTCAATGTCGGACAGATCACCGCCCGTCCCGGCGACATTTCCCAGACACAGAACTCCACCAATCAGGCGATCGTCGATACTCAAGTCGGTTTGGTGCTCGGCGTGACGCCCCGCGTGACGCCGGACGGCCTGATCATCATGGAGGTCGATGCGGAAAAATCCCGGTTAGGTGATGCCAGCGACTCGGTCACCATCAACGGAAACGTGATTCCCAATATCAACAATGTCACGGCCAGCACCACGATCAGTGCGCGAAGCGGGCAGACCGTCGTCTTTGCGGGCTTGATCGAGACGTCGAAAAGTCACGCGGTCCGCGGCATCCCCTTCATCTCCGATATCCCCGTCTTGGGACGTTTGTTCGAGTCGACGACGGAAAGCGACGTGCGCCGGGAACTGTTGATCATTCTGACGCCGCACATCATCCGCAGCGACGACGACGTCGACAAGATCCGGTACGCCGAGTCGGAGCGGATGAGCTGGTGCCTGTCGGACGTGATGAGCCTGTATGGGGCCGTCGGCCTGAGCGCCCGTCCCGGTGATTGGTGTACCTGCGTCAGCGATGTACCGACGATCTTTCCGGACGCCAATCCGACCGGAATCGAGACGGCTCCTGCGCCGCTGTCGGGTCACGAAGGCCAAATCAGCCCGCTGCTGCCGGAGCCCGGCCACAGCAGCCGCCGGCGAACCCGCGAACTGGAGCCGTCCGAACCGGCGCCGAATGCCGTCCCTGCCGCCGAACCGGTTTCCAATACGGGCTACCAACCGTGGCCGCCGACGGCCGGGTATCCGGGGGCACCGGCACGTTACGAGGGGACGACTCCCGCGCCGCAGGATCGTGCCGTCGTGCCGTACTCGCCGAGTCGACCGGCTGGAGAACCTGATCCCTATACCCGGGCTCGTCGGTTGCCGCCGGCCCCGTAGCGGTGCGCCGGATGGGAGGACCTGTTTCGAGGAAGCCCATGTCAAGGATGACCGTCATGACACCACGACACTTGTTGCCCGCGCTGACACTCGTGGTCTTGGCTGGCTGCCAAACCCTGGAGTTCGGGGGCCTGCGCACGGTTTCTGACAAACTGGCGATTACCAATAAAGACGCGAAGAGCCCAGACAGCCAGTGCCAGACTCCGGTGCGACTAGCCGCCATTTGGTCGGACGCCATGTACACGCAGCCGGGCCTGCCACCGACGCGCGGGTTCGGCGGCCGGCTCTACTTCTACAACACCAAAGGCGAGCCGGTGCAGGTCGAAGGTCAACTGGTCGTGTATGCCTACGATGATTCGCAGCAGGGCACGCCGTCGCAAACGCCCAGCCGCAAGTTCGCGTTCACCCCCGAACAGTTCGGTAATCACTACTCGGTCAGCGATCTCGGCCACTCCTACAGTGTCTGGATTCCCTGGGACCAGGTTGGCGGCGTCCGGAAGTCGATCAGCCTGTTGCCCGTCTTCACCACGGTCGGCGGTCAAGTCGTGACGGGCGAACAATCGATCAACGTGCTGCCTGGCAAAGCGCCGGAGGTTCCCGAACCGGCGCCGCGCGGCTACTTCACGCCGCTGTCGTCGTCCGAACCGCAGCCAGGCGTTCGTCGCGTTGCGTTCGCCGGGGCCTTGGCCGAGTCAGCAGCCTCGCGCGACAGCTGGCAGCAAATGCATCCGTACGTGCCCACGGCCGACAATCAGACCCAGTTGCGTTCGACCACCATCCAGCTGCCGCCGAGCATGACCCAACGACTGGCCCAGCAAGAACCGCCGGGCGCGTGGGACAAGGATTCGAGGTGGGCGGCGACGACGGGCGGAATGCCGGAAGAAGACTCGTCCGCTACGGCGTTGGGGAGGGTTTCGGCACCGCCGACGGCCCCACCCGCAACTCGTTTCGTACGTCCGCGATCCCCGGCTCCAAAAGCACAAGCCGCCCCACCAAATCCCGTTCGTGCTGGGACGCTACCTCGCCGCGCAGAACCGCAACCTGACCCTCCATTTCCACCTTCAGCGAACCCGCGTTCTTCAACTGAGGGAGCCGCGCCAGCCGATCCTGCACCCGCAGGTTGGGCCCAGTCGTGATAGCAGTCGCCGGGGCAGAAAAGGGAAAACTGTTGGGGCCGATCCGCAACGGCACACGCAGCTGCTGGCGCTGCTGCCGGGTTGAGCCGAACGCCCTGGAGTTCATGAAGTTGCTAAACTGGCTTCTGGAACTGAATCCGCTAGCCCCGCCGCTTGTCCCCTGTCCGCCATCCGTCTGGCCGCGCAAGCTTCCAACCCCTTGCGTGGAACCGCCCACGAGTTGACCAGGATCGCGGTTGTCCCGCAGGAACCGCTCGTCGCCCGAGATTTGGCCAGCGACATTCGTCTGGTCGCTCGCTCCGGACCTGCTCGTGCTGGTTTGCGCCGTCACGTAGCACGGCAGAAGCGTGCAGAAACCAAAGACCATCGTTGTCGATAACCAACGCTTCCAGTGACTCGCCATGTGGGTGTCCCCTTTTGCCAGCCGGACTCCGGCCTTCCGTCAGCTTGTTCCGGCACCGGACGTCGGAGTCAGGGCCTTCCATCATCATCATCAGGCCCGCGTTGCTTTCCCAATGGCCATCTTACTGAAATCCGCCAAGAAACGCCAGCCACGGGCGAATCTTCGGTTTGAACGTCACGCCTTGCGTTGACGGAAAGTCCGGCCTATTTTCCGCGTTTTCTGAAAACTTCGCGCCCTGTTCGGCGGTATTGCCTTACGCGCGCCCGAATTTGTCTCGTGCAACCCGGAGCCCTGAAATGACTTGCCTCCGTCCTCGCGTTGTGACCCGCTGGCTGCCGGTGGCAGCAACGATCCTGTTTCTGCTGCCCGCCCTGGCGACCGCCGCGGAACGCCCCGATGCGGCGCATCTGCTGCCGGACAACACGGTCTTCTACCTGCGGTTTCCCGTCACGACAGAGACGGTGTCCAAGTTCCAGGAGACGGCGATCGGGCGGATCTCGCAGGATCCGGCGATGCAGCCGTTGGTCTCGCAACTGTACGGGTCGGCCATCGAAGCCTTTCAGCGCGCCGAGAAAGAAATCGGAGCCTCGCTGGACGACTTGCTGTCGCTGCCCCAGGGCGAAATGTGCCTGGCGATGGTCACCCCGGAAGAAAGCCGACCCGCGGTCGTGTTTCTGGTCGACGTCGGCCAGCGGCTGCCCGTCGTGGACAAGCTCCTGAACCGGGCTGGCCAAACGCTCGAACAGCAGGGGGCCAGACGATCCGAAGAGACGCTCGGCGACACCCGCTTGACGGTCTTTGACCTCCGCGGCGACGAGACGCGACAGTTGGTCGTCGCCGTCCGCGATAACGCGGTCCTGGTCGCCAGCGATCTGGACGTGGCCCAGGGCATGTTGAATGCCTGGAGCGGAAAGAAGACGGAAGGAGTCCGGGTCCTGGCCGACAATCCGAATTTTGCCGCCGTCATGCGCCGCTGCACGGGGACGGAAGACCAGCCGCCGCAAGTCGAGTTCTTCGTCGATCCGGTGACGCTGTTCAGCCGCGCGTCGCGCGGCAATGCGGGCGCCCAAACGCTGGTGGCCCTGTTTCCCGCCCTGGGCGTGAACGGAATCCGAGGCGCGGGCGGCAGCCTGACGTTCGCTACGGAGGACTACGACTCGATGACCCAGCTGCACCTGCTGCTGGACAGCCCCCGCACCGGCGTGCTGGAGCTGATTGCCCCGCGGGCGGGCGAGATCACGCCGGAGAACTGGGTCCCGGCGGACGCGGCGAGCTACGTGACAGTGAATTGGGATTTGGCCAAGACGTATGCGAGTTTCGCGTCGCTGTACGACAAGATCCGCGGCGAAGGGGCGTTGGCTGGGTCGTTCGAGCGCGACCTGAAAAACCGCTTGGGGATCGACTTCCGCAAGGACGTCGTGGAGGCCCTGGCCGGCCGCGTGACGCTGGTCAACGCCATGGTCCGGCCCGCGCGCTTGAACAGCCGCGCAAACCTCGTGGGCGTCAAACTGAAGGACGCGACCGCCTTTCAGAAGACCCTGGAAAAGGCGGTCGCCAAGGCGGGGCCGCAGATGAACCGCGAGACGTTCGCTGGCGTGACCATCTATCGGGCGCCGACGAGGAAACCGCGGGCCAAACAACCGCCGAATCAGCCGCTGATGCGGCAGCCCGATCCGGCCCTCGCGATCGTCGACGACTACTTGCTGGCGACCGACTCGCTGGATCTGCTGAAGCAGGCGATCGCGGCCCAGAGCGACACGAGCCAGTCGCTGGCCGGGCAATTGGAGTTCCGCCTGATCGCCAGCAAGATCCGCAGCCAGCCGGGCGGCGAGCGCGCCAGCCTGATCGCGTTCGACCGCCCGGAGGAAGCCCTGCGGCTGTGGTACGAAATTGCCGCCGCCGAAGCGACGCGGCAGCGGCTCTCGCAAGGGGCGGAAAACAACCGCTTCTTTCGCGCCGTCAACGACGCCCTCCGCGATCACCCCCTGCCGCCGTTCGCCGTCCTGGCCCGCTACCTGGCGCCCAGCGGCAGTCTGCTGACGGACGACGAAACGGGCTTGCACTACACCAGCTTCACCCTGCGGCGGAAGTGAGTGGATTGGTCGTTTAACCGCGACCCAACGGGGAGCGCGGGCGTGATGTCGGACGTCCGCCCCGCACGCTCCCCGTTGGGTCGCGGTTAAACGAGCGTGGCGAGATCGCGTGCGAACCGTCCGCCCAGCGCAAAAGAAAAGACCCTCGACGCCGGCACAGCGAAGAGGGTCTTGCGTTCTGCGACTTGGAGAATGGAAGGGAAGGTTGTGACGCGTCGCTTTCGGCCCGGTCAGCCTGGCCCCGTAGGGCGTGTCGCGCGTGCGTGGGCAGCTGTCGAGGTTCGTCGATGGCCTTCAGAAGCACCTGGGTTTCTCAAGCCAGCCCTGGGTTCTGCATCGCTGCTCGTTGCTGCGGGGCACGCGTCGGTTCTTTACGTCGAGCCGCAGTCCGAAACGCAACCGTCTTGGCCGTTCCGTTCTGTCGCCGCCTCATGCCGGCGGCGATCGCATTCTCGTCTGCTGTCTTCAGGAGACTGGAAACTTCAGGAATCGACCAACACCAAAGCGACTGGAAAAAAACCTCCTTTGGCAGTTAAGGGTTTCTGATCCTTGCTCCCCGTTTCGATGCCGCTCTCTTGCTCGTTCAACCACACGCGAGTTCGTCGCCCTCGAGGAGCGTCCGTCCGCTCCTCAGCGTTCCTGGTCCGGTGGTGTTTGCATGGCAGCCCTCCCTTGTCGCACGTGACAGCTGGCGGTTTCTACTTCGTTTTCCTTCACCCCACTCACGTCAACCAACACTGTAATTACATAGCCGCCGGGAAGTGACGGGGCAAAAAGATAGCGCCGCGTTTTTGCGAGATGTTAAGCTGTGCCGCCCCGCGAGTTCGCGAGACAACGGTCCGGCAAAGTGTGCGGCGAAAAGCGGGTTCCTTGGGCGGCAACGGGGCCGCAAATCTCCGCGACGCACCGCCTCAAGCCACCAGACTGCTGGCCAGCAACTCGGTGGCGAGGAGGCGTTGGGGGGCGGGCGCAGCGGTCTGGTCTTGAACACCGCTCCACGTTGGCAAGCAACGTGGTGGCGAGGAGACGATAGGGGGGCGGGCGCAGCGGTCTGGTCTTGAACACCGCTCCACGTTGGCAAGCAACGTGGTGGCGAGGAGGCGATAGGGGGGCGGGCGCAGCGGTCTGGTTGTGAACATCGCTCCACGTTGGCAAGCAACGTGGTGGCGAGGAGACGATAGGGGGGCGGGCGCAGCGGTCTGGTTGTGAACATCGCTCCACGTTGGCCAGCAACGTGGTGGCGAGGAGACGTTGGTGGGGGGCACAGCGTAGGCCGAGAACCCGTCGCTCCCAGCCGGCGTCGTGGTCGTTGTGCGAGTTTGCTGATCCGCCGGGAGCCGGGCAACTGGGAACGGCCCGAACGTTCGTTTCAGGCGCCCGTCGCCGCCAGGATCTGGTCGGGAGCCGACAGCGGCCCGACAGCGACGGTGGTGAGGACGCTCAGGGGATATTTCCGCAGCACGGCGGCCACGTCGTCACAGGTCACTCGCTCGTAGCTCTCGATCGTCTCCCGCACCGTGCGATACCGGCGGCGCGCGATCCAGTTGCCGCCGACGGAGAACAGGCGATTGACCGGCCGCTCGCTCTGCAGCACCAGGTACGAACGGATCTTGCTCTTGGCCTGGGCCAGTTCCGCCTCCGTCACTCCGTCGGTTTCCGCTTCGGCCAGGATGTCCCGGAGGCGGGCCAGGTTCTCCGCCGTGTCCTCCGGCGCGCACGACAGCTGGGTCATCAGGATGCCCGTGCCCTGGTATTCGCAAGCGCCCATCGAGGCGGATTCGGCGAAGCCCGGATCGACCAGTTCCCAGAACATGCGGCTGCCGCTGTCGTCGCCCAGCACCGCGGCCAGCAGTCGGGCTGCGTGCCGGTCGTCGTCCTCCAGCGCCGGACCGTTGGCGATCTGGATGACGTACTGCTGGACCGCCGCCGGTTTGTGAACGACCTGGAGGCCGCTGTGCGCCGCCGCTCGCGGGGTCTCGCGCGGCGCGTCGAAGGGCTCCCAGCTGCCGCAGAAGCGTTCGGCCCGCGTTACCAAACGGTCGAAATCGACGTTTCCGGCCGCCGCCAGCACGATGTTCCGCGGGCTGTACCGCTGGCGGAAGTAGTCCAGCATCTGGTCGCGCGTCAGCCGGCCGACGCTATCGGCCGTGCCCAGGACGCTGCGGCCCAACGGGTGGGCGCCGAAATGAGCGGCCATGCACTTCTCGTGCGCGCCGAACGGCGGCTGGTCTTCGTACTTGGCGATCTCTTCCAGGATCACCATTTTCTCCGTGTCGAAATCCGCCTGCCGCAGCGTCGGCCGCAGGATATCGCTCAGCAACTCCACCGCCTGATCGTGATACTCCGGCAGAAACGCCGCAAAATACACGGTCTGTTCCTCGCTGGTGTAAGCGTTGGAGTGCGAACCGATTTCGTCCAGCTCGCGGTTCACGTCGGCCGTGCTGCGCGTGGCGGTGCCCTTGAAGGCCATGTGCTCCAGGAAGTGGCTGACGCCGTGATTGGCGTCGGATTCGTCCCGCGAGCCGGTCTTGACGAAAAAGCCCAGCGCGGCCGAGTAGGCGCGCGGCGCCAGTTCGGCGATCACTTCCAAGCCGTTTTCCAGGGTCTGCTTACGAAATTCCAACGGGCAACTCCAAAGGTCTTTCGCCGAGCGTGACCAGGCGGAAATCGCGCGGCGGATGGGATTCAAGATAGGCGTCGATTCGGTCGCGGGACAAGCCGTCGATGATCGCCCGGACCTCGTCCACCGTCTGCACGCGGCCCAAATGATACCAGTCGGCGGCAATCGAGTTGCTCCGCGACGTGCTCGACTCCTGCTGCATGATCAGGCTGCTTTTGAGCTTGGCCTTCAGGCGGTCCAGCTCATCCTGGGCGACGCCGCGGCCCAGCCGGATCAGTTCGGCGAGGACGACTTCCAGGGTTTCCTGGGCCCGCTCCGTGGTCGTGCCGGCATAGCACAGCACGCTGCCCCGATCCCGGAGCGAATGGCACATGGCCTGGACGGCATAGCACAGGCCGCGGTTCTCGCGGACTTCGGTGAACAGCCGCGAACTCATCCCGTCGCTCAACACGCCGACCGCGGCCCGGGCTTCGTAGTAGTCGGGGTGCGCGTAAGGCACGCTGGGATAACCGATGCCGATGTGCGTCTGGCTGGAATCCTGCGGCAGGTGGACGACCCGCTCGGCGGCCGGCGTCTCCTCGCAGACCGGCGCCGTTCCCGCGGTCCAATCGGCCAGCAGGCTTGCGGCGTGGTCCAGCAGCTGCGGCCAATCGAACTTGCCAGCCACACTCAGAATGGCGCCGTTCGGGCGATAGGTGTCGCGGAAGAAGCGGGCCAGATCGTCCTGGCGGGCCGACTCAAGGCCCTCAATCGTGCCCGGCGCCGAGCGGCCGAAGGGGCTGCCGTACTGCAGCCGGCGCAGCTCTTGAAACGCCTTCTGGGCCAAATCGTCCTCGATCGCGCGGATCTCCTGGATGCACACCAGGCGGGCGTCCTCCAGTTGCTCCGGCGGCAGATGCGGCCGCCGCACGACGTCGACATAGATCGCCAGCGTCTCCAGCAGGCTCTCGGCGGGCATGGCGCCGCCGTAGCTGCAGTGGACGGTGGAGACCGACGCGGAAGTGTCCGCGCCCAGCAGCTCCAAGTCCGAGACAAACTGGCGGCTGTCACGCGAGCCGCAGCCGCGCTGGGCCATCTCGCAGGTCAGGTTCGCCAGCCCCAAACGGTCGGCCGGATCCCGACAGCAACCGGCTACGACCAGCAGCGAGAACGCTGCCGATTCGAGCCAGTCCATCGGCTCCGCGACCAACACCAGACCGTTTTCAAACTGATGGGTGTAGATGGGTTGAATCAAGGTGGCGAGAATTTCCCTGGGGGTCAGGCTGACCCCGGTTGCGCGAAATCAAAGTCCAGAGCGTACTCCAACCGTCAGGCGTACGCAACCTCGGCCGTCTTGTAAACCGTCCTCACGCACCGGAATCCCAGGCGCTGGTACAGTCGCTGGGCGTCCTGGTTTTCCGCCGTCACTTCGAGGGTTACCCGGCCGACGCCCGCCGCGCGAAATCCCTCCAGGCTGCGCTGCAGCAGCACGGTTCCCAGTCCCCGCCCCCGATGCGCCGGCACCACGCCGAAGTTCTGGACCGAGCCCCTGCGGTCGCCGTCGCGGAGGCCTTGAATCGTGCCGCAATAGTCGACGCGGCTGTTCCGCGGGTCCGTGCAAGCCAGCAGCCACGTGGCCTGCGGCAAGAAGCTCTCGCCCCCCGTGATGTCCCGCATCAGCCGCAGGCAACCTTCCGGATAGCCCAGCGAGGGAAAGACGTGGGCGTCGATTTCTGCGTGGAAACAGCGGTATTTCACGTCGGCGTGCGCTTCCAGCAACGCTTCGTCCCAGGGCACCAGCCGATAAGCGGAGGGCAGTTGCGCGGCGTCCGAAAGCCGACCGGAAAGGTCGATTTCCATTAAGAAGCGTTTGAAGTAGGTCAACCCCATACAGCCTCTGTCCCTGCAGGCATCGCGTCACATCGCGTTGGCGGCGATCATCGCGATATTGATGAGGATCCAGATGCCCGCCAGCACGGTCCCGACGATGCCGACGATCATGCCCGCCTGCGTCATCGCCTGGCCGCTGGGGTCCATCCGGCCCGCGCGGATTTCCTTCATGTCCGTGGCGCCCATCACCCAGGCGGCAATGCAAAACGGCATGCAACACAAGACGCCGAGGATGCCAAAGGTCAGGATCAATCCGCCGCGATGCGGCCGCAGGGAGTAGGGCGGAGGGTTGAACGGCGAATTGGCCGGTGAGGCATAGGGATTCAACGCCGGCTCCGGACGCTCGCCGAACGGGTTCTCGTCGACAGCGGGTTGGGGCGAGACGGAGAAGGGACTCTCCGTCACCGGCTCCAGCGGCGCCGCGCCGGCTTCCGGCACCTGGACAATGGTTCCACAAGCGGGACAGCGTGCTTTCTTGCCCGCGTGTTCGTCCGCGACGCGCAGCGTCTGACCACAGCCCGTACAGCCAATTTCGATCGACATTGTCAAAATCCCCGTTCTGCGATTCCGTCTGAGCCCACATGCCAGGGCGTCCACAACAGGCACACCGTGCCGACGGCGAGATCCGTCTTGCGCGGCGGCACCGGGACCTCCTCGACCCGCAATTGGTCCGCCGACGATTTGTGTTCGAGCTTGTCCATCTCTTCTTGGAATTCGGCTTCCAACTTGGCGATTTTCTCGTCGATTTGCTCCGTGGTTTCCTCCGCGCGGCCGATGTCGCCGCGCTGCTCCAGGCTCTTCCCCATGCCTTTCATCGCCGAGGCGGCCCGCGTGACGTTGGTGACGCTGGTCAGTTTCCGGCCGAACAGCGCGCCCAGGATCGACGTCCCGAACGAGATCACGGTTTGCATCTGGTGCTGCCGGTATTGGGATTTTTCGCGATCGACGCGATGCTCCGCGCGTTGCTTCTGGTCGGCCAGCGTGGCGAATTTTGGCTCGTAGCGTTTCTTCAGCTTCTCCGCCTCCAGATCCCGCAGTTCGCGGGCTGCGGTCTGCAGCCGGATGCGGAAATCCGCCTCGTTCTCGTCCAGCCGCGAGAACAGATTCAGGTCCGGGCAGAACCGCAACGTCAACGGGCGGTTCCGATACAGGCAGTCTTTGAGCGCCTTGGTCCAGGCGGCATAGCTCTTGCCACGGGCCAACTCCGGCGGCAAGGCGGCGAACGTGGCGTCTTCCTCCGGTTGGGCCTGGAGTTCCGGCTCGGCCTGCGCCAACTCCTCCGCCGTCGCCCAAACGTCGCCGGCTGCGCCGCCCTCCAGCACCGTCCACAAGGCGACGTTCTGCCAGTTGTCCGTGCCGCTCTTGGCGTGGACGTAGCGCAGCCGGGCCGTGCCCAGCAGCCCGGGCCGGTACACCAGGCGCTTGCCCGGCGGCGCGCCTCGGCCGACGAGAAAGAAATCCTTGACGTCCGGCGGGACGACGGGCCGCTGGGACGCCGGAGGCCCGCCGGAGGCGTCTGAAACCGCCGCCGCCGGGCCGGCCACGACGGTCGCGGCGGCGGGCTCGCCCGCAGACGCTCCGGCCGGCAGCGCCGCAGCTTTGCGGGGCGCCATCAGCGTCTGGATCTGCTGGCGCGTCAGCGGTCCCCGCAGGTACGACAGCGCCCAGCGGGTCTGGAAAATCGCCGGCTGGTCGTCATGCACGTTGTTCATCAAGAAGACTCGCTGCCCCAACCCGGCCAGGATCTGTTCCAGGGCCGCCCGGTCGAAGCTCCGTCCGGCGGCGGCCGACGCTCCCTCCAAACCTTCCAGCACGCGGGCCTTGTCGCGCTCTGTTTGCAGCCGCCCCAGGAACCAGGTGCCGGCGTTCGACAAGCCCTTGTAGTCCAGATCCACCGGATTCTGGGTGGCCAGCACCACGCCCAAGCCGAAGGCGCGAGCTTGCTTCATCAGCGTCAGCATGGGCAGCTTGGACGGCGGATTCGCGGTAGGCGGGAAGTAGCCGAAGACTTCGTCCATGTACAGGACCGCCCGCAGGCTGGACGTCCCCGCCTGGCTCCGCATCCAGGACACCACTTCGTTCAGCAGAATCGTCACGAAGAACATCCGCTCCGCGTCGGACAAGTGCGCGATGGAGAGGATCGACAGCCGCGGTTTGCCCTGCTCCGTGTACAACAACCGGCCGATGTCCAGCGGCTCGCCTTCCAGCCAGCCGGCGAAGCCCGGCGAGGCCAGGAGGTTGTTGATGCTCATCGCCAGACTGAACCGCTCCGCCGCCGGGAAAAACGTCTCCAGGTCCAGCAGCCCGACTTTGTCGAACGGCGGCGACTGAATGCCGCGGATCAGGTCGGCCAACTGCAGCCGGGCACCGGCCCGCCACGACTGGTCCAACAAGTTCGACAACAGGATGTGCTCGCGGCTCCGCAACGGGTCGGCGTCGATGCCCAGCAAGGCCAACAGGGCCGAAGCGGCGGAAGTCACGCGCTCGCGGAAGGCGTCGTTGTCCTGGATCACCGCCGGCGGCGGCGCATCGAAGGACCGCAGCACGGTCAGCGGCAATCCGGCACTGCTGCCCGGCGTGTAAATCGCGATGTCCGCCGCTTGCCGGTACATGGCCACCCGCGCCGCGTCCTGGCCCCAGGCCGCCAGCCCCTCCCGCCACTTGCTGGCTTCTGCCGCTGCGAACTCGTCGACGGTCTTGCCCTGCCGCGCCGCTTCCGCCGGCTCGACCCAGGGGCGAAAATCCGCCGGCTGCAAGTCCGGAAACGCGAGCAGCAAATTGCCCAAATCGCCCTTGGGATCGATGGCGATCGCCGGAATGCCGTCGATCGCCGCCTCTTCCAACAGCGACAGACAGAGCCCTGTCTTGCCGCTGCCCGTCATGCCGACGCACACGGCATGGGTGGTCAGATCTTTCGATTCGTACAGCAGCCAGCCGTCCTGCAACTTGCCTTGCTGCAGATCGTACTCTTTGCCCAAGTAGAAGACGCCCAGCTTTTCAAAATGTTGCGTCATACCGCGAACCGCCTGATGGATTAACACGGGCCAGGAACGTTTCCGAATGGAACTGCGGAACGCTCACGCGACCGGATTGGCTCTGCCGCGCGCGGGCGCAAGTGGCGCGACTGGCCGCACGCAGTTGCCGTCAATTCTATCCGCCGGCCGCGCGCATGGAAACGGGGAAGGGGCGTTTTGCCGAGGCCGACTCAACAGCCTGCTAGGCAGCGGGCTTCTCGTAATGCCGGTCGGCGGGGACGGCTTCCATCAGCATCTCGATCATCCGTTCGCTGTTGACGTTGTTGGCCTGCGCGGCGTAATTGCCGGCGATGCGGTGGCGGAGCGCCGGTTTGGCCAGTCGCTGGATGTCCTCGATCGTGGCGTGATAGCGGCCGTGCAGGATCGCCCGGGCCTTGGCGCAGGTGACCAGCGTCAGCACGCCGCGCGGGCCGGCGCCCCAGTTGACCCAGCGATTGACGAAGTCGGGAGCTTCCTTGGCGCCGGGACGCGAGGCGCGGACCAAGGCCCAGGCGTAACCCAGCACCTGGTCGCTGACGGGCACGCGGGTGACCAGTTGCTGCAGTTCGACGATCTCTTCGCCCGACATGCAGGCCTGGATTTTACCCTGCGACGCGGAGGTGACGCGGCGGGCGATCTCCCATTCCTCCAAGCCGCTGGGATAGTCGACTTTGATGTACAACAGGAACCGGTCCAGCTGGGCTTCGGGCAGCGGATAGGTGCCTTCCTGTTCCAAGGGGTTCTGCGTGGCCAGCACGAAGAACGGGGCGGGCAAGTGGTGCGTCTTGCCGCCGGCGCTGACGTGCCGCTCCTGCATGGCCTCCAGCATGGCCGCCTGCGTCTTGGGCGGCGTGCGGTTGATCTCGTCGGCCAGGATCAGGTTGGCGAAGACCGGGCCGGGGAGAAAACGGTGCTCGCGCTGGCGCGTCTCCGGGACCTCCTGAATGACCTCGGCGCCGGTGATGTCGCTGGGCATCAAGTCGGGCGTGAACTGAATGCGTTTGAAGGACAGGTGCAGCGATTCGGCGATCGAGCTGATCATCAGCGTCTTGGCCAGGCCCGGCACGCCTTCCAACAGCGCGTGACCCCGCGAGAACATGGTGACCAGCACCTGCTCGATCACGTCGTCCTGGCCCACGATCACCTTGGACAGTTCCTGGCGGATGCGCTCGTATCCATCCTGGCAGCGTTTCACGGCGGCAATGTCGTCTTGGGTCAAGGTCGCTTCGGTCATTCGAGGTTATCTCCAGGGAAGGGGTGTAATGTGCGCGGGGCACATGGGGAAGGCGAAATTGGTTTGGGTGGAGTTGGGGTCAGGCTTACAGAATTCAATTTTGGCCGAGCAAAGTCGTTCCAGATGGCTGGTCCCATTTTCGGCCAAAATTGAATTCTGTAAGCCTGACCCCGGAACTAGTCTAAACTTTCAAAGTATCTCCGCAGGCGTTCTTCGTAGCCGCGGGGGGCCGGGCGGCGGGCGCGGGCCTGGATCGCTTTGCGCAGGTCCGGCGGCAGCTTGGCGAACCAGGCTTCCTTCTCGACCTGGCGAAGTTTTACCTCCGCGTCCTCTTGGCTGTCCTCGGCCTGGCTGTCGCCTTCGGTCTCGGGTTTCATGCTCAAAGCCGACGGCGACGGCTTCTGGTTCTCTGTCTCTTCGCCGGTCTGCGAGACGCCGCCGCCATGGGGCTTGGGGTTGGTCTGGCCGGGCATCGGCTGATCCGCCTGACCCGCTTCCTGGCCTTGCTCTGAGGGCTCGGCCTGGCCCTGAGCCGTTTGCGGCTGGCCCTCGTCCGGCAGCGAATTAGCGGGCGAACCCATCGCTTCGGCTTGAGCCAGCGTCTGGGCCGCTTGCGCCATCGCGGCCGGACCTGCGATTTGCGCCGCGGTGACTTCGGGCGAGGCGGGGACGAAACCGGTGCCCAAATCGGTTGGCTCGGGCGCGGCCGGCGTTTCGCCCTGGCCGGCGGGCGGCGGAGGCGGTTGGCCGGGTTGGGGCGAGCCGGCCGGCTGGCCGGAGGGCTGGCCCGCGTCGCCGGGCGGCTCCTGACCGGCGGCCGGCGTTTCGCCCGCGGGCGGTTCAGCGGCTGGTTCGCTGGCATCGGCCATCGGTTCGTCGCCCGCGGGCGGCTCCTCGGCCGTCATCGCGGGCGCCGGTTCAGGTGGCAGGCCCAGCTGCAATTCGGACGCGGCTTCGAGGCCCTCGCGGAGCGGCTGGTTGGCGACCTGCTCCTGGCCGGAGATCTCGACGGCGCCTTGACCGGTAGCCCGCTGGGCCTGGGCGAACTGGTCGCTGGCCTCCGCCAAGGCCTGGGCGGCCGACACCGCTTCGGGCGATGGCGGAGTCGCTGGCTCCGACTGGCCCTCTGGCGTCGCAGCGCCCTCCGCCAGCTCCGGCTGGCCCTGGTCGCCCTCGGCGGGTTCCGGCTGAGGCGCCTCGTTGGCTTGAGCCAGTTGTTCGAGCGTCTCGGCGGCCTGTTCGATTTGCTCGCGGGCCGCCTGTTGTTCCTGGGCCAACTGGGCCATCGCGGCGGCGATGTCGCGGTCGCGCTGAATTTGCTGTTCGCGGGCGGCCAGACTTGCGGCGGCGCGTTCCATCGAGCGTTCGACTTGGTCCTGCGCGGCGACGGCTTGGGCCGGTTTTTCGGCGCCCTGCTGCGAGCCTTCTTGAGCCGCTTTCTCGGCGGTCTGCAGCGCGGCGGCCGCGTCCGGACTCACGTCGGCAGCTTGTTCCGCCAGGTCGCGGGCCTGTTGGGCCTGCTTTGCCAGCGCTGCGGCTTGCTCTTTGCCCAGTGCTTGGATCGCTTGTTCCAGCTGCTCGGCAGCCTGGGCCAGAGCCTCGCCCGCGGCTTGCTGTGCCTGGGTGGTTGCTTCCGCGTTGCCGGCTTCGATCGCTTTCTCTGCGGCGTCGGATTGTTGGCCAGCTTGTTCCAGGGTCTGGGCGGCTTGCGGAGCCGCTTCGGCAGCCAGTTCCTGAGCCTCGTGGGCCATTTCGCCGACGTGGGCCTGGGCCTCGGCGTTCGCCTGGCCAGCCGGAGCCTGGGCGGTGTCCGCAGCCGCCTGGTCGGCTGCCTGCTGGGCGCGATTCAGGGCTTCGTGGGCCGCTTGACGTGCGGTCTCGGCGCGATGCGGGTTGCCGCTCAGCGTTTCCTTGGCCGCCTCGGCGGCTGCTTCGGCAGCTTGTTTCAGGGCTTCGGCGGTCGCGCCCTCGGCTTGCTGGGCCAACTCCCCGGCTTGCTCGGCGACCTGTTGCTGCTTTGCGGCCGCGGCCGCCGGCGACGCGGCTCGGCCGCGCTGAAGGGCCTCGGCCGCCGCGTCGGCTTCGGTCTGCTGTGCCGCCGCTGCGCGCACCTCGCGGGCCAGTTCCGCGGCTTCGGCCGCCTCGGACCGGCCGGACGCCCGCTGCTGTTCCGTGCGAGCTTCGGCGACCTTGTCCCTTGCTTGCTGCAATTGCTCCAGCCGCTGGCCGGCATCCTGCGGCTGGGCGGCCATCGCTTGTTCCACGGGCGTCTGGACCTCGGCGACTTCGCCCAACTGTTTGTCGGCGAGCGCTACCAGGTCCTCCGCGGTCTTGCCCACCTGGGTGCGGAGATCTTGGGCGGCCTGTTCCAGCATCTGGGCGGCCTGGCCGGCTGCCTGCGCCACCTGAGCCGCGGTCTGTTTAGCCGGATCGCCAGTCTGCTGCTTGGCAGCTTCGATCCCTTGGGCCGCCTGGTCGATGGGCTGGGCCGCCTGCTGGAGCTGTTGAGACACTTGCGGTTCGGCCGTCTGGAGGCCTTCGGCGATCTTGGCGGCGGTCTCTTTCACTTCCGCCTGTTCGGCGGCGAACTCGCCGGCCTGTTCCTGCGACAGGCCTTGCTCGTTTGCGGCCGTGGCGGACGCCTTGGCGATTTCCCGCTCGCTGGCTGCGGCCCGCTCCAGGGCCTCGGCCGCGCGGGCCAATTCCCCCACCTCGACGGCCATTTGCCGGCGCTGGGTGTCGGCCAACTGGGCTTGGGTTTCAGCCAGCGCCTGTTGGATGGCCCGCTCCGCGCTCTGGGCCGCCTCCTGGCGAGCCTCCTGAGCGGCGGGCGAGGCGTCGGCCAGGGCCTGCGCGGCTTCGCTCACTTCTTCCTGAGCGTCCGCCAGGCGGGATTCCACGACGCCCGGCAAGTCCTGGTTGTTCTCCGTGGCGGCCTCGGTCGCGGCGGCCAGGTTTTTGGCGACCTGCTGCTCTTGCTGCTGCGCCTGGGCCGGATTCTGGGGCGCACTTTCGACCACCTTCTCCTGCTGCTCGGCGATCTGCTCCAGCTTCTCGGCCAATTGTTCCAGCCGTTTCACTTCCTCGGCCAGTTGGTCGGCGCTCTTGTCGCCCTGTTCCAAGTCGATGGCGTGCTTGAGCTGTTCTTCGATTTCGGCCAGGCTGCCGATGACCGTCGTTTGTTCGGCGATCGTCTCCGGTTTGTGTTCCTCGAACAACTGAGCCGCCGCTTCATAGGCGGCCGCCTTGGCCTGTTCCAGCAGCGGCTGCGTGGCGGGGAACTCGTCGAGCGTTTCGCTCAACGGGCCCATTTTCTTGTGGATTTCGGACTGCTGTTCGACCATCTTCTCGACGGCCTGCTCCGCGAGCTTCTCGGTCTGGCGGACTTCCTCGCGGAGCTTTTCTTGTTTGTCGAGCAGTTCGCGGACCATCTTCAGCGCCTGTTCGCGGTCGCTGCTGATCAGGCCCTGGGTCTCTTCGATTTTCTCCAGCAGTGCCCGCAGGCCCTTGATCACGGCTTTCTGGCTCTTGGCCGCGTCAGCGAACTTGGCCGCTGCCAGCGCGGCGTCGGCCGTATCGAGTTCCTGGCCGACCTGTCCCGCCTTGAGAATCCGCAGGCCGTCGGACGCTCCGGCGCCGACCTGGCCGCCCCAAGTGCCGACGTCCACCAGCGTATCGACCAAAACCAAGAACAGCGATTTCACGTCCAACTGGTCTTGGATCGTCGTCTTGTGGGAGGCGTCGCGATCGGCTTCCGCGATCGTGGGCAGCGTTTCGGTGGCGCTGTACGTCCGAGTCTCTATCGCGATCAACTGGCGGACTTGAGCCGCGATCCGGGCGATCTGCAGGCGGCGGAGCAGCTTCTGCCGTTCGGCCATCAGCCGCACCACGACCTGCCGAATCTCGCCCCGCGCCTGGTTGATGATCGCCAACTGGTCCGCCTGGCCCGCGTCGTGCGCCTTGGCCAGCAACTGGACGATGTCCTGCATTTCCTGCTCGACCAGGCCGTCGATGTTGCCGCGCATCTCGCGGACTTCCTTGAAGATGGGCAGTTCCGTCAGGCCGTTTTCCTCGAATTGCCGGATTTGGATTTCGAGGATGCCGGAGACCAGTTCGCGGGCCAGCGCCCGCGCTTTTTCCTGGGCCTGCTGCTTGTGCCGCAGCGGGTCGATTTCCGCGCTGCGGACGCCGGCGGGCAGAATCGAGCAGAACGCGGCCAGCGACACGATGAGAGCGGCACTCCGTTTCATCTTCCTTCTCCGATTCCCAACTGCTGTTTGATGATCTCTGTCAGCCGCTGTTCCGATTTCTCGTCGGCCTCGGAGATGGCGGCCAACACGCCCGCCTCGTCGGAAATCTCCAGGACCAACGGATCGCCCTGATACGATTCGCCCGGCAGTTCGCCGCGATAGTCGACGGCTTCCAGGGTCAGCTTCAAACGGTCTCCCTTGGCCAGGTTCGCCGGCTGCAGTTGCCCGCCGCGTTCGATCCGCAGGGCTGCCAGGTCCAGCACGTAGCGGCCGTCGACCGGGAGGCGGCCCGACAGCACCGGCTGGGCGTCGGGCAGCAGCGACAGCGTTTGCGTCTCCAGGTTGGCGTCGTCCCCCGTCGCCTCGCTGGTTCGCCGTTCGCGTTCCACGGCCACGTGCAGGAGGACCTGCGCCACGCCGTAGTCGTCGTTCACTCGGTACTCGATTTTCGGTTGGGCCGTCGGCAGGACGACTTTGTGAACCACCGCTGCGGCACAGACCGGCGGGCGGTCCGGTTTGATCCGCACGGAACCTCGAATCGGCGTCTCCAGGTGCAAGTCGTCTTCGTCGGTGACCTGGATCTCAAAGCGCAGCGGTTCCGTGACGCGGGAGAACGGCGAGTCGGCGGCGGCCAACGACCAGCGGAGCCGGCCGTCATCCTGGGCCGTCAAATCGTAGCGTCGAGGCGACGTAGGGGTCAGTACGGTGAGCCACGCGGAACGTAATTTCTTGCGGTTGATGCACTCGACCGCCAGTTTGACTTCGGAGCCTTCCAGGACGGAAATCTGCCGGGCCGCGGGCTCGGCCGGTCTCTCGTTGGCCACCTTGGCGTAAGCGGGCGGAACCGGAGTCAGCTGGGATTCGACGACGGGCAGCGGGATCATCGCCACGTCGGCCGAGTCGGTCCAACCGTCGCCGACATGAATTTGATACGTCACCGGTGACACCAGCCGCGGGAGCCGGCCGGCGTAGACGGCCGTGGCGTCTGCATCGCCGGGCCAGTCCTTGAGCAACCGATCCAGCTCGCCGGCCGCGCTTTCCAACTTGCCGACGTCCCCGGCCGCCGCTTCGATGGCGTCGGCCGCGGCGGGCGCGTCGGCCCTGGCCAGCGTGGCCAGCTCCCGCGCCCAAGTCCCGCCCAGGTCAAAGTCCTTGACCGCCAGCCCCTCGCGCAGACCGCCGGCCGCCTGCTGCAAGCGCTCGCGGCGGGCGTCCAGCGTCATCCGCTGCAGTTCGATGGGACGCTTGCGGTCGCCCGCCGCCATGAGCTGCGCCCGGCCGCCGGGCGGCAGCGTGCCGGAGCAGCTGACCCAGAATTCCAGCGGGTAGCCTTCGGCGCACTTGGCGTCGGCCGGCCGGGTGCCGTGCCGCGGGCGATCGAGGACGGTCTGGTGATTGAGCGCGATTCGTTCGATGACCGTGTCGGACGGGTAGTGGACGGACGCCAGGCAGAGCCGCTGCAGAAAGGCCCGCGTGTGGCCGGGAAAGCAGACGGCCACCGCCGCGGCCACCGCCACGGTGGCAAAAAGCGCGACGGTGCGGCGGCGCGGCTTGGGCTGCGCCAGACCTTCGAACACGTCCAGACGGCCAACCAGGTCGGAAACGCTTTCGATGACCCGCTCCTCCAGCTGGCGCGAGCCCCAGGCGGCGGCCTGGGGCTGCTCGAATTGGATCGCGGCGACCAGGTCGCTGTGGATGGCGTGCTTCTTCTCGACCAACAGGGCCAGTTCGATTTCGTCTTCCTGAACGCCCAACTCGGGCACGGCATAGCGGCGGAAGCTCCACACCAGGCCGGCTGCGCCCAGGGCCATCACCAGCAGCCGCTGAGCGACGTCCAGCTGAAACGCCACGTCGAGGGCAAAGACGGCCAACAACAGCCAGAGCGCCGCAGTGATCACGGCCGAATACGCGGTCGCCCAGCGTCCGAAAACGCGGGACCGCCGCAATGCAGCGAGGTGGCGATGGAGGGTGGAAAGTCGGGTCATTGTAAATGAATCATCTTCCTGGAAAACCATTCTCCCAGCATCAGCCCCACCAGGGCAATAAACCACAAGGGGGTGCTCCACAGCGGATGGTTCCGCGTGTAGCGTTCCGTGATCGCCTGCAACTGCAGGTCGTCCGGCAGGCGATCGACGGAGGTCAGGTCGTACGACCGGCCCCCCGTCTCGGCGGCCAGTTCTTCCTGCAAGCGGACGTTGCGGACGCCGCTGCGGCGCTCGGCCGACAAGCCGGTGACGTCGAACCGCACTTCGCTGAAGGTGTTTGCAATCGGATCCTTGACCCGGATGCTGTACTCGCCGTCGCTGTACACCGGAATCTGGGCCTCGAACACGCCCTGTCGCAGCAGCGGGACCGCGACTTCGCGCAGTTGGTCCGCCGTGCCGGCGCCGCCGGGAACGGTCATCTCGGCCGCCAGCGACTGCCGCGGCATGTCCTCCCCGGCCAAGGGCTCGAAATTCTCGTCGTAGGCTTCGACCGTCAGCGTGACTTTCTCTTCCACCCGATACTGCTGCCGGTCGGTCCGCACGACGAACCGCTTCTCCGCACCCAGCGCGTGGCTCATGCCCAGCCGATAGATCAACTGCGACCAGAAGCGGCGGTAGTACTGTTCGCCGTACAGCCGCCGCAGCCGCCACATTTCGTTGAAGCCCAGATACACCACTTCGCCCGCGCCGAATTGCCGGATGGCGATCAGCGGCTGGTGCGTCTTGCCGTCGCGGCACAGATCGGTAGGGTGCTCGGCCAGGGCGTAACTCTGGTCCTGCAACTGGGCGACGGGCTGGTACCAGGGCAACAGCCGCAGGTTGTTCCAGGCCTTGTTGTTTTCCGCGTCGTTGTCGCCCAACTGCATGAACGAGTAGCGGGCCGCGTGGGAGGTCAACCGGAGCCGGAATGGACGTTCCTCGCGCAGACGGGCGTCGGGATCCAGGATCACGGGCAGCATGTCGGCCAGCGGCGTGCCGGACAGTTCCGCAGGCCCAAACCGCGGGCCCGTAATCACCACCAGGCCGCCGCCAAACTGGCTGACAAACTCGCGGACCATCCCGCAGAACCGCTCGTTGATCGCCGTCCGCGGCATGTCGTCCAGGAAGATCACGTCGTTGGCAAAGAAGTCGCTCCGCTTGGGCGTCAGCGTCGGCAGGAACAACACGTTGGTCTCGCGGACCTGCGGATCGGACGAGGCCAGATAGGTGCGAAAGCCGTCCATGCCGATCAGCTTGTCGCGGTGGAAGACCTCTTTCACAAACCGCCACTCCCACGATGGTTCGTGGGCGACGTACATCAGCCGCAGGTAATCGTCGATGATGTTCACCTCGCGCGTCGCCCGATTGTTCTCGGCGACGATTTCGCCGTCCAGCGGCTCGACGACGGCGAGGAACTCGAACCGGCCGGCGTCTTCGGGCGTGAAGGGGAACTCGACCGTCTCCAGGTTCGTCTTCAACGGCACCGTCTTCTGGCCGATTAGGATCTCGGCCGATTCGGACGCGCCAAACTCGCCGCTCAACTTGCGGGCCGTCACCGTGACCGTCGCGGAACGGTCCTGCAAGCCGCTCTGCCGCAACTTGGCCAGCACCTTGGTCCGCTCCGCGCGCTTCATCTTCGGATCGGTCTGCAGATCGACCGCCAGGTCCAAGGCTTCGGCCGCGCCCAGGCCCACCGTGTAGATGGGCACGCCCAGTTTCGTGGCCGGCGAACCGGACGATTCGCTTGGCCCGCCGATCGGCGCCAGGCCGGAGTTCTGGGCAAAATCACTAAACATCACCACGGCCGCCAGATTGCCCGCGCCGAACTGCTGCGCCATGTCGTTCAGCGCCGCGCCCAACGCCGTGACCTGGCCGCTGGTCGTCAACTGGGCCGCAAGGTGCTTCGGGTCCGGCGTGTCGCCTCCGCCCGGCCGAAGTTCCAGCTTCCGCAACTGGCTGGTCGTGTTGCCGTCAAAGACAAACGCTTCCAGCCGATACCGCTTGTCCTGGGCCAATCTGGCAATCAGATTGTCCCGCTCCCTGCCCAATAACGACTGCAGGTAATCGGCGCGGGACGGTTTCTTGCCCGCGGCGCCGTCCGGTGCCTGCCAGCCGGTGGCTTGGGCCAACGCAGACTGCCGGTCATCCGGGTATTCGTCCTGAATCGCCATGCTGTCCGTGCCATCAAAGACCAGGTACAAGAGCGGCGGCTTGACGTCGGTCAGCGAAACGCGAAGCACGGGATCGGCCAGGGTCAGCAGCAGCAGGATCAGGAGCAGGCCGCGACTGAGACCCAACGCCAGCCGCGCGCCGCGCGATCCGCGATGCTGGTACTTGAGATAGAACACCAACGCCGTGACCAGCAACGCCGCCAAGGCCAAGAACACCCAGAACGTCCCGCCAGCTGCCCACGGCGCCGCCAGCGACGGGGCGATCTCGTCAATCGACTTGACGTTCTTCAGACCCAGTAGCCAACCTAAGGCTTGATTCATGAGCGTCCACTTGTCATTCGTCATTCGTCAGTTGTCAGTTGTCAGTTGTCATTGGTCCGTTCTTGCCGATTCCTGATGACCGGTCACCGGTTACTTGGTGGCCGGCGCGGGGAGGGAAGCGTTGGTGTTTTTGGCCACCCAACGGGCGACCAGCAGTAGTTCGATCAACAACAGGCCCAAGACGGCCAGGATCAGCCACCACCAGCTGTCCTGGCCGCTGACCTGGGTGCCCGCCAAGCTGATTTCTTCGTCCGGGCCGACCCAGCGCACGGCCGCATCGCCGACGCGGGCGTCGAACTGGTCGCGGCCCAGCGGCTGCAGTTCGGATTCGTCGGCTTCGCCGTTGACGGCCAGCGGCAGATCCCAGGCGGCTTGCCGCGCGGCGAGATGGACAGGGCCGCCGTTTCCATTTTGCCGGACGGCGGTGACGCGGTAAACGCCGCGGGCCAGCGGCTGTTCGATGTGGAATCCCAGCTGCGCTTTGCCGACGAAGCCCGTGTCCAGCAGTTCCGGTTGCTGGCCCCCGTCGGGCCGCCGCAGCGTGAGGGCGATTTCCCGATCGTTGGTCGGCAGCGGCAGGGCGATCCGCTCGGCCGGGCCGAAATTCCGCGGCGGCAGCGTCGCCTGGATCATGGCCCGCAAGGCGCGGTCGAAGATCACCACGGCATTGGTGGTCGGCAGCGTGTTCCAGCTGGACAACAAACCGCTGGTCGCCAACAGCACGTCGCCGCGCCCGATCTGGCGGATCAGCAGGAAGGGCGTGCCGGCGGGGTCGTCGAAGCGAGCCAGGACGCGCGGCAGCGTGCGTTCGGCCAATTCCTGCAAGCGGCGCTCGTGCTGGGCGGGATCTTCCGGCAACGGCTCTTCGTCGCCGGCCGCCATCTGCTGGCTCCACAACAGCCAGGCGGGACGCAGCGTTCCCGCCCGCCGCTCGTCGCCCCGCAGTTGCTGCTTTTCCGCCTCGTTCAACGCCGACTCGCCGCCGGACTGGACCGCCTGCTTGCGCCGCGCGGACGCCTGGGCCAGAAACGCTTGCTCATCTTCCAGCCGTTTCCGTTCCGCCTGACGCAGCGCCTGCAGCGTCTCGTCGCTCACGTCGGCCCGCACGGCCTTGAAGAAGAACGGATCGGAATACAGGTCCCGCAACTCCTGTTCGGACACCCCGGCCAGCTGGAAGAACGGATGGGCCTGCAGGCTGTCGAAGGCCAGAAAGAAGGGCTTCCATTCGCCCGCCGCTTCCTCCGGCAGCGCGCCCAGCGGTTCCGGCAGCAGCGGAGCGGGCAGAATGCCCATTCCGTCCAGCCAGGCGGCTTCCGTCCAGCGCACCGGATCGAAGCCCGAGTTGCGGCCGGGATCATACGCGCCGCCGGCCGCAATCACCAACTGCCCGCCCTGCTCGACGTACTCGCGCAGCAGCGACGTCTTCTCGCCCGGATCCGCGATGCCGGCGACGACGACCAGCCGCGCGTCCTCCAACAGCTCTTGCGTCACCTGATCGAGCTTGACGTGCCGCACCCGGACCAGTTGCCGCGCGCTTGCCGCGCGGCTGGCGACCGGCGCCAACAGCTTGCGGAGCAGCCGCGTTTCGCCGAGCCGATTCTTGACCGGATCCTCTTCTTCCGCGCCGTACTGATCGACGCACACGACCGGCAGTGCGGCCACGACGGGGACGACCAGGCAGCGCTCGTCGTCGGCCGGCAGGTTGTCCGGCGTGAGCGAGACTTTGACCGGCACGGACAGCGATTTGCCCGGCTCCGGCTGGTAGGCGTTCAACAAGTGCTCGAACGACACCTCGCGCGCGCCCTGCCCCGGTTCCAGCGTCACCGTTTTCGCGGCGACCGGCTGATCGTCCACAATCAATTGCACTTCCACGTCGGGGCGCGGGGCCGGGCCGTCGTAGCGGATCTCGACCAGGAACGTGGTCGGAGTTTCCACGTCCGCCACGCCGTCTTGAACGCGGAAAGCGGAGATCCAGGCGTTTTGCGGATCGGCGGCCGAAATGTCGACGACCTGAATCGGCGGCACGTCCTGGAACTGGTCGGGCCGCGTCAGGTCTCGCCAATTCGAGATCTGCTGGTCGCTGAACACCACGATCCGGTGGCCCAGGGCCGGCCCCGCCTCGCAGGCTTTCTGGGCTTCGTTCACGGCCCGCAGGATGCTCGCCGAGCGGTCGACCAATTCGATCTTGCCCAGCGTCTGCAGGGCACTCTCCTTCGTCGCGGCGTCGGGGCTGTAGCCCCAGCGAGAACCGCACAGCGGGATGACCGTCACGCGGCTGTCGGCCGGCAATCGGTCGATGAACTGCCGCGCCCGCTCCCTGGCCCGGTCCAGCAGCGTGCCCTCCAGCGATTCGTAGCCCATGCTCAGGCTGTTGTCGATCACCAGTACGGCGTGCAGCGGCTTGGAGCTGTCGAAGGCCTGCTCGCTGGTCGAAAAGAACGGCCGCGCCAGGGCCAGGCCCACCAACAACACGGCCAAGGTCCGCAACGCCAACAGCAGCAGGTCCCGCAACGTCAAGATCTTGCGATTCCTCTGCAGGGCCTCGCGCAAGAAGTCCATCGCCGCCCAATGGACGATCCGGTAACGCCGGCGATTCAACAGGTGGATGATCACCGGGCCGGCCGCGGCGATCAAACCGGCGACGGCGAACGAGGCGGCAACGAAGGACGGTACCAGGTTCATGAGGGCGGGACGAAAGTCGGTGGTGGGTCAGTTCATCAATGTTGTGCCACGGAAGACGGATCGCCGCAAGTCTTCCGCTCGTTGGTGGGGCCTGTTCCAGCTTAGCGTGCGCCGGGCGGCCGCGTGCGCAGGCTCTCGATCTTACCCTCCTGCAGGATTGGCAGGTAACGGTTGGGGATGGCCAGGATAAAACACGCGACGGCGGTCCCGTACAGCTCGCCGGGCTTGCCGCCCACGCGCCCGCCGCCCTCCTGGCCGCGGTCGTACCAGCGTCCGTGTTGCGACGCGTTGTTCACGTCCACGATCTGGGTCGTGACCAGGTTGTCCCGCAGGATCGGGTAACTCTGCCGCCAGTCGTCGCCGCCCACCTGGTACAACGCCTGGCCGACGTAGTACAACGTGTAGGCGTCGAAAGGCATCGCGCCCGAGCGCGGCGTCGGCTTTTTGAGCTGCCGGATGCGTTCGGTGATCAGGTCCATGTTCTTCGAGATCCGCCAGTCTTCGTACTGGCCGAACTCCTGCAGGCAGACGACGCCTGCGGCCGCCATGGCCGTCGTGCCTTGTCCGCCGCCCTTGGAATAGGTGAATTGGCCCGGCACTTTCATCTGCTCGGCCTCCGGCGCGTCGCGGCGCCCGCCGCTGGGCGTGTAGTGCTCGCGGACGCTCTTGATCGCCAGATCGACCACCGCCGGCGGGACTTCCAGTCCGCTGTCCATGGCGCTCCGCAACGCCTTGGCCTGCATCACCGCCAAGCTCAAGTCGTGCCCCCTCTGCTGCGGCCGGGCGTGATAATCCCAGCCGCCGTCCTGGCATTGCGTGGCCGCGATCACCTTCAACGCCCGGTCCAGGACGCTGTTCAGGCGGCGGTCGCGGCCCGTCGTCATCCCGTGAGCCTGACCCAAGACGAACGCCGACAGGCCGTGGTTGTACATGTCGTGCTGCTGGTTGGAAATGTTCAGCAATCCCGACGGCTTGGCGTTCTTCATCACGTAGTCCAGGGCCCGTTGGACGGTCTTGCCGTACTTGCCCCGCCCCGGCGCGTGCCCGGCGGCCATGAAGGCCAGCGCTCCCATGCTCACCAGGCCCGTGTCGTTGGACGTCCAGTTGCCCTCCGGACCCTGATTCTTTTCCAGCCATTCCAGGCCGCGCAGCAGCGCCTGTTCGCTTTCCAGGGTCAGCTCCCAGTCGCCCTCGCCCCGCGACCTGCCCGGCAGCATCGTCACCAGAACCGCGGCGGCGCACGCAGCTACCCAACTCCTCATCGTCTCGTTCCTCAAGCTTCCGGACGAAGCGTCCCACCTGCCCCAGGTGTTAAGATAGTAGGGTTGCACAAAAAAACAAGCGAGGCAGGCCCGGATCAACGGCGTTGCGAGCGCCACTGGGGTCAGGCTTACAGAATTCAATTTTGGCCGAGCGTGGCACCAGCCCGATGGTACGACCGTGCTCGGCCAAAATTGAATTCTGTAAGCCTGACCCCCGCCTCCGCGACCGGCCTCCGTGACCCCGCCCGGCGCCGGGACTTCATCAGCGGTGCCGAAATCCCGTTTGCTGTTAGCGCCCGACTTGGTCGCCGAGCAAGCGGCGGGCATTGGCGTGCATGATCGCCTCGCGCTGGGCGTCGGTCAGTTCCGATTCTTGCAGCTTCAGGACGGCCGAATCGGGGTTGTACCAGGGACAATGCGAGCCGAACAGCAACTGCTCGACCGGAAAATGGCCCTGGAGAAGCAGCTTTTCGATCCCGGCCACACCTTCCAGCATGGCAAACTCATAGAACACGTTCTTCTGGCCGGCCAGCGGCGCGGCTGGCCGGCCGGCGCGCGTCCCGTTCAGGATCACCAGGCGAAGTTGGGGATGGGCTTGGATCAGCGCCGGCAGCGGCTTGGGATCAACGTTTTCGACTCGCAAGAGCGGATGCCGCACGCGGTCGTCGTCCATCACCAGCGGCAGTTGCACGATCAGGCCGCGGGCTTCCGCCTCCTGGAGCACCGCCTCACAGACCGGGTCGTCGAGCGTGTAACCGTGGTAGTTCGGGTGCAGGCGCACGCCGGGCATGCGATACACTTCCTGGCAGCGGCGCAGGTCTTCACGCCAGTCGGGCAGTCGCGGATTGACGGCGCCGAAGGGGACCAGCAGCCCCGCCGGCCATGCGGCACACTCGGCCGCCAGCCGGGCATTGACGCCTTCGATGTCGCGGTGCAACAAGGCGTCGAAGCTGCCCACCCAGGCCTGGCCGATCCCCAACTTTTTCAGCCGCTCGACCAGCCGCGGCGTTTCGTCCAACGGCAAACGGCGGCAGGGCCAGCGGGACAGATACACGTTGACGTCGATGATCACAGTTGGATCCCCTTGTCGGTCAGAATCGGTCGTAACAAGCGTTCGATATTGCCGCCCAGAATCAGCCGCCGTTGGCTTTCGGAAAGGTCGGCGGACAGGACCTTGCTGAGTTGCGAGGCGTAGCTCCGCCCTCCGGCGTCGCTGCCGTAAATCACCCGCTCGGCACCCAGTTCGCGCACCGCCATCTCCACCACGCCGGCCGTCGGGTCGAATCCGCTCACTTCCGTGTACACATTCGGGACCGCGCGAACGCCGCGAATGCCCCGCTCCCAATCGTTGCCCGAGTGGGCCGAGATGAACGCGACGTCCGGGTGCCGCGCGGCCAGTTCGGCCACATGTCCGGGATGCGATTCGTCGGGCAAGTTGGGCACGGTGCGCCAGTAGGCATGTTGCAAGATCACGGCCTTTAATTGCCCGGCCCGCTCTGCAATCGGGTCCAGACGCGGATCGTTGCACTCCAAGGCAATCCACAGCTTGACGCCGACCATCGGCCCGTCACGCACGCAGCGGTCGAGTTCCCGGACGCTTTCTTCGACATAATTCGGATTCAGGTACACGAAGCCAAACAGCCGGTCCGGCGCCGCCTCCAGCACGCGCAGCACCTCGTCGTTGTCCTCGCGGAACTGCGCCGGCGGCGGAGACGGCATGCGCGAGAATCCCAGGAACACGATCAGCCGGTCGATGCCCATGCGGTCCGCGTATTTCAACAGGGCTCGGGCCCGCTCTTTCCCTGTCCCAGGAAATCCCGTCAGGTGCGTGTGGACGTCCCAAACGCGGCCCGAGCTGCGATCTTCCCGCTCGGCTGCCTGCGCCGCCCAAGGAAGTTGAGCGGCCAAGGCCGCACAGCCCGCGGCCTGCGCACCACGAGCTAACAGCGTGCGACGAGTCAGTTGCGCATCAGCGTCGAACATTGGAATCCTGCCCTCCCCCAAGTCAAGGAACGCCCGACTATCGTACCCCAGACCGCCTCGGCGGGCAATCAACCGGCCGCTGCGCCCACGTCCTCCGGTGCGAGCAAACGGCCCCCAGGCCCACTGCTTCGCAAAACTTCGTGAGGTGCAACTTCGGACGCAGGCCCTGGTTACAAGGCTCTGCCTCGTAACCCACTGTCCGCGAGGCACCGCCTCGCATCCGGTCGGCAGAGTCGAAGAGACCGTGCGTTCCCAGGCAGAGCCGGGAACGAGGTGCCGCGAGATGCGCACAGCAGTGGCCCCCAGACACCTTGTCGAAGATGCGCGAACTGCAGCTGCCGGCCAGTGACTCGACGGGACGAGGCGAGCAGACGAGTTAAGGCATTCTTCACATTCGCTTAGCGATCTCTTAACAGGCGAGCGTTAGAGTCTCAGTTCGTACGATGCGCGCGTCACGCGCGCCTCTTGGGGTGGCGAGCGGGGCGGCGTCAGCTCCCCGGTTCCCGGCAAGTTGCCCGGCTCAGAACCGGGGGGCTGACGCCGACCCGCTCGCCAATTGGGTTGCGGCCATCGGCCGCGTTAGGTTAGCAGCCCGTTGAAGAAAAGGGAACTCGCTCCGAGTTGCGTTGGCGAAACCCAACGAGAACGACGATCGCCAAGTGCCTATCCCTTTTTTCAACAGGCAGTTATGCGCGGGACACGATCTTTCGCGCCGGAAGCGACTGAATCGGAGTTCTTGAGCGAGGGTTCTGTCTGAGTCATTCCTGATTGTCCGCCTCCGATGCCTGCTCAGTCTCCACACGTACCGAGCGTTCCGCCCATCGCATGGTCCTGCAACGGCAAGCGGTTGGGGCTGTCTGTATGGTGCCTGGTTGCGGCCTTCGGCACGTACTTCTGCATGTATGCCTTTCGCAAACCGTTCACCGCCGCCGAATACGCTGGTTACAGCTTGTGGGGCTGGGAGTTGAAGACGGCTTTGGTGGGCACTCAAGTGCTGGGCTACACGATCTCCAAGTTCATGGGGATCAAAGTCATCGCCGAGATGCCTCCCGGCCGGCGAGCGGTCACGTTATTGCTGTTGATCGGATCGGCCCAAACCGCGTTGTTGTTGTTTGCCGTCGTCCCGGCCCCCTACAACTTCGTTTGCCTGTTTTTCAACGGCCTGCCGTTGGGGATGGTGTTTGGACTGGTGTTGGGGTTCCTGGAGGGCCGCCGCGTGACGGAGGCGTTGAACGCGGGGCTGTGTGCCAGTTTCATCTTGGCGGACGGGGTAACCAAGTCGCTGGGCGCCTACCTGTTGGCGTGGGGAGTCAATCAATTCTGGATGCCGTTCTTGGCGGGGCTGTTGTTCGTGCCGCCGCTGGGGTTGGGCGTTTGGATGCTGACTCGGATTCCGCCACCCGACGCCGCGGATGTCGCCCAGCGAAGCGTGCGGATGCCGATGAACCGGACGGACCGCTGGCAGTTCTTTGCTCGCTACGCGGGCGGCCTGACCTTCTTGGTCTTGCTCTATCTGTTGATCACAGTCCTGCGCAGCATCCGCGCCGATTTCGCTCCGGAGATCTGGCGAAGCTTGGGCACCACGCAGCAGCCGAGCATCTTCACCATGTCCGAAATGCTAGTGGCGCTGGGCGTGGTGCTGGTCAATGGGCTGGCCGTCTTGATCCTGGATAATCGGCGGGCATTTTTTGTCGCGTTGGGCACGTGCGGCGTTGGGATTCTGCTGTTGGCGGCCGCCTTGGTCGGACAAAGCACTGGTTCGATGAGCGGCTTTGCGTTCATGGTGCTCAGCGGCCTGGGATTGTACTTGCCCTACGTCGCGGTCCACACGACGATCTTCGAGCGACTGATTGCGATGACCCGCGACCGGGGCAACATCGGCTACTTGATGTATCTGGCCGATGCTTTTGGGTACTTGGGGTACGTCGCCGTGATGTTCGGCAAGGGCCTGTTCGCCGTGCGGGGCGACTTTCTGGTCTTCTTCACGGCGATCTGTGGGATCATCACGGCGAGTGCCGCCTTGCTGTTACTCGGGGCGTGGTGGTATTTTGCCCAGCGCTGTCCAGCGACGGGCGTGTTGAAACCGGTAGCCGCGTTGGGCGGCTGACGAGGAAGGACCGAGTGGAGGACAGCCGATGACGAATTTCCAGCCAACAGGAGCGTTGGCCGAAGCGCGGGTAGCTCGGGCCGCCGTCTTCAGCGGTGTGGGCCGGCCGTTGGAGTTGCGGTCCATCCCGGTGGCGGATCCGCAAGAGGGCGAAATTCTGGTGCGCGTCGTGGGCTGCACGTTGTGCGGCAGCGACGTCCACACGTACACAGGCAAGCGGTCCACGCCGCTGCCCACGATCCTGGGCCATGAGATCTTGGGCCGCATCGTGGCTTTCGGACCGGCGGCAGCAAGACGCGACGCCCGCGGCACCTCGCTGCATGAAGGCGATCGAGTCACGTGGGCGCTGGTGGCCAGCTGCGGGGCGTGCTTCTACTGCAGGCGGGGTTTGCCCCAGAAATGCCTTTGCGCCGTCAAGTACGGACACGAACCGTTGCACGAGGACGCCCGCCTCCGCGGCGGATTGGCGGACTATTGCCTGCTGGCGCCCGGAACGGCGGTGGTGCGGTTGGAGGATGCGTTAAGCGACGAGGCGGCTTGCCCCGCCAACTGTGGCACGGCGACCATGGTGGCGGCAACGGAGGCGGCGGGGGACATGCACGGCGGCTGTGTGGTGGTACTGGGGGCCGGACTGCTCGGTTTGACCGCCTGCGCGCTGGCCCGCAGCCGGGGCGCGGCCGACGTGATCCTGTGCGACGTGCAATCGCCGCGGCTCGCGCGGGGCGCGGCCTTTGGCGCCACGCGCGTGGCGGCTCCCGGCGAATTGGGTGCCGCCGCCGCGGGGGCGACGCAGGGGCACGGCGTCGATGTCGTGATCGATTCCGCCGGCACGCCGGAAGCCTTCGAGTCGGGCCTCGCCCTGCTTCGCCTGGGCGGGGCGTTCATCCTGGTCGGCGCTGTGTTCCCGACGCGGCCGGTCGAGTTGCACGTAGAGCGCGTGGTGCGCCGGAACCTGCGTCTGTGCGGCATTCACAACTATGCCCCGGAACACTTGGTCAAGGCGGTCGCATTCCTGGAGCAAAGCAAACATCCTTGGCACTCTTTAGTGGCCGATTGGCTGCCACTGTCCGAATGCACACGGACGTTCCAACGGGCCCAGGACCCGGCGGTCCTGAGGATCGGCGTGCGTCCGTAGAGCACCAGAAAGGCTTGCCATGAATATCCCTCACCGTTTTCGCCGCAGCTACTGTGGGCCTGTGCGGGCCGTGGTTTTCGATTGGGCGGGCACGACGGTCGATTACGGCTGCCGGGCGCCGACCGAGGTCTTTCGCCGCGTCTTTGCCCAAGCCGGAGTCGACATCACGATGGACGAAGCACGCGGCCCGATGGGCACGTACAAGAAGGACCACCTCCGAGCGCTGCTGCAGATGCCGGCGGTGGCAACCCGCTGGCAGGCGGCCTACGGGCGTTTGCCGGACGAGCGCGACGTCGAGACGCTGTACGCCCAGTTCGAGCCGCTGCAGATCGCCTGTGTGACGCAGTACGCAGACTTGATCCCCGGTACGCTCCAGACCGTGGCAGCGATTCGAGGACGGGGTATCCGCATCGGCTCCAGCACGGGCTACACGGCCGCGATGATGGAACCGCTCGTGGCGGCAGCCCGCGAGCAGGGATACGACCCGGATGCGATCGTGACCATGTCCCACGTGCCCGCCGGCAGGCCGGCGCCCTGGATGTGCTTCGAGAATGCCCGGCGTCTGGACGTCTATCCGATGCAAGCCGTGATCACGGTCGATGATACTCCCGTCGGGATCGAAGCCGGTTTGAACGCGGGCACTTGGACGGCGGCCGTCGTCCGGACCGGAAACGAGGTCGGACTGTCCCTGGAAGAAGTCGCCGCCGTCAACGCGGACGAGTTGCAGCGCCGGCTGGACCGTGCCGCGACACGGCTGGCGCACGCGGGGGCGCACTACGTCCTCGACAGCATCGCGGAACTGCCCGCATGCGTCGACGATGTGGAACGGAGACTGCGGGGGGGCGAACTACCGTAGTGCGTTGTTAGGGCTAAAAGCGGGGGATGTGAGCGGAACGGCGCTAGCCGCCGGTTTCCAGTACTACCGGCGACCAGCGACGTTCCGCTCACTCGCGGCAACCCCCAATACCGCACGGCGTCGTTTGCGATCAGGGCCGGGCCGTCGCCGTCCTTTCCATTCGCGTCAAGGGAGGCGTCGGCGGTGAAGAAATGCCGCTTCCATTCCGCTTCGGCGATCCCGGTGCGAGTCGATTTTCGTTTCAAACACAAAACTAACTCGCCGGTCACATGCGCCTAACTTGCGGCCCCTACACTTCTCCGACAAAGAGTCGGGGTTTGCACGATCCAGTTTGCTCCGCTCCAGAATTCCTGCTGCAACGGAGGGAGCAACGGAAAGAAGGGAAATGGACATGCGACTTTGTCAAAAACGCCCTGCGTTCACGTTGGTCGAACTCCTGGTGGTCATCGCCATCATCGGGATCTTGGTGGCGCTGCTCCTGCCGGCGATTCAGGCCGCGCGGGAATCCGCCCGCCGCATCCAATGTGCCAATCATCTGAAACAGATCGGGGTGGCCCTGCACAACTACCACGATTCGTTTCAAAAGTTCCCCTACGGGTGGGACAACCGCGGGGTAGGCTGGACGTTGCACCTGCTGCCGTTCGTCGAGTTGAACAGTGTCTACAGCACGATCCACTTCCAGGAGAGCGGTCCGGGCAACTGGGATTCCGGGTCCGAGAACCAACTGGCCTGCGAGACCGTCGTCCCCGTCTATCGCTGTCCGTCGATGCCGCTTCCGGAACACATGGACTACAACGGCATCGAAAAACGGGTGCCAGCCAGTTATCGCGGCTGTTCGGGCTCGGAGGCGAGCAGCGACGACACCAGCACCATCGTGATTCCCGGTTCCAAATCAGGCTCGTTGGCCGCAATTCACGACGCCTCCGGTCGGCCGGGCGGCTCGCTCAAGGACCCGATCTCGTTTCCGTTCGCAGGGCTCCCGTGTCACCGGCGGCGGGTTCGGCCTGATCGCCGAAGACGTTGCCGCCCTTGACGGCGGCCTGCCATACGCCGGCCGCGCCTTCGCCGATCGGCGTGGTGCATTGATCGAACACGTTGTCCCGGCAGATGAAGCGCGGCACGTTGCCGAACGGGTCGGGCTGCAGCAGCAGGGCGACGGATTGGGGGCCGTCACAGCCGGCAAACTGGTTGCCCGTCACGCGCCACGCGCCGCGGAGCGATACGGCCACGTCCAGCTTCGCGATTTCGCCGCGCGCCAGCAGGTTGCCGCTGAACACGGCGGTCGGCCCGCCAAACACGTCCAACTCGGCCAACCGGTCACAGTTGTTGATCACGTTGTGATGCAGGCTCCAGTTGAACCCCTGGGGTGCATACACGGCGAACTCCGCCCCCGGCTTCAGTTCGCAGTCCTGGGCCAGCCGAAACAGGCCTTGATCGACGTCAAAGGTCTCGATTTCGGGACCGGGCGCGGCCTGGCCGCCTGCCAGCCAGGCGATCCGGCAACCGCGATAGGTGTGGGTGCGGCGCCGCGGCCAGGGCAGCGGTCCGCTGGACCGGAACGTGCGCGCGTCGAGCACCTCTGCGACGCGCCCGGTCCGCTTTCCGCCCTGCAGCCCGACCGCGCAGCCGCGGATGAGATTGTCGTGGACGACCAGGTTGCGCGCCGGTTCCGTCAAGACAATGCCCTTGACCAGCGGATCGACCTCGCCGCGCACGTAAATCTGGTTGTCGCTCACGATCGTGTCGTCCGCGGACACGCCGATGCCGACGCGGGCCCGCGAATCGTCCCGCACGCAGGTCAGGTCGATGACGTTGCCGCTGATGACGGTGTTGGCGGCGGGCAGATGGCGGGCCTCGCCCGAGCCGTTGGCTTCGATCGCCGAGGTGTTGAAGTTGACGAAGATATTGTCCGTGACGATGACGGGAGTCGAGCCGTGGCACGTGCGGATGGCGCAGCCGCCGTAGACCATCTCCTGTTCGAACGTGTTATGGGCCACGATGTGCTGGCCGGTGGGCAGAAGGTCATACCTGGCATCGCGCGAGCCGATGTTGCCCATCGCGACCGTGCCGGCATTGCGGACGTAGTTGCCGACGAACTTGACAAACCGCGACGCCCCTTCCCAGGTGCACCCGCCCACGTCCTGGACCCGGCAGTAGAGCACCGCGGTGTTCTCCGCCATGTCGTTGTTGTTGAACGCGTTCCGGGCACAGTCGGTCACCGTACAGTTGCGGTACACGATTGACTTGGTGTAGCGGGCCGGGTCGGTGTTGCCCGAGCGGCTGCTGCTGGCGGAGTAGAAGCATTCGGCGGACATGCCGGTCGCGTGGCAGTTCTCGACGAGCACCCGTTCCGGACTCTGAATCCCGACGGCGCTGCAGTGCTTGATGTAAAAGCCCCACATCTGGGCGTAGCCGGGCAAGGGCCGCGAGCCCATCTGCTTCCGCTCGGCAAAGCCGCTGAAGCCGCGGAACCGCAGGTTGCGGAGCGTCACGGACGTGCCGCCCCGGACGGTGAGGCACGCGCCGGTGCCGTTGCGGATGTCCAGGACCGTGCGTTCTTCGTTTTCGCCCTCGACCGCGATCCCGTCGGCATACCGCAGGTACAGACCGCGGGTCAGGCGATAGCAACCGACGGGGAGGAACACATTCCGGCCCTCGGCGACGGCCCGGTCCAGTGCGGCCTGCAGCGGGCCGCTGTCGGTGTGCTGCATGACGCAATCCTGGGCCCCGATGGGAGCCGCGTCTGTCAGCGTCACCGTGCGGTCTTCGACCTTGCGGATCGTGCTGATCAGCTGGTCGCGGCCGCTGAAGGTGACCAGGCAGGGCTTCGACCAATCGCGCTGGCCGAACTTCACCTCGACGCCGCCGCTCAGCGGTTGCCATTGGCCGGTGACCGGCACCTTGGTTTCTTTCCAGGTCAGGGCCAGGTCGTCGCTCCAGCGGAACGTGGGCGGCGTGGCGCCGGCGAAGTCCAGCATGTACACGGTCCAATTGCCCAGGCTGCCGTCGTAGCCGCGGACCTCGATCTGCTGAGCCTCGGGCGACGAGTCGCCGCCCCAGGGCTGGCCCATTTCCCAGATGTGCAGATCGCTGATGTGAGGGTTGCACTTGGACACCGCCACCTGCTGGCCGGCCTGGAAATCGCCGGCGTCCTGGAGCACGACCCGATTCGATCCGGCGGCGGTTTCCGCCGTAGTTTCGAACGCCGAGCCGCTGGCGCCGAAGGCTCGCACGTCGACCGGCGTCTCGGGCCTGACGAACCGTTCGCCGCGGACGTCGTCCAGGTCGGCTTCGCTTCCGTCCGGCACACAAACGACGAAGGTGGTTCGGGCGATGCCTTCGGGCAACGTGTACACGCCTTCGAGCGCCGCCCAGTCGCCGCGGCGCACGGGAGTGGCCAGGCCTTCTGCAAACGGCCGATCGGCCTTCAGTCTGTTCTGGTCGTCATACTCGTAGACTTTCAACTCGACCGGGCCGCCCCGGTAGCGGAGTGTGAACTTGTACGTCAAGCCGGGCCGCAGTTGCGGACAACTCTGGATCAGGTGAGCCGCCCGCTTGGCGCCGGCGGCCAGACGCAGATATCGCCGGCCCTCGGCGGCGTCTCCCTCGGCCAGCTCCAACTCGCCCGGAAACGATGCGTTCAGCATCCACGCCGCGGGGGCCTGCTGGTCGCTTTTCAGGACCCAGCTCCCGAAGTCGTTCCCCGGCGGCGGCGCGGCCAGTCGCTGGATCGCCTCGAAGCCGCCGTTGGCGAGCAAGCTTGCGGCTGGCTCCGGTTGGCCTTCCCTGGCCGCCGCGACCGAGTCCTCGCCGGCAAGCGTGGCGGCCCCTCCCAGGGCTGTGATGCCTAACGAAACAAGCAATATCGTGCGTTTCATGGTGCGCCTCCCTGGCCTGGGCCCGTCGAAGATATTTGCAGGCGAGCCGGTTCATTCCCGCGCAGACAGCAACCGCGCGCACCGCGTCAGCTTGGTTCGAGCGTCGTCCAGGTCACGGAGTTCGCGGGGAAAGTAGGCCGCCAAAGCCGGACCCGTCACCGACGCAGCCAGCGCGTCAACCTTTTTGGCAAGCGACGCCAGAGCGCCCGCCGGGTTGGCCGACCCGGCGGCGGCGTCCACCGACTCGATCAGCGTCTGGAGTTGTTGCTCGTATCCCGCGGCGAGCGTCTGGGCCTTGGTGGCGGCCGCATCTTCCTGCTCGAAGCCGGGGGCGGCCAGCAGGTTGTGTTCGCTCCCGTCGCCGCTGGTCAGCGACACGTCGTCGAACCACGCGGCCCCCTGGGGCTGGTGGAATTCCAGCAGGACCAGGGCCGTCTTGACCGGGCGGGTGGGCTCCACGCGGACCGCCTTCTCCTCCCAGTCGTGCGTGCCGGGCGTGAAGCTCACGGTATGCACCTCGGGCCACTCGCCGTCCTGGTAGTCCAGATACAGGTGCAGGCAGTAAGTGCGGCCCTCGCGGGCGTCGAAGTGGCGCCGCCGCGCGGCCGGGGTATCGAGGACGCATGCCTCCGACGCGGCGACATCCTGGGCCTTGCTGAAGGCCCGCGCCGCGACGGGCTCGGGGGCGGTCTGGTTCAGCGAGACGAATTGCGCCACGCCCTGCCGGTTGAAGTATTTCCACTTCGGCATCGGGCCGGTGAAGGTGCCGCCCGTCAGCGCCAGGCTGCCCTTGCCCGTGCGCGCCGCCGCAACGTCCCACTTGCCGGCCTGGCAGAATCGCGACCAGGCTTTGCGGGGAAAAGCGGTGCCCAACTCGCGATCCAGGGCCCGCTGGGTGAGTTGCAAGCGAAGCCCCTCCGCGGTGCGTGCCAGGATGTTCTTGGCCACCGTCGGCGGGGCGGCCAATTGCACGACGCTGGGGCCTGCGAGGGTCTGGAAGGTGAGGGTGTCGGCGGCGAGCCGCGCGTCCAGCACGCGCCCGGCGAACTCGTCGAACACCACGGTGTCCGCGGTCACACCCAGCTTCGCCGCTTCGCAGGCCACCGTCTCCGGCTGCCCCGAGTCCACGAAGAGATACACGCCGCCGGCGACGTCGTGCCCGTAGCGGACAATCCGCGGCGCCGTCTCCGCCGAGCGCCCGGTGATGCGGTCGAGTCCGGCCTCGCGGCGCTTCACTTCCTTCACCTGGCCCAGGGCGTTGACGGACACTCCGGCCGGGGCGTCCGCCGGCGCGGTGCGCGGGCCGGGCGTTGCCGCCGACGCCAGCTTGGCAGCGGGGTCGGCCTGGCAGCCGGCGCGCCGGAGCGCGCGGGAGACCGGCACCCGCTCGCGCAGCACCCACCGCTGATGGTGATACACGTCGGGCCGCGAGCAATACCCGGAGTAGCGCGCCCCGGCCGCGGTGCCGCCGTTGGTGTAGCCGAAGAAGACGATGCCGTTGAACAGCTTGCTCTTCAGATAAGCGTCCAGCTCGCCGCCGGACAGGTGCTGCATTGTGAATTCGCCCAGGATGCCGCGCAGGCCCTTCTCGCGCGCCTGGCGGGCGTAGTTGAGCGAGAACGGGAAGCCCTCGTTGCCGAAGAAGTCGATGTAGGCAAGGTACTCGTCCGGACAGCCGTTGGCGGCGATGCCCAGGCCGCGGGCGTTCAACTGCCGCGTCAGCGCCTCCAGGAATTCCCGAGGCACCTTGCCGGCGTTGTCCAGGCCGATGCCGCCGCGCGTGATGCCGTCCCGCTCGAACCCGCGCAGGTACCCGGCCATCACGGCCTTGACCAGGTCGTTCTCGGACGACAAGTCCATGCTGCCGTAGACGTCGCCGTAGCTTCCCTGGGGATAGTAACGCACGTCGGCGTATTTCGAGAGCCCCTTGACGCCATAGCTGCGTTCCATCCACGCGTCGAAGGCCAGCCGCGCGGCTTCCTCCTTGTCGGCCATCTGGCTGAAGTCGTACCCGGAGCCCTTCAGCGAGGTTTCGACGATGCTGTTCCAGTAGCGGAAGACCGAGACGCCCAGCGCTTTGACAGCCCGCCGGTCCTCGCCGCCCCAGACGATCTCGTAGCCCATCTCCGTCACGTCCGCGAGATCGCGCGACGGCGTGCCGAAGGTAATGCCGATGCCGCCCCGCCACCCCGAAAAGTCGCGGGGGGCCGACGCCGGCTCCGCCCGAACTGCGCCGCTGGCGCCGAGCATGCACAGCGATGCCGCGACGACCGCGCACCGCAGGACCGGTCTGCTTGTCCAGAACCGGCCAGCCACTGCCGCTGCCGAGAACATAGGCTTGTCCTTTCCGGGATTTTTCCGCGTTTTTTTCGGAAGTTGGGTGCTGTTTGCTTGCGGGGCTTGGCCCCAGGATCACGAGACCGGGCGCGCGCCGGCCGGACTCCGACGCCGGGCGGACGGCCGTCGACGGTGGAACACAAACGCCGCCGCCACGGGGACGGCGCGTCTGGCCGGGGTCCCGCCGACGGAAGCCGGCGACGCGGCGGGTCCGCTCAAATCTCCTTGCTGGCGCCGGGGACTGGCGGCGCGTAACGGCCCTGGGCGTCGGGCATGATCGGGGGCGGGCTGTTTTCGTTCAGCGTGTCGATGTACGGGCAGAACTGGAACGTCGATGCCATCGCCTCGTCCCAGGTGATGACCTTGCCCGTGTGCACCGCGGCCCGGCCCATGATCGACGCCAGGTCGGAGTAGGCGGCCCGCTTGGCCTCGTTGTGCGGCCGGTCGTTGCGGATAGCGGCCAGGAGCACGTTCCATTCTTCCTGCCAGGGACTCTCCGCTCCGCGGAATCGGGTGGACCAGGTCTTGTCCGCCTTGTAGCCGTAATTCCAGTCGATATTGTCCGGCGCGATCCGCTGGTCGCGATACGTGTGGACCGTGGGGGCGTGGATGTCGCCGGAGAACTGCGCGGCGCACTTGGTGCCGTGTACGAACGTGGCGAACTGGTTGTAGCAGTTGGGAATGTAGCGGCCCACAACCATCGCCTTGGTGCCGTCGGCAAAGGTGTATTCGATCGAGTACGAATCGTGGTTCTCGCTGCAATCCGGACTGTTGGCGATGCGTCCGCCCACGCCGTGCACCGAGACCGGCCAGGCGTCCTTGATCCAGCAGCACTCGTCGATCTGGTGGACCATCAAGCCGATGAAGCGGCCCGACGAGCCCCACAGGAACCACGGCGCCCGGCGGATCTGCCACATCAGTTCGCTGTCGTCGCCTTTGCGGGGCGGCAGGCCGCCACCGGCGTCCATGCGATAGGCGCGGATCAGCTGGATCTGGCCCAAGGCGCCGTCCCGGATTCTCTGGATCAGCGCCTGCCGGGCCGGGGAGTGCCGGCACATCAAGCCGGCGGCGATCTTCAGATTCTTCTTCTCGGCCGCCTCGCCCGCCCGGATGATCCGCTGGATCCCGGCCGGGTCGGGCGCGAAGCTCTTTTCCATAAAGACGTTGACGCCCTTCTGCACGGCGTACTCCAGGTGGACCGGACGGAAGCCGGCGTGAGTGGTCAGCAGCGCCACGTCGCCGGGCCGCAGGCAGTCGATCGCCTTGCGATAGGCGTCGAAGCCCAGGAACTGCCGGTCTTGAGAAACGTCGACCGCCGCGCCGAACTCGCGGGCCAGGGTCCGGAGCGAGGCCTCCAGACGCGGCTTGAAGACGTCGGCCATGGCCACGAGCCGGGCGTTCCCGTTGGGCACCGTCAAGGCATTGGCCACGGCCCCGCTGCCACGGCCCCCGCAGCCGATCAGCGCCAGGCGGATCGTGTTGTCCTCCGCCGCGTGGACCGCCGGAATGGCCGCTCCGGCCAGCACGGAGCCCGCGGCCAGGATCCCCCGCTGAGTGGTAAACTCGCGCCGCGACACCGAACTCGCGGCCGCCTGTGACAGATCCTCCCGCTTCATGGCGCTGACTCCTTAAGAACAGAATTGGTTGTTGGGCAAGGGCGTCCCCCAGTGTATTCGACCTCCCACCGCTGGCAAGACCCTGTCCGCTTGCCGCCTGTTCGCTCGCCGCGGGCGCAGCGCGCGAGAATCGCCGCCCGTCGACCGGCACCGCTCGACGCGCGCCCGGCGGCGTGGTAGGGTGGTTGAAATCGTGGTGAGTCAGTTTCTGAAGTATCGAATCAAGAGGAGCCTGCAAGGAGAATCCATGATGGCACAAGTAACGCGACGCAAGTTCTTGGCGTGCAGCGCGGCCGCGGGCGCCGCCGCGGGTTGGGCTCGTTTTGGAGGTCAACCGGTCCAGGCCGCCGAACCGCTGGTCCGGGGCACGCCGGCCGCCGACAAACTGGGCTGGCGGGTGGGCTTTTCCGCCTACACGTTCCGCGGTCTGACGCTGTTCGAGGCGCTGGACAAAATCGCCGCGGTGGGACTCCGCTACACCGAACTGTTCGCCTGGCAGAAGCTCAGCCCGCAACACGCCGACGCCAAGCCTGGGCCGGCCCTGTCGAAGACCTTGCGCCAGGACCTGAAGAAGAAAGCCTCTGATTTGGGCATCCAGATGATCGCCTGCTATACCGGCCTGGACAGTCCGGATGCCGCCAAGGCGTTTTTTGAATTCGCCGCCGACATGGGCTTTCAAGCGCTCGTCAGCGAGCCGCCGGAAGGCGTGCTGGACGCGATCGAAAAGCTGACCGAGGAATACAAGATCGATCTCGCCCTGCACAATCATCCGAAGCCGTCTCATTACTGGAATCCGGAGACGGGACTCAAGGCGTTGGAGGGCCGTTCGCCCCGGATGGGATTCTGCTGCGACACGGGCCACTGGTGCCGATGCGGCCTGGAGCCGGTCCCGGTGCTCAAACAACTCGGCGCCCGCGTCAAGACGTTCCACCTGAAGGACCTCGACGATTTTGGCGTGCCCGGCGCACGCGACGTGATCTGGGGTCAGGGCAAAGGCCGCATCGCGGAGATTCTGGCGGAGGTCAAGCGGCAAGGCTTGAAGCCCTACTTCGGCATCGAATGGGAACGCACGGCCGACAGCGAACCGGCTCTCCATGCCGAGGCGGTCGCGTTCTTGGAAAAAACGGCCCAAAAACTGGTGGCCGGCAGCTGAGGCCGAAACGCGGAGGTTGACGAATGGAGGGCGCGGGAATGAAGGGCGAGAGAATGGAGGCCGCGAGAAGCCAACGCGGAAGAAACTCCTTGCCCGACATTCCTTGGCCCAAGGACGAGCTGGGACCAAGCGCCAGCTGGTCAGGACGGCTGGCGCGACTGCGATCGAGGAGTTCATCGTGAAACACGAAAACCGAAGAGATGTCTTGAAATCCCGCCACGCGGCCAGCGTCCTGTGGGCCACCGCGCTGATCGGGGTGTGGCTGTCGTTGGCGACCACGCTGCCCGCCGCGGCCGCGGAACTGTGGATCGGCGGAGCCACGGTCGAGATCACGCCCGATCGGCCGGTGGCGCTCGACGGCCAACGCAATGCGCGGATTTCCAGGAAGGTCGAAACCCCGCTCTCCGCCACGGCGCTGGCCCTGCAATCGCGCGACGGCGACAAGGCGGGCGACGAGGCGATCCTGGTCTCCTGCGACCTGGTGGCGATTCGCCCGGGGATCCTGGACAAGGTGCGCCAGAAGGTCAAGTCGCGTTTGCCCGACTTTGATCTCAGCAAACTGTCGCTGGGCGCGACGCACACGCACACCGCGCCGGTCACGGCGGAAGGCCGCTATACGCTGCCGGACGGGATCATGACGCCGACCGAGTACGCCGAGTTCCTGACGGCGAAGGTGGCCGACGCGGTCGTCGAAAGCTGGCAGAAACGCAAGCCCGGCAAGGTCGGTTGGGGGCTGGGCCAGGCGGTCGTGGCCCAGAATCGCCGCACGGTGTATGCCGACGGCAGCGCGCAGATGTACGGCAGGACCAACCGCCCCGACTTCCGCGCCATCGAAGGCTATGAAGACCACGGCCTGGAAGTCCTCTTCTTCTGGGACCAACAGGAGAAGCTCATCGCCACGGCGGTCAACATCGCCTGCCCCTCGCAGGAAGTGGGCGGCGGCTCCAACATCAACGCCGACTTCTGGCACCCGGTGCGCCAGACCCTGCGCGAGCGGCACGGCCAAGACCTGCTCGTGCTCGGCTGGGCCGGCGCCAGCGGCGACCATACCTCGCGGTTGATGTTCGGCACCGCGGCGGACGAGCGGATGCGCAAGCTGCGCGGCGGCCTGACGCGATTGGACGAGATCGCCCGCCGGATCGTCAACGGCTGGGAAGAGGCCTACGAAGGAGCCCGGAAAGACATCCGCAGCGACGTCCGCCTGGCGCATCGCGTGCAGGCCGTCGAGTTGCCCTGGCGCGAGGTGACCGAGGCGGAAGTCGCCGAGGCTCGCCAGCAGGCGGCCAAGTACGCCGCGGATCCCGCCCAGCGCTGGAACTACCTTTGGAACCAGGCCGTCGTGGACCGTTACGAGGCCCAGCAGGCCGGCACCGCCGGCATCTTTACGATGGAACTGCACGTGTTGCGCCTGGGCGACGTGGCCATCGCCACCAACGAGTTCGAACTGTTCACCGACTACGGCGTCCAGATCAAGGCCCGCAGTCCGGCCGTGCAGACGTTCATCATTCAACTGACCGGCTCCGCCGGCTACCTGCCGAGCCAGCGTGCCGTGCGCGGCGGGGGCTACAGCGCGGTGATCCAGAGCAACCGCATCGGCCCCGAGGGCGGCCAGGTGCTGGTCGAGCGGACGCTGGAGACGATCCGGGAGCTGTGGAAGGAGTAACCTCGCAGTTGCACGCCACGGCGAACGACGGGCTGACGCCTCGCCGCGTGGCGTTCGTGTCCCGAACAGGTGGATGAAGGAAGTCGGGCAGGCGTTCCCGTTGTCCCCGTCGAATCAGCGAAAGGACCGAGTGCAGGACGGGGCGGGCAGCCAGGCGCGCACCTTGGAAACCCTCATCGGCGAGCGGCTCCGGGAGTTCCTCGTCGAGTGAGGGCAGATGGACTTTGGCGAGGGACGCGCGGTCGGCCTGCTCTCAAACCGACACTTCGGCCTGCAGCCGTTCCCGCCCGTAACGCTGGCGGACCGGCCCCACGATCTGTTCGACGAACTCGTCCACCTGCTGCGGCGCGCGGCCGAAGAACTGGGCGGGGTCCAACGCCGCTTCCAGGTCGATCCCGGCAAAGGCTTCGTCGCCGGCCAGTCGCTGGATCAAGTCGTTGGGGCGGCCCTCCAGCTTGACCGCCGCGGCGGCCGCCTGGCTGTGCTGGCGAATCCGCTCGTGCAACAGCTGCCGGTCCCCGCCCGCCTTGACGGCAGCCATCAGGATGTTTTCCGTGGCCATAAACGGCAACTCGTCCCGCAAGTTCTTGGCAATCACCTGGGGATACACGCACAGCCCGGAACAGACGTTCTGGCACAGGATCAACACCGCGTCCACGGCCAGGAAGGCTTGCGGCAGGACCAGCCGGCGATTGGCGCTGTCGTCCAGCGTCCGTTCCAGCCACTGCACGGCCAACGTGTTGGCGGGACTGGACTGCAGGCTGATTACATAGCGGGCCAGCGAACAGATCCGCTCGCTGCGCATCGGGTTGCGCTTGTACGCCATCGCGGACGAGCCGATCTGCTTTGCCTCGAACGGCTCCTCGATCTCCTTGCGGCTGGCCAACTGCCGCAGGTCCGTGGCCATCTTGTGCGCCGACTGGGCGACGCCCGACAGGACGTCGACCACTTGCGAGTCGATCTTGCGCGTGTACGTCTGCCCCGTGACGGCGTACGTGGCGTCGAAGCCCATCTTCGTGGCCACCAACTGGTCCAGACGCCGGAGCTTGTCGTGGTCGCCGTTGAACAGCGCCATGAAACTGGCCTGCGTCCCCGTCGTGCCCTTGGCGCCGCGGGCCTTCAACTGCTCCAGCCGGTGCTCCGCTTCGTGCAGGTCCAGCGCCAAGTCATAGGCCCACAGACAAGCCCGTTTGCCCACCGTGGTCGGCTGGGCGGGCTGCAGGTGCGTGAAGCCCAGGCACGCCAGGTCGCGATGTTTGACCGCAAAATCCCCCAACGCGACGATCACCCCCGCCAGCCGGCGGATGACCAATTGCAGCGACTCGCGGAACAGGATCAGATCCGTATTGTCCGTCACGTAACAGCTGGTCGCGCCCAGATGGATGATCGGGCCTGCCGCCGGGCAGATGTCGCGATACGCGTGGACGTGGGCCATCACGTCGTGCCGGACCTGGCGCTCGTACCCGTTCGCCGCGTCGTAATCGATGTCGTCGACATGCGCGCGGAGTTCGGCGATCTGCTCGTCGCTGATCGCCAGGCCCAACTCCTGCTCCGCCTCGGCCAGCGCCACCCACAACCGCCGCCAGGTGCCGAATTTCTTGTCGTCGCTCCACAGCCGGCTCATCTCCTTGGAAGCGTAACGGACAATCAACGGATTCTCGTATCGGTCGTGGGGCATGGATCACCTGGTCAGTTGAAATCGGCGCGGCCGGAATTGCCCAAAGAGCTTAGTCTGTTTGCGCCCGGCAGACAAGAAGCGTCTCAGACCGGCGGAGCATCGTTCGAGAGCTGACGGTCGCCTCGTCAAAGCAGCCTCCACACTCCGAGGTCGGGGCGCGAACGCCAGAGCGCGGTCCGGAACGGGACAAATGCTGACACGACAACGAATTGCGATGGGCAGTTTGGCGAGTTAAGGGGTGGCAAGCAGGGGACCTGGCGCACAGGGTTTAGAGGATGTGCGAACGAGAAGACGCGGTGTTTTCGAGGATTTGTCTGCGGACCCGCTGTTACCACCAAACGGGATTCCGGCACTTGCCCGCGTCGTTGATGAAGTCACGGTTTTGGTGCTGGGGTCAGGCTTACAGAATTCAATTTTGGCCGAGTAGAGTCGTACGACGTGGCTGGCACCCAACTCGGCCAAAATTGAATTCTGTAAGCCTGACCCCATTTCGCGCGACCGAGCGGCTGGCGAAACGACCGGGAAACCAGGCTTCCTGGACGCCCCGCCGGAGCCCGACTTCCCTGGCCCGCCAATCCGCTGCCGGTGTGTTTGATCTCTCACGTCGGCGCGTTATAACAGGGCCTTGGTTCGCTCTTGTTCCGACGTCCAGCAGGTGAGATTTCATGTCCGGCTTTCTCGACGAGTCCGAGGCGGCGTACTGGCGTTCCCAATGGCACTTGGCTCCGGGCGTGACGTATCTGAATCACGGTTCCTTCGGTCCGCCGCCGCAAGCCGTGCGGGCCGCCCGGCGCGCCTGGCAGGAGCAGATGGACGCCCAGCCAATGGAGTTCTTTTTCCGCCAGCTGGAGCCGGCCTGGTTCCAGTCCCGGCAGCGGTTGGCCGGTTTGCTCGGCGCGGAGGAACGGAATCTGGTCTTTGCGGAGAACGCCACAGCGGCCATGAACGTGCTGGCGCACAGCCTGCGCTTGGGGCCGGGCGACGAGGTCCTGCTGACGGATCACGAGTACGGGGCGGTCCAGCGGATCTGGCGCCACGCGGTGGAATCGGCCGCCGGCGCCGTCCTGGCCACCGCCTCGTTGCCGCTGCCGATCGAAGCGGCCGATCAGGTCGTCGAGGCGATCTTCGCTGCCGTGACCGAACGCACCCGATTGCTGGTCGTCAGCCACATCACGTCGCCGACGGCGGTCACGCTGCCGGTGGAGCCGATTGTCGCCGAGGCCAAACGGCGGGGGATTCTGGTGTGCATCGACGGCCCTCACGCGGTGGCCCAGTTGCCGCTGGAGTTGGAACGGCTGGGCTGCGATTTCTACTGCGCCAGTTGCCACAAATGGCTCAGCGCTCCGTTCGGCAGCGGGTTTCTGTACGTGGCGCCGCAGCATCACGGGCTGATCCGTACGCCGCTGACGAGTTGGGGACGGCTGCCGCCGGGGCGGCTGGAGACGTGGAGCGACGAATTCATCTGGTACGGCACGCGGGACTTCTCGCCCTATTTGACGATTCCGGCCGCGATCGACTTTCTGGAGCAAGTCGGCTTTGACCGCTTCCGCCGACACACGCACGCCCTGGCCCAGTACGCGCGCCAGCGCCTGGTCGAGCTGACCGGGCAAACGCCCATCCTGCCGGATTCGCCCGACTGGTACGGCTGCATGGCCCACGTGCCGCTGCCGCCGGGCGACGCGGCGGCACTGCAGCGACAGTTGTGGGCCGACGAGCGCATCGAGGTGCCGATCGTGGCCTGGAAAGACCGCCGCTGGATTCGCGTCTCGTGCCACCTGTACAATACCTGCCACGAAATCGACCGGCTGGTCGAGGCTGTGGACAAGAGGATGAAGGATGAAGGATGAAGGGCTGGGATGCAGGATTTGAGATCTTCAAGGGAAGGCTTCCCGTCTCCGAACCGAAAGTCAAGACCCAAGTAGTACAAGCGATTGACGAAAGGAGCCAGTATGTCATCTTGTGACGCACCGTCCCGACGCGACTTTTTCCGAATGACCGGTGCTGCCGGTTCCGCGCTGGCCGTCGGCCCGGTTTTCGGGCGGCTCGGCGCCGCCGCGGAAGCGAGGCCGGAAGCCGACAGGAGAAAAGCTTTGTTTTCGCTGGGGCTGGCTTCGTACACGCTGCGGAAATTCGACCTGGACGAGACGCTCGCCATGACCCGGCGGGTGGGCCTGACGCACCTCTGCTTGAAGAGCTTCCATCTGCCGCTGGACGCCACGGCCGAACAGATCTCGGCGGCGGTAGCCAAGGTCAAACAGGCGGAACTCGACTTGTACGGCTGCGGCGTTGTTTCGATGAAGACGGATCAGGACGTCAACCAGGCGTTCGACTATGCCCGGGCGGCCGGCATGCGCACGATCGTCGCGGCTCCGCTCCCGGAGTTGCTTCCGTTGCTGAACGAAAAGGTCAAGCAGTCCGGCCTCGAAGTGGCGATTCACAACCACGGGCCGGGCGACAAGATCTATCCCACGCCGGAGAGCATCTACCGGAAAGTCGAGAAATTCGACCAACGCATCGGTCTGTGTATCGACGTCGGCCACACGGCGCGGATCGGCGCGGATCCGATTGCGGATGTCGAGCGGTTTGCCGACCGGCTGCTGGACCTGCACGTCAAGGACGTCTCCGCCGCCGCAGCGGAAGGCAAGACCGTCGAGATCGGCCGCGGCGTGCTCGACATTCCGGCGCTGCTGCGCGCACTGCTAAAAATCAACTACTCGCGCGTGGCCTCGTTCGAGCACGAGAAGGACGAGCGTGACCCGTTGGCGGGCTTGGCGGAGTCGGTCGGTTACATCCGCGGCGCGCTGGCCGCGATCGGGTAAGCATGGCTCGCAAAACAAGGGAGCGGAATGACGCTCGCCACCGGTGACCGGCGATCCGCCCGACTGGCGGCGAGCGCCCTGGCACTCGCCTGTCACCGGACAGCGCTCGGTCGAACGAGGCCCGCCGGCGACGGGGCGGGCCCGGCGCGAAGAAGTCCGGCTGTTCCGAAACGCCGGGCTTCGAGCGGCGCGCGTTTCGAGCGTCCGGCCGCAGGCGATTCGCGGATCGCAAACCTTGCGATCATTCGCGGATTTCCAGGGTCCTTGCCTTGCCGGTTCCCAGCAGGTTCAGCGAGCCCTGTTGCGGGCGTCCGCCGGCGGCCATGGTCCGATCCCAAAGCATGCCGTAGGCGGCGAAATTGCCGGTGTTGGCGTCGGCCACGTAGACCACGCAGACGGCCGGCATCTGCGCGCCGCCCCCGCGCCGGAACTGCATCTGGCCGGTCACCATCACGTAACTCGGCTCCTTGCCTTGCTGGACGCCCAGGTCATTGATGACGTTGTACTTGTACACGCCTCCCCACTGGAACGTGCGGGGATTGAGCACCCAGCACTGCAAGTCGCCGGTCAGGTAGTCCAGGATGTACACGCCCTCGGCTTCTTCGTCCACGTAGCCCGTCGCCATGGCCATCGACTTGCCGCTGTGCGACGCCGAGGCGTGCAGCAGGGTCTCCGGGAACTGCAACCCGGTGGCCGGAGCCTGTTTCACGGCCACGAGCGTGCCGAGCATCATGCCCACGCCGACCAGCAGGCCCATCGCCAGCCCGGCCAACAACATCAACAACGACCGCTTCGGTAACCGACGAAACATGTTGAGTTCCTTTTCAGTGTGGAGGAGCGAACCTCAGACCAAATTGCCTGGCCTGCGCGTCATTCTAGGCAGCGCGACACCGCAGAGCAACAGGGACCGCAGGCCGCGCCGGCCGTCCGGATTCCGGGAAGCCGCCGGACGACTGGTGCAGCGGCCGCTCAGAAAAACCGCTGGATGTCCAGGCCGAACACCAGCACCATCAGGCTGAGCAGGCAACCGACGCCGATCAGCGTCAGGGTGACCTGCAGCCGTTCGTTCAGCGGCTTGCCGCGAATCCCCTCGGCGGCCAGAAACAGCATGTGACCGCCGTCCAGCGCGGGGATGGGCAGGAAGTTGAGAACGGCCAGGTTGGCGCTCAGAAACGTGAGGAACACCAGCAGCCGCGCCACGCCCTCCGAGGCCTCGGCTCCGGCCGCCCGCACAATCATGATCGGGCCGCCCAAGCTGCGGTACGAGATGCCTCCCGTAAACAGACGATGCAGGACCGCCAAGACCTTCTTGACGCTGATCTCGGTCTCGACGTAGCCCAAGGACCAGGCCTCCGACCACGATTCGGCAACCCGCACCGGGGACAGCGGCCGAGTCGTGAACTGCCTCACCGGGTGGAAGAAACGGTCCGAGAAGGCGGGGACGAGCGAGACCGTCTGTTCGGCGTCCGGGCCGCGCCGATAGGTCAACTCCAGGTTCACGCTGGGAGCGAGATTCAAGACGCTGTGCACATAATACCAATTCGGCAAATCCGTCTCGCCCCGGTCCGACTCCTCGGACTCGCTCCCCAGTCGCCGCCGTTGCCGCGACAGCCAGGATTCCGTCCGGATCAGCGCAATGGGATCCCCGTCTTGCCTGCCGTCGCGGATGAACGCGGCGGAGACAATCCTGTCCCCGGCGCGGAATCCGGCTGCGGCCGCAGGACTGTCGGCCACGACCTGCTTGACGACGTTCGTGAGTTGGAAGGCCAGCCCCAGGCATTCCAGCGCCACGGGCAAGCCGGGGCTGAACCCGTCCTGGAACGAGTTGGGGGCGACCGGCGTGGCGCGCAACAGCAGGGGCGCGGGGGCGCCGGGCCGCCGGACTCCGAATTCGACCTCCTGGCCGACGAGCGGCAGCAGACGCTGGGCCAGCGTCACCGCGTCGCCGATTTCCTCGCCTGCCAGCGAAACCAGGACGTCTCCTTCGCGGAACCCGGCCTGCTCCGCCGGCGAACCGAGCCGCACGCCGAGAACCGGACCGACCTCCATCACCAGCCCCGTCATCCGCAGCGGAGTCGGCGGCAAGGTGACGTCCCGCGTCTGGTCCGCGCGGCGGATCGTCAGTTTCACGGGCTGCGTCATTCGCGTCGCCAGCCGCCGCTCCAGTTCGTGTTCGAAGATGATTCCCGCGTCCGCGTCGCGGGGCAGCGGCTCGCCGTCGAGCGCCACGATTTCGTCACCCGCCTGCAGTTCGTCATAACCGGAACCGGCGGCCGGTTCGCTCGTTTCGGGCCGGACGGCTGCCACGATGGTCGTCCCCGCGGGCCGGACGCCCAGCGTGGCCGGGCGATCGAAATCGGCCAACCGGTCGGTCGGCGTCAGGGAAAGCCACTCCGGATCCCTTTGGCCCGCGCGGCGCACGAGCAGATCCAGTGGATGCTTCGCTCCGTTGAGCGTCACGTCGATCATCAGGTCCTTGTCGAAACGCAATTGTTCGTCGGGCCGGCCATGGCGGCCGATCTGCAGGATCTTGTCGCCGGCGTTCAGTCCGTGGACCCAGGCCGGATCGCCGGGCGCGGTGCCGCCCACGACGCAGGGCATGTAGCTGACCCCCTGACGATAAGCGATGGCGGCGAATACCACGGCGAAGATCAGATTCATGATCACGCCCGCCGAGATGATGATCATCCGCTGCCAAACCGGCTTGGCCGGATAGCTCCGCGGATCCCAGACGAACTCGCCGGAGGCACTGGCGGCCGTGCCGGCGTCGGTCGCCGCCGCTGGCGGTCCGTCCGCGCCGTCCGCGAGGTCGGGCGCGTCCATGCGGACCTTGATGCGTTCGTTCTCCTTTGCCTGGTTGCGGGGATTGTCGTCTTGCCCCAGCATCTTGACGTATCCGCCCAGCGGCAAAATGCCGACGCCGTATTCCGTTTCGCCGAGGCGGAACTTGAGCAGGCTCGCAGGCAGCGGCCCCATCGGGATGTCGAAGCCGACGTAAAACTTCTCGACTTTGACGCCGCAGCCTTTGGCGGCCAGGAAGTGCCCCAATTCATGCACGAAGATGACCAGCCCCAGCCCGGCCGCCACCGCGGCAATCATCCAGAGCGTCGACAGAAACCCGCTGATATCGGCGATCAAGCACCAATCCACTTCGTCATCTCCTTCCTGGCCCACGCATCCAACGCCAACAGTTGCGGAAGCGAGGGGTTCGGTTCGTAATTGTGTACGTCAAGAACGGCTCGGCAAGCGGGCACGATCTCCGTGAAACAAATTTGTCGTTGCAGGAAGGCGGCTACGGCCGACTCGTTGGCCGCGTTCAACACCGCCCCGGCCGTTCCGCCCTGCCGCGCCACCTCGTGCCCCAAGGCCAAAGCCGGGAAGCGCCTCGCGTCCGGCGGGAAAAAGTCCAGCGAAAACACGCGGCGAAAATCCAGCTTGGCCGCAGGACTCTCCCACCGCTCAGGATAACTCAAGGCGTACTGGATCGGCAACTTCATGTCCGGCGTCCCCAACTGGGCGATCACCGCCCCGTCGCGAAACTCGACCAGCGAATGGACCACCGACTGCGGGTGAATCACCACGTCGATCTGGTCCGGCTGTAAGTCGAACAGCCAACGGGCCTCGATGATCTCCAGGGCCTTGTTCATCATCGTCGCCGAATCGATCGTGATCTTCCGGCCCATGTCCCAGGTGGGATGGGCCAGCGCGTCTTCGACCGTGACGGTTTCGAGTTGTTCTTGAGTGTGCTCGCGAAACGGCCCACCGCTGGCGGTCAGGACGATCCGCTGTAAATCCTGCCGGCGGCCCGCCTGGAGCGCCTGGAAGACCGCGCTGTGTTCGCTGTCCACCGGCAGGATCGTCGCCCCGCGCTCTGCCGCCCCCCGCATGACCAGCGGCCCCGCCATGACCAGCGTTTCCTTGTTCGCCAGCGCCAGCGTCTTGCCCGCCTGAACGGCCGCCCACGCTCCCGCCAGGCCGGCGCTGCCCACGACCGCGGCGACAACCACATCGACCTCGGCCTGGGTCGCCATCCGCTCGATTCCCTCCCGGCCCAGCAACAGCTGCGTTTCCCTGGGCAACTCCGTCCAATCGAACTGCCGACCGCTCTGCTCGTCCGTCACCACGACCCAGCGCGGACGAATCCGCTGGGCCTGTTCCAGCAACCGCTGGCAACTGCGGTTGGCGGACAACCCCACCACCTGCAGATTGCCCTGCGACGCGGCGGCAACGTCCAGTGTGCTGCTGCCGATGCTGCCAGTCGAACCAAGGATGACGATCTTACGTGACGGACGGCTCATGGAAAAAAGATGACTCGCGGGAGTCGGAGAATCGGCGAACTCTGGTTGCCGAGCAGCAGTTTATTGGGAAAAATACTCTGTGGTTGGAACAATCCTACATGTTGGCGGGAACGGTCTGACGCGTGCGTCCCAAACAGGGACCCGTGCGATTGCACCGCCCACACCGTTGGAAAGGGGCCAGGTCAGACCGGGCTGACCCCCGCCGCCCAGGCCCTCAGAATTCGCATCGGTCGGTGCAACTTGCTTGGACGCATGGAGTTTCGTCCGACGGCGAATTTTAGACGGGCATTCGTGAACAGGCAACCCGAATAACCGGGAGTCCTTCGATGAGCGACAACAGCGGCAACTCGCGCCGCCCCAACGAACCCAAGAACAATTCCGGCGGCCAGAGTGTGTTCTGGTACCTGATCCTGGTCGGGGCCGCCACCTTCGTGGTCACCATGTTCTTTGTGAACAACGTGGGACACGATATCCCCTACTCGGACTTTCTGCGGCTGATCGAGGTCAGCCAGCTGGATGAACAGGGAAAGCCGGTCCACAGTTCGCCTCACATTGTGGTGAAAAAACCTGCCGGAGAAGGACGCTTCAAGTTCTTCCGCTACAGCAACTTGCGCGAACTGCGTAACGGCATGCAAACCATTAGCGGGTTGGTGGACATTCGGGAACTCGGCGAGACGGCGGGCGAGGAGCCCAGCGAGCCCACGGCCCAAACCGCCAGCGGCGAAAAGGAACGCGCCGGCGTGCCGTTCCGGGTGGTCAAGTCAACCTCCAGCGAGGCCGAACAGAAGCTGCTGCAAAAGCTGGAGGAATGCCGACTGCCCTACGCCAACGAGCCGGGGCCGAGCATCTGGAGGTCCTACATGCCGCTGCTGATGATCTCGGCCCTGTTCGTCGGGCTGTTCTTCTTCATGCTGCGGCGGTTGGGCGGCGCGGGCTCGCCCATGTCGTTCGGCCGCAGCCGGGGGCGGTTGTACGCCCAGGAGGACATCGACATCAACTTTGACGACGTCGCGGGGATTGACGAAGCCGTCGAGGAAGTCCGCGAAGTCGTGGACTTTCTGAAGTCGGCGGAGAAGTACCAGCGTCTTGGCGGACGGATTCCGAAGGGCGTGCTGCTCGTCGGCCCGCCGGGTACGGGCAAGACGTTGCTGGCCCGAGCGATCGCCGGCGAAGCGGGCGTGCCGTTCTTCAGCCTGTCCGGCAGCGATTTCGTGGAGATGTTTGTGGGCGTCGGGGCGGCCCGCGTGCGGGACCTGTTCCAGCAAGCCGAGGCCAAGGCCCCGTGTATTATTTTCATCGACGAATTGGACGCGCTGGGCAAGAGCCGCATGGGCAGCGTCGTCGGCGGGCACGACGAGCGCGAACAGACGTTGAACGCCTTGCTGGTCGAAATGGACGGTTTCGACTCGAAGGCCAGCGTGATCGTGATTGCCGCGACGAACCGGCCCGAAACGCTGGACCAGGCGCTGCTGCGGCCCGGACGGTTCGACCGCCAGGTGCTGGTCGACCGGCCGGATATCCGCGGGCGGGAAGCGATCCTCAAGGTCCACGTCAAAAACGTCAAACTGGACGAGACGGTCGATCTGAAACAGGTCGCTTCGATCACGCCGGGCTTCGTCGGCGCCGATCTGGCCAACCTGGTCAACGAAGCCGCGCTGCTGGCCGCGCGCAAAGGCCGTTCGGCCGTCGGCATGGCCGAATTCAACGACGGCGTGGAACGCGTCACGGCCGGACTGGAGAAGAAACAGCGCGTGATGAGCGACGACGAGAAGCACCGCGTGGCCTATCACGAGTCCGGGCACGCGCTGGTCGCCTGCTCGCTGCCCAACACGGACCCGGTCCACAAAGTGTCGATTATCCCCCGCGGTCTGGCGGCCCTGGGCTATACGCTGCAGCGCCCCGAAGGCGACCGGTTCCTGATGACCAAGTCGGAGTTGGCGAGCCGGATCCAGGTCCTGCTGGCGGGAACGATCACGGAAGAACTGGTGTTCACGGACATCTCGACCGGCGCGCAGAACGACCTCGAACGGGCGACCGAGATCGCCCGCAGCATGGTGATGGACTTTGGCATGAGCCGCCTGGGACGCGTCAGCTATCGCGAAACGACGCGGTCGCCGTTTTTGGCGATGGCGGGAGCCGAGGAGCGGCTGCGGACGCACAGCGAGAAAACGGCCCGCGAAATCGACGAAGAAGTGCGGCGGATCATCGAGGAGGCGATGGAGCAGGTGCGGCACATTCTGGAGACCCGCCGTTCGGCTTTGGAAGCGATCACGCGGCGGCTGATCGAAGTCGAATCGATCGACGCGGAGGAATTGCAGCGGATCCTCGCAGACTCCGACCCGGTCCCGCGCATCGTTCCCGGCACGGCCGAAACGCTGACACCTCGCACCCCCGACCGCCCCGCCGCCGAACTGCGCGACGCGCGGCCCGCCGAACAAGGCGGCTGACGCCGCTGCGGCGCGGAGAAGGTTTGAAGGAGCCGCCGCATGAATGAACCGTTGCAGATCCTGCGACAGTGGCCCGACGCCGTGGTGTGGGGCGGCGCCGTGGCGGTGGCCGCGTTCCTCCTGCTGCTGATCTTGTTTCTGTTGCTTCGCCGCCGCGCGCGGCAGCCGGAGCCGGCGTCGCCGGATTGGCGGATCGACGTGGCGGAGTTGCCCGCCCACGGACCGCCCGCGGACGGCCCGCGGCTGGAGTTCTACGGCACGCCCGTGCGGCTGGCGGTGCTCGTGCTGGCGCCCGCGGGGCGCAACAGCCCGACGCCTGCTGAGAGCGACGTGCCGGCCCTGTTGGACGACTTGGTGCCGGGCCTCGCGGACGTCGTCGCCGCGCAGGGGCCGCTGATTCGTCTGTGGCCGTGCCAGCTGAGCACCCGAGGGTTCGTCAGTTCCTTCTTCGGCAACGTGCGTTTGCCGGGCGACCGCGGCAAGGGCACTCCTTGGTGCGCCGCAGCGGGGCGGTTTGAGGCGGGCAGCCAGCAGCTGTTGGCGGGCCTGGTGTGCGCCGCCGATCGCCCTAACTCGCTCAGCCAGATCACGATCGCACACACCGGGCAGTGGATGGATGTGGTGAGGGTCAAGGAGGTGGACTGACAGCCCGGCCTTTCCTTGCAAGCCGGCTTGTTGAGTGCCGCTCCACGTCGCGCAAAGGAAGCTGCGGATGCGATTCCTGTTTCGGGCCAAGACGATCGACTCCATCGTTGCCGAGGAGCGGCGGGGGGGCGAATTGAAGCGGACCTTGGGCCCGGTGGATTTGATCCTGCTGGGCGTGGGCGCGATCGTGGGCGCGGGGATCTTTGCCCTGGTGGGCACTGCGGCGGCGGGCGACGCGCTGCGGCCCGGCGCGGGGCCGGCCCTGGTCGTGTCCTTCCTGCTGACGGGCCTGGCGTGTACGCTGACCGCGCTGTGTTACGCGGAACTCGCCGCGCTGGTCCCGATTTCCGGCAGCGCCTACACGTATGCCTACGCCACGCTGGGCGAAGTGATCGCTTGGATCATCGGCTGGGACCTGATCCTCGAATACGCCGTGGGCAACATCGCCGTAGCGGTGTCCTGGTCCGGATACTTCTGCGAGTTGCTGCGGGGGTGCGGCGTCGAGTTTCCGCGGTGGTTGGCCAGCGACCTGCGGACCGCGCTGCACACGCCGGAGATTCTGGATCAAGCGCCGCGAATGTTCGGCGTCCCGATCGTGTTCAACCTGCCCGCGGTCGCGATTGTCACGCTGTTGACCGGCGTGCTGCTGGTCGGCATTCGCGAGAGCGCCTGGTTCAACGCGGTGATGGTGGCGATCAAGCTGGCCGTGCTGGGATTGTTTGTGGTCTGCGGCCTGTTTTACGTGCGGCCGGAGAATTGGCAGCCGTTTGCGCCCAACGGCTGGCCTGGGATTCAGGCCGGCGCGGCGGTGGTGTTCTTTGCGTTCATCGGTTTCGACGCGGTGTCGACGACGGCCGAGGAGTGCCGCCGTCCCAGCCGCGATTTGCCGATCGGCATCCTCGGTTCGCTGGCCGTGTGTACCGTGATTTACGTCGTGGTGGCGGCCGTGCTCACGGGCATGGTGCCGTGGACGCAGTTGAACACGGCCGAACCGCTGTCGGTGGCCATGCGCGTGGCCCAGTTGGATTGGGCGGCGGGGATTGTGGCCTTCGGCTCGGTGGTGGCCCATACGGCCGTGCTGTTGGTGTTTCAACTGGGGCAGCCGCGGATCCTGATGTCGATGTCCCGCGACGGGCTACTGCCGCCGGTGTTTTCGCGAGTGCATCCGCGTTTCCGCACACCGTACTTTGCCACGCTGGTCACGGGGGTCTTTGTCGCGGGGGGCGCGGCGTTGGCGAGCCTGGAGGAGATGGCCGATCTGTGCAACATCGGCACGCTGTCGGCCTTTCTGATCGTCTGCCTGGGCATCCTCGTCCTCCGCCGCCGCGACCCGCACCGCGAGCGGCCCTTTCGCACGCCGTGGGTGCCGGTGATCCCGCTGCTGGGCGTCGTCGCCTGCCTGTGGCTGTTGGCTGGCCTGCCCTATCTGGCCTGGGCGCGGTTCGCCGTGTGGCTGGCCGTGGGCCTCGCTTGCTATGCGGTCTACGGCCAGCGGCGCAGCCGCCTGGCGGACTCCAAGAGAGGCGGCGACTCCTCGAAGGCCTGAGCCTTGGTGCGTCTCGATCGAGGGCGACAAACTCTACGCGTCGTTGATGAAGCCCCGGTTTGGGCGCTGGGGTCAGGCTTACAGAATTCAATTCTGGCCGATCGTGACGCCAGCCATCTGGTACGACCCTGCTCGGCCAAAATTGAATTCTGTAAGCCTGACCCCATTTCGCGCGAGCGTGCCGTCATGGACGGCGTCTTTCCGTGTCCGTTTCCCGTTTGGTGCTGGTAATTACCGCAGGGCGGTGGTTAAATAACGGAGTCTCCTGGGCGCCCCCATCGCGGGTCGTGATTTTCTCGATGTCCGTTCATGTCTCACGTTCCTGCACGGAGTCGATCGAGTATGAAACTCTTCAGCTCACTGGCCGTCGCTGCGGTTTTCTTGCCAGCCGTGGCCCTTGCGGCGGACGCGCCGAGAGTCGAGGCGGAAGGCCCCCAGGCGGGTGCGCTGGCGGCGCTCGAAGAACAGCTGCGACGGAATCCCGACGACCTGTCCGTCTGGAATCAGTACATGGCGAGCAACTTCCCGCCGTTGTTGAGGCTCGGCAACGTCAACCCCGACGAGGCCCAGAAGCGGGTCGAGGCCATGAGGCGGTTTTTGAATTCGCTCCAGCCGACCCAGGACGAGACGAAGAAGATGCTCGCCAGAGCCCGGTGGACGCTCGGTTTCCGGGAGCAGCGGATCCGCCTGGTGCGGATGCCGCGCGGGGAACTGGAGGCCCGATTGGAGGCCCGGCCGGACGACGGACCGACGATCTCGCAGTACGCCCAGAAGGTGCGGATGGAGGTCCTGCTGCTGGTTTACTCGGCGACCGATCTTGCGGAAGAGAGTCTCAAAGCGGCCAAGGGCTTTCTGGACGGGCTGAGACCGAGGATTGCAGAGGGACCGGCCAAGAAGGCCTGGGACGGCGCCGTGCGGGATTTCGCTTGGCTGCAACACTCCATCGACGCGGCCAGGCAAGCCGCCAGACTGGCACGCACTCCCCGTGTGGAATTGGAAGCCAGGCTGAACGCAAAGCCGGACGAGGCTGCGAACATCGCCATGTACGGGCAGAGGCTGTGGATAGAACTGGGGCCCTTGGCAGCCCAAGATCCCGCGTGCGCCGAACAGACGCTGGCATCAGCCAAGGCGTTTCTGGAGGGGTTGCGCCCGAACGTGAAAGAACCGTCGGCCAAGTCCGCGCTGGAGGGGGCCGATCAAAGCTTGTCCCGTCTCCAGGGTCTGATCGACCGCGCCGGACAGCGGGCTGCCCTTATCGGCAAGGACGCGGCGCCGCTGGACGTCGAAGCCTGGATCAACGGAGACCCGCTGACGGCCGACGACCTGAAGGGCAAAGTCGTGCTGCTCGACTTCTGGGCCGTCTGGTTCGGGCCCAGCCTTGCCGCGCTTCCCCGCTTGCGCGAGTGGCATGACAAATACGCGGACAAAGGCCTGGTGATCATCGGCTTGACCCGCTACTCCAACTATGTGTGGGACCCGAGACTCCGCCGCCCAGTCCGCGCTTTCGGCCAAGAAAAAGTCGCTCCCCTGAAAGAACGCGAGATGCTGGCCAAGTTCGCGGAGCGCCACCAACTGCGCTACCGCATCGCCATCCAGAAAGGCAGTTCGCTCGCCGACTACTATGTCGTCCATCGCATTCCGCACGTCGTGCTGATCGACCGCGAAGGCAAAATCCGCCTGATCCGCGCGGGCGGCGACCCGAAGCACGTCACGGACATCCAACCGTTGCTGGAACAACTGGTCGCCGACGGCGAATGATCCCCGGAGCGGTCGCAGGCGTCTTCCCCGGCCGCTCCCCGCCGATCCAGTGGAGCGGGCCGTGACGCGAGCGGCCGGACGGCCTGCTGCTGGTCGCGCACTTCGTCGCCCCGTTCAACACGGAACGGGGTGAGTTGGTGCGCGATGTGGCCCTACCCGTCCTCGATGTTCTGACCCGGCACACCTGGCTCCCGCAACACGTTGCGCGCCAAGCTCCGCACGCTCGGCCTGAGCCCGCACGCGCAACACTCGCCGGACGTTGACCAGGAGGCCGAAGCCCCGGCCAGCCAAGCGAACGGCGACCGGGCCTCGCCGCCGGGGCCGGATCGTATTGCCGCGGCGTCTTCCTTGACTTTTGCCGGTCTTTCGACAAAATGCAGTTGGCAGCCTGACACGGCGTTTGCCTTTCGCTGCGGCGTGTCGCGGAAGACGTGCAGCACTTGCGGACGAGGAACAGACGATGCCCACAGAAACCGGAACGGTCACGGTCAACGCTGCGTTCCTCCAGGAACTCAAAGAAGACAACGAGAAGCTGCGCGGTCTGATGGCCGAGTTCTCCGCGGTATGCGATCTCCGGCCGCCCCTGCGCCTTTCGCACAAGAGGCTGGCGTCCCTGCTGGCGCAGTTGCGAGACGAACTCGCCATGCATTTCTCGCTCGAGGAGGCGTTCGGCTACTTCGACCGGCCGACGGCTGTCGCGCCGCACCTGTCCGAACAAGCCTGCCGTCTGCGGGCCGAGCACGCGACCTTGTACGAGGATGTTGCGCGGATCGCCGAGGCGGCCGAAGACGCCCGCTCCCGCTGGATAGCGCAGTCCGAGGACGAGGACGAGGACGAGGACGACCCGGTCAAGCAACGGATCGTGCGACGCTGCCAGAGCTTCTGGGACAGACTGCAGCAGCATGAAGCGGGTGAGAACGAACTGATGTGGGCGGTCGGCTGCTGCGCCGATCCGGCCGCGCCGCCGGCCCGGCGCGCCGTTCACAGATAGGGCGACAGCAACCGGGCCGCACCGTCGCGGAGCCGCACGGGCAGTGAGCGGCCGTCCACCTCGGCTAACGTCAGGCGCCGCGAGGCGGCCAGCTTCTCCTGGACCAGGGCCTCCAGCGTCTGCGCCAGTTCCGCATCGTAACACTCCACGTTGAACTCAAAGTTCAGCCGCAGGCTGCGGGGGTCCCAGTTGGTCGAGCCGAGCAGCGTCCATTGGCCGTCGACCAGCATCAGCTTCGTGTGATCGAAAGGCGGCGGAGACAGCCAGACTCGGCACCCCCGCTCCAGGACTTGCCACACCGACGCCCGGCAAGCCCACTGGACGAGCCTCAGATTCGTCTGCTCCGGCAGCAGGATGTCCACCTCCACGCCCCGCATGGCGGCGACGTTCAGGGAGCTGATCAGGCCGGCGTCGGGCAGGAAGTAGGGCGTCACGATCCGCACGGAGGACTGAGCGCAGGCCAACGCTCCGAGTAGGGTCAATCGCAGTTTTTCGAAATCTTCGTCCGGACCGTCCGGAATGCCGCGGGCCAGGACCGGGCCGGCGGGATCGAGCGGCGGGAACCAGCGGTCGCCTTCCAGCCGTTCGTCCGTGCAGAACGCCCAATCCTCGGCGAACACCTCCTGCAATTGGGCCACGACGGGACCGGCCAGGCGGAAATGCAAATCTTCGATGGGCCGCACCGCCCCGGCGTCGGCGCAATGGCCTTGGCGGATGTTCATGCCGCCGGCAAACCCCAGCCGGCCGTCGACCACCAGGATCTTGCGGTGGTTCCGCAGATTGGCGTAAGGAAGCGCCCGCGGCAGGATCTTGCGGAGGAACCGGGCGACGGGAATCTGGGCCCGCCGCAGTTTGTTGACGATGGACGGCCAGCTGTAGCGGGCGCCCAGGTCGTCGACGATGACCCGGACCGCGACGCCGCGGGCCACCGCCTGCGCCAACGCGTCGAGGAACATGCCGCCCGCCGGGTCGTTGTCGAAAATGTACGTCGTCAGCGTCACCGAGTGCTGCGCGCCGCCGATCGCGTCGAGCATCGCGGGGAACGCGGAATCGCGCCGCAGGGGCAGCACCGAGTTGCCGGCCAGCAGCGGATGTCCGGTCACGTCGCGGACCAGCTTGGCCAGTGCCCGCAGTCCGGTGTGGCTCCCGCCAGCCGCGCCGTCGGCCGCTGCGAGTTCGCCGGCGGCCTTGGCGACGGGGTCTTCCGGTTGCCAAGCGCCCTGCCGGATCGACCGCGCCCGCCGCTGAATCCGATTGATCCCCAGCATCAGGTACAGAAGCCAGCCGATGACCGGGACGAACCAGATCAGGCCGACCCAGGCGACCGCGGCATGCGCGTCGCGCTTGTACAAGATGGCGTGGCACGACAGACCCACATCCAAAACGAAGGTCAACAGCGTGAGCAGTTGTGGCCAGTGGTCGTTGAGTAGCTCGGTCATGCAAGGATTTGAATCTCTGGGATTCACTCCCGGTGCGCTGCGGTCGATCCGCCCGGCCCCGCGGTCGGGCCGTCGCCGCCGCGCATCGGTCGCGGCGGGACGCTGCGGACCCGGGCAATCCCCCGCAACAGACGGCCCAGGATATCCGCTCCGGTGATGATGCGCTTGTCGGCCGGGGTCCAGACGAGGATCAGGTCCTCGTCGATCACGTCATCTCCCGGCCAGTCGGGACGGACCGTCAGACGCCCCAGGACCTGGCCCAGCGGCAGCCTGCTGTCGCGGACGATCAGCGGGCGGTGACAGGGGCTCAGCGGATCGAAACTCTCGGCGTCGAAGAGCGCCTCGCGCAAAAACTCGTCCGCATCCATGACAAAGCGAGGTTCTCCCGAAGGATCGGTGATGACGACCCACTTTTTGCCAGACGCTTCGAGTTGCCGCAAGAAGGGATCCTCCGCCAAACGCTGGAAGTGCGGAAAGACCGGGAAGCCGTCCCGCAGCGGGAGGGCCAGGATGCTGAGCGGATCGAGACGCTCGCCCTCGTTCCCCACCGCCACGTCGTCCAGCGCCAGGAAGTTGACGGCGCCAGTGGCCTCCAAGCGGCCGACCTCCGTCCCGTCGTGGCGGGCGTGGTGCAACAGGACTTCCCGCAACTCCGCCTCGCGGAACCAGGGGATGCCCTCGGGCCCGATCCAGGAATCCAGCAGCTTGCCGACCGGCCGGGCGAACGGCCACAGCAACGCTTGATAGAGATGAAGCAGCGGAGCCAGCCGCGCCGCCATCGGCAACGCGTGGCGAGAGAAATAGGCCTGCGGAGCGATTTCGCCGATGAAGGTGATCGCCACGGTCGACAACAGGAACGCCGCCAGGCCGGACAGCAGCGAGTCGGCCAGCAGGGTGAGCAACACGTTGATCGCGACGTTTCCCAGCAGGATGGTCGTCAGGACGAAATTGGCGTCGCGACGCAGCGTCAGGACGCGCCGAGCGTCCCTGTCGCCCGCCTCGGCGGCGGCTTCCAGCCGCAACCGGCTCAGGCTAAAGACAGCCAGATTCAGGCCCGAAAAAGCCGCTGACTGGAACACGCAAAAAACGATGCCCAGCCAGATCAGCGCTTCATGAAGCATCCCGCTCTCCGGATTGTTGAACCGATCCGCGGCGGCGCGCCTGCCCACTCCGTACCGCCGGCCCGCCAGACTGCATCGGGAACGAACGGTCGGCCGGCTGCGAGGTAGACTTGCCGCCTTCGCAGGCGGCAATTATAACGCCTGCAGCCGGCAAAAATACTCGGCGCTGCTGCCGTCGGCGGTTTTCCGCCTGCCAGGGCCAGCTTCCAGCGGGCGGTCCCGGTCCCTTTTCCGCACCCGCAAATGCGCGTGCCGGGCTTCGTCATTTCCCGTTGCCGGGACGAGGCGAGCGGCCAGACAATCCGCTGGGGCGACGTTCCCACTACACCCGCGGGCTGTTGATTTAGTGTCGGCGGGCAGGACGAATTCTGGCCCTCGCCGAGCGAGCGATCTCTTTTGGAGAACTGCGGAGTGCCCAAAATGGTCTTGCAGAATTCCCGACGCCACTCTGACCGAC